>Ga0265798_10001299_pt1 | contig 39105 bp, 33 predicted proteins | sample P3T30metagenome_FD_192430 | JGI IMG/M metagenome (GOLD analysis project Ga0265798, IMG submission 192430) | Plant litter microbial communities from East Loma Ridge, Irvine, California - P3 T30 | ecosystem: Environmental > Terrestrial > Plant litter > Unclassified | place: USA: California...
CGGTTTCTTTTTTAGAGATTTCCAGTTCGTTTTCTATATTTATTTTTTCGTTGTTTTCGTTTATATAATATTTCTTGGCTAAGATGTCTAATGTATCTTTTGCCATTCCTTTATTTGTAATTGTTAACTTTTTAATGTTTAATAATAAATTTTCGATCTCAGTATCGGAAGGCTTTTTAAATTCTTTCCCTATGAATACTTTAACCACTTCAATACTTCCCACAATGGCCTGATTGAAAGCTTCCAGCTCTTCTGAAGGAACCCAGAGTTCATTATGATTCCTTGCTCCGACATTCTGCACCTGGTATTTATCTGTTTCATCTTTCAATACTTCAAATCTGGTTACAAAACCGAGATAATTTCCTGCTTCATCACGGGTGTTCCATTTTTCAGCAATTTCGGAAGCATAGTCTTCATCCAGAACGGGATAGAAAATAGGCTGCCACTCCAGTCTCGGAGGAAATTTTCTGTAATGGCCTGCAATAATAAGCATCATTTCCTTTTCGCCTACCGGCCTGTATAGTGTTATTGTTTTCATGGTTTAATTTTATTTTATTTATTCAAAATCATAAACATATACTTCCACATTATTGCTTAATAATGTCCTTTCGATAATAGGCTCGATTTCTTCCCACTTTCCTCCTGCCAAACCGCAGCCGATCCTTGGCATATGAATACCTGCATTCATTTTTAGGGCTTCATCTGAAAGTTTCTCCAGACACTTTTCAACAGCCTTATATCTGATAGGTGGAATTCCTTTAGAACTCGTAATCGTCTTATGCTGAGCAATCATATTGCAAATCCAAATATCTTCTTCAACCTGAACTGTTTGAATTTCTCCAAGATGAAAATTTTTATCATTTTGAGACCATTTTCTGTATTCACTTTCCGGTTTTTTCCACCTTTTCGAAATGGCTAAAACGAAACCTTTTCCCCAGCCTCCGATATTATTGCAAATATGAGTAATGATTTTATTTCCTTCAACCTGAGGGTTTGTTGCATCACCTTTTAAATATGTAATCGTTTTCATGGTTATTATTTTTATATTACCAAAACCGCTTCCTCTTCGGAAAGCTTTATTTCTGCTGTGGCACCGCTGTTGAACTGCAGGAAGTCCTGTTCAATTCCGTCACTAAATATAAAACCATTATTCGGCATTAACGATTCTATGACCAGCGTGCTGCCTTTTTTCAGCATACCGCCGCAGATTCCGGTTTGTGTCCGGATGCTTTTGAAAGGTTCCCTTACCGCAAAATACAGGTCATCTTCATTCAGCTCCGGATATCCGGGATTGGTGATGCCTGAAATTCCGGACACCATATTAAAAATGGAACTTAGCCAGCCTGTACTTCCCGTCTTTGTAGAGACAATAATCCCGCTGGAAGAGTGGGTTTCTTCTTTTCCGTTCAGCGTGATCCTGTACCTTGCCGAAGCATGAGAGGAAATCCCGATGAACAGGTCATTTACCGCTAATAGTTTTTGTCCGTCATTCAGTACAGCTTCAGCAAACCTCATTTTCTTTGAACTAAAATTTTCGTTGACAACGGAATATACTCCTTTCATAAAGTTTTTTACGGTGAAAGGAAGCAGGACGCCGTCATACCTTTTTGCATCAGGATTGATGGCAATTATCGGGATATGCCTGGAATATTTTGCAACATTGGCCACCAATCCATCCTGCCCGACGACGACGATCAGGTTATTATCAGAAAAAATATAGGAAGGCACAAACTCTCTTTCAACCACTTTATTTTTAATCACTTTGGAAAGTCCGGTCTGAATTTCAAGAAACGAACGGCAGAACTGTTCATGTTCATCAATGTATTCCTGGAAATTCCCTCCTGAACTTTCAATATAAAACTGAGCCTGCGCTTTGGTATTGAAGCGTTCGGTAAGAGATTCAAGCCTGGTTTTGTTTTTAATAATGATGGCATATTCTATTTTCATGACTCTTCTTTTGAATTCAACGACCCATTGTTTCCGGCCTCTTTTTTCTCCTTAGTGTTTCAGAATAGTTTCCAAAAGGTCAGGGCTGATGTTAAGGTTGCCTATTTTCCCTGCATTTTCAGCCAGTTCCCTGAAGGCTAAGGCGATGTTGTTTTTTGCATCCTGTTTTCCGCTTAAAGCATTCAGTATTTTCCAGTCGATTTCTTTATACGGTTTAAGAGACGTTTCCAGAATATATCCCTGGGTTTCTGCTTCCTTCCTGTCATTTTCCGTTTTCTGTTCAATCAGCTGTTTTCTTTGGCTTTCAACAGAGATATCGGCAGCAATTTTCATTTCCCGGAGGATCCTGTTGTTTTCTTCCTGCTGCACTTCGGTCTCCATCCTTTTTTCTTCAATCTGCTTTTGCTTTTCCTCTACGGCAATTTCGGTATTCAGTTCGGATTCCTTGATTTTCCTTTCCTGCTCCACAGCAAAATTCCTTCTTTCATAAATGGCTTCGTCAGCCTGCTGCTGGAGTTTTTCCCTTGTTTCGGTTTCCAGCGCCCTTGCCATTTCAGGAGTGGTCTGAACCGCCAGGATATTGGCTCCCATAATTTCGATGCCCATGGTTTTTACGGCTTCTGAAGCCATCAGCCCTTCCAGGATATTGGCTTCGATCTGCTTTGCAGAGCGGATGGCATCTTTTAAACTCAGCTCATGGATAAAAGAAGAGGTGGAAGTCTGCGCCAGGTTGATGATCCTCTGGTTCAGCTTTTCCATATCATTTTTCTTATATACCCCGGCTTCATTTACGGTAAAGTCCAGCGTATTGGAAAGTGTCTTCGGATCGGTAATTTTATAGCTGATCTGTCCCTGGATTTTTACTGTCTGATAATCCTGCGTGTTTTCATTAAAAATAAACGGCAGGTCATTGCTCCCCATCGGAATCGCAACGATGGAAGAATCCGGCGCGAAGTAAAAGAAAGACAAGCCTCTTCCTTCTTTGACGATTTTCCCGTTGCTGAAATGAATCACGTAGGTCATTGAATCGAATTTGATGTGTCTGAAACCGAACATAGCTTTAGGTTTTAAGTTACTATTTGTGTTATATTTACGCTAATTGAAAAGGACATAATTTTATCTGTATTTAAACAGACTATACTCTACTGTACATTACGTCTGTTCTCAAAACATACTTTAAACCGCTGATTAAAGTTTTTCCTTCGTGTCTTAACGGATGATGAAAAACCAATGCAGAACCTTTCTTTGGCGCAACCGTGAATAAATTTTCGAATTCTGTTTTCCCGCCTTCAAAATCATCGTTCAAATAGATCATAAAGGTGTAAAAACTCTTCTCATGTTCATTTCTGATATAGCTTCCGTCACGGTGCATCTTAAATCTCTGTCCCGGAGAATATTTATAAATCCTGAACATTTCATTGAAATCCAGAATCCTGTAATCTTCGTGCTGCTGCGGAAGAAATTCAGATGCTTTTCTGAAAAGTGTTTCCGCTAAGTTTGCATCAAAAACTATCAGCCTCTCATTATCCCGGACCCCTTTATTCATCAGCTGCCGGCCGTGCATATTGATTTTGGCTTCCTCAAAAACCTGCTCATGTGTCAATTCAATGTAATGATCACATTCCTGAGGCGTAAGAAAATCTTCGATCAGAAAGATTTGTGGGTGCAGTTCTGTCTTTTCCATACTGAATAATTGTGTGTTTGGTTATGTGTTGTTTCTATCCTTTCAATTCATCCCTGACTTCCATTAATGCAAATCCCAAAAGATTCTCACCGTTCCACTGCAATGGATTTTCTGCTCTTGGATCTGTCTCAGACATCCCGATTCCCCAAACGGTATCATACGGGCTGGCTTCTACCAAAATCTTATCCTCCGTTGACAGAAGAAATGTTTTCAAAGAATGATGCTGTGAGAACTTCAGAAGGTTTCCCTGCTTTACAATTTGATATTTGTGCCTGCCCCAAAGCTGAGGATCAAAATTCTTAACTTTTCTTCCCAGGCTTTTTACCTGATCGGGAGATTCCGCATGTATGATTTCCTTTAAAGTTTCATGGTCATCAAACAATTCCGCTTTTCCCGCCATCATGTAATGTTCTGCAGTTTTATAAATAGTTCCATGTTCTTCAAATGCCGCCGGAAACCACTGGCTGAAGCAGGCTTTTGTCATCTCATCCTTTACGGTATGTCCCCAAAAGAAAAGAAACGGCAGTTTTTCTCTGTTTCGGAACCGTTCAATGATATCCTGTAGCATATATTTCATATTGCGTTATTTTTACACAAATTTAAAAGAATATACTTTTATCAACCAAATCTATTTGTGTTTATTTTACGCTAATAAAATTAAAGTATTGATTTTCAGTAGTAAAAATTTATTTGATCTCGAAGTAGAAACCGGCTTCTTCAAGCTCTTTATATTTATCCTGATTGAAGGTAAACAGTTTTCCGGGTCGTCCGCTGCCTTCTTTTTTAACATTTGCCGTCTCATTCAGAAGCCCGTAACTCATGATTTTCTTACGGAAATTCCGGCGGTCGATTTCCTGTCCGATGATGGTTTTGTAAAGGTTTTCCAGGTCTGAAAACGGGAATTCCTCATTAAGGAGGTTAAAGCCGATTGGCTGGTACTGGATTTTTGTGCGGAGCCTTTTCAGGGCAATATCAATAATAGACTGGTGATCAAAAGCCAGCTTGGGAAGCTGATTGACACTGAACCACTGGGCATCATCAGCATCTGAATCGGCAAACAGTTCGTGATAGGAAGGATTCACAAGGCCCAGGTACGCTACGGAAACCACACGGTTCCGCGGATCCCGGCCCACGTTGCCAAAGGTATACAGCTGCTCCAGAAAATCGGGTTTTATGCCCGCTTCTTCATGCAGTTCTCTTTTTACGGCATCATCCAGGTTTTCATCATCCAGAACCAGGCCTCCAGGAAGGGCCCATCCTCCTTTGAAAGGATCAATCTTCCTTTTGATCAGCAGGATCTGTAAATCCTTTTTATCAAAATATCCGAAAATTACGGCATCTACCGCTACTTTTATATCCTGTAATTTCTTTGAAGGCTTCATTGTCTTAATTTGCGTTGTGAATACACAAAATTACGACTTAGATTCTGTTTAAAAAATAATTAGGATCATAAACATAAAAAAAACCGCTTCAGTGAAGCGGTTTATATTTTTAATCATTCAGCTTTAATACAGCCATGAATGCCGATTGAGGGACTTCTACCCTACCAATCTGCTTCATTTTCTTTTTACCTTCTTTCTGCTTTTCCAAAAGTTTACGTTTTCTGGAAATATCTCCTCCATAACATTTTGCGGTAACGTCTTTTCTTAATGCCTTGATGGTTTCCCTGGCGATTACTTTGGCCCCCAGTGCTGCCTGAACTGCAATATCAAACTGCTGTCTCGGGATCAGCTCACGGAGCTTTTCACACATTTTTTTACCGATATAATAGGCATTGCTGTCGTGGATTAGTGAAGATAATGCATCTACCATATCCCCGTTAATCAGGATATCCATTTTTACCAGTTTGGAAGAACGCATCCCGATCGGTGAATAATCAAATGAGGCATATCCTTTGGAGATTGATTTAAGGCGGTCATAAAAGTCGAAAACCACTTCTGCCAGAGGCATATTGAATGTTAATTCTACCCTGTCTGCCGTTAAATAACTCTGGTTAACAATCTCACCTCTTTTCTCGATACAAAGCGTCATTACGGCACCTACGAAATCAGATTTGGTAATAATAGATGCTTTAATGTAAGGCTCTTCCACTCTGTCTAAAAGATTCGGGTCAATCATTTCAGATGGGTTGTTGATCAAAATTGTGGTGTCAGGCTCTCTTTTTGAATATCCGTGGTATGAAACGTTGGGCACCGTGGTAATAACATTCATATTGAACTCCCTGTCAAGACGTTCCTGCACAATTTCCATGTGAAGCATTCCCAGGAATCCGCAACGGAACCCAAAACCGAGGGCTGCAGAACTTTCCGGCTCAAAAACCAGGGAAGCATCATTTAGCCTCAGCTTTTCCAAAGAGAATCTCAGCTCTTCGAAATCTTCAGAATCAATCGGATAAATCCCGGCGAAAACCATCGGTTTTACCTCTTCAAATCCGTCAATTGCTTCGGTAGCTGGGTTTTCAAATGAAGTAATGGTATCTCCTACTTTTACTTCTCTCGCATCCTTAATCCCGGAAATAATGTAGCCTACATCTCCGCATTCAATCTTCTTTTTCGGAACCTGCTTTAATTTAAGCGTACCTACTTCATCTGCCCCGTATTCTTTTCCTGTTGCGAAGAATTTAATCTTTTCGTTTTTAGAAATACTTCCGTTTACCACTTTAAAATAAGCTTCAATTCCTCTGAAAGGGTTATAAACCGAGTCAAAGATCAGAGCCTGTAACGGACCGTCGGGATTTCCTACCGGAGCCGGAATCCTGTTTACAATCTGCTCTAACAGATCATGAACGCCCTCTCCTGTTTTACCGGAAACCCTGAGCACATCTTCCGGTTTGCATCCTAAAAGACCAACGATTTCGTCGGTAACTTCTTCCGGATTTGCAGAAGGAAGATCGATTTTATTAAGAATCGGAATAATTTCCAGATCGTTTTCCAATGCCAGATATAAATTACTGATGGTTTGCGCCTGAATACTCTGTGCCGCATCTACAATAAGAAGCGCGCCTTCACAGGCTGCAATGGAACGGGAAACCTCGTAAGAGAAATCTACGTGTCCCGGGGTATCAATCAGGTTTAGGATATATTTTTCTCCTTTGTATTCATAATCCATCTGGATCGCATGGGATTTGATGGTAATCCCGCGTTCTTTTTCCAGATCCATATCATCCAGTGTCTGAGACTGCAGTTCTCTTTGGGTTACCGTATTGGTATATTCCAACAGGCGGTCTGCCAAAGTACTTTTACCGTGGTCAATATGGGCGATTATGCAAAAATTTCGTATGTTTTTCATTTAAGAACCTTGTAATTGGCAAAGATAAGAAAATGCAAGAGAATTTCTGATTCTTATTTTATCGGGTAAAAATTAAATTCAGAAGCTGTTTCCCGCTATCCACTTTTACGCCTCGCGCCGAAGCTTAACCCATCCTTGCTGTGGGTAACCGTTTCTATCACGGCCAGGAGTGCGGCAGTACAAAGTGAATTGTGAGTTTTATGACTTATATAATTGACAATTGATTCTTCACTTGCGAAGCAAAATTCACTTGTTAAAACCACCCCGTCAAAAATTCTAAAGAATTTTCGCCATCTCTCCATAGGAGAGGAATTCTCACCGCCCAACGTTCTTGTTTATTTATTGTAGCTTGTCATTCCTAATAAAAATTTTTAACTTTTCACATTGAAAAACTTTACAGAAAGCCAAAATCTACTTTTACGTATGAAAAAAGTTCTTTTATTCCTTTTAATCATATCACTGACTCACCTGAAATCACAGTGGGTGGAAAAAGCACCGGAAAATCCTGAAGAATTTGTCAACCCGTTAATCGGTACCCTTTCGAAGCCTTCCCTTTCCAACGGGAATACCTATCCTGCCGTTGCGGTTCCTCACGGGATGAATCTCTGGACACCACAAACCGGAAAGAACGGAAACGGGTGGCAATATACGTATGATGCCGATAAAATCCGCGGGATCAAACAAACGCACCAGCCTTCTCCCTGGATGAATGATTACGGCATGTTTTCCATTATGCCGGTAACAGGAAAAATGCGGTTCAGTGAAGATGAACGGGCAAGCTGGTTTTCCCATAAATCCGAGGTTTCAAAACCTTATTATTACAGTGTTTACCTGGCCGACCATAATATAACAGCGGAAATTACCCCGACTGAAAGAGCGGCCCAGATGCGCCTGACCTATCCTGATTCTCCTGATTCCTGGTTTGTTGTTGATGCATTTGATAAAGGTTCGGGTATTACCATTATTCCGTCCCAGAATAAAATCACGGGCTATTCAACAAAATATTCCCGTGGAAAGCTGGTGGGCTTTAAGAATTATTTTGTGATTTATGCTGATAAGCCTTTCAAGAAATATTCCACCTGGAAAGACAAAGACTTTGTAAAAGATGCGTTGGAAATTACCGGAGATCACTGCGGGGCTGTTGTCGGCTTTGCCACTGAGAAAGGTGAAAAAGTGAATTTAAGAATTGCTTCTTCTTTCATCAGCCCGGAACAGGCAGAATTAAATTTACAGCGGGAACTGAATAAAGATTCATTTGATGATACATTTAAAAAAGCAAAAGCAGCATGGAATGAAAAATTAAAACGGGTTGAAGTGGCAGGCGGCACCATTGACCAGATGCGGACTTTTTATTCCTGCCTGTACAGAATGCTTTGCTTCCCGCATAAAATGTATGAGATAAACAAAACCGGAGAAGTCGTCCATTACAGCCCGTATTCAGGTAAAACAGAGGCGGGATACCGCTTTGCAGGAACAGGTTTCTGGGATACGTTCAGGGCGCTCTATCCTTTCCTGAACCTGGTTTATCCGGACATCAATGTCGAAATGCAGAAAGGCTTAATCAATGATTACAAAGAAGGTGGCTGGCTGCCGGAATGGTCAAGCCCCTCCTATTCTGATATTATGATCGGAAACAATTCTGCTTCTGTAGTAGCCGATGCCTATCTTAAAGGCCTGCGGGGCTATGATATTGAAACACTGTACCAGGCATTGCTTCACGGAGCCAATAATGAAGGCCCTCAGGCAACAGGACGGCTGGGAATTGAGTATTATAAAAAGCTGGGTTACGTTCCTTATGATGTGAAAATCAATGAAAATGCTGCGCGGACATTGGAATATGCTTACGATGATTTTGCGATTGCCCAATTGGGGAAAGCACTCGGAAAACCCGAATCTGAATGGAAAGAATATTACAGACGTTCCCAAAATTTCCAAAAAGTTATTGATCCGGAAGCAAAATTAGCCCGTGGAAGAAATCAGGACGGGAGTTTTCAGGCACCATTCAATCCTTTTAAATGGGGCGATGCATTTACGGAAGGAAATTCCTGGCATTATACATGGTCGGTTTTCCAGGATATTGAAGGCTTGGCAAAGCTCATGGGCGGAAGAAAAGAGTTTTCAAAAAAACTGGATCAGATTTTTGAACTGCCTCCTGTTTTTGATAACAGCTATTACGGCTCCACCATCCATGAAATCCAGGAAATGGTGAATGCAGACATGGGACAGTACGCGCACGGAAACCAGCCGGCACAGCATATCATTTATCTGTACAATTATTCGGGAGAACCCTGGAAAACGCAGTATTGGGTCCGCGAAACGATGAACCGCCTGTATCAGCCTACTCCGGACGGATATTGTGGCGATGAAGACAATGGGCAGACTTCTGCATGGTATATTTTTTCTGCACTGGGTTTTTACCCGGTTACGCCGGCAACGAACCAGTATGTTCTGGGAGCACCTTTGTTTAAAAAAGCAATCCTTCATCTGGAAAACGGTAAAAAGATTGAGATTAAAGCTGAGAATAACAGCAACGAAAACCGTTATGTAAAAGCGCTGAAGCTGAACGGAAAAGCCTACTCTAAAAACTGGCTGAGCCATTCTGAATTAATGAAAGGAGGAATCTTGAAATTTGATATGGATAATAAGCCTGATAAAAACCGGGGAACTGATGAAAAAGATTTTCCTTATTCCTATTCTACGGATAAAAAATAAAATACAAGAGAGATATTTTTGTCTCTCTTGTATTTTCTATCATTCAGATTACTACAATTCCGGAATAGAAGAATAGTAAATTATGATCTGGTTTTAAAAAGTATATTCTCCTGTAAGCGGATCAATATAAATATTAGACAGTTCAGCATTGGAACTTCTTCTGGCGGATCCTGAAGAATCAATAGCGGCTCCGATAAGCGCACCAACCATTCCTCCCATCATCGCTCCGATCATTACTCCATTATTATTTTGCGGCGGGAATAATTCTAATCTTGAAGACACCACATAATATCCTTTTCCGTCTTTTTCCATCTCCAGAAATCCTGCCGGTGTCAGGCGATATGCTTTTCCGTCTTCCACATATCCGAATATTTCTTCTCCTGAAACCATAAGGTTCTCCCTGTTCTTAATACCTGTTACCCTGCCTTTCTTATTTTTATCTACATAATATCCTTCCTGAGGTTTCTGTAAAGAAAACGACCTGAAGTCCGTATAAACTCCTGCAGTAAGTTCGGCTGCATTCAGATATTTAATATTTTTACTTACAATAGGTTCATAATTAGTAAGTTCAGCTTCAGGTACCGGCGTACTTAAAGCAATATGGGAATAGGAATCATTGATTAAAGTAGAAAAAATGGCTGAAACTGTAGAAGAAACGGCTTTGGGAATATTAGGCGTAACCTTGGAATTGAAATCCAGTGTATTGTTGTACCGGTTAATAAAATAATACTTTCCGTTCCTGTTGATAAAACTGCTGATCTTTACTTTTGCTTTTACCATCCCTGTCTCTTTGAAATCATTAATGGTAATTTCTTCCAGCAATAAGGCAATGTCATTATTTCCCCTGGTTTTATTATCCGCTGCAAACCAGGATTCGATATAATTTTTTACATCTTCATTGGTAAATTTTATCTGGACAGGCTCTTCTTTATAGGTTACTGTCCCCAGATTTTTGTCTGTCCTGTTATCAATTACCGTGAGCGATTTCGTCCGTGAGAATTTGTCTTTGATATTCTGGTTCAATTTGATAAGCTCCACTTTCTGTGCAGCCATTGATGCTGAAAGCAGTAAAAAGAAAATAATTTTTTTCATTAATAATTTTTAAATTTTATAAAACTCTGAATTTATTTCTCAAAAACGTATGCTCCCGATAAAGCATCAATGTAAATGTTCATTTCTGTCGGAGACCTGTAGCCGAATCCGTTTACGTTGCCTTTATTAAGTTCAGAATGAATTATTCCTCCTACCAGAGCTCCGATACCACCCGCTGCAATGGCTCCGATAATAATGCCGTCAGAAGTATTGCTGTTGCTTAACAGTTTTTTCCTGGAAGAAACAATGTAGAATCCTTTTGCATCTTTATGCATTTCAGCAAAGCCTAAAGGTGTAACCCTGTATGCTTTTCTGCTGTCCACATAACAATACATATCAGATAATGCTGCAGACTGCCCTTCTGTATTTTTTATTCCCGTTACATTCCCTTTTTTATCTTTATCTGCAAAGTAGCCTGTATCGGGTTCCTGATAATAAAAATGCCTGAAGCTTTTGTAAACACCATCCTTCAGCTCCAAGTTGAATGCACTGTAATTCTTTTTAAGATAGTTATCATAATTGCGGATCTCATTTTCAGGAATAGAATTACCGGAAACAGAAGATAAATAAGAAGTCTTAATGAACTCAGTAATAATATCCGAGATTTGCAGGGCAAGATAATTGGGTGCACTCACAGTCCTTTTAGGATCAGAAACGATTACATTATCAAAACGGTTGATAAAATAGTACCGGTCGTTTCTTTTAATAAAGCTAGAAATTTTCAATCTGGCTTTCGCATAAGGATGTTTCTCCCCTTCATCCTGTTCATTGTATATCTTTAAGTCTTCAAGCATCAGGACAATATCGTTGCTCCCCCTGTCTTTATTATCCCTGTTAAACCAGTTTTCAATATGATCCTTTAAATTTTCATTGGCCAGTTTCACTTCTATCGGTTGCCCTTTTGGTGAAAGGATGCCAATTTCCCCGGTTTCCCTGGTATCGATTAAAGTCAGCGATTTTGTGAGTCCCCTTTTATCTTTAATGTTCTGGTCTAAATTAATATACTCTACCTTCTGTGCAACCAGCGAAAGCGAAAACATTAAAAAGAAAATAATTTTTCTCATCGTTAAAATTTCCCGCAAAATTAAGCATTAGTTTTAAATTAGGAGACTGCCAGAAACGCCCGGCCTTAACAATTATCTGGATTTGCTGAAACCTTCAGGTAAAATATACTCGCCGGTAAGCGCGTCGATTCCTATCCGGTAATATTTTGCATTCTGTCTGCGGATTTTTGCTGCGGTAATATCTATCACGGCTGCCACCAGGCCTCCGATTGCGCCTGCATTTGATGCACCTGCAATGAGAAGTGTATTGTCAGGAGGAAAAATCTCTTCTGCTGATGCTGTTATAAAATACCCTTCATTGTCCTTTTCAAGTTCTATCAGGGTTGTCGGGGTCCTTTTATAGGCAATCCCATTATCCACTACGGCGAAAATGTCTCTTTTAAAATTATCATAACCGTCAGTTCTTTTTACCCCTTTAATCCTGCCTTCTGTATTCTTTTTTAACACAAGTTCTTTATCCGGTTTCTGTTCTGCAAATGATTTGTAATCTGTATAAACACCATCTGTAAAAGACCCGCTGTATGCCGGCAGCCTTTCTGATATTATTTTTTCATAGTTTTCAAGCTCTGTTTCAGAAATGGGAACATTCAGCCCTTTTTCGTCATAAGAATCCTTAACTATATTGGCAATCTGCGCTGAGATTCCTGCAGCCATTACTCTGGTGACGTAAGCATGGTTTTTCGGCTCATAATCTTTTGAAACCTTTGATTTTTTTAAAAAATAATATTTATTGTTTCTCTTTAAAAAAGTAGCCATCTTCATTTCCAGATGTGCCATAACTGTTCTTTCGGTCGGGATATCAATCGCTTTTAAATCTTCCAGCATAAGAAAATATTCAGTGCTCCCCTGCTCTTTATTATCTGCTGAAAACCATTCTGCAAATAATTTTCCGAGATCCTCACTTTCAAATTTCAGTTCATACGGTTCTTTTCTGTGAGAGACTGTTCCTATATTTTTATCTTCTCTCAAATCAATTAATGTAAGGGATTTAGCCAGATGGTTTCTGTCTTTTATACTGTTTCTAAGTTCTATGAGCTGAGTTTTCTGTGCAGATGCAAAAGCTGAAAATAAAACCAAGAAGAAGATCTTTTTCATATCTTTTAATTTCCTCAAAACTAAGCATTAGTTTTAAAATTAAACGACCCTTACAAATAAATTGTAAGGGTCGTCCAACATTAAAAAAATAAACTATTATGGGTTTTGCCTCTGTTTCGCAGCGTTATCATTTCCGCGGGGTTTTCTTTCATTCATTTTCTCTCTCATCATCCCCTCAGACTGAAACAGCTTCAAGACCTTCTGGCAAGGAATAATCTGCTGCATCTTATCAGCATATTTTTTTCTATTATCTAACAGCTTCTGCCCTACTTCAAAACTCTGCTGCAGTTTTGCTTTCGCCTCTTCATCAGACAGTGTTTCCGCATCGAAATTGGAGTTAAACTGGCTTTTAATCTGCTTCTGGCTTTCCAGATATTCATTATAGATATCCGTAAATTCCTTTTTATCGCTCGGATCTAAATTCAGATTGTCCATCACCATATTATTCCTGAACTCGTTAAGAAGTGCTTTCCTTTCTTCGGGAGAAAGATTATTAATCACTTCCTTTCTCTGTTTAGGATTCATTTTCTTCCAGTCATAATCCGTTTTCTGGGCATTCAGACCAAAAGCATACATTATAAAAAGCGTAAATAATATCTTTTTCATCATCCTATTAATTATATAAATCCAAATAAACATCCTGTGTAGAATTACTTGCCAATTCTGAAATTTCAGAATTTGTGAAGGAATCCAGGAAGGCATTCATCTGAGCTTCATTTTCTTTTGACACAGGCTTTGCCGTCCGGGCTTTTGTACCTGTTGAGGCCTTTTCTGTTTTATTTTCTTTTGCTAAAGACCTTTTACTCTGTCCGCTTTCATTTGTTTGATTATTACTTTCTACAGAAGTTAAATCAGATTTCAATGTTTCGTAAGCGATCTGGCTTTCTGTTTTCTTTTCCGTATTATCGGCAACATAAGCGGTTTTGGTGCCTTTAGAACCTTCTGATGTTTCATTATAGGAATTGAAAACAAAAGTCGCTCCAAAAATCAATGCCACTGATGCCGCTGCGGCATATGCCCAGTTCAGTTTGATTACCGGCGCTTTTTTATTGGCCTTCACATCATTCATTACTTTCTCCTGAATGTTTTCAAACATATAATCAGGCATCCGGTAAATGTTTTTGCGCTCCAGTTTTTCTATATCAAAATCTTTCATTTCCTTTTTTTCAAAAATTACCTTTCGAAATTTTCTTTAATATGTTCTTCTATTTTTTGTTTGGCATAATGATAATTTGTCTTCAGGGTGCCTACTGACATATCTACAATTTTAGATATTTCTTCATAAGGCAGGTCATCATAATACCGCATCATAAATACCAGTTTCTGCTTTTCCGGCAGGCTTTGTATGGCGTTCTGTAGTAAGATCTGTATCTCTTCTGCATCTCCTTCCGTGTTATCCGCGACTAGGTTCTGCATGTAATATTCCGGGTCTTCATCTGTTTTCTGCATCCTTTTCAGCTTATTGATCTGCTGTAATGCCTCGTTGGTTGCAATCCTGTACAGCCAGGTGTACAGCTGACTGTCATTCTTAAACTGATGAAAATTCTGATAAGCTTTAATGAAGGTTTCCTGCAAAGTATCCTGAGCAAGATCCCCATCCACAATAATCCGTCTTATGTGCCAATACAATCTGCTTTGATAAGCATCCATCAGAGCGCGGACTCCTTTTTCCTGAGTCCGTGGGTTTTGCATCAACGAAATAATTTCCGCGTCCTTAATCTTCATAAGATGCTTTCATTGTTTTGGATTACAAAAATTATTGAAAGTTAAATGAGATATTCAACTTTTAGTCCAATAGATGAGCTAAATATAAGAAATATCCTGTTCTTCCTCACATTACTCCACTCAAAATACCTAAAAATAAATCCCCGGATTAGGTTCATTACTGGCATTTGCTTAAAAATCAAAGCGTAACCCATATTGAATTAGGATAAATACCATAATTTAAATTTCTTCTTTTTATTAGGTTAGAAATTATATGCTGCCATACACTTATCATCTCAGATAAACAACTTTCATATTCTGCTTCTTTAACTTCTTTCTGAAACTGAAGCGAAAACCTTATCTTTGTTCCATGCAAACTGTAATCATCGGTTCCGGAAATGTCGCATATCATCTGGCTAAAGCTTTTGTACTCAATGCTGTTCCTGTAGTCCAGATTTTCGGCAGGAATGAACAGGAACTGGAAAAAATTTCCGGGGAACTGCGAATCCCTTATTCAACTAAAAAACTCAGTGACGCAGACTTGTATATTATCTGTGTCAGCGATCAGTCAGTGAGAGATGTTTCCCGGCTCATTACCAAAAAAAACTGTCTTGTGGCGCACACTTCAGGTTCTCTTCCGACAGATATTTTAGCAGGGGAGTACAGGAAATCGAGTCTGTATCCGTTACAGACTTTTTCAAAATTAAAAAAGCTGGATTATCAGCATATTCCGTTTTTTATTGAGGCTGAAAACAAAGAGGATATGAAGATTTTATCTGATCTTGCTTCTGCAATTTCTGAAAATGTAATGGAAAGCACGTATGAAAAAAGGAAATATATCCATCTGACTGCAGTTTTTGCCTGTAATTTTGTGAACCACCTTTTCTCAAGGGCAAAAGAAATTTCAGATTCCCAGGAGATCCCGTTTGATTATTTTTTACCGCTGATTGATGAAACCGTCCGGAAAATTTATGAAATTGAACCGAAATCTGCACAAACCGGTCCAGCCGTAAGAAATGATAAAAGGATTCTGGAAATGCATGAGCAGTTACTGAGGGATGAAAGCCTGGAGATTTATAAAACAATGAATCATTCTATTCAAAAAATGTATGAGCTATAAAGAGAAACTAAAAAATATAAAAGCATTTGTATTTGATGTAGACGGCGTTTTTACCGACGGAAGCGTTTACCTTCTTCCCGGAGGAAATATGTGCCGGGTAATGAATGTGCTGGATGGCTATGCTGTAGTGAAGGCTTTGAAAAACAATTACCTGATCGGGGTTATTACCGGAGGAAATGATGACATGGTAAAACACAGGATCAATTATCTGGGAATTGAGGACTATTATCCTAAATCTCCTGACAAGATGATTGATTTCGAAGATTTTAAAGCGAAATACAATCTTGCCAATGAAGAGATTTTAACAATGGGTGATGATATTCCGGATCTCCATATCATGAAACATTCTGCTGTTGCAGCCTGCCCGGAAAATGCCGTTCCTGAAATCAAGGAAATTGCCACCTATATTTCACCGAAAAAGGGGGGAAGCGGGGCCGTACGCGATGTCATCGAACAGGTGATGAAAGTGCAGGGAAACTGGCATGATGACAATACACAATCAGTATAATTATTTGAAAATGAAATTATTGTTAGCCTCACAGTCTCCCAGGAGAAAAGAGCTGTTATCCAGTTTAGGGTTTGAGTTTGAAGTTGTAAAAATTGATTGTGAAGAAATTGTTCCCGCGCATATTACAGCAGGGGAGTCTGCAGCTTATCTCTCTGAATTGAAATCAAAAGCCTTCCGGGAACTGGAAGGAGACGAAGTCCTGTTAACGGCAGATACCGTGGTAGCGATTGATAACCAATTTCTCGGGAAACCGAAGGATGAAGAGGATGCCAGGAACATACTGAAGCTGCTTTCCGGAAAAACCCATCAGGTCTATACGGGGATTACCGTTAAAACATTAAATCAGAGCATTACACAGACTGATGTGGCGGATGTAGAATTCAGCACCATTACAGATGAAGAAATTCAATATTACATCGAGCATTACCGGCCTTTTGATAAGGCGGGAAGCTACGGAATCCAGGAATGGCTCGGCATGGCAAAAATCAGTAAAATAAACGGAAGTTTTTATACCATTATGGGGCTTCCGACCCATTTGGTTTACAAAATTCTGAAAGAAATATAATCAGTTTCCCTGTAAAATTTTATTATTTTTACAAAATCATCAAACTGCTTATAATAAAAAGTATATTAGCGAGTTATATTAAATAATGAAAAAGAATATCTTATTCCTTCTGATACTCTGTATTGTTGCTTCCTGTTCTACGAGAACCAAGAAGCCGGAGCAGCGATCTAAGTTCATGAAAGGGTTTACTACATACTACAATACCTTATTTAATGCCAAAGATGCATTGAATAATGAATTTGAAACCCGGGACAAAGCACATAAGGACAATTTTTATGCGCCGTTTATCCCTATTCTTACCTATGAAGACCAGCCTTTGGGAAGTGACCTGGGACAGTCTTCAGCTTTTGCAGAAAACTCCATGAAAATGGCGGAAGTCAACAGGCCGCAGCAAAGCAGCAACGGCAGAGGCGGGATGCCCGGAATGCCTTCAGGAATGCCCGGAAACCCAGCCATGTCCGGTGGCCCGGGCGGCGGTACAGGAACAGACCCGAACCAAATGGACCAGAAAGGAGCTACAACCCTGGAAATCGCAGAAGCAAAAGCATTAAAGGCTATCAATAAATATTCTGTGATCAAACACGGTGAAGAACGGAACAAACAAATTTTTGATGCGTACATGATCCTTGCGCAGGCCAGGATTTACAGAGGCAAGTCTCTGGAGGCCCTGGATGCCCTGAACTATGTCTTTACCCATATGAAGGATGACAAAAGAATCCCTTTGGCAAAAATTTATCAGGGTTTAGCCTATGCCCAGATTAAAAACTACCATAAAGCACATGAAGTTTTTTCGAAATTAAAAAGCGAAAAAATCAGCAAACAATATGAAAAGCTGTTAAGCATCTATTATTCTGAATCCCTTCTGGATGCAGGAAAGAAAGAAGAGGCCGTACGGGAGCTGGATAATGCTTTTGAACTCAACAGCAACAGAAAGCTGAAAAGCCGGATTGCTTATCTGAGAGGGCAGGTTTTGGAAAACCTCAACCAAAATGAGAAAGCAAGGGAAAGCTTTATGGCTGCCTACAAATATGCCAATGATTTTGAATTTGAGGTAAAATCCCAGATTGAAATTGCCAAAACATTCAACGGAAACGGAGATTACAGCGGAGCCCGGAAATACCTTGAAGACATCAGTACCAAGGGGACATACGGCTCCAGAAAGAATGAATTTTATTATGCGTTGGGACTTATGGCCAATAAAGCCGGTAAAAAGGACGAAGCCCAGGAATATTTCAGGAAATCCCTGGCAGAAAAAGTTTCAGACGGACAGATCCGCGGACTGGCATATTATGAAATCGGGAAAGGATATTTAGATAAAAACGATTATATCGGGGCAGGAGCATATTATGATTCTGCTTTAGCGGTGATGACTTATGAACCTTCAAAGGTTCTTTTGGCAGACCAGTCCGTTTATATTAAAAAGATCTCGAAAAATTATTACATGATCAAGAAAAATGACAGTATTCTGAGCCTGGCTAAAATGTCGCCGGAACAGAAAACCGATTTTTTCTCAAAATATATTGCTAAAATAAAAGTAAAGGAAGAGAAAGAAGAATTGGAAAGAAGACGTGCGGAACGAAGCAAAGGATTTGACGGGGGAGATTACAGTGCCGCTTCAATTTTCGCCAACAGTTCAAATGCTTTCGAAGATTTCGGAGTCTCCAACAGAGGGTTTTATTTTTCCAATACAGGAACGGTTTCAAAAGGGTCGCAGACCTTTAAACAGACCTGGGGAGAAAGGGCTCTGGTTGATAACTGGCGTTCATCAAAGAAAATGGCTACGATTGAGGATATGAAAAACGATGCTCTGGGAACTACGGCAGCACCGAACCCAAGACGTTTCGAGCCTGCTTTCTATATTGAACAGATCCCGACGGACCTTGCCAAGCTGGACCAGTTAAAAAAGGACAGGGATACTGCTTCATTAGGATTAGGGGTAATGTATCAGAATTATTTCACGAATACGCCTTTAGCCACAAAGACCCTGTATGACCTGGTGGATGTAAAGCCTGAAGAAAAAGTAATGCTGCAGGCACTGTATGAAATTTTTGCCATGAATTACCTTAAAAATCCTCAGGTTTCCGAAAGAGCCAAACAGATTTTACTGAAAGATTATCCTTATACTTCCTACGCAGAATTTGCAAGAAATCCGAAGAGCAGCACGTTTGTAAAATCTTCAGAAGACGTAGAAACCCAGTATAAACAGGCATTTTCCTTGTATGAATCCGAGAAATTCGGGGAGAGCAAAGACATTATTGAACAGACCATTCAGAAATATCCGAAAGATGCACTGGTTCCGAAGCTGTATTTGTTGAATGCGTTCAATTCCGGAAAATCGAGTGGGAAAGAAGTAATGATCCTCCAGCTGGAACAGATTGCTTTAAATTATTCCAAAACTCCTGAAGGGGAAAAAGCTAAGGAAATGCTGAATTACCTGAAAACGGACCTCTCATTCCAGGCAACAGACAATAAAGGCAATTCATTACCCAAAAATCCCGGAGCCATGAGCAGTAATGTTCCGGTTCAGCAGCCGGCCCAGCAGTTCAATGCTACAGGAGTTCCCCAAAACCAGGGAAATATGCAGATGAGCAATCCTCAGCCGATGCAGCCATCTGGCAACGGCATGAATGGTAACAGGCCAAGAAGAAAACAAAATAGTAATCAGCAAATGCCGGCAGATATGAATTCGGTTCCTGCAAAACCACAATAAACGAAAAGCGAAGAATTAAATTCTTCGCTTTTTTTTTATGATACCAATTCAATTCAATTGCTTATCTATATTCTAATTATATCAGATCCTGAGATTTCTTTTTCTTTACACCGTGAAAATCCTTGAGGTAAAACGGTTCGAAATAGGCGATATCTTCAAATGCTTCGTCCCTGATTTTCTCCATGGTTTTTTTGATCAGATACTGTGCGGAAGGGTAGATGCCTGCATTAAATTCAGCATTTGGGAGCTGCAGGATTTCTTTTGCTTTCAGGGCGCCGTCTCCTACAAATATGATCTTTCTGTCTTTAAATTCAGTGAAAGAGGTTTCATCTAAAATTTTTGCTTCCGTACCGGAAACTTCATCACCCGTTTTTCCGTCATAAATGGCGGTATAAACCTCCATTCTCCTGGCATCGATCAAAGGGATAATCAGATCATAGTTCTGCCCTAAAAAAGGCTCTGTCATGCTTTCCAATGAATTTACGGCAATTAAAGGAACTTTCAGTCCGTAACAGAAGCCTTTTGCTGATGATGAACCAATTCTTAAACCTGTATAGGAACCTGGACCTTTTCCTAAAGAGACTGCTTCAATATCCTGTATTGAAATTCCGGCACCTTCAAGGGCCCATTCTACAAAAGTATGGAGGCTTTCCGACTGTTTATAGTTTTCAGAAACTTCTTCGGTAAGGCACAGCAGCTTTTCATCATCAGAAATGGCTACCGAACAGTTTTTTGAAGAGGTTTCAAGATATAATATTTTCATTTTTTAATGTAAAATTTAACTGTACTGTAATTTATCAATAAATAAAATGATGAGTTATGCTGCAAATTTAAGCCATTATTTGAGACTACTTCCTATAAATAGTTCTCGGCTCTGCCTGTGCAGTAGGGTAGATGGTCATATCAGAGATGCAGACATGCTTCGGTGCATTGATACAGTAAGCTATTGAATCTGCAATATCTTCCGCTTTTAAAGGCTCATAGCCTGCGTAAACCGTTGCCGCCCTTTCTGTATCACCTTTGAATCTTACTACGGAAAAGTCGGTTTCCACAGCACCGGGCTGGATATTGGTTACCTTAACTCCGAATTCGGTAAGCTCAAGCCTCATGCCTTCAGATATAACATCAACTGCTTTTTTAGTTGCACAGTACACCACGCCGTTTGCATAGGTCTGCCTTGCTGCTACGGAACTGATGTTGATGATATGTCCCGAATTTCTTTCCTTCATTCCCGGAATCACCATTTTAGAAACGTACAGCAGCCCTTTGACATTACCGTCAATCATCGAATCCCAATCATCTGTTTTACCGGCAGAAAGAGGATCCAGGCCGTGGGCATTCCCTGCATTGTTAATCAGCACATCAATATCCTTCCATTCCTGAGGAAGAGAACTGAAGGCTGCTTCCACCTCATCCAGGTTCCTTACATCGAATTTCAAACTAAATATTTCGGTATTTAAGGAAAGTTCTGCCTTTAATGATTCCAGAACTTCATCTCTTCTTCCGCAAATAATCATTCTGTTTCCCTGTTTTGCCAGAAGCTGTGCGGTAGATTTTCCTATTCCGGATGTAGCACCGGTAATTACTATTGTTTTCATAAATTTTTTAATGTTTAAATGTACCCATCTGATAACTCATCAGTAAACAGCTATTGGTAAACTGTTAAACTGATGTATTGTTATTGTTACCTCATTTTAGTTGGCATCGAATGCTTCAAAAGCACCAACAATATGTTCAATGACTAATTTTTTTCTCTCGTCCGGAAGAACGGTAATTACATCAAACCTTACTTCCTGATGTTTATTAAACTCTTCCATATAATAATTAGCTGCCGATACAATTGATCTGATCTTTGTTTTCGTCACCGCTTCCTGTGGCAGCATAAAGGCATCTGTGGACCGTGCTTTTACTTCCACAATAATGATCTGGTTATCTGCTTCAGCAATGATGTCTATTTCCGCTTTCTGAAACCGGAAGTTTCTGACCAGGATCTTATAGCCTTTTTTCTGTAAAAATTCTACCGCCAAATCTTCTGCTTTTTTGCCGAAATCGTTGTGTGTGGCCATGCTTGAATTTAAGTTATAGGATTAATCTTCCTGTTTAATTAAAGTATTGTGAGTTTCATCAATCCAATCTATTCTCCGTCAGAAAGAGTTTTATCTGGCTTTTTATAATAGAAGATTTCAAATTTAAAATCAAAATTTTCATAAATGCAAATGTCAACACTTCTGAGTACCCCTGTTATTGAAGGCGAATAGCTGTATTCTATTAGAACATTTTCCATTAAAATTCAATTTTTACCATATCATCAATCTTTATCTTGATATGGCTTCCGATAATCAAAGGCCGGTTATCTTTAATATGTCCGTTTGGAAACCCGAAAATTACAGGGAAATCATACTTTAAAATCCTTTCTGAGATTAATTGATATGCGAATTCATCAAAACTTTCGTTATATTGGTTATTCTCTTTTTCATCGCCCATATTGGTCATTCCACCGACAATCAAGCCTGAAATTTTATGAAAAACGCCTGCCAGTTCCAAGCTCATGATCATTCGGTCAAGCGCATAAAAGCTCTCGCCGATATCTTCAATAAATAAAATTCTGTTTTTAAATTTAAATGAATATTCTGTCCCGAGAAGGGCATAAATCAGGGCTAAATTTCCGCCGGTAAGCTGTCCTTCAACGGTGCCTGTCCTGTTTAACTGATGTGATGCAAAACTGTATTCCGGTTTTTTTCCTTCCAGAATATCGAAAATCAGATCATAGCTTTCATCAGTCACTCCAAAACTTGAAGTTTTAACAGTCTGTCCATGAACGGAAGCAAACCCTTTTTTCAATAAATAACTCTGGACAACCGTATTATCCGAATATCCGATGTACCATTTCGGACGGTCTTTAAAACCATTGAGTTCTATATGTTTAATCAGATGCTGACAGCCGTAACCGCCTCTGGAAGCCCAGACTGCAGAAATTTCACTGTCATTTAAAGCCCAATTGAGGTCTTTTATTCTTTCCTGTTCAGTTCCTGCGTAATTGTATCCGTTAGAGAATTTTGTGTACACATGCTCTCCTAAAACAGGTTCGTAGCCTTTATTTTTAATCATGGCAATCCCTTCCTCCAGCTGGGATGCCTCTATAGCTCCTGCGGGAGAAATAACCGCTATTTTATCGCCTTTTTTAAGGGATTCCGGAAAGATTATTTTTTTCATTTCTGCTTTTGGTATTTTACTTCTGTTTTTTCTGCTTCTTCCAAACGCTTATCAAACTGATTGAATTTTTTAAAGCTCTGTAGAAAGATAAAGAAACTGAAGCCGATAAGGATTCCACCTACAATCTTCCTGATCCTGTTTGCCAGTGTCTGGGTCAGCCGGTCATGAAACTGTTTGGCCAGAAATATTTTAATAAGGTCTATGAAAAGGTAAGTGCCGATGACAATGCCGATGTATAAAATAAAATTGCCGGTATTCGGATACTGATTCCTTACGGAAATTACCGTTACCAGCCAGAAAAGAATGACCCCCACATTTAAAAGATTAAAGAAAAAGCCATTAATGAATGTTTTAAAATAGTTCTGACTGATGATTTTTTCTTCACCGGACATATGCATCTTGGTTTTGGTAAGCATCATTATAATACCGTAGGCAAAAATGAGTATTGCCGTAATCCTGTAAAAACCGGGATGCTTGTCAATTAAAGTTACAATATCTGCACTCGCGTAATAAGCTGCCAGAATACACAGCAAATCTGCAGAAATCACCCCGATATCCAGAGCCAAAGCATGTTTCGGGCCCCGGGAAAAGCTGGTTTCGATAAGAAGGAAAAAAATAGGTCCTATAAAAACCAGGCTCAGCATAAATCCTAATACGATGGCAGATAATATAAGTTCAAACATTGATTATGGGTTTCAGAGCCAAATTTAAAGATTATATTTTTATCTGGGTTTAAAACGTTGTTGTTTTAATTTTCAAAGAATGCTTTCTTATCGATTATCATTCTGTCAGCCTCATTACAGGAAACCAATTCTGTACTACTTATAATCTGCAAAAGATGATAATCAGCTATAAAAACAAAAAAGACCACAAATTGTGATCTTCAGTATATTAAATGGATTTCGTTCTTTCAGAACCTATAGATTAATTATTCAACAATCTTAAAGTCCAGCTGCTTCTGGATTAAGTTTGCTTTTACCACTTTGATCTTCACCTGGTCTCCCAGCTGATACCGGTTGCCGGTTCTTGAACCGTAAACGGCATGGGTAGATTTATCATAGGTGTAAGAATCATCCATCAGGTCTCTTAATTTAATCAGGCCTTCTGCACCGTTTTCAGGGATTTCAACCCAGAATCCGAATTCTGCCACACCGGAAATTACCCCTGTGAAAGTTTCTCCCAAATGTTTTTCCATGAATTTCACCTGCATATATTTAATGGAATCCCTTTCTGCATCTGCCGCCAGCCTTTCCATGGAGCTGCAGTGTTTTGCCTTTTCTTCAAGCTCTGCTTTGTTCGGGGATTTCCCTCCGTCCAGATAATGCTGCAGTAACCGGTGGGCAAGCAAATCGGGATATCGACGGATAGGAGAGGTAAAGTGGCTGTAATAATCAAATCCAAGTCCATAATGACCGATTGGTTCCGTAGAATATACGGCCTTGCTCATGCTTCGCATCGCCAGTGTTTCAATCATATTTTCTTCACCTTTACCTTTTACATCCTGTAACAATCTGTTTAAAGACTCAGCTACTTTTTTGGTATTGGCCAGGTCCATTTTATATCCGAATGTAGAAACAAAATCCCTTAGCGATTCTAGTTTTGCCGGATCCGGATCATCATGCACCCTGTAAATAAAGGTATTCTGACTTAAATCTCCTCTCTTGTTCAGAGAAACAAATTCTGACACTTTTTTATTGGCCAGCAACATAAATTCCTCAATCAGGTGGTTTGAATCTTTACTGATTTTAAAATATACCCCGATAGGACTATTGTTTTCATCTAAATTAAACCTGACTTCACTTCTGTCAAAAGTAATCGCTCCGTCCTTAATCCTTTTCTGACGCATGATTTTTGCCAGCCTGTTCATGACCAGGATCTCTTCTTTGAAATCACCTTCCTGTCCTTCAATTCTTTCCTGGGCTTCTTCGTAAGTAAACCTTCTGTCTGAATGGATCACGGTTCTTCCAAACCATTGGTTATGAATTTTTGCTTCATCATCCAGCTCAAAAACAGCAGAAAATGTAAATTTATCTTCATGCGGGCGGAGTGAGCATACATCATTACTTAAAACCTCCGGAAGCATCGGCACTACACGGTCTACAAGGTATACTGAGGTAGCTCTCTGATAGGCTTCATCATCCAGCATGGTCCCCGGAACCACATAATGGGAAACATCTGCAATATGGACACCGATTTCCCAGTTTCCGTTTTCTAATTTTTTGATAGACAATGCATCATCAAAGTCTTTGGCATCTTTAGGGTCAATGGTAAAGGTAGTAATCCCACGCATATCCCGGCGTTTTGCCACTTCATCATCATTAATGCTCCTGTCTATTTTATCGGCATCTTTTTCCACTTCTTCAGGGAATTCATACGGAAGCCCGTATTCTGCCAGGATAGAATGGATTTCGGTTTCATGTTCTCCCGGTGCGCCGAGCACCTGGGTGATTTCACCTTCCGGATTTTTATCTCCCGGTCTCCATTCCGTCATTTTTACAATTACCTTATCGCCGTCTGCAGCGCCTCCGAATTTTCCTTTCGGAATAAAAATATCTGTATTGATCGTTTTTTTATCACACACTACAAATCCGAAATCTTTATGGGTAACCATCTGCAGTGTTCCTACAAATTCCGTTCTGGATCTTTCCAGAACTTCCAGTACCGAACCTTCCAGTTTCTTTCCTTTATAGGTATAGGTTACGATGAGTACTTTATCACCCTGCAATGCATCTTTTACATTTTTGGAATGGATGAAGACATCATCTTCAAGTCCTTCAACGGTAACATAAGCATTCCCCGACTGGTTAAAATCAATTATTCCGGTTAAGGTTCCTTTAATATCAAGGTTGATGATATATTTTCCTTTTTCAGGCTCTTTAATGCGGTCAGCAGCCTGCAGCTTGTGTAAAGCCTGGATAACAAGCTCGCGTTGTCTTGGATTTCTATGGTCAATTCCGTCTGAGATCTGTTTGTAATTGTAGATCTTCGTAGAATTTTCATTCATGAAACGCAGGATCAGCCTTCCGATTTCCTGGAGCTTATGGTCATTTTTCTGACTTATATATTTTCCTTTTTTTGGCATTTTATTATTATTAATGGGTTATAGTTTTAATGATATTAAAACCATTTAAATTTACCGTTTATAATCAACAGCATCAATTTTCCTACCAGTCTTTCGACAGCAGGGAGCTTTTAGTTTCTATAAATTTAATACAAATATGGAGAAGAGAAGAGGAAAACCTTCTTTTAAATATCTTTTAAAATGATAGAGGCAGTGCAGGAATATTCGGCGTATCCTATTCCTTACATACTGCAAATATACAGAATAAAAAATAAATAAGGCTTACCGATTGATTGATAAGCCTTTATATTTAGCAAAATGCAATTTTATCTACTCTGTTCTGGTGCCTTCCGCCTTCAAAGTCTGTTGAAAGGAATTTATCTGCAATTTCAATGGCCAGTTCCTTAGATATGAACCTTGCCGGGATGGAAATCATATTGGCATCATTATGCTGTCTGGCCAGTGATGCAATCTCCGGCATCCAGCAAAGCGCGCAACGGATCTTCTGGTGTTTGTTTGCTGTGATCTGAACTCCGTTTCCGCTTCCGCATATTAAGATACCGAGTTCATTTTCTCCGTTTTCAACGGAAGCTGCAGCCGGGTGCACAAAGTCAGGATAATCCACACTGTCTGTGGAAAACGTTCCAAAATCCTGAACCTCAAAGTTTTCTGATAAATAGTTCTTAACAATCTCTTTATATTCAAACCCTGCATGGTCTGCGGCAATAGCGATTTTTCTTTTCATAATACCTGTATTAAACTTTTTTAGATGTATTTCCGGACAAAGGTAAGAATAATAACAAAGTCTGTTAGTCGTTCGGGAGTAAATTGTGAACAGCAATGTGAATAACTGTGGATAACTCCGGTAAAATAAATGTTTCGTAACATTATAAAAATGTGTAATGGAAAGGACGTCCAAAAATTCCGGGACAAACTTCGCAAAACTTTCCTGCATGAACTCACCGGTTTTTCCGGAAATCAGTTATCCATAATCGAAATTGGGGAAAAGTTACTAATATTTGTTAGTAAGTACCTGAAAAATCAGATTTTCAGCAGATTATAATGTAAATAAATTGTGAATTGATCAGAAATTTCATGTTATAAAGATTTTATACAAAAGTTATCCCCTAAACTCACAACACACAACAACAATAGCGTATTCTTTTTTTATATAAAGAAAAAATTGTTGGTTAATGGATGTTGGGCTTGCGGAGAACATTCTTAAAAACTTTTCTGAAAACTTTTAATGGGCTGGCGCATTTCCAAATTTTTAAAATCTTACATTTGTGAAAAGAAAATTCTGGGTTATTTATGAAAACAATCAATGATTTCAATTTTAATGGTAAGAAGGCTCTGGTAAGAGTAGATTTCAATGTTCCGCAGGACGACCAGCTGAAAGTTGCAGACAATACGAGAATTGCAGCGGTAAAGCCTACGGTAGATAAAATTCTTAAAGACGGAGGTTCCGTTATCCTGATGGCACATTTGGGAAGACCTAAGGGCGAGGTAAAGGACGAGTTCTCTCTTAAGCATATTACAGACGAAGTTTCCAAAGTTTTAGGGACGGAAGTAAAATTTGTTGAAGACTGTATCGGGGAGAAAGCTGAACAGGCAGCTGCTGACCTTAAGCCTGGAGAAATTTTATTACTGGAGAATCTGCGTTTTCATAATGAAGAGGAAAAAGGTGACCGTGATTTTGCTGAAAAGCTTTCACAACTTGCTGATACTTATGTGAATGATGCCTTTGGAACAGCGCACAGGGCACATGCCTCAACCGCTGTGATTGCTGAATTCTTTCCTTCGACTAAATTTTTCGGTTTACTGATGGCTGATGAATTAGAAGCCATTGATAAAGTTCTGAAAAGCGGCGAAAAGCCTGTAACGGCTATTTTAGGTGGATCTAAGGTTTCAACTAAAATTACCATTATAGAAAATATACTTCCGGCTGTAGATAATTTAATCATCGGCGGAGGAATGGCTTTTACTTTCATCAAGGCACTGGGCGGAAAAATCGGGACTTCACTGGTGGAAGAAGATAAATTATCCCTGGCTCTTGAGATTTTAGGAAAAGCAAAAGAAAACAACGTAAAGGTATATCTGCCTTCTGATGTCATCATCGCTGAGAGCTTCAGTAATGACGCGGAAAGAAAAGAATCAGATATTTATACAATCCCTGAAGGATGGATGGGTATGGATGCAGGCCCGAAGTCCAGAGATCAGTTCAACGATATCCTTTTAAACTCAAGAACTATTTTATGGAACGGTCCGATTGGAGTTTTTGAAATGTCGAATTTTGCTGCAGGAACTGTTGCACTTGGAGACAGCATTGCTGAAGCTACAAAACTGGGTGCTTTCTCTTTAGTAGGAGGGGGAGACAGTGTGGCCTTCGTAAAGCAGTTCGGTTATGATGATAAAGTAAGTTATGTTTCTACCGGTGGGGGAGCAATGCTTGAAAGTCTGGAAGGTCTGGAGCTGCCTGGCGTTGCCGCAATTAATAAATAATAAATTTCGTATACAATTTTTAAAGTCCACTGCATTAGAGTGGACTTTTATTTTTAGCAACCTAACCTGTTAAATAATTAATATTTTCTAAAATTATTTAAAACACTTAAATTATTTTAAGCTTTCCTAAATTCTGTCATTAAATTCCACTTTAGAAAAAATTAAAAATTTTCAAAACTCAGTGTCCTTCTATAAAGTGATAACAGCTTCCTTAATAAAAGTTAAGCATGTGCAATTTCAAATAGGCAGTAAAATAATTATACTATTTTATTTTTAATAGACTGTATTCTGAATTTAAAATTAAAAGTATAAATAGTTTCGTTATCAGAATCTCAACAATAACATCAGATTTAAATATTCCAGAATTTATAAATTTTACCTGTCTTGAATACTAAGAGGGTAGGGGAGGAGTTGATTATGCTATAAATAGGAACCTTTATTCTGACTGGTTTAAATTTTAAATAAAAACCTCAGAAAAATTTTCCGAGGTTCTGATTTTTAATCTGAATACGTGAAAATTGGCACTCATAAATGGGCCAAAAACAGCGTTTCTACTTTTTTTCGATAACATATATCAAACTTGAAAATTCGTTTGAAAAAAGGGCATTTATGTTAGAAATTGTTCCGTAAACCACCGCTTTTATCCAAAAAAGAGATGATTTTTTATATTTTTCGCTCAACATGGAGATGTAATAGGAATCTAAAACCAAAGGTTTGATTTTTCTCATTTTCCAGTTCGGTTTTTTGGAAATTAAGTTTTCCATTCCTTTTTTTGAAAAATGATAGATATGCCGGGGAACATCGTATGCTGCCCAATATTCCCTGTAATGTTTAGCATCATAGGAAGTAGGGTTAGGTACTGCAATAATCAGCAATCCTTTATCTTTTAATTTTCTGTTAAATATTTCAAGCATTTCATCCTGGTTTTCAATATGTTCAAAAACATGCCATAAGGTTATGGCATCCAGACTCTTATCCTGAATGAGATTAATGTCATTTAAAATAGCTGCTTTTGAAATTTTATGCTGTGCTGCTTTTCTTGCGTCGGCATCCGGTTCAAACCCAAATGTTTCAAAATCATTTTCAATGTATCTTACAAATTCTCCAGCGCCACAGCCGTAATCTAAAACTTTCGCTCCTTTTTTTATTCTGTCTAAGAGAATGGTCTTTTTATACTGCAGATTGAAAGACTGCAGAAATTTATACAGTTTTTCTTTCAGGCTGCCTGAATCCTGATGATGAGAAATATAATCTTCGCTTTCATAATATCTTGAAATATTGGATGGAACAGGGGAGGTCTTAAAAACCCCCTGAGTTTCGGTTTCTTTAATTTCAAATATTTCCTGGGAAAGAAAATGATCTTTAATTTTCATTGTATGTTATTATTTAAAATAAAATTTGAAGCTTTTGTAAGCCCCAAATTTTAATTAATTTTTCAAAAATATTTTTTATGTTTCACGTGAAACATATTCTTAATTATCTTCCAAGATACACTAATAAAACATTAATGTCGGCAGGAGAAACACCGCTGATTCTTCCGGCCTGTGCAATGGTCTTTGGTTTCACATTGGCCATTTTCTGTCTGGCTTCTGCAGAAAGACTGGAAATTTTAGCATATTCAAAATCCTCCGGAATCTTAATATTTTCAAGACGGTTCAGTTTGGCCACATTTTCCTTTTCCTTTTCTATGTATCCTTTATACTTGATATTGATTTCAGCCTGCTCTCTCACTTCATTACTGTATTGAGACGCTTTTTCTTTAATAGCTTCTATATTTTCCAGTTTTTCAATCGTCATATTAGGTCTGGTAAGAATCTGTGCTGCTCTGTACGCCTGGTCTACAGGATTACTTTCAATACTTTCCAATATCGGATTAATCATTCCCGGCTTTAAAGAAGTTTCCCGGAGAAAGCTTTCAAGTTCTTCACCTTGAGCTACTTTTTCTTCCACCTTTTTCAGTCGTTCTTCTTTTGCGAGACCTAAGTCAAAAGATTTTTTGGTTAACCTGATATCTGCATTATCCTGTCTCAGAAGAAGCCTGTATTCTGCCCTTGAAGTAAACATGCGGTAAGGTTCTTCCGTTCCTTTTGTAATCAGGTCATCAATAAGAACCCCGATATATGCTTCATCCCTGTTCAGGATAAATTCATCTTTCTGATGCACTTTATTGTGGGCATTGATCCCTGCCATTAATCCCTGTCCGGCCGCTTCTTCATAACCGGTTGTCCCGTTGATCTGCCCTGCAAAATATAAATTTTCAATCAGCTTTGTTTCTAAAGTATGTTTTAGCTGGGTAGGGGGGAAGTAATCATATTCAATAGCATAGCCCGGACGGAATACTTTCACGTTTTCAAATCCGGGAATGTGTTTCATGGCTTTCACCTGTACATCCTCCGGTAATGAAGAACTGAATCCGTTGACGTAGATCTCAACTGTTTTCCAGCCTTCGGGTTCTACAAATAACTGATGCCTGTTACGCTCTGCAAAACGGTTGATTTTATCTTCAATGCTCGGGCAGTATCTCGGTCCTAAACTCTGAATCGTACCATTGAACATCGGGCTCCTGTCAAAACCTTCACGCAGAATATCGTGTACGGTTTCGTTGGTATAAACGATGTGGCAACTTAATTGTTTGGTTAATTTAGGCGTATCTAAGTAACTGAATTTTTGAGGATTTTCATCGCCCTTCTGTTCTTCCATTTTAGAATAATCCAGGCTTCTTCCGTCTACTCTCGGCGGCGTACCGGTTTTCATTCTGCCTGCTTCAAAACCTAAAGAAACCAACTGTTCTGTAATTCCGAAAGCTCTTGGTTCACCCATTCTTCCGCCTCCCAATTGTTTATCTCCTACATGGATCAATCCGTTCAGGAAAGTACCGTTGGTCAGAACTACGGAATGTGCTTTTATCTCAATACCTAAAGAAGTAACAACGCCTGCCACTTTATTGTTTTCAATAATAAGCTGCTTCACCATATCCTGAAAGAAATCAAGGTTGGGTGTATTTTCTAATGCAAGACGCCACTCTTCTGCAAAAAGCATCCTGTCATTCTGTGTCCTCGGAGACCACATAGCTGGACCTTTTGAAAGGTTGAGCATCTTAAACTGAATGGCAGATTTGTCAGCAATAATTCCTGAGTATCCTCCTATTGCATCGATCTCCCGTACAATCTGTCCTTTTGCAATTCCTCCCATTGCGGGGTTGCAGCTCATCTGCCCGATGGTCTGCATATTCATGGTAACCAGAAGTGTTTTGGAACCCAGGTTGGCTGCAGCAGCTGCGGCTTCACATCCTGCATGTCCGGCTCCCACTACTATAACATCATATGTTTCTGAAATCATTTTTACGCTTGTTTTAAGCCTTATATTTTAATTTTTTCTTATTAATGTTTCACGTGAAACATTCTACCGGAATACGTGATTGAATCGATTGTATTGCGGTTCTTTTAGCCCCGATTGCAGCATTTGTCTGAGCTCATTTTCTTTTTGTAAGAAAAGAAAACAGCGAGTGCGGAAAGCGGGATTAAGCTCCTCAATAATTCAAGTACACTACTTAAATTATCTAATGCTCATAGTTTGCTAAATAAAAATCTTCTTTGCTTCGCATTACCGTTTCTTCTACCTCTGTTTTATCTTTATATCCGCAAAGATGAAGAATTCCGTGAGCCAAAACCCTTCTGAGTTCTTCTTCATATTCTTTGGATAGGGTAGAAGCGTTGTCTGAAATGCGCTGCAAAGATACAAAAATCTCTCCGCTTATCGTTCTGCCTTTTACATAGTCGAAGGTTATGATGTCTGTATAATAATCATGCTGTAAATAGTCTTGGTTTACCTTCAGTAAATATTCGTCGTCACAGAATATATAATTGATATCCCCGGACTTTTTTCCTTCAGAAATAATAATATCTTCCAGCCATGCTGTGTACTCTGTGCTTACAGATTCCGGTACATTTTCGTAAAAAAATTGTATCATGATGTAATTAAAACCAATGTCCTAGAATGACACTGAATATGCCTTTTTGGTTATTTTTAAGTGAGTGGCTAAAGTTGATCTTGATCTGCCCAAACGGAGATTTATAGCCTGCCGTTAATCCGATTGAGCTGTAATTCAGTTTTACGGCATCTTCAAAACTTATATCATCAGACAGATTGGCTAAAGAAAAGTTTCCGCTGATAAAATAATTTTTGTTGAATTTAAACTGCACATCATTTGAAACCAGAATCACATTATTGGTGCTGAGCTGCCCGAAATAAAATCCGGAGAAGCTTCTGAAATTAACCAGGTTCTGTTCAAAGATTCCTCCCAAACGGTATTGGTAAAACTGAGGAAGATTTTCTCCTATGGTAATTCCGCCGTACAGATTAAGACGATAAGCAAACTGTTTGGTAACGGGGAAATTAATTCTGATATCCGCTTTTACCTGTACGAGCCTTTTATCGACTTCAGACTTTAAAAGATCGATTACTTTTCCTTCAGCATTAATATAGATTCCGCGAGTAGGGAAGTCCTTATCATCCTGTGTATCGCTTTTCAGAAAAACGTAAGGGTTTAAAAAACGGTTATACCGCTTATTGGTTCCGTTGGCTTCCGCTTCAAAGTAGTCATTGCTGATTCCGCCGCCTACAGCAAACTTATCTTTCCAGATAGACTGGACATAGACTTCATTCCTCAGCCACATCCAATTTTCAGTATTGTTATTATCGGAATCCCGCAGGTCAAAACTCATTCCGGAAGAATAGATTCCGAAGCCGGGAATGTAGCCGTTGTCGATGAAATAATTTAAATAATATCTTGGTTTATCTCCAACAATAACATCCAGGGAAAGATTGGAATTTCTGAAAAGAAGCCTTTTGGCTGAATAGTTCAGCAGCAGTCCGGTTTTAAAGATTTCGTCATAATGCAGCCCGAATTTCACAAAATGCCTGGAATTATCTTCGGTGACATACAGCTTAAGGTAATTGGCATTATTCTCCGTAACGATGTCGTAATTAATGAATTTATAATTATTGGTGGCAACAAGCTTATCTATTTTTTTATTGATGCTTCCGTAGGTCTGAAGAGAGGGGAGACGCAATCCCATTTTTCCGAGGACGTAGTTTTCGCCGTAAATCCGGCCGCCTTCTACGGAAACACTGTCTATCTTATAGACGTTGGAATAGATGGGATTTATATGCTGCCTGAGGCGGTCAAAGGGGCGTTTCGGAAGTTCATTCAGGATCTCTGAATATTTAAGGCCTTCAGCATATCCGCTGTCGAGAATTTTTTTCTTGTCATCATAGCTTGTAGCGGTCATCCCTTTCAGATCAGGCTTGATATTGATGTCTGTGTATTTGTACTGCCTGCGGGTATCTTTTTTAATGCCGAAATCAATGACCTGATTTAATATAGCCACAATGCTGTTCAGGTCTTCCCGTTTTGAAAGGTCCTGGTTAAGATCCACACCGATGACAATATCAATGCCTTTATCCTTTAATGGTTTTGAAGGATAATTTACCGTCATGGCGCCGTCGATATAAATACTGTCCCCAATCTTTACAGGATCCATCAGCGATGGAAAAGCAGAGCTTGCCATGATAGACTGCACGAGATCTCCTTTCTCAAAAATTTCCATATTCCCGCTTTCGAGATTGGTGGCTACACACATGAAAGGAATCGGCAGCTTTGAGAAGTCATTGATATTGGAAACATTCTTAAAAAGCTCTTTCAGCAAGTAAACATTTTTCTGCCCGGTACTGATGGAAGAGGGAAGGGTAATCTTACCGTTTTTAAGAGGGATTGATAAAAGGTATTTGTCTACAGACTTATTAAAAAATGTGGTTTCCTGACGGGTAGCTTTGGGATCCAGGATCAACGAATAGAAATCCGTATCCATAACAATCTTTTCAATTTCTTTCCCGGAATATCCTGAAGCATACAGGCCGCCGACAATAGCACCCATACTGGTACCGGAAATATAATCTACTTTTACGCCTAAAGAATCCAGCACTTTAAGTACACCTACGTGGGAAAACCCTTTAGCTCCGCCACCGGCAAGCGAAAGTCCGATCCTTGGGTTATTGGGAATCTTCAGGCCGTTCTTCACCTGAGAATGAATCAAAAGCATTTGAAATGCAAATACAAGGATCAGGAACTTTTTCATAAGTTAATCTTTTATATAAATCCGTTTCACCCTCGGCGAAATAGAGGTTAATACTTCGTATGTGATGGTTTTGCAGTAGTCCGCAAATTCTTTCAGGCTCGGTTTTGCATTAAATATGGTAACCGGGTCACCTTCCTTTACATGCGGAATATGGTCAATATTGATCATCATCATATCCATGCAGATACTTCCTACGATGGGTGCCAGCATTTTATTAATTCCTACGCTTCCGGTCTGATTTCCGATGAGCCTCGGGATCCCGTCTGCATATCCTACAGGGATGGTCGCAATCTTTATTGTATGCTCTGCTTTAAACCGTCTGCTGTATCCAACCGATTCTCCCTTTTCCACTGTTGAGATCTTAGAAATAACCGTTTTGAAACTTACCACGGAATGCAGCTGTTTCTGTATCTTATCATTCGGCGATTCTCCCAGCATCCCGATGCCTATTCTCACCATGTCATACTGATGATCCGTATAACCGGTAATTCCTGAAGAATTCAGAATGTGTCGCATAGGAACATAGTTCAGTTTTTTTATTAAATACGACGAATTTTTCTCGAATATTTCCAGCTGTCCCAATGTGAATTCCTTTTCATCCGGTAGATCTGAAGACGAAAGATGGCTGAAAATACTTTGAACCTGAAGATTCCTGTGATTTAAAATTTCACTCAGCCCGTCTAATTCATCACCTTTAAACCCCAGGCGGTTCATCCCGGTCTCCAGTTTGATATGGACAGGGTATTTTGAATCATAACCCGATTTCTGAACTGCTTCATAAAACAGTTCCAGAACCCGGAAACTGTAAATTTCAGGTTCCAGATTATACCGGATTACGGTTTCATAGCTATGCTGTTCAGGATTCATCACAATGATAGGGACGGTAATTCCTTTCTTACGGAGTTCTACCCCTTCATCTACAAAAGCTACCCCGAGGTAATCTATATGATGGTGCTGCAGGAACTCTGAAATTTCATAGCTGCCTAATCCGTAGGCATTGGCTTTTACCATAGCCATCATTTTGGTAGCAGGCTTCAGCAGCGATTTATGGAAATTGATATTATGAAGAATTGCATTCAGATTAATTTCCAGTACCGTATCGTGTTTTCTGAGTTCAAGGATTTCTTTAAGCCGTTCAATTTCAAATTTTCTGGCTCCCTTTAGCAGGATTATCTGGTTTTCTATTTCATTAAGATGTTTGCTTTCAATCAGTTCCTGCGTATCAGTAAAAGTAAAAGTTTCAGCTTTAAATAATTCACTAAAATTTGATATTTCATTACCGATAAGAAATACATGATCGAATTTCTGTTCATTCACCAGTTCGGACACTTCTTCATACAACTGGTGATGGTTTTCATTCACGCCGATCATATCCGTTAATACCAGAGATCTCTTCTGCTTATTGTATTCATTTAAGAACTGCAGCGCAGTTTTCAGGGAATCCAGATCCAGATTGAAATAATCATTAATGATGATATTGTTCCGAACACCTTCAACGGCTTCAAGACGCATTTCCACGGCCTTTAATGAATTGACTTTTTCAATGATATTCCGGTTTTCAATATTCAGTTCTTTCAAAACGGCAATCAGGGCCAGCGCATTCGTCAGAGTAGCTTCATCCCTCTGATGTACCGGAAAACTGATCTCTTCCTCAAAATAAAGAACCACGGCATTATCATTTTTAGAAACATCCGCTTTAAAACGTACCTGGTTGTTTTCTTTAAGGCCGTAAGCAATTAATTTTTTACCTGAATACAGTTCTTTTATCTTTTTGTCAACCAACAGATTGTCTCCATTGTAAATAATTACTTCAGAGGTTTTAAAAAGCTTTATTTTTTCATTGATTAATGCTTCCTCATTTTCAAAATTGGCGAGATGGGCACTCCCGATATGGGTAAGCAAACCGATCTGCGGATGGAAGATTGATTCCAATATTTCCATTTCATGAGGCTTCGAAATCCCGACCTCAAAAATCCCCAGTTCATGGGCTGGATTGATCTGAAGCAGAGAAAGCGGAAGGCCAATCTGGGAATTGAAACTTTTAGGGCTTTTTACCGTAGAAAATTCATTCCAGAGGCATTGATAGAGCCATTCTTTTAAAATGGTTTTCCCGTTGCTTCCGGTAATGCCTATAGACTTAAGCTGATTGTTTTCGAAATGACAGCGGGCCAGGGCCTGAAGAGAAGTGATGGAATCTTCAACAATAATCCAGGTAATATTCTCGAACTGAGGATACCGGTGTTGTGAAATAATCACGGTAATTCCCCGGGCAATGGCAGATTCAATAAACTTTTCCCCGGAATTTTTCTGGGTATTGATGGCAATAAATGCCGTATTCCGGGTAGAATAGATAATCCTGCTGTCAAAAGCGATATTTCTGATAACTAGTGTATTATCTCCAATAACCTGCGCATTGGTGATCTCTGCAATCTGTTGTATTGTATAGTTCATTGGTACCTGTCTGCTGTATTGCTTTCTTTGTCGGACCGTTTCAAAGATCCTGAGAATTATATTATGTTGTTATAACCTGAAAATTAAGTATTTCAATAAGATCTGCTATACATTTATTGAAATAAAGTCCGTTCTTTAAGACCTACGTTTAAGTAATCTACCTTTAAACGTATTCTGATGTGACAGTTAAATTACGCTTTAACCTTAGCTAATTTAATTATTTTTTCTTTTCAAAAGCACTTCATCAATGAAAACACGGCGGCTTACTGCTTCATAGCTTTCTGTTTCACCCAGTTCCACCAGATTATTGCCCTGAGAAATCCTCATGGAATAGTTGGCCAGGTTTCCGGTCCTTTTGCAGATGGCGTGTACTTTCGTCACATACTCTGCAGTGGCCATAAGGTTCGGCATCGGTCCGAAAGGCCGGCCGAGGAAGTCCATATCCAGGCCTGCAACCACTACTCTTATTCCGCTGTTGGCCAGTTCATTGGCTACATACACAATGCTCTCGTCAAAAAACTGTGCTTCATCAATTCCTACCACGTCACAATTGGAAGCCAGCAAAAGAATTTCATTTGGGTTTTCCACCGGTGTACTGCGGATCTTGTTCTGGTTATGGGAAATCACATCCTCTTCGGAATAGCGCGTATCCAGTTTCGGTTTAAAAATTTCCACATTCTGGCCTGCCATTTCTGCCCTTCTGAGCCTCCGGATCAACTCTTCGGTTTTTCCGGAAAACATTGAGCCACAAATAACTTCCATCCAACCGCTTTGTTTGGAATGATTAATTGTATTTTCTAAAAACATTTGTTAAATTAGCCGTATATTTTTAAGATCAAAAGTAAGCAATTTTAATAAGATTCTTAATATGCACAACATCCAAGATTTAAAGGAAAAGATTTTTTTTGAATCCAAGAATATCATCCGTATTCTGGACAGAATAAACCACGTTGATGAGTTACTTTCCAGGAAAGATCTTGTGGATGAGCTTGCCGAAAAGATGTCATTTTTAAGTTTGCTTGAAAAAAATCTGCAATATGCCGGAGACGGAAAATTTTCCCCGGTTCCTGAAAATAAAGAGGGCTTCCCATTAATAAATACCTTTGCTGAGGAACAGAATCAAAACTATGAGGTTACCGAAGAAGAGGCAATTTTTAATAACAGGCTGAACGAAATTGATGAAAACAGGCAGGAAGCTTTCTCAATGGGCGTTACAGAAGAGGAGGCTATTTTCAATAATCAGCTGAATGAAATTGTTGAAGGCGAACTTCATGAGACGCTGGTAAATCTCGCTGAAGAAAATGCGGAAAGAGAAATTACTGAAACCTCAGGAGAGAGAAACCTGAATGAGATAACGGAAGAGGAAGCGGTTTTTAATAATCAGCTGAATGAAATTGATGAAAATGAAAATTCATCGTCCAGCGGAACCACGTTCAATTTTATAGATGAAGAAAGAATTCTGGCAGATTCCGAGCCTGAGGATGACGGGGATATGGATGAAGGAATGTTTGACGAAAAAACAACCCGGGAAGAAGCCGTTTTTAATCATCAGCTGAATGAGATTGATGAGTTTGAAAATGAAATTTCCGAAGATGAGGGCAATGTAACTGAATTTAATGAAGAAGAAAAAATTCAGGATCAATTTGAATCCCATATAAAAAGTGAACAGAAGGCTACGCAAACAGCCCATCACATCCCGAGCATGTTTGATATGGAGCAACTGGAAGAGGAAGATATGCTGATCGAAGAAAATGAAGAACAGTTCAATCTGCCGCATATCCTGATAGAGCAGGGTGAAATACCGACAGAAACTTCTGATCCTGAAAACATAGTTAATGAAATCAAGAATGAACCGGTGGCTGAAGGAAAGCAGGAACCTTCAATTTTAGCAGAAATTAACGACAGGAGAAAAATTGTTGAGATCAACAGGCAGGCCTCTGAAATAACCAGAGATACCCCTGCTTCTGATGAAAATTTTGAAAGTCAGGAAACATATCAGGAAAAAAAGATAAAACTGGCCAATATAAAAGGCTTAAAAGCGGTCCAATCGCTTTTCGGAGATGATCATTTAGAAATAAAGTGGCCTGAAGAAAAGCAGGATCCCGTACATAAAGAAGAAAACACCGGAAGTATTTTAAATACCAATATCCCGACCGGCTTTATGGAAGCGGAAAAGAAAAAGCCTGAGTTTAAACTGGATCTGAATGATAAAATTGCCTTTTCAAAAACACTCTTCGGGGGAAGCCAGTCTG
>Ga0265798_10001300_pt1 | contig 39048 bp, 44 predicted proteins | sample P3T30metagenome_FD_192430 | JGI IMG/M metagenome (GOLD analysis project Ga0265798, IMG submission 192430) | Plant litter microbial communities from East Loma Ridge, Irvine, California - P3 T30 | ecosystem: Environmental > Terrestrial > Plant litter > Unclassified | place: USA: California...
GTATGTAAAAGACGACAAAGCAAGCATTCAGTACATGAACATACTTGAAAATTCATTTAGTATGCAAAAACAAAGCATGCCTATCTCATAAGTCTGGTATCATCAATGTCATGAACCCCACCCACGACGAGAAAAGTAGAACCGTCTGCGAGACACTATACTTGCCCCCAATTCTTCGCCTGAACTCCAGTAACAATGATATGAACTCGCTACATATGCAAGAAATGATTCCATCAAACACCGCGGAACTGCAAATAGGTTAGCATTTGATCGACTTTTCAGTTGGAGGGCTCGCGCAGGACTACGTACCATTCGCACAACCAAGAACCACATGGCTCCAATGAACCTAAACGCCGCCAAACCGGCGACACTGTACAGCACGACTGCAAGATAGATTGTAGCAGCATCGTTTTGCTTCTTTTGGGCCTCGTCCGGAGTACTGACAGTCAGCTCCAGGCCACCAGACTGCAAGACCAAGGCTGACAAGCCGAGATTGCACAACATCCAGAACAGCACGACACCAGATCGGAAGCCCTTGTAATAATCTTCTTGCTTTTCACCAGGCGAAGGAATCTTCTTCTCTTCTTTCCACTTTTCGCTAAACACGCGAAGTTCAGTCTCGTATTGAGTGTTGAGATCGGCATCATCGGTTGGCGCTTGAATGTCCGCTTTACCGTCGGCCTTGGTCGTGACTGAAGGCAGCTTCTCCGGCTTATCATCACCCTTGGTACCCCAGGTAATGTCGTGTGTGTTGCAAAAGGCATAAACGTTGAGAATGTTGATGTACGTGGGCGTCATGAGGAGATACTGAATGAAAGAAGTGAACATGTGCCAGGGATCCAGGAAGATGATGGACACGATGAGCCACATCACATACGTCGATAGTAGTGAGATGACTAGCGTCGCAAAGATCCTGTCCTTGAAGAGGTCGCCGACGTTGAATCCGTTATTGGTCGCAATCTGGCCCTGCACGGAGCGGACGGTGATGAATACCGAAGCGAACATGAGATATGTCATGATAATACACCAAAAGTAGACCATGGACATGTACCACTTGTTTGAACCTTGGGGCCGATTACCGAGTGACAAGATGAAACACGTTATCAAGACGGCAATGTAAAGCCACTCAAATACGATGAAGAGCACCTTGCCAACAGTACCAAGTTCGGTTTGTAGTGAGGCCGTAAGGATGCGGAAGACCAGGAAGAAGTTGCCGAGCGCGAACCAGGCAAAGATCATGCTGACGGTTTGATAGACGAACTCGACAAGAAACATGGTTTTGCGCAAGAAGGAGTGGTCCGATCGGAAGATGTCGAAAGAGTGAGCAAGGGCGTAGACGGCAGCGAAGAAGGATCCGTTCAGCCAGCGACGACGTTGACTGATGAATTCGGCCATGGTAGTGGGGACGTCGGTTTCTCCCGTAGCGGACTTGACGTACTGCAGAATCCAATGGCAGTTTCGCTTGGAGACCAACTCGAAGCAGAGAATACGATCTTCAGCAAGATACATGTTGGCGGTAAAGATGCCAGCGTTGGCGCCGTGCATCTTCTCACCAGCAAAATACTTCTCCAGCGGGCCTTGTCCAGTCTTGTCGTTTTGCAGCGCAACGTATCTGTAGGCGGAGAAAGCACCGGGAAGCACAGAAATGAAGCCAAACGCAGACTCTAGAGGTTTATCCAGAATGTTGCTCATTTTGTACTCAAAGTTCTGGGTTGCTACCAGCGGATTCAGAAGCTTCTTTCCGTGCACCAGCATGGCCTTGATCTCACCACAGGCACCTGCGCACATGGGCTCGAGATCAAATGCCTTCCAAAGCTGGTAGACTGAGTCTTTTCCAGGCTTTGTACCGGCATCAATAAGCACGCATACGTTGGGGTCAAGGACTGCGCCGAATGCCTGGAAGAACCATCGATGTGAGTTGATCTTCTTCTGGTTCTTTTCCTTGAGACAGAAGAGCATCTGCACTGGCGTGTTGCCCTTTTTGACGCCGACAACACCCTTCTTGATGTCCAGCGTCATCTGGGTGGTGTACTCGTAGATATGCGCAGTCACATCCTTGCCGTTGACTTGCTGCTTGGCGATACCGTCCTGGTAAACACCGAGCGCAGCTAGTACGGCGCGAGTACGCGGGTTGATCTTGGCGCGCCCATCGCTTACGACGCAGACCACGATCTTCTTCCACGCGTCCTTGCCCCACGTCTTGCTGTTTGTGCGCGAGTTCATGTACTCGATGTTCTTGATGACGCCGATCATTGTGCGCGCGAACAGCTCGTCCTCTTCGTTGTACATGGTAATAACAATGAACAGCTCGGTATGGCGAGGCTTGGCAAATAGCTTCTGGCGGAGGGTGAAGCGCTCCGCATCAAAGTCTGCAGGATCACAGGTGGCGGCTGAGTAGCGCATGTGTGTGAATTCGTCACGCTCCGGGGGCTGTGCGTGCGGAACTTGGTTGAGCAACCGTGGCGGGATGGGGCAGTCTAGAACCAAATTGCCCTTGAACAGCTGAACTTCCTTGACCGTCTTCCATCGCTTGATCGGGGCCGGGCTGGGTGTGGGTGCAGGTTCGTCGTGGAAGGGGTTTTCGGGGTCCTCCATGTCGTGGGGATCCGGGCCATATGCGTTGTCGCCATGCATCATGGGCTTGTCCATATCTTCGTCCTGCCAGTAATGTGTGGGCTGTGCGCCATATGCGCCCGGGCTCTCATCGTGCGGTGTGGGGTCATAAGGCTGGTTGTAGTATGCATCGTGATGTGCTTGAGGATCGAGCGAGTAATCGCCGTCGTGACGTTGCGGTCGTGGGTCGTAGTCGTCGTGATAGTTACCGGCGGCATATGGGATATTCTCCACCGAGTACTGTCGCATGTTAGCCTCGTCTTGTCTCGGTATAACATTCACCGCTGTCCTCAGAGACATGCCGGCCACTTATACACATGCCCGGAAGAGAAAAAAGAAAGAAAGAAAAAACATCAAATAAACACATACACTTGGCTGCAACGGCAGACGGTCGCCGGAAGCAGCTGCAGGGTTGGGTCCCATGGGGATCTCGAGAATGCCCGACTGCGAAGGCCCTGGCGAGGCATATCGGTCTTCGAGTTGATAGCCGCGCAGAGGCTGTCCAGGCGAGGGCGTGCGCCCAGCTGGTCGTCGAGGGTCCATCTCGTACGGGTCGTCGTTGCCCGGTTGGCCTAGGTAGTTTACCGTCAGTTTAACTCGCTTCGTGCTGCACAGGAGTCTCAGGCAGGTGGGCAGAAAGGCAGAGAAGTGAGCAGGCAGAGAGAGAGAGAGATGGAAAGAAAGGCAGTAAATAATGTAACGCTATCAAGAGCGCAAATTGCTACTCACCCAGTCGGTTGTAAGACATGGTTGCGGGCCGGTTCCCTGTGGTGCTGATGCGCTTCAATCAAGGCGCGACAGTGCGGCAGCCGAGTCAACAGGCCAAACACAGGATGCAAGGGGTTGCCCAGAAAAAGATACAAAGGACGAGACTGTTGTTGATTCCGTCGTGATAGGCGGCAGCGCGGGAAAAAGCGACTGGTATATGCCTCGGTTTCAGATGGGTTTTGGCGGTTCGGATGTGGTGCCAGGATGTGCACGTTGTTTACCCAGCAACGAGCGGGACGATGATGTAACCGGGGGTACTAAAAGCAACAAAAAGGCCGGAAACAACAAATGTGCGCGACCTGAGGATGAGGATGAGGATAGTGTTGGGTTGCTGCTGGACTTTGAGCCTTTCAGCTTTCGAAGCCCCGTTTGACGGCATTCGAATGCCAAGGGAGTCGCAGCCGTGAAACTGCTGACTGGCCATCACCGTGTCATTCGCTGCGCAATCTTCGTGGGGTGGGGGAGCACGCCACACTTCACAGCCGCATGCACTTACGCAGCCTGCTATTTTCGAACCTCACCGTGTACCGATACCGGCATGTGGACGTTGATCACTGTCGGCGTACATGTACATGCTCGTACCCGGAGCTTCATCGGCAATCCTCACCATGATGACTACTTGAATGTTTAATGAGACCCTGACATGCAAGTCACGTTGGCTCGGAACTTTACCACGTTGGTTGCCTCAATCAAACCTTGGGCGTGCCACGGCTAGTGCTCACGCCGCACGCATCTTCTGCCTCGGAAGCCTGATGGCACGCTGATATCGTACACCCGACCAGTTTCGCACCTGTAGCGCATGGACGAGCCTACCTGACGCGATAGGCCATGGTTGCCCGCATCAACGGGCATCATGTTCTAACGTGGTAACTGTAATACTGGTATCCGGCTAGACATTTGCCATGGTTTACTCGCTGCACGCTGTGGGGACCCTGACGATCCGACATGTTTCTTGGCAAACTCACGTCATTCTACAGGTAGAGAGAAAAAGTTGGATAGGCTTTTCGCGTTGTCGTTGATCTTGTTGATCCGGCCATGTAAAGAGGAAATGGGTTGTGCATTGTAGCCCCTCCTTCCGCCAAGAGAGAAACACATCTCCCCACATGTACCTAGATACAACCCAAGCACAGCACACTTTCTACCAACCCATGCACATTCCGCAGTCCACTACCATGGCCGACTCGTCCACATCTCCCAAACCCGTCTCCGTCCTCTTCGTCTGCCTCGGAAACATATGTAAGCTACCACCCCCTCCTTCCCATGCTCTCGCCCATGCCCTCTCCCAATCTCTCCACTAACAACTCGTAGGCCGTTCCACAATGGCCGAAGGCGTCTTCCAATCCCTGACATCCCCCTCCCATCCCCTCATCTCCAACATCGACTCCTGCGGCACCGGCGCCTACCACCTCGGCTCCTCGCCTGACTCGCGCACCATGTCGACTCTCCGCGCAAACAACATAACCTCGTACCGGCATTCGGCGCGCAAATTCTCGCCCCGCACCGATTTCCGCGACTTTGACTACATTCTGGCCATGGACGACGAGAATCTCGCTGATTTGGAGGCGCTGAGGAGAGAAGAGGTCAAGAGACAGGGCGGGCAGGAGGAGGGGTTGGGCAAGGTCATGTTGTTTGGCGAGTTTGGAGGACGCAGGAGGAAGGCGGTTGGAAAGAGGAGTGAGAGGGGCGAGGAGATTGATGATCCCTACTATGGGGGAGACGAGGGGTTTAGGGTTGCGTATGCACAGTGTGAAAAGTTTGGAAAGTGTTTTTTGGAGAGGCTGGAGGGAGGTGAGCTTAGTTGAAGGGCCCGAGGGCTGAGGATCAAGTTTGCAGTTGTGATACCCCCCCATAGACTATTTGTTGCCATGTTTAAAAGAAAAAACAAAAGTATAAATAAACATGTATTCGTCTTGCTTGCTCTCAATTCGCTCGACTCATGCTAGCTACATGACACGCGTAATTCCACCTGGGTATTATATAGTCGTCGGTCCCTCGATTTTCATTAAACCTCGCGCTCGTGTCATAAGACGGGGGGGCATGGCAAATCATTGTGTCGTCCCGTCACTCTTTCGCCTTGATATCTCTCTCCATGTCCAGCAACCTCTCTACAACCTTGGCTCGCATAAACTCCGTCAGCCTCAACACGCCCTCCCTCGTAACAAGGCGATAGGTGCCACTATCCTGCCAGCCACCCATGCCACCATCTACAAACCGCCCATTGCCATCAACTTCCACACTCCCAAAAATGTCCTCTGGCCACGCAATCCGCCCGTAGTCGGGCGGATTCCTCAAATCGCTAACATGAATCCAACCGCCGTGGCCGGCGCCCCCAGTGCCGCCTTGGTGCATGGCCCCGCCCGCGCCGTCATCACTGCTCGTTTCCGCGGCCAAGGAGAAACCGCCCGGTGAGGCGTACACGGCTGCTTGTGACTGCACGTACGGATCCGAGGTAGCGTGCTGAGCAAAGACGGAGGAGAGGATGGGCAGGAACGAGGGGTTTTGAGTAAAGTTCTGAGGCGTGGGCGGTAGGGCGGTACATGTGCCGAGGGCGAGTTGGGGGGTTGGTGGGTTGGAGGGGAGGAGGGTGAGGAGGCGTCTGGATGGGTCGTAGGGGTCTATGTGAACGTACTGGAATCGCACACGCAAGTCAGTATATAAACGGAAATACAGTGTTGGAATTTCGGGGTTGGGGGAGAAAGTTGTTTACAATGTGTGGGTGCTCGGGCAGGGTGGAAACGGTTCTTGCGCCGCGTAGACGCAGCGTCTGGGGTTGGGCGGGACGGATGCGGCGCGCTGAGCGCACAAAGGTGTTTGCGAGTATTTGGTATAGGACTGGACACATGATTGATTGATTGATTGATTGGTCGCCTGGTCACACACAGACAGGCGCGCGGGGAAAGTCTGCCTGGTATGTATCTTTTCGGTGTGTACGTGTATGTAGTGTTGTTTACTTTTCTCTGGATGGGCTGGTGAAAGATGAAGCTTAGGTTGTATTACTAACTATGACGCTTTGTTTCCTCCGTCCACCGTCCGCGCCTTGTAGGGCCTTGAACCTAGCAAGTTCAGTTTGAGAGGGTCTTTTGGGCTTAGCTTCGATCGTCGCAACTTTTGCATAAGTGGTCAGACGCCGGAATTGTGGAATTGGCATAATCGTCCGATGCGCTGTTCACGATAGCGATGGGCGCCCATGCTGTTGGACATATCTCGCCTAGGCCTCGGAACGTCTCAGGCCATGGAGATCGACAAGCCGTCCAAGCCCTGACTAGCGGCTGACTGCCCCACTACGCATGTAGTCTAGCTATGCAAAAAAGTTCGGTGTTGCGAGGGCGTGCCGAACACTTAGTGCTCGGCTTAAGCAACTTGGGAAAAGGTGTTGCAGCATGTTATCGAATGTAACTTTTTCCTCCCACTGTCCACGCCCGCCCTCTCGCCCTGTTTCACATCGGATCGTCGCAACATGGGCTTCGATGATACTGAGGAGATTGCAGCACCTGCCGAGGTGCGAACTGGGGGTCCGAGTTTGGCGAAGCAGGTGGGTGTGCAGAAAGATGTAGAGGTGGGGAATGAGGGGATTGATATTGATAGGATTGAGGGGGTATATGCGTAAGCTCTGCCTTGTGTTTGCCATTTCTTGCACGGAGAATAAGCGCCTGACCACAGACTCTAGCAAACTTGATCGTCGTATCCTACCAGCATTCTGGGTCCTGTATTTCGTATGCTCTGCCATACGCTCAAACATCGGTCTCGCGCAGACTATGAATCTGGCAGAGGGCCACGATCTCGGCTCCGTGCTTGACATTACGCCCAAGCAGGTGTCTACGGGTCTGGCATTGTTCTACGTCTGCTATGTCATTTTTGACCTGCCGTCTAATCTCATCATGTCGAGAGTGAGCCCGCATGCATGGATGAGCCGTATTGTTACATGCGTGGGCATCATTGGCATGTGCTTGACTGCTATGAATGCAGCCTGGAATCTCTAGTGAGTTGGGTCTTTGCACACTTGTCGTATGCTCCAGACTAAAAGGATATTTCAGTCTGCTCAGGTTACTGCTGGGTATTGTCATCGCTGGCATGTGGCCCGGCATGTCGTACTATCTGACTCTGTTCTATCCTCCTTCTCGCACTGGCAAGCGCATTGGGCGCTACTTCACGGCATCGCAAATGTCAGCGGCGGTCGTGGGCCTGGTTTCAGCGGGCTTCCAGAAGATGGACGGCCTGGGCGGATTGGTCGGATTCCAGTGGATGTTTCTCTTGTATGGCATTGTCGGCTTCATCGTGGGCATATCACTTCTCTGGTGGCTTCCCGACAGACCCCTGCCCCCAGGCGAAGTTCGTCAGCGAAGTGGCTGGATGAAGTGGCTGCCAGAAGGCAGACCGGCTTTGGAGGGCGAAGACGCACGTATCCATTACGAGGACTTGACACGGGTCTACAGTCGCAAGCTGTGGACAATGAAGGATCTTTGGCACGTCGTCATTGACTGGAGGATTTACCCACTCGTCGTCATGTACTTTGGCGTGGTAGGCGTGGGTAATGGCACGCAGGCGTATGCGACTGTCATCATTCGGGGCATCAACCCAGATCTGACGGGCATTCAGTTGAGTTTGCTGTCGGCGCCCATTTGGATTGTAAGTTGATCTTCTGTTATTTTTCACCCCTTTGAAACGCCCAACGAGAAATATGTCGTCTCGGGCAAGACATTGCAACGTTGATATTGCAGCACACTTGAACGGTTTCTGATGGTGTACAGATGGACCTTGTCGCTATTCTACTTGTCACGCCAATCTCGGATCGCTTTCATCACCACCGACCTGCATTCTTCAGCGGTGCCGTCGTAATCCAGATTGCCGGTCTTTTGATTGCAACATTTGCCAAGGACTGGTCGCGGTACGGGGGCGTTTTGCTCATTGGTTTCGGGCTTGGGCCAACGGTGCCCATCTGCATGGCATGGTCGAACGAGATCTTCCAGCCTCGACACGGAGAAGTGGGCGTAGCAGCAGCCAGCGCACTCGTGTCTGGACTGGGCAACCTAGGAAGTATCCTGACGACATATGCGCTGTACTCGGGGTGGCCCGAAGATGCCAAGGCCGGACCTCACAAATACCGCAAGAGCAACTTTGTCATGATCGGCATCCTGTGTGGCAGCATCCTCAGCGCAGGCAGCATGGTTGTCCTACTGAGGGCATTTGGAGGCAACAAGGCCAAGCAGGCCAGCAGCGCGAGTTCGACCAGCGAGGGCGAGGCTGTCTACGTCGATGGGGCAGCGCGACGCGAGGTGCAGCAGCGGGGGCTCGGACGCATGTTCTGCTTCCGGTGAGGGCATGCAGACGCGTCGGGATGCTCTGGGTCCTGATGGCGAGAAACGGATCCTGGTGGGCGGAAACAGGTGGTGTGAGATGGCATTCCATCCAAAGTCCGTCATTTGCGATGGGCTTGTGAGATGGCCATGGCGGCAGGGGATGACGAGGATGCGGTGCGCTTAGTGCTTGTATGCAAGTCAACCTGCCGGCCCGATGGCGCGCTGCGAGCTGCGAGCCGCCGTGATGTGCGTAGTGATCACTTATTGTGTCTGCGTATCACGCTGATATCAGATTAGTGTATTGAAGTGGTGACTTGTGTATCTCCTTGCATGTGAATGTGCGTCCCAGCGTTTGGAGCATGGCTTTTGCAACCAGGCCGGTCCGTTCATGCATCACGCAGTTCCCAAGAACAGGTGCGGATAAACTTTTTCCACTCTGCGTACTCGGTCTCTTTTTTTTTTCTGTGCCCTTGGCCCCGCTCCCGTATCGTGATCGTGCCCGTAATCCGCCTTGGGTCTCGAGATCTCACTTGCTATCTCCAACAACGTCCAGCTCCGTGTCCCATCAGGCAGTGCCCCACTACAGCTGCCGGCGCACGATATAGTAGTAGCAGCAGCAGCAGCAGCAGCAGTAGTAGTAGTAGCAGTAGCAGCAGTACCACCACCACCACCACCACCAGTCCTATCGTCACATCACCCAAGCCCCGTACAAATTCTCTTCTCGCGCGGCCGCTTCCCATTCCATTAACCTCATCTCACACTTCACTCCTCCGTTGATGTTTGCCTGGCAGCAGGCGGTAGCGGGGCAGTGAGGCTGTCGCCGGATAGCACGTCGACGCACCCCAGAACCACGGCTTTGGCGCCCCGCTGTAAGGAACTACCAGCAGTGACGTAAGTCTTGATGCCCCTTCACCACTCGCGCGCGCGCCGTCAACACGGACCGGAGATGAGAAGAGTCAACAATGGCAGATGGTGCGTGCCGTCACATGTTGGCCGCCCGTTTGGTCCAGCCCTGGGGTCGGCAAGCTGCTAATGCTAACAGTCCTTACGTAGCTCCCCGCAAACCGCTAACCAGCTGCTCACCTTGAAACCGCCAATCCACGCGCAACAATGTCGGCCGCAATCGACAACGAAGACCTTGAGGAGCTCTCCATCTCCATGCCCGCTCAGCGGCGCGGAGCTGGAGGCGGCAGCACCACAAAGGCTACAGACGCCGGCCTTGCGACGCCCGCCGCGCTCGGCACCGCCGTGCAAGAGACCAAGAGCAAGGACTCAAAGGCAAACCAGCGCCTGGGACAGTACACCATAGTCCGCACCCTTGGTGAGGGTTCCTTTGGCAAGGTCAAGCTGGCCACGCACCAGGTCAGCGGTCAGAAGGTCGCCCTCAAGATCATCAACCGTAAGCGGCTTGTGACGAGGGACATGGCGGGCAGGATAGAACGCGAGATCCAGTATCTGCAGCTGCTGCGGCACCCGCACATTATCAAGCTGTACGTTGGGCGTCCCCTCTCGCTACTCCCTTGGCATGCTAACCCTTCTCAAGATACACCGTCATCACGACGCCTACCGAGATCATCATGGTCCTTGAGTATGCCGGTGGCGAGCTGTTCGACTACATTGTCAACCACGGAAAGCTGCAGGAGGCACAGGCTAGGAAGTTCTTCCAGCAAATCGTATGCGCCGTCGAATACTGCCACAGACACAAGATTGTCCACCGAGACTTGAAGCCCGAGAACCTGTTACTCGACCACGACAGCAATGTCAAAATCGCCGATTTTGGCCTGAGCAACATTATGACAGACGGCAATTTCCTCAAGACGAGCTGCGGAAGTCCAAACTACGCCGCGCCTGAAGTCATATCTGGCAAGCTGTATGCCGGCCCCGAAGTCGACGTCTGGAGCTGTGGTGTTATTCTCTATGTGCTGCTGGTTGGCCGACTACCTTTTGACGACGAGTACATCCCCACGCTTTTCAAGAAGATTGCGGCAGGACAGTACAGCACACCAAGTTATCTGTCGCCAGGTGCCACGTCCCTAATTAAGAAGATGCTCATGGTCAACCCTGTCCACCGCATCACCATCCCCGAACTCCGCCAAGATCCATGGTTCACTACAGACCTGCCCCCGTACTTGGAGCCACCAGCCCAAGAGTTCTTCGACAGTGGAGCAGACCCGAACAAAGCAATCGACCCCAAGGCTCTAGCTCCAACTGCTGATGCTCCCCGCGTACAGGCGTTGCACGAAAACGTCGTCTCCAAGCTCGGAAAAACAATGGGGTATGCAAAGCATGATGTGCAAGACGCCTTGGCACGCGACGAGCCGAGCGCAATTAAGGACGCCTACTTGATTGTGCGGGAGAACGAGATGATGCGGGATAATCGTAAGTAAACCCACTCTCGCACACTGTGCCTTTGATGGGAGACACAAACTTGCTCAGTGCTTTCTTCATTGCGGGATGTGTTGCTAACAGCAGGCATAGCACTACTGACCAACGACAATGGCATACCCGTATGGAATCACCAGTCGCCTCCCACGCACGAGAGTCATATGGACAAATTCAGACCACAATCGTTGAACGCTGCCTCGCGTCCCCAATTTATCCCTCCGTCGACCAAGGAACATGAAAGAGCGCGCCAGGGCTCAAACGCTAGCAGTCAGCTTGCAATGGTGCGCAGCCCCGTTAGCACAGTGGCCATCTTGCCTAGCAGTCTCACCGAATACCACAAAGCGTACATGAAAGGTCACCCAAGGCCGCTGAGCAAGGTCCAGGACACGGACAGCCTTCCGCCAACTCCAGAACAGACTGAAGAGCAACGGCAGATCTCAGCGCGCAGGCTGAAGCCAAACTTCCGCACTCTACCTGAAGCAGGAAGGTCAAAGCCCGAGCCAATGACGAGTCTACCAGCTAAGAAACCGCGGGCAACCAAGTGGCAATTTGGTATTCGCTCAAGGAATCAGCCTGCAGAGGCCATGCTGGCCATCTTCAAGGCGCTGAAAGCCATGGGCGCTGACTGGGAAATACCCAAGATACGCAGAGCCGGTGGGAGAAGCGGATCCCGCAGTCGAAGTACTTCTCAGGCCCCTGGATCGCCAAAGTCAAGGAGTCAGTCACAAGAATCGATATCGTCTCACTCGTCGCATGAGGGCCAAGGTGCGCGAGCCAATTCGCCACACCGAGAACCGCTTACAGTACGTAACCATAGTGCAAATGAGCAGGAGACAAGAGGCCGCCAGAAGAGGCACTACAACCACACCAACGACTGGGGCTATCACGTCCCCGAAGATCCATGGGTCATCAACGCCCGCTTCCGCAAAGAAGGCATGTTTCCTCCCGGCGTAGCACACCCATCTTCTACCCACTCGTCGCGCGTCGACCTCGCCAATGACCCTTCAGGCCTCCGTAGACGCAGCTCAACCAACGCCAGCACATCCAGCGTTCATGGCGTTGATGGCATGACGTCAGCAGAGCGCGCCGCATCCGTCAGCGAAGAACACGCCCACTCAGACGAAGCAGTCTACATTTACATGTCCATTCAACTCTACAGCATCGACCGCGACTTCTTCGTCGTAGACTTTAAATGTGCCGGCTATGAACGCCTCGTCTCCAACCTTGTCCGCGAGATAAAAGCAACATCCCCCTCACTCTCAGGCTCCCAACCCCACCAGCAGCACCAAGACGGCTGGGATGACGAACAGGGGGTATGGCGTAGACTTGCAGAGAATGAGCCACTGCCTGCTGATCTGGCGAATAAATTGAGGGAAGGTGATACGGGGATCCTGAGAGAGAGGACGGAGCTTGTGGGTGCGGGACGACAGGAAGGAGAAAAGGTTGTTACTAGCCCGTTTCCGTTCTTGGATGTCGCTAGTACGCTCATCTTACAGTTGAGTGGGGAGTGAGTGAGTGATGGGTAAAACAAAACAAAAAACAGGGTTTGGGCAGGCTGGCTGGATAATTGGCATTCTCGAGAAAATAAGCACTGCTTCAGATTTTGTTTGTTGGACCTGTGGTGGGATGGAGGCAAGTGACTGGACTGGACTGTATAGATGGTGTATAGAGTCACAAGCGTATGATGAATGCCTCGTTTTGGATCGACACGTTGCAGTGTGCACATGTATAATATATAGTACACGTATCAGTATAGTATTATATCTATTCACAATTCGCCATTGGCAAAAGTGAAACAAAAAGAGCCCTCGAGAGTTAAAATGTACATGGAAAGATGGATAATTGTGAACACACTTCTCACGCTCCATTCATATATCCATACCTGGGTATATATATCGCATAGTGCCCAACCTTTTACTTTCCCATGGATATACCCAACCCAACCCGCAGCAAGAACGACGACGATGACATTGGGTTCCCCTTAAATCTCTCACTCACTCACTCACTCACTCACTAACTATACTGTACTAAATACACGTTTTTGATAACAAAGTGGGTGGAGAAGGTGTATGGTTGATAACAAGGACAAGAAGAGCAAAGATGGAGAGGGGAATTGGAGACTGAGGACTACAAGTTGAATAGCGTGCATACTACGATACTCAGAATGCAGACCAGCGTTGATATATAGATGCGAATCTATCGCATGCCGGCACCGAAGCCTCCGCCAGCAGCACCCATGGCGCCTAGTCTTGAAGCGAGCTTGGGGTATTTTTCTTGTACCTATTTCATGTCAACTTCTGTTCTCGTTTTTCTTAGCATGTTGTGAAGAGCTCACCTCGAGTTGTGTTCTGGTCGCCTCAGCGTAGCTCAGTGCGTTGACAATCTCTCCCTCTGTTCTCGAGAGCTCGGCAGCGCGCTCAAAGTACTTGAGCGCCTCTGTGACCTTACCCTGCTGCAAGAGTAGCTGTGCCATGGTTGCGACAGCAATGTCGCACTCTGGGTCGATGATGAGGGCCTTTTCGCAAAGCTTCTCGGCATCGTCAAAATCGTTCTTCCATTGGAAAAGGGCGAGGGCCTTGTTGATCAGGGGCAGGACGTTCATGCCCAGAGGCTTGCTCGTCTTCTCCATCTCTACTGCTGTGTCAAACTTCTCAATGGCTTCCTGGTACTTTTGTTGGTCGAGCAGCAGTTCGCCGTAGTAGTTGTATACATCTGGTACTTGGGAGAAGTTCTTCATGCAGCGGCGGAAAGTAGCCATGGAGGAGGCGATGCTGCCCATCTTGTATTGTGTGACACCGAGTTGGATGTGAGAGAAGATGAAGTCCTTGTCCAGATCAATGGACTTCTGGTAGTCCTTTGCAGCCTCACCAAACTCGGACTTGATGAAGTGCAGTTGTGCGCGGTGGTAGAAGATGTCGGGATCGCTGGAGTTTTGTTCGAGGGCAGCGGCGAAGTCGGCTTCGGCAGCTTCTGGGTTAGCAAGCTCCAAGTGCATGCTGGCGCGCTTGATAAAGCTTTGTGTCAGTGTGGGCTTGAGTTGAATGCTCTTGTCCATGTCCTTTAGGGCGTCTTCATTGTCACCCTTGAGGTAGCTGAAGGTTCCGCGCATGTTGTACGCAAAGGCCTCGTGCTCGCCAAGGTCTCCAAGTTCTACAGCGCGGTCGAAGGCTGCGGCGGCTTCAGTGTATCCGTCGCCGGTCTTGGTAGCCATCGCCTTAAGTCCCTTGCGAAGTTGGCCCTTTCCGCTTTCCTCGTCAAGCTCGGCATCGTCTTCGAGGCCCTCTGGTGTCGGTTTTGGTCGGAAGCTCTGAAGGTAGTTTGTAACAAAGGTTGGGCTGGGAAGCTTCTTCTCCTTGGAGGCGAGGATGGCCTTGCCCTTTGCGTCGGCGACCTTCTTGAGCAGGCGCTCAACGCTCTGTGCGCTGCTCTCGTTGCGGAAGCCGTCGATGATGCAGCTCGCAGTGTAATCGAGGAGGGCTTCGCTATTACGCTCGACCTGCTCGTATGCGTTTGCCCGCCGGTTCAACGCCTTTACGTATTCGTTGTCGAGATTGATGGCGGCCGTGGTGTCTTCGATGACCTTGTCCCATTCCGACATGGCATTGTAGCATGCGGCGCGGTTCGAGTAGAAGACGGGATCTTGCTTGCAGAGAATGGCCTTGCCATAGAGGTCGATGGCACGGTTGTAGTCTTTGGAGCCGTATGCCTTGTTACCTGCGGCCTTTAACTTGGCGGCGTAGTCTTTGCGTTCCTGCGACGAGTTAGTCGTCTCTGCCATGACTGAAGGCCGAAGCCCGAAACCAAAACTCATAGCATGTGTCTCGTACCTGGTCTGATAATGAGCCCACCGTGTTTTCGTCCACCTCTGGGAGCGACTCTTCGACGGCATCGGCCATTGCTGCCTTCTTGGGCTCTGTCGTGTGGTCAGTCCCAACTTGCCACAGCAGTCCATGTCACATGTCCGCATACCTGAGTCTGCAGACTTTTCAGCCCCAGTGTCCTTGTCTGCCCTCTCTTTTGCACGCTTGCGTTCGCGTTGCCTCTTGCGCTTGGTGGCTGATGTGTCCGCAGCCCCATCTCTTGAGTCGTTTGAGAAGTAGTAGACTGCGCCACCGGCACCAACAACCAGCGTTATGCCGGCAATTGTGTATACAACTCCCTTGTTTTCCGACGCCCAATTCGACAACCGGTCCCATAGCGAGTTACTTGTGTCGACGGGAATCTGCACGGGAAAAGGACCAGGGCCCTGGGGCACAGGTGCATTTACGGGCGCCATGATGGTTGTAGTCAGCAGTGATGGTTTTACAAGTGAATGCAACAAGCCGGCTGGTTTACGGTTCAATGGGCGTGGGCGGTTGTATGCTGGTGTTGGGCCTTCGTCGCAGAAATTTGGCTAGGGCAAGCTTGGTGCAACGACGTGAGCGAGCTGTGGGCTCGAGCGTCGGGGGACGTCATCAACCGTGCCGAGCAGGGCCGCTTGGGGCCCACACGGCTGCCTATCAACCACCTTCTCACCCTCATCGGTACTTTTGTCCATCCCGCCTCAAGCATCGGCCTAAATGCAGGCTTCCGGCGCCGAGTATACTGTAGTTGAAAGTTTGACTCGTTTTGGACTAGACTCAAACTAGAACTAGACTGCCAGCGCATGTGCTGTCGTAAAGCCCGCATCTGAACCCCCTCCAGTCACACCTACAAGATAGCCGAATAATCGAGCCATCATCTTGAACAAGACCAACCAACAATGACATCCGAAAATGAGTTCCAGCTCTTCACCTCATTGCGCTATGATCCCTTACTTCTTTCGTCCGAGGAAAACTCTCGCTCAATTCTGAACTTTGTCACGCCATCGCCCTTCTACATGCTTGCCTATCACAGGGACCGAATGGTAGAAGCAGCACAGCACTTTGACTTTTTTGAAGTCGAGAAGAAGCTCCAAGATGGCAGAGCATTGCACGAGGAACTACTGAAACTAACCCAGAGTCATATAGAAAGGTCGGGAAAAGACGAAGCGATGAAGGTATGTATTGTCTAACATACTACACATTGACTGACGCAGTTCAGCTTCGATTGTTGTACGACAAAGCTGCGAATCTTACCGTAGAGTTCACCACCGTGCCTGCTATCCCTCTCTCAGCACTCTACCCATCCTCTCTAGACCCGCCAAAATCCTCCCCGCAACAACACCCAGCAAACACCTTCAAGCCTTCTCCGCTAACCGGGGGTGCTCTAAACCTTGGGCCCGATGGCTCACTTCCAGCTGCAACGTCTACACCTCCCCCGCCACCAGAATGGAAAATCAAACTAGATACTGCACCCACTCCATCATCACCCTTCACACTCCTGAAGACTACCAAACGAGAAATGTATGACAAAAGCCGAGAACGCGCCTTGCCGGAAAATGCCGCTGGCCCAGCCTACCGGGAGGTAATGCTCTACAACGAAGTCAACGAGCTCACAGAGGGTACCCTGACATCCCTCTACCTCTTTCGTGGTGGCCGTTGGGTCACCCCACCAGTCGGTGTTCCATCTGGCGAGTTTACGAGCAAGACGCTGAAGGATGACGGTGCCGATGAAGGAGAGCTTAGGAAGCCATTTGCTGGCCGCTGGGGCCATTCCACGAGAAGTGCAAAAGTGGGCGCTGGTGGGCAGAGGGGTACGAGTCGTAGATGGGCGCTTGGGAGTGGGTACTGTATGGAAGAACCTGTTAGCATTGAAACTGTGCAAGTTGGCGAGGGTGTGTGGGTTAGTAATGGAGTTAGAGGGTTCGGCTATGGTAAGGTGGTGGAGTAGATGATGTTTGAGATGCAGCTTTCTAGTCGTACGAAACACAACTCATTTTAGCCTACTAGAACAAAATCAGAAGAGCAGCTTTCTAGCCACAAATACAACTAGGTATTGGTAAAAAGTTGTGTAAGTACTCTTCGAATAATCGTACCATATTGCATCTTTCCTTTACACTCTCTGTTATCAGTTAGACAACCCCAGTGTGTGGAACCCCCCACAAAACCATGGTTGCAACACCGTCGCTACCACTAAACAGTGTCCTCTTGCTATCTCTAAAGAAGCAGCTTTCATCCCCATCCTTTGAATTTTCACGACCCCCTACTTCCATTGCACTGCACTGCAATACACAACCCCGCAAGCCGCAGCAACAAAAACACTTGTCCAATTCCAACCCCTCATATTATTAAGCCAGACCGGAAAACCGAAAAGAAGAAACGAAATGACGCACCAATTTTCAACCTTGCCAGAACCCATGCAGGGATTACTCAGAAAGATGGATGTGACAGAGTTGCGAGTAAGGGACTGGTTTGAGGGTATAATACGGGCGCAGGAAAGGGGCACTGTTGTGAGAAAAGATGAGTTTGAGGACACAGATGAGGAGCACGATGGATTTGTTGTAATTCCTGAAGTATGGACGGATGACGACGATGATGATGATGATAAGGAAAAGTTTGGGTATGAGGGGTATTCTGAAGATGATGGGGAGGACAAGGGAGAGGACAACAACGACTTGAAAGATATCAAGATCATCACCCTCAGGTATCAGTCTACACTGGATCGCCTTATTTTCGAGTATATCAAAGGCATTTCAGCGGTCTTTGAGACATTTCTTAAAGAAGGGGAAGGGGATGAGTATTCTGGGTTCCCCTACCGACTATTGGGTTAAGAAAAGATGACAAGTGAATTTATTATTGCAGTTTTCAGGTAGCCCGGGGAAGCAAAGTTGGCAATGTCAATTACTGATTTTTTTTTGAAAGGCAAGGAACAGAGGGGAAAGAAGATATCATGACTCTCTGATAAAGGCAGCAAAAAGAATCTGAAACTGATTATTTGCACATAAAAAACAAGCTACAAGACTGATATCAAAATAATCATGATCAAGTAGGCACCGCGTTCGATTTTATTTAATTCTACAAACACAAAAGAGACTAAAAATACAAATTTTTAGACTGCCCCTAAAGCACCAAGACCATCTCAGCACTCCGCAAGATAATACAGAGCTACATTTTCCCCAGGCCAATATATCGGATGCCCACAGCACCTTCAACTATATTAAACCTCGCCTTGCTTCCTTGTCTCCTCCTCCATAGTCTCAACACCTATCACAAATCCCTCAAACTCCCTCGCTGGCACATCCCTCTCAAACAGCTCATCCAACTCCCCAAACGTCCTCCCCTTAGGCTCGGGTAACCTCCCCCAACTCCACACCAACCCCAACAAGCTCGTGCCCGCCCAGAAGAAGCCCGCCTTAGCACCCCACCCCCAAGCTGTAGGATTCAGCATCCTGGGTGTAATAACATTCGTCACGATACCGCCGATATTGTAACAATTTCGCGCCAGCACGATGGTCTTACTACGGAGCCTGGTGCTGGGAATCTCTGAGACGAGAGCATAACATATAGGGCCGAGGGTGGCATCGTAGGCGAGTGTGAAGGCGAGAAGGAGGGCAGCAATGGACCAGTTGAGCGGGGTTGAGGTACCAGGGCTTTGATGGGGCTGAGGGACACAAGCAAGGATACCGATGAGGAAGACGAAGAGACATGTGAGAGTTTGGCCAGAGAGGTAGAGGATCCTTCGACCGAAATGCGACATTAGTGCCCAAGAGATGATTACGCCAATGAGGCCGAGGGCGAATTGTGCGAGAGAAAGGGTGAAGGCATGGGATGAGGGGATGCCTGCTTGCTCGTCTGTTTGTAGAGGGTGTGAGTATTGTGATCAAGGCTTTGGCGTGAAGTTCGAGAGTGTGGAAAGACTTACAAAAGTAGGTTGAAAAGCCCATAAAAGTACTTCCGCACAGAGTCTGGATAATCCACACCATGCATGTAATCTCCGTCCTGCGTCTGTCAACGCCCTTGAGGCAGTCTTTGTAACTCGTGCCGCTCTGTATTCTCTGCTCTCGATCGTTGGTATCAATCATGCTTTCCATTGTGCCGACCAAGACTAGGTCAAACTCGGCATCGGAAACAGACTTGGGTTTAGAACGCAAGCGGTGTAGCGAATTTTTCGCATCGGCGAAGCGGTTTTGACGTATCAGCCACCACGGCGACTCTGGGGCGAAGAAGACGGCAATGAGAATGGGGAGAGGGAAAATCCATTGGAGCGCGAACGGGATGCGGTGGGACCAGTCTGTTGTGTTAGATACCATGCCGCGAAGAACGATGGAAGCGATGAGCTGGCCGAGAACCCAGCACGCGTTTACCCATCTGGAAGGCCATTAGTAATGTTCTCCTCCTGTATCAAAGGGAATTGAGCCCATACGTACGTTGTCAAATACGCCCTCAGCGCTACGGGACAAACATCCGCTGCATAAACTGTAGAAATGCACTGAAACATACCCCATGGCATTCCCAACAGACACTGCCCCGCCAATAACACTTCTTTGCTTGTCGCGAAGAACGTAACCAAAATGAAGGTATTCATGGCCATTAGCCCCAGCATGAGCGTATGCCGATACCCAATCCGCTCTGCCACGGTCCCCGTAGCAAAAAGACCTAGGATTTGTCCTGCCAGTCCACCATTGACAAGCGCACTCTGCCAATTCGCACTGATTTCGTACGTTCCGTTTGGCAATCTGTTGCCGAACTGTCGGCGGAAGGGGTCCATGGCGAAGAGATTGGGGACGAGGATGGTGGAGTAGCCTTCCATGACAAGCGTCATGGATATTACAACTGACCATGTTATGGCTTTGGGGAATTGGTGTACACCTTGACGCAGTGTCATGGAATGTTCTGCATTGGTTGTTGCCTCGACTACAGAGGCGGAGCGGTGGAGGATGATGGGAGTTGTAGACTCCGATTTTGATACCGTTGGAAGAGAGGAACACAAACTCTCTGAGTGGTTTCGCTGCGGAATCCTCTGATCGCTGTTGGAGACGGCGTCATCTTGTGTTTGATTAACAAGTGGTGTCATGGTAATAGTGGGTTGGATGGATATGATTGACTGATATTCGCAAGTACATTGGTTACAAAAGGTTTCGGGAGTTCTGTAGTGGGAATACCCGAACACATGTAGAGGTAGTAGTAGTAACCATCCTAATATATAGAAAATGCGGGGTCAGTAACGTGAGAGAACGCGGGGGCACGAGACGCAGTGGCGGATCGAAAACCGTTAGGCGATGGCATGTCTAGAGACTCTACAATTAGCTGTTACCAAGGTCAGAGGTTTTACCGCTGATCAACTAATTCATGATTAGAAGCGCCGGAGACAAATACGGTCCGCTTGACTGGATGAACAGACGAGAAGGGTTCAATTATTGGCTTGTGTCGACCAAACAAGCTATACATATGGCAATACTTGAAGCCATGTGACCTTGGTATCTTACGTATCGGCGGTCTAGACAATACACCTATAGCGTGGCTCTTGGCTTGCTATTGATCGTTACGGGCCGTCGGAAACATGCAGTGTCCAGGCCCAAAGATCGGTAGGCTCCACAATCGTACAGTTGCCACCATCCTATCGTTCCTAACTCCTAAAAGTGATGGACCTAAACAATTTGCGGTCGGGCTTCAAATGGGCGATAATACTTAAGACATTGAGAGCAGCTACAGCATGATTACAAGCTTTCACTGAAGGATCCTCGTGGAAGTCTGAATAGCGTCAGCATAGCTCCCCTAGTTTACATACGAGCTGCCGTCAACTGATCGAGAAACGGAGCCGATGCAGCTCGACCACAGCTCTCAGGTCAAGCTCAGATGATGAGTACTTTCCCATTTTGGCACGCCAAGATGGCGGCCTTGGAACATAACCACGGTATTGGTTGCAGAGTGTAATATCTCGAATGGCTGACTGACAGAATGAATGGAAAGTACCGTGGGGCGAAGTACTGCACGGAGAGGAGAACTTGTACATATACACAAAATATTTGCAGTTATGCGCAGTCAAACATAACGCAATCGTATTGGTGTCGCGTCTAATACCTTCGCCCTCAGCTTGCACTGCATAATTTATTGCTTCGCAGCAGCAGCTTCCTTCTCCTTCTTCTTCCGCTCAACCTCTGCCATCTTCGCGGCCTTCTTCTGGGCGTTCTTAGTCATCGGCTTTCCGTCGGCGTCTAGCATCGGTCCCCCTTCGGTTGCCTCTTTAGGCTGTTCTAGTTTCGGCTTGGTAGGGTTTTGGTTGCCCTTCCACTCTAACTTCCGTGGGCGTAGGAACTCGTCCAATATCTCATCGGTGACGTTGGCCCTTGCGTCCTGGAACCTCTTGGTATAGGCAGTCATGGTATCTACGCATTCCTTCTTCATCTCGCCAGTAAGCAGCTCGCCCTTACGGTAATCAGCTGCTAGCTTCTTAAGCTTCTCGTCATCGTCTTCGAAATAGGCAATGTACTGGTAGGGAACATCAATATCCGGGTTGCCGCCCTTTTCGCGATGTAGCTCGAGTGTCTCCTGGCCACCAGAGAAAGCTTTGGTGTTGATCTTGTTCTTTATCTGTTTCGGAGTATCGCTCATGAAGATGGCAGAATTGGCGTTTGATGCGCTCATCTTACCGCCAGCACCTTGCAGTGCGGTGAGGAATTTGGAATGGATAAGCGCAGGCTTTGGCGACGGTAGGTCCATTCTGTTGCAGTTCTCACGGACAAGACGGAAGTAGGGGTCCTGGTCAATAGCACAGGGGATAAGACATGGTATGGCGGCGAGCTTCTTGGAGCGACGGTATGTCTTGTAGTCTTCGCCCCAGATAAAGGGGTATGAAGAAGCAAATGCAGCAACGCACTGCTTAGCAGCAAAGGCATTACTGCCGATGTTGGTGGAGCCGTGGAAGCCAAAGGCACCACGAACTTGGTTGTTCGTGATGAGCTTCTCGAACTCTGTAGTATTAAGACTGAAGTGTCGGTTGTAGCCAGACGTGAAGAACTCCGAGTCGATGTACATGAATGTCTTCTTGACGTCGAAGCCGATGGAGATGATGTCTTTTGCGTTCTGGCGCGAAAACTCGTAGACCTCTTCTTGCTTTAGCTTTTCCTTGAAGAGGAACTTTTCGTCATCCGTCAACATGATGACTAGTGGCACGTCAAAGACGTCCTGCAGCCACTTTGTGAACTCAAAGGGTATCGTGTGACCAATGTGCATGGCATCGCTACTCGGGCCACGTCCAGTGTACAGAAGAAAGTCATCGCCTCGCTCATACACATCGAGTATCAGTTCTAGGTCGCGATGTGAGAAGAACAAGCCACGCCGTAACCAGCGGTGCGGTTTGTGGCCAGTGACACGCTCGAACCGCTCCAGTAATGGCTGGTCAATGAGCTTGGTTGCCCACTGTTCTGATATCTTGACATAATCGAATTCCTTGACGTTTCCGTCTTCATCGACTGCGGCTTGTACGTCCCAGGGGTTGATCTCTTGCTCTGTTGCTTTTGAGACGGGCTGCGCCGCCGTGTCGGAGAGCGAGAGAGCTGCGACGGCTGGAGGCTCTGGCTCAGTCATAGTGGCGGGATGTGTCGTGTATCTTGTAAGGCGTAGATGAAAGAAACTGTGCTTCCATATGCGTGCGTTGCACTCAATACCCGTTGACTCAGACGTGTATAATTCCAGCCCCGGCTAATTAACCCCACTTCAAAGCGGCGTTCCTGCGCCTGCGCCTGCGCCTCAGCTCTGCCCCGCACTTAGCCACGCCTCAGCCACACATCGGCGTTCGCGCGGGTAGTCCCGATAGATGAGGAGGCAAAACTCGTGATCATCGTAAGAGCTCTGGACGATTCCGCCTGCGCTTCGTCGTCGTCACCACAACCAGCTCACACCACCCCCATCACTTGACTGTCCAATTGTCGAATTACAATTGAGTGTGCTTGACCATGCACCTTCGTCACTCTAGATAGACCCCCGCGCGTTACAGGCTGCCCAAAGCTCCTACCTACCTAATATTACCGCACATCTACCATTCTCACGACAACCCGCAACTAGAAGAGATTCTAAGCACCAGAGAAAGACACCAATATGGTCAAATTTTACTCATCCAACGAGACGTACTCGTACCCGTTTCCCGCCGTGTCGCTTGCCTACTTTCTCCGCTACCCCAATCCATACTCTACCCACGTGCTCTCGACCGACACCATTGCACGCAACTATGACCCCGAAACACAGCGTTTGACGACTATCCGCCTGCATCTCAAGCGCTCCAAACTCCCCTCGGCTGTCCTGAAGCTTGTGCCTCGTTCCCTGCTTGGCGCCTCAGCTGGCGGAGAGTCACAGACGTACATTCTTGAGAAATCGGTTGTGGATATAAAAGAGGGCTGGATGGACACAGAATCGCGGAATTTGGAGTGGACGGGCGTCTTGTCGGTGGTGGAGAGGCAGAAGTTCCAGCGTCCCTCGCCTCTAGCCGATGACGTAAAGGTATGGCAAGGCATGGAAGGCGCGGCACAACGACATGGCTTCATCAACTTCAATGCTAAGGGCTCTGGTGCGAGGGTCGAAGACACAGGCGAGACCACGGATGTCACAAGTTCCGTCACACTACACAGCCACATTGGCGAGACATGGAAGAAGAAGCGCGAGGCTGCGAGGGAGGGGGCCGTGGAAGAGGAACAGCCGCAAAAGGTGGGCTTCCTACGAAGCTGGGGTACCGCGACTCTGCAGCGCAATATCGAGAAGATTGGTCTTACACGGGCGCAGCGCAGTCAGCCGAATGCGCGCGAAGGCATGAAGGTCGTACTGGAGCGCATGAGAGAGGGCGGCCTCGTCGCTGTACTCGAAGGCATGCGACAAGACCGAGAAGCCATCCTCGCCGGCCGACCACTTGCAACTCCTCGCGCAGCAAACGGCAACGAGTGAAGACTTCATCGAAAAAAAGGTTGTCGGTGTATGGTGTTTGGTGTCTCAACTGAGCGACGAGTCTCATGTTTCTATTATGAATGTTCAGCGACGGCGTTACGGTCCCTCTCCCTGCTTCTTTTTTTCGCTAGCCTCTCACTCCTTCTGGAACGGTTGGCTTAGGCTTTGTCTTAGTATCATGCTACCCCCTTTCCGTAGCTTTTCCCGGTGTCTCAATTCGAAACGGCGATGACGAATTTGTAGTATTCGGGTTGATGTTGTATACAGTCTATTCGTTGCACGGCGTTTCTCACAGGCAATGGCAAAAGTATCAATGCAATCACATCCACGTCACTCAAGTGCATCTGTGCGATGGAGGCTTACGGTAACAACAGTAAGAATATTTACGAAAAAAAATCAGCTAAAGTTGGGTATCATACACGACACAAAACACGAACAAAATTCGGAATTTCAAATCACAGAAGAAGATTCAACCCCCTACATCAACTATCCCAAATAGGTCCAAAAGCAGGAACGCCCTTCCTCTCCAAACCCCCAACAACCCACTCAACAACTTTTTGGTTACTCAGCACAAACACAGCTTCAAATTCTAGCTGCTTATACATACTTGACGCCACCTCCAACAAATCTGGTCGTCCCATGTCTGCCGTATCAATTATGAGAGCATCAGGATCCGCCTTGGCGACCAGCGCCATAATGTGCGAGCCGTAGGTTGTCGAGGGCGAACGCGAGGACCAGACTAGACGGGCGAATTGTCTAGGGCGGCTTGATTTGGAGCTACGAATGTTTTCGAGGAGAGAAGACAGACAAGGGCCGATTCCGGAGCCAGTTGTTAGAATGAGGACGCGGGCAAACAAGCAGGTCAGAGAGAGGACGCCGGCCGAAGGATGGGATTTTACATAGAACTTCAGCTTCACGTGCGCATCTCCTGTAGCCTTTGTGTGTGCTGCTGCGCTACGGATAAGATTCCTGGTCCAGTCTCCAGCGTCGGAGATTACCATGCTGGCACCCGGGTCTAACGGGTCTGCAGAGGGGAAGGTGGCGAAAGGGTGCCATTCGCGGAGAGGCGAGGAGGATATTGCCAAGCAGGAGAATTTATGTACCGCTTTTGGGAAGGAAAGATAGAGGGCGTGAGTAGATAGGGGGCGGGCGGTGAAGGTCCAGCGGCGGAGAAGCAGCCATGGGTATATAAGGAGGATGGTAATGATTGTGAGGTTCCAGAAAGTTGGGTTATGGACGAAGATGTAAACTAGCGATGATGAGGAGGGAGAAGTCGAAGACGCATCCTGTACAAATAGCAGGAAGAGTTGAATCCAGAAGATGGCGACAGAAGACCAACCAAGGAACCGATGTGTCGCCTCAAACGCATCGTGGTATCTTGCTCTCAACCAAGGGATAGCGAAGAGAAGAATCACTAAAAGCAACATCAACACCAACCACGTCAATGCCAGCGCAGCATAACAATACTCGTCGCTCTCGATAAACTGCCAGCTCATAACCGCCGTAAAAACTATCCACCACAACGTTCCAACAACGGCGGCCCCACTGTGTATACCCCCGTAACAATACACTCTCGCCGCCATTTTTCGTACGCTCAGCGGTACATTCCATGGGACCAGCCACGCAGAGCGGAAAAGGACGTTGACGAACCAATCTTGTCGTACGAGTATTGCTGCGAGGAAATTTGCCGACGCAAGAGTGGAGAAGCTATTGATGTCGATGGCGACACCAGTAGACTTGCCGCCATCTTCACTTGATCCTTGTTGTCGCTGTTGCTGTTGATGGTGCTTGTACAAGACTCCTGCCGCGACGATGTTGACGATAAAGACGAGCGTGAAGAGCCGGCGGTAGACAGTGAAGACGCCGTATCGGACAAGACGGATAATTCGAACATGTCGTCTTGCTGACCCCGTTGTGGGCGCACAGACGAAGATGTCTTGCTTGTGCCCAACAGCCGCCGTGAGGTCTGGAGCAAGTCTACGAGTGGAAACATTGTCTTTGGATATGAGCAGCGGCCATTCTAGCAATGCTTCGCCGCGAGAAACCAAGGCTTTTTCTACGTCGATGCCATGGTCGTAGGCGGCGAATGGTAACGAGGCTCTGGCTGGCTTTCGTCCTAATGTTGGATTGGGAGTAGGGCGCGGAATTAATTTGGGCCCAGGCTCTAGCTTTTGACTGTCGGGTCTGCTAGACTGCTTTCCTCGTCTCCACCAGCGCTCGTATACGCTGTTAATCCACATAGCGTTGGTCGTCCCGCTCCCGTTAGCCTGCGTGACCACTTGTGCTATGTAGCAAGCCGACGGAAGGAACGTAGTGTTGGGTTCGTTTGCGGATCGGAAGACCTTGTGTGTGTATGTATGTGGTAACTTCCGTGTGTGCGAGTTGGGGGGGGCACTGGAACTGGGAGAGGAACATGAACTAGACATGGTGTTGTGGTCATATATATTGCGTTTTGGACTCCGGTGCGGGAGCAAAAAACGCCTCCTGGGTTCAACAAGAAGCATTGGGTTGACAGGAGAATTGGTTGGGGGTGGGCGCTAAGACAGCGAATGCAGCTAGGTGTATGGAGTAAGGAAGGGCGTTTAAGGTGAAGGAAATGAAAGGGACACAGAAAAAGTGCGTATGTCATGGTTCTTCTCTTTTGCCATGTTCTTGACATTCATCGGCATGCTGCTTTGAGATGTAGGGTTCCGCTTTCCACGTGGAATGCATGCTAAACAGGCATGGCAGCTGCCATTTCTTCCGCGGACAACGCTCACTCTGTTCCAACGCATGGTGGTACCGATTGAGGACCTTGAGTAATGCCGCCCACATCGATGTAGCCAAAGGGTAGTCGGACAGGTGAAAACAACCCGTCGGAGGTAGGGAGTTCAACCGCCGCTGTCGCTGGGAACTTTTCATTGTGGCGTACTCAGGATGGAGTTTTAGATTGAAATTGTTCCATTCCATATAACTTGGCAGCTCCAACCATTGATGTGCCCCGTATCTACCACGGAGAGTGGTTGCTAGTTGCCACCACTAGTGCCAACGGGCGGCGATCGATCGATTGTCGTACATAATGCGTGCTCGTATGTGGGGTTAGACAAACGGTATGTGCAGTAGGAAGCTGCGTGTCTCCATCTGGTGCTGCAAGGTACGCCACAGTTGCTAGTCAAAGCATCGTTTCCCAGTTTCCCCCTACCAGACACTACGTCAGTACAGAACGTGTAATAAAAGACGAGTATGGGGGATATGCTAGCGTAAAGACTTGTTTGTTTGGACCTCAGTGTGACGGGAACGACAGCACCACCGACGCCAGCACTGGGTATGCTGAGGCGCTTGCCTCTGCTAGACTACCGAACAGCAATTGTGTGCAATATACCGGAGATTGATGCGATACTGTTGCCACCCGCTTTCGCTCGACCAGGTAGCTGGGCCATAGTAGGCTCATTTTGTCAAACGCAAGGGATGTCAATAATGAGCCGGTTGCCGCCTTTTGCGCAGTTGAAACCAAGACACGATCTTCTGCGCTACCAGAAACATCGGTTTGCCGCATTGGTTCTGTAAAGGGATTGACGTCTCGGTACATTGCTGATCTGATGCTGTTGAGGGTCTGTGTGGGTGAGTAGTGTCACCTTCAAACGGCCGTCGTGCAACCACATGCAGGTGTGAACCGGTCCGAGCATCTCATGAACTGTATACGTCAATAAAGGATCTTGTACCTTGACAAAGCGGCAATCAGGTGGACGGAGTGCGCCACGGGTAGCAGTATCACTTGTGTTTGCTTGATGGTGTGGGAGGGCCTGGAGGGGTTCCATGATTTGTATCACGTTAGTGCATAATTTCAAGTACAAAGCAGAAGACTAAGTGGGAAGAAAGGTCAGTTTTCTGACATGAAATACTGAGATGTAGCTACCAAGGCACTCTACCAAGAATTTGTGCAGCAAAAATGAAGGCAATGTATATGGCAAGTGCCACAATGACTACCCGCAAAATCAAATTCAGAGCATGCAGGGAGATACCCAGGTACTTCACCCACACCTCTTTGTAGCGAAAGCAAAATTCATGTACATGGTAAATTATCTGTGGAAATTTCAGTTCTCAGCTTTGACGTGGTTCTTGTATGCTCCAGACTTGATCTGCTGGCCAATTTGGTCGATCGTTTTTTTGACTATGTACGGATATCCTGGCAAAGGCCATTGCTCATCCGCTCTGACAATCACTAGAACCAACTAAGGTCGGATCAGCAAGCTGGTAAAGAGAGAAGTCATCACAGTAAAACGTACTTGTGCTTCGAACGCAGCTTCCTCGAATTGCTTGGGAGTGACGTCTGGGAAGAATTGTGCTGGAAGCTTGTCGCTAATGTTTTTGATACGTTTGTATTGTTCTCTCAATGGCTCCGCTTCGGCGAAACAATCTGCAAGTAGCTTACTGTGGCAGCACAGTAGTTCTTCGTGTATAGTGTACGTGACCGTGAGATCGAGACTCCGCATTCCACTTTCAGGGGGGTTTGGATGTGCATCCTGTTATGATATTTTAATCTTACATGACTATGGACATGGTGAGATACTTACTGCAGGGGCTTGAACTGTGGAGTAGCTTGCATGTAGTGGACCTCGCCATGAACCCCTGAAGTCTCAATGCTAGGAATCGGCGTCGCGGAAGCCCGGGAGAGTGTTGCAGAGGGTGTATTTGCCTTGCTGTTTTCCATCATAGTTGATGTCTCTGATGTTGGTGGGTGGGAGAGAACAGATGAGCTGTGGGGAGGTTTATATATCCTTCAGGCAGCCGTCCGCAGATGCCGTCTCTCACCTGCAGCAAGACTGGACGTAGAAGTGACCAACAGGAAGGATTTCAGACGTAATAGATGCCCGGATAGAGTCAATCACAGAACACTAGTCGTATTCATCAATGAACAACATTACCTTGCGCAGAGCCTACCTGTTGTCGCCAGTACACTGTAACGACATCTAGCAACTTTTGAAGTAATAGCATACATGGATTCTGCGAGTTCGATCTCTAGTGCAATACCATCGCGAGGAGATGACAAGCAGTTGAGATCTCACCCAGCTTCACGATATGATCGTACGCCGGCCACCTGAATCAAATTCCTATACTATGTACCGTGATCTATTAAGTGGCGCTGCCACCACCTTCAACCTGAGGCATACTAAACACGACTCACGCCTTGACGGTCAGCAGTGACTGCATTAGAGATGATGAAGCATGGTTGGAAGTCGATTTTGAATTCGTGGCGGGGAAGAGACTTAGCAAGAGAGTGACGATGTTTGGGTTGGTTCTCGCGCACGGGCGTGACCCCCGCAGATGGTCAGGCCCAGGTAACAACACGATGGATTTGGGCAAAACAGCGCGTCAACATGGCCAAGTTCCACCGTGAGCGCGTCGAACACGCGTTGAACGAACTGCTGGTCCGCATCGTGCCCGAAGATCCCAACGATGATGAAGAGGCGGCGAACCAGCGCTTTGAAGACGCCTACGACTTTGCTATCGACGAGCTCACAGGTGCAGGAGATGCCTCACTCGTTCCCGACGTGCACCACATTTCTAGCCTGATTGACGACAAGGGTAGGGAGATTTGGATTATTTGCAAGCATCCGCTTAGCTAATAGCGATATGCAGTCTCAGGCCCGCGAAATGATCAACACAAGAGCGCCCGCTTGCATAACCTTCTCTCGCGTCTCGAGACGCAAACAGTGCTGGATCAGAAATGGCGAATGCTCTACTTCCTGTACCGCCTATCCAAAAATGGCGAACCAGACAGCGAACCACGGGCAGTCCAAGACATGCGCAGCTTCTCCCGCGAACCCACCACGCCTTCCAAACGACATGCCGCAAGTGCCTCGACCCATGGTGCCTTCCAGGACGCCTTCTCCAAGCAGGGCCTATCGCAGATACCCGTCAATGCTGGCTCGCCCAAGTCTTCACGGACAGCAGCCATGACTGAGAAGGCCGAAAAGTCTGAAAAGCGAAAGGAACGGCGGCCACAAGAATCAGCCAAAGAACAGCAGGCGAACGGAGGACAAGAGGAAAGGGCAGAGACTGGCCCATCTGAGCCTACATTATTGCGCGAGCTGCCCTTTACCTTACAAGGGTACTCATCGACCAACCTTGTATTTCCATCTTCGACAGCCCTCAAACTACCTGCAACGCTGCCTGTTCCCATCATCAGCCTGCTCCATACACTGGCCGAACCCGCCATACTATACAAGGGTCTAGCCGAATTTGTAGAGGCAAGCGACGGCGGACTGGTAGAACAGAGCTTCCGCGCGGCCTTGGCCAAAGAGCTGAGGGCATACCTGGGCCTCGTTGCAACACTGGAGGGCCAGATCAAGAGAGCACTCGCTCAGCTGAGCGATGGGTCGGCGCATCACGGTGTCAGTAAGGCCGGGGTTACGCTGAAGCGATGCGTCATTTGGATAAGAGAGCCCACTATGGGCTTGCGGCTTATGAGCCTGATGGTGGAAGAATCCAAGAGCAAGAAGGGTGGCGAGCTGATTGCACTCATCCATTCCTTCTCCCTGAATCACGGAGATCCCTACGTCATGGCCTTTGCTGAACGCCTCCTCTCAGATGTCACACGGCCTTTCTACGATATGCTCAGGCAATGGGTCTACGATGGCGAGCTCGCCGATCCGTTTGCCGAATTCTTCGTTTCCGAGCAAAGCGAGGATGAGATTATCGAGGCCAACGGGAACGAGGGAAAGGGAGGGGCTACAAGTGTGTGGGAAGACAAATACAGGCTGAACGACAAGATGGTCCCTACTATTGTTACCGAAGACTTTGCTAAGAAGGTCTTCCTTATCGGCAAGACTCTGAACTTCATTCGCTATGGATGTGGGGATGCAGCATGGGTAGACACATACTCCAAAGAAGCCTCGAAAGAGTTACAGTACGGCGATACCGCCAACCTGGAGCGGTCCATTGGCGACGCGTATAAGACGACTATGGCCCGCCTTATCGACCTCATGGCGAACAAGTTCAAGTTGTTTGACCATCTACAGGCACTGAAGCAATACATGCTACTTGGGGCAGGCGACTTTATTGCAGTCTTGATGGAGTCCTTGTCCTCCAATCTCGATCGGCCTGCCAATACACAATACCGCCACACGCTTACTGCTCAGCTCGAACACGCTGTTAGGAATTCGAACGCGCAGTTTGATACATCCGACGTACTTCGCCGACTTGACTCGCGCATGTTGGAACTCTCGCACGGCGAAATTGGATGGGATGTCTTCACGCTCGAGTATAAGATAGATGCACCCGTCGATGTTATTGTGACCCCGTTTGGCTCCAAGCAATATCTCAAAGTTTTCAACTTCCTCTGGCGCGTCAAGCGGGTTGAATTTGCGCTCGGCTCAACATGGCGTCGCTGCATGACTGGTGCTCGTGGGGTTCTAGGCACTGTGTCAGATAAAGTTGGGTCAGACTGGAAGAAGGCGCGATGCGCAATGGCGGAGATGGTTCACTTTGTCAACCAACTTCAGCACTACATTCTTTTCGAGGTCATTGAGTCATCTTGGATCGATCTACAGAAGGCGTTGAATAAGCCGGAAAGCACGCTCGACGACATGATTGAAGCGCATGCAAAGTACCTCAACAACATCACGCGTAAAGGTCTACTGGGAAGCTCTAGCATAGATTTCACTGGGCAGCTCCACGAACTGCTCAAGACCATGTTGGCGTACAAGGACGCCGTGGATGGGCTGTACTCTTTTTCCGTTGCAGAGTTTACTCGTCGACAGGAGCACGCGGCGAAAATTGAGACACGCACTGCGGCTGGCCGATGGGGTCTCTCTGAGAAGGACTTGGACAATTCGTCGTCTGATCCCTTTGCACGATCACGCGCTGCATCACGGCAAGACCCCGACTCGCCATTTCCGCCGCCTCTGTTGAAGATGGGCATGACAGGCACGGCCGAAGACGATGTGCTACCATCACTCCAGAAGCGGTTGAGCCAGTTGACGGAGGACTTTCGAGCTAGGATCAGTATATTGTTAGGAGATTTGGTGCATTCGCCTGACGGCGAACTGAAAATGTTGGCTGTTAACATCAACTTCAACGATGTGTACAAGCCGGAGCGGAGAAGGCGCAAAGGTTCGCAGAAACGGGAGCGGGAGAAGGAAAAGGAGACACCCAAGGTTGCCGCGGCTGGAGGATGAGAGAGGTGACCTGCGATATTTGATACCCCAAGTACTTTGCTATACCAGAATATACTATTTTTGCCCTTGGGATGGCTAGGGTAAATGCAAATTCCCCGCTGGACTGGGTATATCCAGGCTTGAGATGAGGAGTGTTTGCTGTCAAACCTGTTGTTTGTTTCAGAAGCAGGTTTCCTCGTGGGCGTAATCTGCGTGAGGAGATGCTTGGTAGTCTCATGTCATCAGCACGGAGCTTTGCAGTAGTACCAAGCATGAGGCGGGCGGCTTGTCAGCCCCACCGAGTGCCTGTATGCGACCATGGCTAGCTATATTGCTTTGAGATGGTAGCACCTGTGCAAGAGGTGGCGAGCTACGTGCGGACATGGGCGCTGGGGTGCAGGGTATTGGACAGCAGCCCTCTCCCCACCTCCAACCTACACCAACGTTCCAACTTAGCCTCATGTCGCCTCCAGCCTCCAGCCTCCAGCCTCCAGCCTCACGCACTAGACGCCCAAGCCAGATGTGCTCGCGTGCATCGCTTGGCCGCATCAAGCATGTACGCCAAACACGATCAAGCAGCACCAACCAATAACAAGCTCGGCGGATCGACGTAACACCCGCGGCCGTCTCCACCCGACCCCACGCGACCTTGCCCTTCTCAATCTCAACTTTGCCGTCTGTTCCTGACAACTGGTTCCGCTTAGAGATGCGGCAGGACGGAGATTGGAAGGGTGGCGCCTGCCTGGTTTTTCCTTATCATGACGAGGTTGTTATTATTGCTGTTGTTGTCTCCGTCGTCGTCGTCGTCGTCCATAAAGCTCTCACTCACTTTCATTCTCCTAGCTCACTCGCTATCGTGCACCTTCGCCACAGCACAGTCGTTCGTTTATTGTCCACTGCGGCACTTCTGCACGCATACCCAAGGGCGGCGCGAGCTAGTTAGTGCGTTCAATCGTTCAGCCATTTTCTTTCGAGCTACTGCGAACCAAAAAAGTTTCCATTGCCCGCACCCGCGTCTACACGCCCAAGTAGAAAAGCAGCGAGAAGCGCCAGTTCGCTTTCAATTGCCATTGCAAACATGGTTCAATTCCTATCGCTCCCTCTGCTCGCCGGCCTGAGCGCTGTTGCGTCTGCCATTCCTACTATCGAGGTCAAGGGCTCCAAACTCTTCACCAGCGAAGGCAATCAGTTCTACGTCAAGGGTCAGTGACAAGGGCTTCCTACCCTGCAATCAACTTGACATGCTTGCTGACAGCCGAGTACAGGTATTGCATACCAACTCGTTCCTGACGATCCTCTTATCGACGCGACGCAATGCGGTCTCGACTCTGCGCTCATGAAGACGCTCGGTGCCAACTCGATCCGTGTCTACCACGTTGACCCCACTGCCGACCACACCGAATGCATGAAGACGTTTGCAGATGCCGGAAGTAAGTAATGCTCTTTGAGTCTAATGAGTGGAAGACGTAGTAGCTAACACTCTATTCAGTCTATCTCTGGGTCGACCTCGATACCTTTGACACCCAAGTGGAGCAGAACACGCCTCGCTGGGAGACGGACCAACGCGACGCTTTCGCAAAAGTCATGGACGCCTTTGAGCAGTTTGACAATGTTGCTGGTTTCTTCATCGGCAACGAGGCCATCACCACCGCCAATGGCTCCGTCACTGCTCCCTACATCAAGGCCGCCACTCGCGACATGAAAGCCTACCGCGAGAAAAAGGGTTATCGCAACATCCCCATTGGCTACTCGGCCGCCGACATTGCCAGCCTGCGCCCCATGTTGCAGAACTACCTCGCCTGTGGCGACAATGCAGATGATCGTCTGGATTTCTTCAGCCTGAACGCCTACTCCTGGTGCGGTCAGAGCTCGTACGAACAGAGTGGTTACAACATGTTGGAGAAGAACTCGGAGGACTTGCACATCCCCATCTTCATGTCCGAGACTGGCTGCAACACTGTTAGGCCGAGAGACTTTGCCGATCAGAATGCGCTCTTTGGCGACATGTCTGATGTTTGGTCCGGCAGCATCGTCTATGAGTGGATCGAGGAAATGAACAACTACGGCATCATCAGCTACGGCCCCAAGGTCGATGCTGCGAGCCCCTCCGCGCCACCAGATGGTTTTCCCCGCTCAGGAAAGCCAACCCCGGTTGAGCCAGACTTTGACAACCTCTCCAAGGTCTGGGCAACGCTCAACCCCACGGGTGTAAAGGCCTCCAACTATAGCCCTACACAGACCCCGGTGGCTTGCCCAGCCTACACTTCTGGCGCCTGGGAAGTCAACCCTAGTTCTCCTCTCCCCACGTTGGGCCAGAAGCACGACTTCAACGACACGCCTTCGTCCGCTAGCTTCAGCGCAACGGCGACCAGCGGCACCAACGGTCCGAAGCAGTCAGGCTCAGGAACCGGTGCCGAGACATCTGCCCCAGCGTCCACGGGTGCTGCAGCTGATGGACTAAGCAAGGAGCTCAAGAGCGTGGGTGTAGTGTTTGCTGGTGCCGTGGCAGTCTTTGCGTGGTTGTAAAGGTGCTGCGCCTGACTTTCACACACGCATCCATCTCTTCTCTCCTGTATGCATGATGGACTAGGGGAGTCACACGCACACTCCTAGTGTATGTGTGTATTACGCATTACGACTAATACTGAAACGATAGTATGGATGGAGAGGTTTTGCGAGTTTACGCTTTCATGTACATGTTCCACGCTTGAAACAGTTGGTACAAATCTGCATTATAGGCTAAAACAAGGGCCAGGGAAAGGAGACTTGGTTTACTTGGTACATATACCCAATTTCATCCATTTGCATGCATGGCATGGCATGACATGACAGTTGAACAACTCTCCGCAATCATCACGTTCAAATCACACTCTAGTATATATCACGCAATAAAGAAACGTCAGACACAAAGATCAAGGTTTGCATTCAAGGGCTGGGCGTCAATCAAGCACAACCCGATCGCCAGCACAGGGCTTTCCCCCATACCTCCAACAAGAGGCATGGATATCTTTCCCTCATAAGCGCGCAGCATAAGATCATATCCCTCAACACGCCCCTCGATACCATGAAATCATGAACACTGCTGATGGGTCGTTCGTTGTCAAATGGATCTCATATTTTCCTTTTTTTTTCTCCTTCCCATTCCCTACTCCTACGCCGACATGCCAGTGCTTGGTCAAAGACAGGGTATGTAAGAGAAGAATTGACAAAGACGTTCATCATGACATCTACCACTGGGTGGTGGCAGCAGGGGCAGCGGCCTCGGCACCCCAACCCTCGTTGCCAGTCTGGGCCTCGCCAGACGCAGCCCAGTCGGTGGTGTCAGCGTCCCAGCTGGCGCCAGGGGCAGCAGCAGCCTGGGCAGTGAAAGCACCGGCGGATGCGCCAGAGACCTCCCACTCGCTGGTAAAGCCATCGGCGACGGCAGCGGGGCCAACCTCGTCGGCGCCAGGTACCTTGGCCTCCTCAACACCAGCGCTGTCCTTGTTCTCCTCAGCCTCGGGGTCGCGGTAGAAGTACAAATCAGTCATGACGTCCCAGTCAGTCTCGCGGTTAGCGAGGGTGCCACGGAGGCGGAGAACCTCACGGGCGAGCATCCACCAGACGAGACCAATGGCGTGACGTCCCTTGTTGTTGGTGGGGATGGCAACGTCGACGTACTCGGTAGGTGAGTCTCCGTCGCAGAGGGCCTATTCAGTGTTAGTTCATTTTGGCCATACCCATGTGCTCGCATTTTGGCTGCTTACAATGACGGGAATGTTGACGTAGGAAGCTTCCTTGATAGCCTGAGCGTCGGTGCGGGGGTCGGTGACAATGACAAGGCGGGGCTCCCTGAATGAGCGGGTGATGTAGTTGGTGAAGTTACCAGGTGTGAAACGACCAGCGATGGCAGTGGCACCGGTGTGCGAAGCAAACTTCAGGACGGCACGCTGTCCATAGGGACGGGCGGAAATGACACAGACTATTCAGCGTGTCAGTCAAAATCACCGCCTTTCGCACTCGCGCATGCTTCAAGATGACAGGCATCTCGAATTGCGCAGCTGAACGTACTGTCGGCCGGGTTGTCAATGGCGACAATGATACGCGCGGCAAGGACAATCTTCTCCCAGGTCTTGCCAATGTTGAGGACATTGACACCGTCAGGCCTGGTCTTCCACAGGTAAGGCTCCATGTGCACCTGGAGGTTCTTTGCGCCGAGATGGCACTGGGCAGCGAGGAGCATCTCAATGTCCTGCTGGGTGGGGTTGAAGATGGCGGGGAGGTTGGAAGGAGCCATTTTGACGGTCTGGCGCTGTACAAACTGGTGGATGTGAGAAGTTGTCGTGTTGCGTGCGAGAGAACTTTTGGTGGAGGGACCTGGCGATGCGAATATCGCCCGCGATTAGTGGGAGCTAGTCCCATAAAGGTTAGCGTGAGTGTCGCAGTTGGCCGGCGCCGGCAGAACCCACTCGCCGGGCTTGGGTCCGCAAAAGATTCGAGTCGGCATGGTAGCGACAGTGTAGCCAGCCATGCCGCCTCGAATACCACCACTGTCGTGCCTGCGGGCGTCGGCATGTAAGTGCATGTCATACGTCTTCAACAACTTGCTCTAATTGCTACCCAGCATCGGCAATCACAACCCAATTCACCCTCCCCATCCGGACTTTTGTTTCTACCGCAAATGTGCAGGCCGAATCGGTCGAGCGCCAGAAGAAGCGCCTGGCTAACGATCCCTATATAATTGCACAGCGGAACCAAAAGAAGGCAGCCAACTTGACCCGCCGCGCCGAGCTGGAACAAGCACGCGTGGCCAGTCTCGGAGATCCCGTTCGTGGTGTCCCAACCCCATTCGTCGAGTCGTTTGATACTGGAAAGCCGGTTGCTCGTGAAGAGGGAAAGATCACACCACAAGAACGGATCCACCTCAACTACGCTTTCGACCCCAGCACTGTCGAGAAGCAGCTGAAAAGGAGCGAGAAGCTAGCTGTACCACTAAGCGAGATCGTAAAGGAAACTACTCCAGGGCCTTACGCATGGAGCAAAGCCATGACATACGCACGGGCGGATGGGATTGCAAAGTCGGTTGAGGAAATGGAGGAGCAGAATAAAAAAGACCACGCACGTGCGGCAGAGGCTATTGCGCGCATCACAGCCTTGGAGAATGGATCGAGCAAGGACCGCATGCGTGCCAACATTGCACGTTGTGTTGAGACTTTTGGTCGCCACAACACCGACAGGATATTCCCGCCCAAGGCACCCTCACTAAACCGATCTGGTCTTGATGAAGCCCACGCCATTCGCCCGGAAACAAACGTTGCAGCGACGGCGAAGCGAGTAGGGCCAGACACTGGATCGTCCGAAGTGCAAATCGCTGTTCTGACGGCCAAGATCAAGACACTTGCAGACTTTTTGCAGTCACGGGGAAAGAATGACATGCACAACAAGCGCAATCTGCGGCTGTTGGTACACAGGAGGCAGAAGCTGTTGCAGTATTTGAGGAGGAAGGAGAGGGGTGGTCCAAGGTGGCAGCACTGCATTGCGACGCTCGGGTTGACTGAGGGTACGTGGAGGGGCGAGATATCCTTGTAGGAGCATGTGAGATCCTTTGCCTTTGCAACCGGCCGGAGTCGATGCACATCTTGCAAGTCAACAGGGCTCTCTTGCATGTTGAACCAAGAATGGACATGCTCATATCTGCTCACCATGGCCAAATGCGCCACTGTAAGATGACGAATTGTTAGAGACGAATTGTTAGCGCTAGGACATGCATGTGTGGGACAATGTCACATGTTGAATGAAATGCCAGATACGCTTCACTACCAAAAGACTGCCATGCAATCTCAGTCTTTCTCGCCGTACTTTCCTTTCCGACCTACGGGAAACACAACGGCGTTCGAAAAGCGAAGAGCGCTGAAACACCAAAGTCCGTTGCCGGCTTGGTATTTTGGCTCCACAAATTTTGCTAACATTAGCCTCTGGTACATAAAGACTTGGTTGAGCAGGGCAGAGAAGTCGAAAAAACAACGAGACATTTCAGACTGCTTCTTCACCATTGTAATCAATTTCATTTTCGGCTGGATCCGTCTAATCTCACATGTCTACATCTTCAACTTTGAGTTCAAACACTACTCCCTCCTCAACATCATCATCACTGTCACCAACAAGAAGAGCAACGACATCACCAACAAAAATGCACATGTCCCCCCCAAAACCGTCCTGGCAAAGCGCCCGCCTCCACTACCGGGCCATCCGCCCAACCGACACGGCGATCTTCACCGCCCTCGTAAACGACACAGCCAGCTTCGCAAACACCACTTTCGCCAACGCACAGCCACCCAGCCGGTCAGAGGCGGAAAAGTTCCTCCAAGAAACCACCGAAGACGCCCTCCTATCGACCATACTATGGCTGCCGCACCCGCCCGCACACCCCGTCGATCTTGGGACCCCAGCAGAGCACAGCAGCAGCAGCAGCAGCAATAACAACAACGATGACATTGTCGACGAGCAATTTGGGACCGCAATCGGGATACTGCATCTCCGTGGCTTGGGACGGCATGAGCAGCATCACCGCACGACGGATGTGTGCATTGATATTCTGCCGCGGTACCAGGGCCGGGGCTATGGCGAGGAGGCCATACGCTGGCTTTTGGATTACGCCTTCCGTCGCGTGGGCTTGCACAGCGTGCGCATGCGGGCGTTTGGCTGGAACGTGGGCGCCATACGGCTGTACGAGAGGTTGGGGTTTGTGGTCGAGGGCCGGGAGAGGGAGGCGGTGTGGTTCGAGGGCCGGTGGTGGGATTCCGTCACGCTAGGTATGTTGGAGGATGAGTGGTGGGGCATACAGTAGAAGGGGGGTAGGTGGTAGGTGACAAGCATTATTTAGTCTAGTCCTTTTGTTTCAGAGAGGATGCGATTGATTGATTGATCGACTAATGGAGAATTCGATACCATGTTCGGATAACCGGACTTTGGCTGCTGTTTGCAAAGGGCAAGTTCGGACGCCGAAAGTGCGCATTTGCCGCAGGCATGTGTTAACAAAGGCTATTAAGAATGATAATAAAAAGGTAAACAGTATTATGACGAAAGAATACCTCA
>Ga0265798_10001301_pt1 | contig 39032 bp, 26 predicted proteins | sample P3T30metagenome_FD_192430 | JGI IMG/M metagenome (GOLD analysis project Ga0265798, IMG submission 192430) | Plant litter microbial communities from East Loma Ridge, Irvine, California - P3 T30 | ecosystem: Environmental > Terrestrial > Plant litter > Unclassified | place: USA: California...
GTCGCGCTGGAACTGGTCGAATTTCCCGGCCAGGAAGCAGCCGCGCCGGGCGACGATCGGCTTGTGCACCTCGTTTACCAGCGCCGACTTGCCGATGCCGGAATAGCCGGCCACCAGCAGCATCTCGCGGCTGCCGCCGGCGCTGCGCGCGAAGGCCGCCAGCAGCGTGGCGACCGCGTCCTCGCGCCCGTGCAGGGCCTGCGGCACCAGGAAGCGGGCATCGTGCGCGGACAGCGCGCGCGCCGGGCTCAGGGACGCCGCGCCGGAAACCGCGCCGGACGACGCCGCCTGGCAGGCCTGCAGGTCGCTCTTCAAGCCCTGCAGGCTCTGGTAGCGCGCGTCGGCGTTCTTTTCCATCAGGCGCCGCACGATCGCGGGCAGGCCGGCCGGCAGCGCGGCCAGGGCCGGCAGCGACCAGTCCGGGCTGCGCGCCAGGTGGCAGTGCACCAGCTCCATCCGGTCCTGGGTCGCGAACGGCGGCCGGCCGGACAGCAGTTCGTAGAAGGTGGCGCCCAGCGCGTAGAAATCGGCGCGGTAGTCGATGCGCCGGTTCATGCGCCCGGTCTGCTCCGGCGCCATGTAGCGCAGCGTGCCTTCCAGCGCCTGGGGCGGCACCACGCCCTGGCGTTCCTGCGGCAGCTCGCAGGCGATGCCGAAATCGATCAGCTGCAGCAGGCGCCGTTCGCCGTTCCACACCAGGTTGGACGGGTTGATGTCCTTGTGGATCACCTCCCGGGCATGCACCGCTTCCAGCGCGTCGCACAGCTGCAGCGCGATGTCGAAGAAGTCGGCCAGCGCCAGGCCCGGCCTGCCTTGCGCGCGCAGCACCTGGTCGAGGGCGGCGCCTTCGATGTCCTGCTGGACCATCGTCCAGCGCCCGCGGTGCAGCGCCAGGTCGAGCGGATGCAGTACGCCGGGATGGCGGCAGCGGCGCGCGATCGCGTACTCGCGCCTGAACTGCGCCAGCTGCTGGAAGGTGGGGAAGGGCTGGTTCGGCATCTTGACGACCAGCGCCGTGCCGTCGAGGGCGCGGGCGCGGTAGACCAGGGAGCGGTCGCTGTCGTGCAGCGTTTCGATGATCTCGTGGTCGAACAGGTCGCGCATGGGCTGGGCGTGCGGTGTGCCGCGGGTGGAAGAGGCCTTGTCATTATAGCAGCAGGTGCTTGCCGAAAAACCGCATGAGCTTATCTGAACTTGGTCTAGCCAACCGGTTGACGCGCAGTTTCGCGGCGGCGTAGAGTTGGCGGCCCTGCAATCACTGTCGAGCACACCGATGGACTTCGATCGACCCGACGCCGGCGCGCCGCCGCTGCCGCCGCCGCAGTCGCCGCGCAGGCGCGATTTCCTCGCGCGCGGCGCGGCGGCCTCGCTGGCCGCTGCCGGCGCGCCCGCCGTGGCGGCCGTGGCGGACCAGCTGCCGCCCGCCATACCGCAATGGATGCGCGAACCGGGCGCCGGCTTCCTGCAGCCGCCCTATGGCTTGCCCTCGCCGTTCGAGAAGGCGGTGGTGCGCAAGTTGCCGGACCAGCCGGCCGCCTTTCCCACCGCCACCCGCACGCCGCTGCAAAGCCTGTTCGGCGCGCATACGCCGAACGGCCTGTTCTTCGAGCGCCACCACGCCGGCGTGCCGGCCATCGATCCGGCGCAGCACCGCCTGATGCCGCATGGCCTGGTCGAGCGGCCGCTGCTGCTGAGCATGAAGGACCTGCTGCGCTTTCCCGCCGTGTCGCGCAGCCATTTCATCGAGTGCTCGGGCAACAGCATGGCCGAATTCAAGGCGCCCGGCACAGGCAGCGTGCAGGACATCCACGGTTTGCTCAGCGGCGCCGAGTGGACCGGCGTGCGCCTGGCCGACGTGCTGGCCGAGGCCGGCCTGCTGCCGTCGGCGCGCTGCTGGTGTATGGCCAGAACGGCGAGATGCTGCGCCCGGAGCAGGGCTATCCGCTGCGCCTGCTGTTGCCCGGCTACGAGGGCAACATGAACGTCAAGTGGCTGCGCCGCCTGAAGGTGGGCGACCAGCCCTTCCAGACACGCGAGGAGACGGCCAAGTACACCGACCTGATGCCGGACGGCTCGGCGCGCCAGTTCACCTTCCTGATGGGCGTGAAGTCGGTGATCACCACGCCCTCGGCGCGCCAGGTGCTCGAGGGCCGGGGCTTCCGCGAGATCGGCGGCCTGGCCTGGAGCGGGCACGGACGCATCGCCCGGGTCGAGGTCTCGCTCGACGGCGGACGGCGCTGGCAGGCGGCGGCGCTGGACGGCCCGGTGCAGCGCCGGGCGCTGACGCGCTTCCGCTTCCCGTGGGTGTGGTCGGGACAGGAAGCGATCCTGCAGAGCCGCGCCATCGACGACGCCGGCAACGTCCAGCCGACGCGCGCCGAGCTGGTCGAACGCGATGGCCGGAACTCGGTCTATCACTACAACGCCATCCAGAGCTGGCAGGTCGCATCGAATGGCGAGGTCACCAATGTCCACGTTTAAGGCCCTCCATGCGCCGGCGCTGGCGTGCGTGGCGGCGATCGCGCTGGCCGCCTGCGCACCCACGGCACCCAAGCAGCGCCTCGGGCTCGGCGAGACGCCCAGCGCGCAGCAGATCCGCGCCTGGGACATCGACGTGCGCGCCGACGGCGCCGGCCTGCCCGCGGGGCGCGGCTCGGTGGCCCAGGGCGAAGCGATCTACCGCACGCGCTGCCTGGCCTGCCACGGCGAGAACGGCGAGAAGGGCCCGGCGCCGCGCCTGGCGGGCGGGCAGGGCACGCTGGCCGGCAAGGCGCCGGTGCTCACGGTCGGCAGCTACTGGCCCTACGCCACCACGCTGTACGACTACATCCAGCGCGCCATGCCGCTCGACAGCCCGCAATCGCTGACGCCCGACGAGGTCTACGCCGAGACCGCCTACACCCTGCGCCTGAACGGCATCGTCGGCGCGGACGCGGTACTGGACGCGACCTCGCTGCCCAGGATCGCGATGCCGAACCGGAACGGCTTCCGCCCGGTGCTCAAATGAGCGGGAAAAACCGGCAACTTGAGCAGTCTGGGCGCCGCCACTGTTGGTATTCACCAACGTTAAATTTCCGCTGGTAAATCCTGTTACAATCGAGCGTGACCGATGGGACCCCAGCCGTTCCAGATGTACCGGTCACGCGTCGGCCCCAACCTTGCCGATACTTCAAGCACGCGCCGCATGCGCGCTTTTTAGTTATCGATTCCATGGCAACCGACCTCGAACCCCGCGTACTTATCGTCGACGACAACCGCGACGCAGCCGACCTGCTGAGCGACCTCCTGGCCACCCAGGGCTACACCACCCATACCGCCTACGACGGCTACATGGCGCTCGACGCCGCCATGTCCTTCGAACCCCAGATCGTGATCCTCGACCTGGGCATGCCGCGCTTTACCGGCGACGAAGTCGCGCCGATGCTGCGCCAGGTCAGCAAGCTCAGGCACGCCTTCATCATTGCGCTGACCTCGTGGGACGACGCCGGCAGCCGCGCCTTGACGCGGCGCGCCGGCTTCGACATGCACCTGGCCAAGCCGCTGCAGCTGCCGGAACTGCTCTCGGCGCTGGAACTGGGCAGCCAGGCGCAGGCTTACCTGGCGCGCGCGCGCGGCGCCGCCGCGAACAGCGACAGCGGCACCGCATTGCCCATCGCCTCGTAACCCGCATCGTTCGGATGCAGGTGGTCGCCGCTGTCGTAGGCGGGCAGGAAACGCTTCGGCTGGGCCGGGTCGCGCAAGGCCCGGTCGAAGTCGATCACGCCGTCGAATTCGCCGCCGGCGCGGATCCAGTCGTTGACCGCGACCCGCATCCCTTCCTTCTCGGGTGAATAGTACTTGGCGCCTTCGAACGGGCTCAGGGTCGCGCCGTAGACCAGGATCCCGCGCGCATGCGCGCGCGCGATCAGCTGGCGGTAACCAGCGATCAGGTCCCTGGCGCCGCCCGGCAGCGGGCTGTCGTCGCTGCTGTGGCCGATGTCGTTAATGCCCAGCATGACCGTCACGTAGCGCACCCCGGCGGTGGCCAGCACGTCGCGGTCGAAGCGTTCCAGCGCCGCGCGGCCGGCCAGCGAGCCCGCCGGCGGATTCGAGAGCAGGCGGTTGCCGCTGATGCCGCGGTTGACCACGCCCAGCGCGCGGCCGGCACCGTCCTGCGCGGCAGCCAGGCGCCGTTCCAGCACGTCCGGCCAGCGGCCGTTGCGGTTGGCCGTGCTGCGGAAACCGTCGGTGATCGAATCGCCGAAGGCCACGACCGCGGCGCCTTCACCCTCGACGTCGACCTCGGTCAGGAAGGGCCAGGCGCCCAGGCTGGCCTGCACCGGCAGGCTCGCCGCGCCGGTGAAGTCGCCCGGCTCGGACACCTGGCTGGTCTGGTTGGCGCCCGAATGCAGGGTGGTGACGGTCGCCGTGCCGGGCAGGTAGAGGCTGACGGCCAGGTCGGCCTGGGCCGGCACATCGAGGTCGACCGGATCGGACAGCACCGGCGCGCCGGGCGCGATCGTGATCGACGGATTGCCGGAAAAGGTGAGGGCGCGGTCGCTGCCGGCCTTGACGGCGCCGCCGCCCGCGTGCAGCGCGATGCGCGCCGTGCCGATCGCCAGCGGGCTGTTGCCCATCTCGTTCGACAGGCGGATGCGCACGCGCCTGCCGCCGGTGCTGGTGTGCACCACCAGGCGCAGCGTCTGGTTGCTGAAGGTCTGCGCCTTGCCCGGCAGCGGCGCCCCGGCCGGTCCGGCGCCCCAGGTGCCGACCCAGTGCCCGCCGTCCGGCGGTGCGGCTTGCAGGGGCAGCGCGAGCGCGGCGGCGATCAGGCCGGCGAGCGGCAGGGCGGCGAAGGACAGCTTCATCGAGGGTCTCCAGAGGGTTGGGCGCAAGCCGCATCTTAGCCGCCCCGGATGAGCACGTGTAATCAAGATGGCGCGCGATTCCTTGCAGTCAAAATAAACGGTGCGCCATGGTTCAGGGTGACATGCTATAAATGCTTCACATGCGAAGTATTCACTGGCTAACGTTTGCGCAGCACCGTTCCTGAAAGCTCATCATGCCCCATCCCGTTCCATCCTCCATCCGCGCTAAACCCCGCATCACCGGCGGCCTGTTCGTGCTCGCCGGCCTGTTCCTGGCCGGCGGCGGCCTCTGGCTCGCCATCCTCGGCGGCTCCTGGTATTACCTGATCGCCGGCCTCGGCGTCGTATTGACCGGCGCCGGCCTGTTCGCCAGCCGGCGCTGGGCGCTGCATGTGTACGCGCTGGTGCTGGCCGGCACCGTGCTGTGGGCGCTGGCCGAAGTCGGCCTGCGCGGCTGGGAACTCGAGCCGCGCCTGCTGGTGCCGACACTGCTGGGCCTCTACCTGTTGCTGCCCTGGGTCGCGCCGCGCCTGGGCGGCGGCAGCGGCAACTATGGCCGCGCCCAGCTGCCCCTGCTGGCCTCGGTCGTGCTGTCGGTCGTGGTGGGCGCGGCATCGCTGACGCACTCGGTCGGCGTGGCCGGGCAGCTGCCGATGGATGCGCACGTGACGGATGCGCACGACCGCTCGGTGCCGGACGCCGACTGGCAGTTTTATGGCCGCAGCGCGAAAGGCGACCGCTATTCGCCGCTGGCCCAGATCACCCCCGCCAACATTGGCCAGCTCAAGGTGGCATGGCAGGCCCGGACCGGCGACACCATGCGCAAAGGCGAGGATGTCGGCGGCACCGACGCCGGCCACGAATTCAACTTCGAGGACACGCCGACCAAGATCGGCGACACCCTCTACGTGTGCACCGGCCACAGCTGGGTGGTGGCCTTCGACGCCAAAACCGGCAAGAAGAAGTGGACCTACGACCCGCACGCGGACACCGACGCCGACGTCTACCTGGCCTGCCGCGGCGTCGCCTACTACCAGGCGCCGGCCGGCACGCAGACCGATTGCCCGGCCCGCATCATCGCGCCGGTGCTGGATGCGCGCGTGATGGCGCTGAACGCGGACACCGGCAAGCCCTGCGAAGACTTCGGCGAGCACGGCTTCATTTCTCTGGCGCGCTACCTGGGCCATGTGCAGAAGGGCTTCCACTTCGTCACCTCGCCGCCGCTGGTGCTGCATGACCGCCTGATACTCGGCGGCTGGGTCTGGGACAACCAGGCCGAGCACGAGCCCTCGGGCGCGGTGCGCAGCTTCAACCCGCTGACGGGCGAGCTGGTGTGGGCCTGGGACGTCGGCCACACGCCGCACACCTTCAAGCCGGGCCCGGACGAGGAACTGACGCGCGGCACGCCGAACGCCTGGGGCGTGTACACGGCCGACCCGGACCTGAACCTGGTCTACCTGCCGATGGGGAACGCGACTCCGGACTATTTCGGCGGCCACCGCCGTCCCTTCGACGAACAGTATTCGAGCGCCATCGTGGCGCTGGACATCACCACCGGCGAGGAGCGCTGGCACTTCCAGACCACCCACCACGATTTGTGGGACATGGACTTGCCGATCGGCCCCTCGCTGGTCGACGTGCCCGACCCGGCCCAGCCGGGCAAGCTGGTCCCGGCGCTGGTCCAGACCAACAAGCGCGGCGAATTCTTCATGCTCGACCGCCGCACCGGCACGCCGCTGGCCAAGGTCGAGGAAAAGCCGGTGCCGCAGGGCGCCGCGCCGGGCGACTACGTCAGCAAGACCCAGCCCTTCTCCACCGGCCTGCCGTCGCTGACCCCGGCCGACCTGAAGGAAAACCACCTGTGGGGCGCCACGCCCTTCGACCAGATGATCTGCCGCATCCAGTTCCGCTCCTTCAATTACCAGGGCCAGTTCACGCCGCCCGGCCTGAAGCGCACCATCGTGTATCCAGCCTTCGACGGCGTGATCGACTGGATGGGCGCCTCGATCGACCCCGAGCGCAAGGTGGTGTTCGCCAACGCCAACTACATTCCCTTCACGGTGCAGCTGATCCCGCGCGAAAAGCCCGAACGCCAGGGTGTGATCCCGGCCTGGAACGGCAAGGGCGAGCAACCGCTGACGACGGCGCCTTATTCGCCGCAGTACGGCACGCCCTACATCGGCAGCGTCCACCCCTGGCTCAATCCGCTCGGCGTGCCGTGCAACGCGCCGCCCTGGGGCACCCTGACGGCGATCGACCTGAAGTCGCGCAAGATCGTCTGGCAGCACCCGGTCGGCACCACGCGCGACACCGGCCCCTTCGGCACCCACGTCAACCTGCCGCTGAAGACTGGCATCTTCAACATCGGCGGCAATATCGTGACCCGCGGCGGCCTGGTGTTCATGGGCGCGACCGCCGACAACTACCTGCGCGCTTTTGATGAGCGCAGCGGCGAGGAAGTGTGGCGCGCGCGCCTGCCGGCCGGCGGCCAGGCCACGCCGATGTCCTATGCGGTCGACGGCAGGCAGTACGTCGTGATCGCCGCGGGCGGCCACGGCGGCCTGGGCACCAAAACCGGCGACTACGTGGTCGCGTACAGCCTCGATGGCAAATAAGAGTAGACTGGACTCATGAAGATCACGCGCCTCACCACCTACCGCATCCCGCCGCGCTGGATGCTGCTGAAGGTCGAGACCGACGAAGGCATCGCCGGCTGGGGCGAGCCGATCGTCGAGGGCCGCGCGCGCACCGTCGAGGCGGCCGTGCACGAGCTGGCCGATTACCTGGTCGGGCGCGATCCGGCCCACATCAACGATTTGTGGCAGACCATGTACCGCGGCGGCTTCTACCGCGGCGGGCCGGTCCTGATGAGCGCGATCGCCGGCATCGACCAGGCGCTGTGGGACATCAAGGGCAAGGCGCTGGGCGTGCCGGTCTACGAACTGCTGGGCGGCCTGGTGCGCGAGCGCATGAAGACCTACAGCTGGGTCGGCGGCGACCGCCCGCACGACGTCATCGACGGCATCGCGGCGCGCCGCGAAGTCGGCTTCGACACCTTCAAAATGAACGGCACCGACGACCTGGGCCGCATCGACAGCGCGCGCCGGATCGACGAGACCGTCAAGCGCGTGGCGGGCATCCGCGAGACCTTCGGCGACGCCATCGAATTCGGCCTGGACTTCCACGGCCGCGTGTCGCTGCCGATGGCGCGCGTGCTGCTGCGCGAGCTGGAACCGCTGCGGCCCCTGTTCGTCGAGGAGCCGGTGCTGCCCGAGCACGCGGACAGCTACCGGCGCCTGGCCGACCAGACCACCATCCCGATCGCCGCCGGCGAGCGCATGTTCTCGCGCTTCGAATTCCGCCGCGTGTTCGAGCAGGGCGGCCTGTCGATCGTCCAGCCGGATTTGTCGCATGCGGGCGGCATTACGGAATGCGTGAAGATCGCGGCGATGGCCGAAGCCTACGACGTCGCGCTGGCGCCGCATTGCCCGCTCGGGCCGGTGGCGCTGGCGGCCTGCCTGCAGGTCGATTTCGTGTCGCACAACGCCGTGCTGCAGGAGCAGAGCATGGGCATTCACTACAACAAGGGCGGCGAGGTGCTCGACTACGTGGCGAACAAGGAAGATTTCGCCATCGTCGACGGCTACATCAAACCGCTGCCGAAACCGGGCCTGGGCGTCGAGATCGACGAGGCGGCCGTGATCGAGGCGACGCAGCGCGCCATCGACTGGCGCAACCCGGTCTGGCGCCACCCCGACGGCAGCATCGCCGAATGGTAATCACAGCGTTAAGGACAGCATGAACGAGACCAAACGCATCCTCGGCATCGATTGGGGCACCAGCAACCGCCGCGCCTACCTGGTCGACGCCGCCGGGGCCTGTCTCGACAGCCGCGCCGACGACCAGGGCATGCTGGCGGCGGGGCCGGACTTCGGCGCGTCGCTGGCGGCGCTGCTGGACGCGATGGGCATTGCGCCAGAAGTGCCGGTGCTGGCCTCCGGCATGATCGGCAGCGCCCAGGGCTGGCGGGAGACGCCTTATCTCGACGCCGGCGTGCCGCTGGAAGACCTGCCGCGCCACCTGGTGCGCGTGCCGATGGATGCGTCCGGGCGCGCCTGCCTGCTGGTGCCCGGCTACCGCGCGCACGACGACGCCGGCCAGGTCGACGTGATCCGCGGCGAAGAGATGCAGCTACTCGGCGCCGTGGCCGGGGGGCGGCGCGAGGGCTGGTTCGTCCTGCCCGGCACGCACAGCAAGTGGGTGCGGCTGGAGGATGGCGTGATCCGCCAGGTCTCGACCTTCATGACGGGCGAGCTGTTCGCCACATTGGGCAAGGTGGGCACGCTGGCGCCGCTGATGACGGGGGAGGACGACGACGCCGCCTTCGCCGCCGGCGTCGATGCGGGGAAGCAGCGCGCGCCGCTGACCCACGCCCTGTTCAGCGTGCGCGCCCGCGCCGTCACGGGCGCCATGCCGGCCGCGCAGGTGCGCTCCTTTGTCAGCGGGCTCCTGATCGGTGCCGAACTGGTGGCGGCACTGGACCTCATGGACGGCGCGGGCGGGCCGGTGGCCTCGATCGCCGCGCCGAAGCTGCACGGCTTCTACGCGGCCGCCGCAAGCCGCCTTGGCATCGCGCTGCAGCCGCTCGACCCGGACGCCATCTACCGCGCCGCGCTCGGCGTCTTCCTCCAGCATATGGACCCGCCATGAACCTGCCCGATTTCGACCTGCCCCTCGTCGCCATCCTGCGCGGGCTGGCCCCCGAAGATGCGGAATCCGTAGGCCGCACGCTGTTCGACGCGGGTTTCCGCCTGATCGAGGTGCCGCTGAACCGGCCAGGGGCGATCGAGGCGATGCGCACCATCCGCGCGCTGGCCCCATCCGATGCGCTGGTCGGCGGCGGCACCATGCTGAGCATCGCCGACGTCGACGCCGTCGTCGAGGCCGGCGGCCAGATCTTCGTGGCGCCGAACTGCGATCCGCCCGTCATCGCCCATGCGGCGGCGCGCGGCCTCCTGTGCGCGCCCGGGGTGGCGACGCCGAGCGAAGCCTTTGCCGCGCTGAAGGCGGGTGCCCACATCCTCAAATTGTTCCCGGGCGAGATCGTCCAGCCGGCGGGACTGAAGGCGATGAAGTCGGTGCTGCCGCCAGGGACGCCCTTGTGGCCCGTGGGCGGCGTCGTGCCCGAAGGGATCCGGGACTGGAAAGCAGCCGGCGCCGGCGGGGCCGGCATCGGCAGCGCGCTGTTCACGCCGGGTGTGGCGCTAGACGAACTGGCGCGCCGCGCGAAAGCCTTCGTAGCGGCCTGGCGCTCTGATTGACCCGGCATGCATGTTGCATTGCAGCATGAAAACATGCATCGAGGTGACAATAATTAATATTTTGTCAGCTACCTTTTGTCGAAAAACTTGACGTTGCACCACATAAATATATATAAGCCATTGTTTTAATTGGTAATTTTATTTTGGCATGAATTTTGCTTATTGAAGGATTCTTATTCAATCCAAGGAATCCTGTCCAATGAAAAAAGCAATCTACTCTGCCATCGCCGCATTGGCACTCGTCTCCGCATCCGCTGCGCAGGCCGTCCAGGTAAGCTATACCTACGCCGTGGCGCCCGATGGCTCGGGCAAGACCAGCCAGCTTGCTGGCCAGAGCAACGTGTTCGTCGAAACCTTCGACCACGCCGATGGCTCGGGCGGCATCACCTGGGCACCGAACCTGGTGCAAGTCACGACGGTCTCGGGCGGCGGCCTGGCGTTCGCACAAGGCAGCCTGGCCAACGTGTACGCCGCGCCGGCCGGCGACACGACGAACTTCGCCTACGGCCCGGCGCTGGGCAGTGGCGTGCCGAACGCCGAAGTCAATTTCAATTACTCCGGCCTCCTGAGCACCCTGGGCACGAACGCCAGCCTGAACTATTTCGGCCTGTACTACGGCTCGATCGACACCTTCAACGACGTCACGTTCTACAACGCCGCCGGCGACGTGATCCAGACGGTGACGGGCAGCTTCCTGATCGACCTGTTCAACGGCGTCTCGGGCGGCCAGCAAGCGGACAGTTCGAACATCTACGTGAACCTGCTGTTCTCGCCGGAAGAGCAATTCACGTCGTTCAGCTTCCAGACCAGCGCGCAGGCATTCGAAGTCGATAACCTCGTGGTCGGCTACCAGGTGACTGCCGTCCCGGAACCGGCCTCGCTGGCCCTGCTGGGCCTCGGCTTCGCCGGCCTGGGCTTCGCACGCCGCCGCAAGGCAAAGTAATCCGCAAGCCGTATCCGGCCGGGTTCCAGCGCGCAGGGAACCCGGCCTTTTTATTGCTGTCTTGCATTTGCAACATTGCTGATGCATGCTTACGGTCTTTGTCGTCATGACGCAACAACAGATCGATTCATGCTCGAGCTGCTCAACGCCATCCCGCGCGAACTGATCCTCCCGCCCACCAGCCTGTTCCTGCTGATCGCCCTCGGCCTCCTGCTGTGGCGGCGCTGGCCGCGCCTGGGGCGCTGGGTCGCCGGCACCGGGCTGGCGCTGCTCACCTTCCTGTCGACCACCGGCGGCGCCGGCATCTTCGTCGCGCCGCTGGAGCGGATGACGGTGCCGCTGCGCACCCCCGAACGCATGGGCGCCCAGGCCATCGTGGTGCTGGCCGCCGGGCGCCTGCGCAATGCGCCGGAGTACGGCGGCCGCGACATCCCCGACTACGTCGCGCTGGCGCGCCTGCGCTATGGCGCCCACCTGCAGCGGCGCACCGGCCTGCCGCTGCTGGTCAGCGGCGGCACCGGCGCCAAGGCCGGCAAACCCGGCTTTGCCCTGGCCGACGCGATGAGCACGGCGCTGCGCGAGGACTTCGGCGTGCCGGTCAAATGGCTCGAACGAGGCTCGCGCGACACCGCGGAAAACGCCAGCTTCAGCGCCGCGATGCTGCGGGCGAGCGGCGTCAAGCGCATCCTGCTGGTGACCGATGCCATGCACATGGCGCGCGCCCGCATCGCCTTCGAGCGCGCCGGACTCGAGGTGATCGACGCGCCGACGGTATTCTTCAGCCGCCCGCCGGCGGCGGGGGAACCGGACTTCGCGGTCAGCGACTGGCTGCCCAGCGCCGAGGGCACGCGCCTCTCGTGGTATGCGGTGTATGAGCTGATCGGCCTGGCGTGGTACCGGGTGCGGCTCGGCTAATCCGCCTGGTCCAGCGTCACCCCCATGATTCCGATCACGACATCGTTGGCCAGCGTGCGCAGCGTCAGGCTCTTCAGGCTGCGCCCCGGATCGAGCGGCACCTCGACCACGGTGGCGGCCCCGCCCGCGATCTCGCGGCCCTTTCCCTTGACCGTGGCCGGGTCGAGCACGCGCACGCGCGCGGTTTTCAAGTCGACCCGCACCGGCAGTCTGCCGCAGATCGGGAACTGGTAGTCGTCGATGAAGTAGTCCTGCTCGATCGGCCACCAGTTGTCCGGGTTGCGCAGCGCCGTGCGGGCCGTGCCGCCATCGGCGTAGGCGACGACGATCTCGCCGTTGTCGATGCGGCTCTGCATGTGGTTGGTGGAACCGGCCATCAGGAGGAAGGCGCGCTTCGCCTTGCCCCGCAGCGGGATCGCCGCCTCGCGCGGGTAGTTGTCCCATTGCGAGGTGAAGACGATGTTGGGACCGCTGCCGCCCGGTGTCGTGAAGCGCAGGCCGTTCGGCAGCGCCAGGCTGCCATTCAGGGCGCGCAGGCCGCTGTCGTCGATGGCGGGCAGCAGGTTCAGGTGGCCGGCCCAGGCGCCGATGCCTTGCGCCGGCAGGGCCAGCGTGACGTGGGGCGCACGCGGCCTCTGGTATTTGCCGGGCTTGAAGATGGCGCCGACGCTGTCGTTGAACCAGGGCGCCAGGTCGATCGGCGCCGCCTGGATCGGCGCGCCGTTCGTCCAGTCCGGGCCGGCGAGCGTGCAGGCGGCATCGTCCGGGGCGGCTGCCGGCGTGGCCTGCCACCAGCTGAAATCGCCCTGGCGCAGCTGGCGGAAACCGTCGCGCGTGGCCACGCTGGTGGCCTTGCCGGCGTCCAGCGCGGCGCCGGACCAGGCGACCTCGATCTTCGCTTCGCTTGCGAACGGCAGCTCGATGCGCAGCCGCGGCGCGCCGACCGCCTCGGCATCGGCCTGCCAGGCCACCGGCTTGCCGTTCACGCGCACCGCCGCCACCTTGCCGGCGCGCGCCGGCAGCGCCAGGACCAGGCGCTTGAAGCGGGTGCCGGCCTGGGTCACGCGCCAGGTGTCGTTCGCGCCGCTGCGGCGCCAGGCCAGGCCCAGGTCCGGATGGGTGAGCGTGGCGTGGTCCCAGTCGGCCGGGAAGCCGGGGCGCAGCGTCAGGGTCCCGGCCAGCGCGTCCGGGCGCACGCCGAACAGGCCTTCGACGACCGTGCGCGACATCACGCCGATGCCATCGGCAAAGTCGCGCTGGGCTTCGCGCCGGTAGACGTCGAGGTAGTTCAGGGTGCCGATGTTGCCCGGGCTGATGCCCATGTACAGGCTGGCCAGGATGCTGCCCTTGGCGATCTCGTAGGCGGTTTCAGGCCGGCCGGCCTGCCAGTAGGCCAGGGCGGTGTGCAGGTTCTCGCCGAACACCACGTTGTTGATCGACCAGGAATAGGGCATCCAATCCGATTCGGACAGCATGCGGTAGGGGCGGTCGGCGGGCACGCCCGGCCCGGTGATGGGGATGCTGCGCAGGTGGCGGTCGAGGTCCTGCGCCATGCGCGCCGCCTCGAAGGCGTCCGGCACGCGCGAATCGACCGTATGGTAGAAGGTCCACAGGCCGTAGCTCGGGTGCAGCAGCTTGTTGCCCAGCAGGTCGAGGTATTCCGCAAAAGCGCCGCGCTCGGGCATCCACAGCTGCTGGCGCATGGCGCGCCGGATGGCATCCGCCTCAAGCTGGTAGGGCGCCGGGTCCTTGCCGATCAGGCGCGCGATCTTCGCCGCCATCTCGTTGTGCCAGGCGTTGTAGGCAGAGGCGTGGGTCGCGCCGCCGCCGTTGTAATAGAGGTCGTCGCTGGCCCAGATCGCGGCGTAGGCGTCGTACAGCGGCAGCTTGTCCTGGCCGAACTCGCGCCGGAACAGGCGCCGTTCCCAGGCCAGGTGGCGCTCGAGCACCGGCCAGACCTCGCGCGCGTAATCGACGTCGCCGGTCCACTCCAGGTGGCGCAGCAGGGCATCGACGAACACCAGGTTCATGTCGTAGTGCGAAAAGCTCATCGCGCCGTTCGAATGCAGGCCCGGCTCGTTGCGCGCCAGGTTGGCCTTCGGATCGGCGGACGGCACGCGGTCAGGGACCGGGTCGGTCTTCTGGTTGCGGGTCCAGACGCCGAAGTTCTGGCGCGCCCGCTCGTGCCAGCCCAGCGCATCCGGCGAGTACGGACCGCGCCAGCCCAGCAGCTTCACGCGCCAGGCGATGGCGCCGTGCATGACGGCGGTCTGCTGCTCGTCCCAGACGGCGTCGGCCGCCACGTTCAGGGCGCCCATGGCCGCGTTCAGGTAGGGATCGGGGGTATCGATGCGCACGCGCTCGCGCACGCGGGCGACGTGCTCGCGGGCCTCATTGAAGCGGCGCGCCAGGTCACCGGTGGCGAAGCGCGGCAGCAGGGCCTGCTGCTTGGGTAGTGGCGCCGTGGCGCCGGCCGGCGGCTTGGGCGGCGGCACGGCCGTCACCTGCAGCGCGAGTTCGATCGGCTTGCTGTCCAGCGGCACGGTGCCGGCCACCACGGCCGGGCCGGCGCCGGGCGCGGACGAGGCAAGCAGCGCCGCCGGATCGTTCCACAAGGCCGCGTCGAGCAGCCGCACCTGTGCGCCGCCGCCGGCTGCGCCGTTGACGGTGGCGCTGATGGTCGCATGCGCGGCCGCAGCCACGAAGCCGCGGCCATCGACCTCGTAGCGCGTGTTGCGCGCAAACTCGGGCGAGAACTGGAAGAACTGGCTGATCGGCACCTTCTCGCTGCCGATGTCGCCGCCGCGCTGCCCCTTCTGGCCATTGCCGGGACCGAAGGCGAACACCAGTTCGGCGCCGGTCGGCAACTGCTCGCCGCGCACTTCCAGGCCCAGCCCCTGGGTGGCGGCGTAGGCGACGCTTTCGATGCGGATGCGTCCCTTCGGCCCCAGCAGCGGGTCGCCGATCTCGTACAGCAGTTCGCCGGGACGGTAGCGCATCTCCACGCTGGCCGCCTTGTGCAGCCAGATCGTGCCGGCTTTCGTGCGCACGCCGAGGCGCAGGTTGCCGCCGCGGCCCGGCAGGTAGAGCGAGAACTCGGGACGGTCGCCGCCGTCGACGCGGAAGGTGTCGTTGCCGCCGTAGAGCGAGCGGTTGAAGAATTCCTCGCCGTTTTCGATCACGAAGTCGGCGCCGTCCGGGCGGTAGCGCAGGGGCTGGGCCACTTGGCCGCGCAGGTTGGGGCGCAGGGTGGTGTTGCGGGTTTCGGGCGAGTCGTCGGCGTGGGCGGGGACGAAGGCCAGGGCCAGGCAGGCGACGAGGGGAAGGAGCGCGAAGCGTGTTTTCATGCGAACTCGAATAAAAAAAGGCCGTGCACGCGTACTTCACGCGCGCACGGCCAAAGAGACAACCGGATAAAAGGGGTCTGCCGTCACTCAGAGGGTGCGGAAGTTCACGCCGACCATGATGCGCCGGCCCGTGTAGGCCATGTCCATCAGCGCCGGCGTGCCGTCGGCGAAGGGGGTGAACTCGCCATGGCTGTTCGAGTTCATCGCGTTGCCCAGGTTGCGGCCCTCGAGGAAGACCTCGACCGCCGGCGTGATCTTGTACGAGACCTTGGCGTCGATCCAGCGGGTGCTGTCCTTGAAGATCGGCGAGCCCGGGTTGTAGGCGCTGCTGAAGCGGCCGAAGTTACCGACGTTCGGGTAGTTGTACATGCTGGTCGAGCTGCCGCACGAGGCGATGCAGTTGAAGGACCCGGCCACGGCTTGCAAGGCAACGCGCGCCGACAGCCTGCCGTCGTCATACCAGAGCGCCGCGTTGTAGGTGTACTTCGACTCGTTCCGCGGCGGCAGCGGGGTGCCGGTCAACAAATCGACGATATTGGCGATGGTGGTGGCCGAGTGCTGCTTCGAGTAGTTGGCGTCGAAGCCGGTGTAGCGCAGGAACCAGGGCAGGAAGGTGAAGGCGGTCTTGCTGGTGAACTCGACGCCCTTGGAGCCGGTCGTGGTGCCGTTGATCCAGGTCGAATAGCTGAACAGCTCGTCGGCCAGCGACTTGCCGGTGGTCGGATCGACCATGCTCATGTTGGCGAACAGCGGCGAATTGTTCACGGCCTGCGAGATCGCGTCGCCGACCTTGCCCTGCTGGCGGAAGCCGGCGATCGAGATCGTCGTGTCCTTGTTCGGATACCACTCGAGCGACAGGTTCTGGTTCACGTTCTTGCGCGCCTGCAGGGCCGGGTTGCCGACCGTACCGGAGCAGCGCTGCGCTTCCTCGCCCTGGTCATCCAGCACCTCGTTATAGGTGCAGGAACCCGAGGCCAGCAGGCGCGAGACCGGCGGACGGGCCACGGTCTTGGCGATGCTGTAGCGCAGTACCAGCTTGTCCGGCACCACCCAGTTTGCCAGGTTCAGGCTGGGCAGGATGTCGGTGGTCTTGGCATCGGTGGCGGTGACTTGCCGGACCGTGTTGGTCAGCGTGCCGCCGATCGCGTCCGGGAAGTTCTGGTCGAAGTAGGGCGTCTTGGTGATCGAGGTGAACTGCATCATGCCGGTGCCGTGCACCTTGGTGCGCACGTAGCGCACGCCGATGTTGCCTTCCAGTTCGATGCCGAAGGGCAGGCTGCGCTCGGTGAACGGGATCTTGTCCAGGCCGAAGTCGCCCATCAGGTAGAAGGCGTCGGTGCGTTCCTTCAGGTGGGTGGCTGGCTGGTCGTAGACCTTGCCGTCGCTGGCGGTGCACTGCTTGACGCAGTTGAAGTCGGTGTTGGCGATATTCATGATGCCGAACAGCTTCTCGACGTCGATCTGGGTCCAGTTGTCGATCAGGCCCGCCGGGCGGTCCTTGGCGCCGTGGAAGAACTGCGTCGGCGTGGCCTTCAGGGTCATGGTCTGCTGCAGCATGCTCATGAAGTCCGGGATGCTCAGCACCGAGGAGCCGGCCAGGGCGGTGCGCAGATCGGGTTTCGGGATCCAGCCGTACACGCACTTGTTGCCGCCCGGGCCGAGCGAGCCGGGTGTGTCGGCGCAGCCGAACATGGTGCTGAGCACCTGGGGCGAGGGCAGCACGATCGGCGCCACGTAGCCCGCCTGCCCGTACTTGCCGATCGGGTCTTTCAGGTTGTAGCCGCCGTTGTTGATGTTCCAGTTGTCGCTCTTGGCGTCGCGCATGTTGTAGCCGGTCTTGAAGCGCTTGAAGAACGGGATCGATTCCGGCGTGTTCCAGGTGACGTCGACCTTGGCGGTGCGCTCGTTACTGAAGAACATGGTCGGCTTCCACGTCAGGTTCGGCGAGGAGGTGACGGCGTTCTGCTGGGCCACCGTGTAGGCCGGCGTGCCCTGGGTGATGTACTCGTTGACCGAGGTGGCGCCGGCGGCGCCGCGCGGATACAGCGTGGCGAAGCGCGACAGGTCGGAGTTGTCGGTCGGGTTATAGCCCGGGAAGGTGTAGCCCCACAAGCCGTTCGGCAGCACCGACAGCGTGCCCGAGCCGTAGTAGTCGTTCAGGGTCAGGTTCTTTTCGCCCTTCTTGAAGTCGGACTGGGCGTCGCCGACGAAGAATTCGGCCAGCAGGCCGCCGTTCTTGTAGGTGCCGCCCAGCTGCAGGTAGCGCGCCGAGGTCTCGCCGATGCCGTGGCTCTGGCCGGTCTTGGCCACGCCGTTGCTGTTGGTGTTGTTGAAGGTGTAGGACGTCAGGTGGTGGTTGGCGTCGACCACAGCGCTGCCCGGCTGGACGTTGGTCGAGCCGTTCTGCACGCTGAAGTTACCCATCGAGAAGTTCAGCGAATTGATGTCGTCGTGGCGCCGGTTGTAGCTGCCCTTGGCGTACACGGTCAGGTTGTCGTTCACCTTGAAGTCGGCGCGCAGGTCGAGGTTCTGGCGGCGGTCGATCTCGCGCCGGACGACGTACTGCGGGCCCGAGGGCGAATAATCGTTCCACTGGTTCAGGCAGGTGTTGAGCTCATTGGTGCGCTGGCTCTGGGCACCGGTGCGGCTGGCGGAGGCGATGGTGTTCAACTGGGCCGTGGTCAGGGCCGGGAAGGCGGCCTGGCAGGCGGCCTTGCTCTGCGCGGCGGCCGAGCGGGTCACCAGGTCGATCGGCGTGGCCGAATTGAAGCTGCCTTTGCCCGAGGCCAGCGGCGAGGACAGGATCGGCGTGGTGGAAGTCCCGTCCGCCATGTTGACGGTGCCCGGCTGGAAAGTGAAGGTCTTTTCCGGCGAGTTGTCGAAGTCGAACAGGCGGTAGTAGCCCAGGTTGGTGCCCGAAACGCGCGCGATGTGGCCTTCGTTGTCCAGCGTGGTGTGCGAAGCGTTGAGCAGCAGGCCCAGGCGCCCGTTCATGAACTTGTCGGCCAGGATCAGGTTGGCGTCCGGCGCCCACTTCTTGTTCAAGCTGCTCTGGGAGCCGGCCACGCGCAGCGAGGCGAAGGGCTTCTTGAAGTCCAGGCCGGTGCGGGTCTTGATCAGGATGCCGCCGCCCAGCGCGCCTTCGGTCATGTCCGCGGTCGAGCCCTTGACCACGTCGACGCTCTTGATCAGGTCGGCCGAGAGCTGGCGGAATTCCATGCCGCGGCCGTCGCCGCCGCCGGCCATGTCGCTGCCGCCGGCCGATTGCACGGCCTGGCCATCGAGTTCGACGCGGGTCAGTTCGGGGCCGTTGCCGCGCACGGCCACAGTCACGCCTTCGCCGAAGTCGCCGCGGTCCAGCGAGATGCCGGCGATGCGCGAGATCGCTTCGCCGACGTTCCGGTCGGGCAGGGAGCCCACGTCCTCGGCGACGATCGAATCGATCGCGGTGGCGGCGTTCTTCTTGCGCTCGATGCTCGATTGCTGCGAGGCGCGGGTGCCGACCACCTGCACCTTGTGGACCGGGGCGACGTCGGCGTTGGCCGTCGGGACCGGGTCGGTGGCCTGGGCCTGTGCCTGTGCCTGGGCCGCGCCCATCATCATGACCGCGGCCGACACCGCGCAGCAGGTCGCCTTGCGCTGGCTCGGTATATTCAGTTTATTCATTGTCTCCTCCGTCATGGTCGCGTCTTCTGACGCGTTTTCTCGTGCGCCTTGGGGACGCTTCAAAATTACGACGGTGCCGCCAGTGCCGATCCGGGCAACCAGGTCCGTGCCTTTGAGAAGGCGCTCGACGGCGTCGGAGATGACGAAACTGCCCACCAGTGCATTCGTCGTCACACCATCCAGGATCTCGGCCGCGGCCAGGATATTGATACCGCTTTGCTTCGCGAATTCCGGGATGGAATGGGACGCGACGCCGGCAGGTATGTTGAATGGTTGTGCGGTCTGCTGGGCTGAAGCGGCACCCGCGCAAGCTGTCATGCTCACGGCGAGAATGATCGCTGCTCTCCCGGCAACTGCATGCAAGGGGGCCATGTGTCTCCTCCTGACCTAACCTGATATTCCGGAGCTATGCTGCCCCGTTAATGAGAAAGACGGATGCCGCGCCGGGTTTCCTCAGGCGGCGGGGGTGACTGCTTCAATCGCTCAAAAACATGATCGGAGACGAAGGCGGATGGGCGGGGCGGCGCATCAGATCCTGGCGTGATCGGCGTCGCGGGCGCGGCCGATCAGGATCTTCTCGCTGGTGATCGTGACCGGCACGTCCAGCACCATGCTGACGTCCTTGGCGAACAGTTCCGGCGCGTCCAGCTGGTACTGGCCGACCAGGCGCTTGTCGCGCAGCGCGGGGTCGAGGATCACGATGGTCTGCGGGCTGTAGCGGTTGAAATCGGCCACCGCTTCGGACAGGGTCTGGCTGGCCAGCACCAGCTTGCCTTCGCGCCAGGCCAGCTTGCGGCTGACTTCCTCGGGCTGGCGCGTGACCGGGATCGCGCGGGCATCGTGCGCCAGGAAGGCGTGTTCGCCGGCCGTGACCTGGCGCCGCCCGGCGCTGCCGTCCAGGCTCCAGACTTCGACCGTGCCCTCGGTCACCAGCACTTCCGAACCGTTCGCCAGCCGGCGCACGGAAAACGCGGTGCCGACGGCGCGGATGCGCGCGTCGCCCGCTTCGACGATGAAGGGTTTTGATTTGTCCTTGGCCACTTCGAACCACGCCTCGCCTTTGCGCAGGTTGATCGTGCGCTGCTGTTCCGTGAATGCGACCTCGATCTGGCTGCCGCTGTTGATGTTCGCGATCGACTTGTCCTGCAGCGGCACCCGGCGGAATTCGCCCTTCGCCGTGGTGAGCACGGTGTCCCCGCGCAGCGCTGAATAGCCGAAGCGGCCGGCGGCCAGCGCCATGCCGGCGGCCAGGCCGCCCAGCAGCAGGTTGCGGCGCGCGATGCCGGCATCGCGCCGGACGGCGTCGTCGTCGGCCTCGGGCGGCCTGGCGGGAAAGGCCTGCTCGCCGCTGGCGAGGTGCACCGCGTTGTGGATCGCGAGGGCGCGCGCATACGCGCCCCGGTGCCGGCGGTCGGCCTTGAACCAGGCGTCGAATCGCGCCGTCTCGGCGTCGTTCAGGCCGCGGCTGCGTTGCCGCACGACCCAGGCGAAAGCTTCGTGATCAATCTCTGACATTGCTCTTTTTTAGCGCGTGTTCCGGCGCGGGTGCCTGGCGCACCCGGTTCTGCTGTTCGACGCCGTGCTTCGAAATCATTTCCGACATCAGCCGCATGCCCTTCATCATTTCATGTTCGACGACGCTGTCGGTCAGGCCCAGCGTCGCCGCCGTTTCGTTCTGCGACATGCCCATCACCCGGCGCGCGCGGAACACCGACTTGCAGCGGTCCGGCAGGTTGGCGATCAGGCCGAACACCCATTTCAATTCATCCCGCGCGAACACCACGCGGTCCGGCGACGGCGCCGTGTCCGCAATGTCCAGCTCTTCCAGGTTGGCCATGGTCTCGATGCTGACCACGGCATCGCGCCGCACCCGGTCCAGCACGATGTTCTTGGCCGTGCGGAAGACGAAGGGCTTCGGGCTGCGCACATGGTCGAGGTCCGGCAGGTCGAGCAGCCGGCAGCAGGTCTCCTGGATGACGTCGTCGATTTCCGCCGCATCCTTGCAGACACGACGCAACATGGTGCGCAATTCCGCTTCATGTGGCAAGAAATTGATGGTCAGCCAGTCAATGACTTCGGTGTTGATACGGTCGCTCATCCATGGTCCCCATCTGTTAAGACGAACGTTGCGAGGGCTTTCCTCAATATTTTTTATTGTTGCGCCGGCGCGGCAAGCGCCACGCCGGCGGGTACTGCGTTTCAGCGTGCGATACCGCGGCCCTGCTTGCGGCGGCGCAGCGCCGCCATGCCGGCCAGCGCCGAGCCCATCAGCCACATCGTCGCCGGTTCCGGCACCTCCGCCTGTGCCGCCGGGCTGACGTTCAGGATGTCGAGTGCCCAGCTGCCGTTGCGCTTGACGTCCATCTCGTCGACGAAGCCGTTGCGGAAGTTCTGGTACTGCGCGCCCTGGTAATAAAAGCCGTCCGCCAGGTTCTCGCTGACGCTGTAGTTATTATATTGCTGGATCGACACAGTGTAATCCCCCGCGGCCAGCTGGACGGCCAGGTTGATGTCCCAGCACTGGCGCGTGACGGCGTCCGCTCCCACCCGGGCGCATTCGCCGTCGTCCTGCTGGGCGATCAGCATGCCGCTCGCGTCGAACAGCGCCATGATCGGGTCGAAGCCGCCGCGGGCGATGGTCTGGCCGGCGGCATTCACGCCGCCGGCATACGACCAGGTGCGCAAGCCCACGGTCGATTGCGAGCCGACCGTGAAGTTGATCAGCTGGACGTCGTTGTCGTAGTTGAACTGGCCGGTGTAGGACAGGTTGGCGGCGCCGCTGGAGGCGACGCAGGCGCACAGGGCCAGCAGGAGGGCGATCGGTTTGATGTTCATTGTCGTAGTCATTGAATAGGTTCGGGTAAGCGGCGCGACGGCCACGCGGGCAGGTCGCGCCGGGTATCGGTGTCGTGGCGCGATCAGTTCAAGCCGCCGCCGACCACCGAGAGCTTGCTGAAGCTGGCGCTCTGGCTCGCGGTATTGCTGCCCGAGGAGACCGCCATGCCGACGTACAGCGTCGGCGCCGTCACGTTGACGCTGGTGGCCTCGGTCCAGCTCAAGCCGTCGCGCGACGCCGCCGAGTACAGGGCGTTGCCGCGCCGTTCGATCCGCACCCACACCGGCAGCGTGGTCGAGGTGTAGCCGGGCAGCACCGACTTGTTGTCGCCGTTGATGGCGCGCCGGATCTCGCCGGTGTTGGCGTAGCGCGCGGTCCAGGCGTAGTTGCCGGTGTTCGACAGCGAATCGGTGGCGAGCAGGCCGGCGCGGGCGCCGCTGGCGCTGCCGCCCTGGGTCAGCATCCTGGCCGTCATCACGAAGTTGCCGGTCAGGGGCATGTACTTGAAGTAGTAGTTGTAGCTGGTCGAGGTCGAGATGTTGCCGGCACCCGTGATCGTGTACACGCCGTTCAGCAGGGAACTCGAAACTGGCGCGCTGACCGTGCCGTTCATCAGACCCTGGCCGACGCCGCTGTCGCACTTGAACAGGGCGCTGCAGACCGGCGCGGTGGCGGGTGGCGTGACCGGCGGCGTGACCGGCGGGGCCGGGTCGACCGGCGTCGGATCCGTCGGGGCGGGCGGCACGCCGCTGCCGGCGCTGCAGGTCGCGCCGGTGCCCGGGTTGTTGACGCGTCCGGCCCCGGCATTGTTCTTCACGAACACGCAGGCCTGGTCGGCCGGCAGCGCCGTGTAGTTGTAGGGCGGCGTCCAGTTGGCGAGACTCGGCAGGCCGGTCGCCGTCACCAGCGTGTTCGAGATGTCGATGGCGCCGCCGACCCAGGGCTTGGTGTCGTCGCCCTTGTCGTTGATGAACAGTTCGCCGGCGGCGCGGTAGCTGATGGCGCTCTTGCCGTCCGAGATCTTGCCGCCCACTTCCTTCGGCTTCAGGTTGGTGAACAGGTAGTAGTTGTTCTCGGACAGGACGTCGGACTGGTAGCGCACGTCCAGGCCGCCCTGGAACTTCATGTCGCTGTCGGCCGGGCTGGTGTCGCCTTCGAGCAGGTTGTTGAAGGTGTGCAGCTGGCCGAAGCGCACCAGCGGCAGGCGGCTGCCGCTGCCTTGCCAGTACATGCCGGTCAGGGTCACGTGCAGGCGGCCGGCGTCGCTCCAGGCGCGGCCGCTGTCGCCGTTGCCGACCAGGGTGGTCTTGTGGTGCTTGGTGAAGTAGCTGTTCGACAGGGTCACGTAATCGGAGCCGCGCACGATGTCGAGGGCGCCGTCGTGGCGCGTGTCGCTGGCCAGCTTGTCGGGGGTGTCGCCGTCGCTGATGCTGACGTGGTCGACCCAGATGTTCTGGGCGCGCGAGATCGTCACGCCGTCGGCATAGGCGTTGGCGGAATCCTCGGGGTTCACGTCCCAGGGCGTATCCAGGGCGATGTTGCGGATGATGACGTTGCGGGTCCAGGTGGGGAACAGATCGCCATCCTTGCCGGCCGCGACCCAGGCCTTGAAGTCCGCTTCCGGGTCGCCCGTGGGCGTGACCGCCAGCTCGCTGCCGATCAGCAGCGTGGTGCCGGTGATGCGCGCCGCGCGGCCTTGCGCATCGTTGATGCCGACCAGCGTGGTGTTGGACGGGATGTTGATCGAGCCGCCGAATTTCTGGTCGGTGTAGCTTTCGTATTCCTTGAATACCGTGTTGTTCGCGCTCCAGCGCAGGTCGATGTGGCCGACCACGCGGATGATCTTCGGCGCCAGGCCGGCGTCGTGCAGGGCGGCCACCAGCTGCTGGCCGTTATAGACCGTGTACACGTGCTGGGGCAAGGCGTTGCGCCCGCCCGTGACCACCACGCGCTGGTGCGCCGTGCCGTTGCGCTTGTAGGCGTGCCAGCCCGCGGCCGGCGCCACGTCGCATTCGAAGCTCAGCGCGCCGTTCGTCGGGTCGCTGCTGGCGAACTGCCAGGCCGGCAGGGCCGGCGCGGCGCGGTAGTTGGCAGGCGAGTGCTTGCCGTCGATCAGGACCGGCGCGCCGGGCCGGCGCGTGCCGAAGGTGCCCAGCTGGAGCGGCGTGGCGTCGCCGGTCAGGGTCTGGGCGTCGACCCCGTCCAGCGTGAGCGCGGGGCAGGCGCCGCCCGTTGCCACCGATGCGACCATGGCCAGCGATTTGGTCGTGGACGAGGCTTGCGGGGCGAGGTCGCCGCCGCCACAGCCCGCGAGCAGCAATGCGGCCGCTGCCGCAACACTGTTGAGTTGCAGTTTGTATATCATTTTGTCTGTCTCCTAGTATTTTTATGCCACAAATTGATTGGGCCAGTTTTTGATCCGCTCATACCGGCATCGCAATCTGGCCCAACCAATTGTGTAAATACTATCTACAACTTTTCTGCGCGTCCATTACTTTCGTATTTACTTCGGACCGGCTTACAACGCATACGTGCGGTTGACAAGCTTGCCGGCGATGGTGACGTTCTTCAGCACCACGTTGCGGGCGTTGTGCACGTACACCGGCTGCTCGCTGTTGCGCGGGGTGCCGAAATCGCAGTCGGTGATCGTCACGTTGCTGACCGGCGGGATCGGCGTGCCGGCCGGCCCGTTGAAGCTGGCGGCCACCGGACCCAGGATCAGCACCGCTTGCCAGCCTGAAAAGGCGCCGTCCGGCATCTTCGCGTTCCCGGCGCGCAGGTTCGAGATGTGGACGTCGGAGACGGCGGTCGGACGGGTGCGCACGGCGTCGTCGGTGGCCGCGTAGTTGCAGTCGATGGTGACGATGGCGCCGCCGCCGGTGGCCAGTCCCTTGAACGGGTTGGCCGGATCGGGCGGCGCCACCTTGCGCGCGCGCGCGTCGACGCCGTTCGGCACCACCACGTCGCGCACGTACAGGTGGCGCAGGTAGCCGCCGCGGTTCATATTGGCCTTCAGGCGGATCGCCGAGCCGAGCGAATCGGTGGCCCAGTGCGCGTTGCGGAAGTCGATGCGCTGCACGTACACGTGCTCGATCCCGCCGGCCATCTCGCTGCCCAGCGTGACGCCGCCATGGCCGCTGTTCATCACGCTGTCCTGGATCACCACGTTGCGCGTCGGCCCGTACTGCGTATCGCGGTTCTTGCCGGACTTGATGGCGATGCAGTCGTCGCCGGTGTTGAAGGTGCAGTGCTCGACCAGCACGGTGTCGCAGGATTCCGGGTCGAAGCCGTCGTTGTTCGGGCCCAGGCTCTCCATGTTGACCTTGGAAATGCGCAGATTGTGGCAGGCGACCGGATGGTGCTGCCAGAACGGCGAGTCGGCCACCCGGTAGCCCTCCAGCAGCACGTCGCTGCACTCGACCAGTTCGATCATGCAGGGCCGCAGGTAGTGCTTGACGCCGAAGATGCGTTTTGCCACCGGCACGCCGGCTTCGGACAGCGCCGGCAGGTAGCGCGGGTCGCCGTTCCAGCGCGGGTGTTCGCCCTGGATCAGCGTGCGCTGCTCCGGCGTCAGCCAGGGCGCCACCGTCGCCAAAGGCGCGTTCAGCGGGTTCACGCTGGCGGCGTTGACGGTGCCTTCCTTGCGGTCGATCCAGTCCCACCACGGCCCCGCGCCGGCGCCCTCTCCGGCGTTCACGTTCACGCCGGCCTGGCCATTCAGCACGCTGGTCCAGTCCTCGCCGGTGAGCGCGATGTTCGACTGGCCGCGCGCATACACCAGCGGCGAGTAGTTCAGCACGTCGTTGCCCTGCCAGCGCGACAGCACCAGCTTGCCGGCCTGGCCGCAATCGACGTCGCCGTATTTCGCGTAGTCGGCCGGGTCGGGACTGAAATAGACCTGGGCGTTTGCCGCCAGGTGCACGTGCACGTTCGAGCGCAGCACGATCGGCCCCTTGCAATACCAGCTGCCGGCCGGGATCAGCACGCGGCCGCCGCCGGCCTTGTTGGCGGCCGCGATGGCGGCGGCGATCGCCGGGTAGCAGTCCGTGGCACCGGGTGCCGGCGTCTGCACGTCGCGTTTCAGGCTGCGCCAGACCGATTGTGCCGGGACCAGGTCGCAGGACTTCGCGCCGTAGGCCGTGATCGGGAAATCCTGCTTGCGAAACGGCAGGGGCCGCGAGCAGCGTTCGATGATCTGGCGGGCGCGCTGCCAGGGATCGGTGCTTTCCGCCGCCCGGGCCAGCGCGCCGAAGGGCAGGGTGTGCGCCGCCAGCAGGGCGCCGGCCGCCGTGGTGCCGCGCAAGAAGCGGCGTCGTTGAAGTCGATTGGTCATGGCAGTTTCCTGAATCCTTCCGCACGCACGGTCCAGCTGCCGTCGGCCGGGAAGCCGGGGGCATTGCGCTTGGGCGCGCCATCCCAGCCGCCCGCCATCATGGCGACGGCGGCCAGCAGCGCGCCATTGCCGGGCAGGTAGACCGGCAGCCGGGTGTTGACGTTGTGGCCGGCCTGGGTATAACCATTGTTCGGGCCGTCGGACTTGAGCAGCACGCCGACCGCCAGCTCGGGCGCATCCAGGCGCGCCGCCGTCATCGCGATCATCGGGTAATCCCAGCCCCAGATCTTGGTCTTGAAGTCCCAGCTGGACAGCACCGCGTCCAGGGTGCGGCGCATGACGGCGCGGTCGACGCCGTCGCCCGGCAGCTGGCCCAGCGCCATCAGGAAGGACGGGTGGTCGTGGCGGCTGTCCACGTTGTCCCAGGTGTCCGGCGTCGATTCCAGCGCCACGTACTTGCCGTCCTTCTGCGGCAGCTTCGACAGCCTGGCGACGCGCTTGTCCCATTCGGCCTCGCGCGGCATGCCGAGGCGCTGGCGCCACTGCTGGGCGATCTCCAGGCCGCGCGCCCAGTAGCTCAGTTCATAGGCCGGGTTCATGCTCGTGCCCTGGTCGTAGATCTCCTGGGCGATCCACAGCGGCGGGCCGAGGACCCAGCGCTGGCCCTTGTCGTCCCAGTTCAGCATCGAGGCCATGCACTGCGCGGTATCGAACACAAGCTCGCGGTAGCGTTCCAGCGTCTCGCGCGTCGGGTTGGCGCGGTACAGAAGCTCGGCCAGGTGGATCGGGTGCGGCTGGTTCCAGACGATCAACGGGTTGCCGCCCGGGCTCTCGCGCCCGTCCGGTCCCGTCATCTTCATCCAGCGCGCCCCCTGCAGGCCGCGCTCGGCCGCGATGCGGCGCGCCACCGGCAGCGTCTTCTGGAACCAGCCCAGCGTGCGCGCCGTGTACTCGGGGCGCCCCCACAGCGCGAAGTGAGCGGTGTGCCACCAGACCATCTCGGCGTGGTGCTTGCCGTACCAGGTGGAGGTCGTCAGCCCGCTTTCGGAGGCCGGCATGGCGTCGCCCATCTGGATCGCGGTCAGGTACTGCGACAGCACCACGCGCCGTTCCAGCTCGGCCGCGCGCGGGTCGGTGCTGCCGCTGAAATCGACGGCGGCGCCGCTTTTCCAGAAGCCTTCCCAGTGCGCGCTGCTGGCCTGGAACACCTTGCTGGTCTCGACCACCCGCGGACGGCCGTCGCGCGCGAAGGCGATCGTCAGTTCCAGCGTCTCGCCGGATTTCGGCACGATCTCGAACACGTGCTCGGACGGGTGGGCGATGTCCAGGGCGCCGGCGCTGTTCAAGGCCATCGCATAGCGCGACGCGTCGCGCGCATGGTCCAGCACCAGCTGCCGCTCGCCCTGCGCCACGACTTTGGTCCGGTGTCCGTCCGCGTGCCCGAAGTCGAGCGGCGGGTTGTGGTGGTCGCCCGCCTGGTAGCCGTAGGGCAGGGCGATGCGCACGGCGATGCCGCGGCTGGCCAGGAGCTTCGAGCTGATGCGCAGGGCGAGCGTGTCGCTGGCCGGGTCGACGGCGCTGGTTACCGTGACGGGCTGGCCGAGCAGGGTGACGCGGCTGAGCAGCCGGCCCTGCCACATGTCCAGGCGCTGGTCGACGGCGCCGACGTCGGCGCTGGCGAGCGCCCTGCCACCCGCGCCGGGGATCACGAAGCCGATCTGCGGCAGCGGCTGGATGTGCGGGTTCTCGCGCAGCCACTGGCCGGCCGGCGTCTTGGTGTTCATCGGATAGCCGACGGTGCGGCCCCAGGACGTGTAGTCGCGGTTCACGTCCGACAGCTTGTAGCCGTTCGGGTTGGCGTCCTCGTGCCAGGACCAGCGCGCCTGGGTCTCGACGGGCGTGCCCTTGTCGTGGTACAGCGCCGGCAGCGATTGCAGGCCGGTGACGTCGGCCGTGAAGGCGAAGCGGCCGTTGCCCACGCTGAGCGGGGACATCGGGTCGATCGCCGTCAGGTGCGGATTGTGGCGCGCGACCAGGGCCTGGCGGTCGATTTTCGCCGGGGCGGCGGCTTGGGCCTCAAGCAGGGTGCACAGCAAGGCAGCATGGGCTACAACAGCGAGCAGGGCGGGGCGTTTCATATTTAGCGTGTTCATCCATTCTTCTCCGCGGCGCGGACGACAAAGCTGCCGGCGGGCAGGCCGGTGACGCTGCTGGCCTGGCCCAGCTCCAGCGGCGCGTCCGCGGGCAGGCGCAGGGTCGTGCCACTGAAGCGCCAGTCCTGGGCGTCGCGCAGGTAGCCGCCGGTCTTGGCTTCGATGTCGAGGTTCTCGAAGCGGAAGCCGCGCAGCGGCGCCTCCGGATAGGCGGCCACCTCGAAGGCGCTCCTGGCGCCGGTGGCCTTGATGTTCCAGACCTTCACGTCGCGGAAATGGGCGATGCCTTTTTCGCGCGGCACCGGCGTCGTCATCACCTTCCAGTGTTCCGGCACCTCCTTGACCTCGGCCGGGATGACCGTGTTGCTGTAGTTCGGGTTCCAGTTCATGTTGACGCGCATGACCACTGGCGTGCCGCGCATCGTGATGTCGTGCAGGCGGATGTTCTCGGCCCAGCCGCCGCGCGTGTGCGAGGACTTGAACAGGATGCCGACCGGCGTCTTCTCATCGAAATGCAAGCGGTAGGCTTCGATGTTGCGGAAACCGCCTGAGGTCTCGCTGCCGAACACGATGCCGCCTTTTGAAAAGCGCACCTTGACGTCGCGGATCACCACGTCCTCGGTCGGGCGGTTCACGCGCAGGCCGTCAGCGTCGCGGCCGGCCTTCAGCACCAGCGCATCGTCGTTGACGGCGATGTCGGCATTCGCCACCAGGACCTTGCGCGAGGAATCGATGTCGATGCCATCGGTCGAGGGGCCGTGGCCTTCCTCGTTGTTGTCGATGCTGACGCCGTCCACCGTCACGTCTTCCGAATAGCAGACGTGCACGGTCCAGAAGCCGGCGCGGCGCAGCTGCAGGCCGCCGCCGACCTTCACCCCGGTCGAATCGAACACCTGCACCAGGCGCGGGCGGCGCGCGTCGTAGTCCGAGGCCCAGCGCAGGCCGCGCGGCGTGTACTCCTTGCGCAGCGCCCAGTACTGGTCCCAGAACACCTTGCCGTCGCCGTCGATCGTGCCTTCGCCGACGATCGCCGCCTTCGACTGCTTGTAGACGTTGACCAGCGCCGCCGGCCAGCGCATCTCGATGCCGGCGATCCGGGTCGGCATCATCGGATAGTCGTCGATGTTGCGCGAGCCGCGCAGGGTCACGCCCTTGTCGAGCTTCAGGGTGACGCCGGATTTCACGAAGATGGCGCCGGTGAGGTAGGTCCCGGCCGGGAACACGACGGTGCCGGCGGCCTTGGCGGCGGCGTCGATCGCCTGCTGGATGGCGGCGGTGTTGGGTGTTGTGCCGTCGCCACGGGCGCCATAGTCGCGGACGTTGAAGTCGGCGGCGAGGCCATGGGCGCTCAGGAGGGCGAGGGCGGATGCGATGAGCGTGTGCTTCATGCGGGAGGTCCTTCGGATGCAGTGTCGTGTCTCTGCGGCGGTTTTTAATAAATTACGTACATAGTGTAAAGCGCTTTCGCTGTATTGGCACAATAAAACGTTTTCGCTCAAGAAAATGATTGGATTGTGAAAATACTCAAAGAGTTGAGTGTTTACATTCAGGAAACGTAGCGTTGCGGAATGTCCTTAATATATAAAAACCGAGTTAATCGGTTTACTTGTACAAGAATGGAGAGAGAGATGAGACAGGCAACCCACCCGACGCCGTGCCTTCCGCGTTTTCCGCTGCGGCTGGCGGCGCTCGCCGCCCTGGCCATGATCGCGGCCACCGAAGCCCGGGCCCAGGCGCAGAACGCGCCGGACAACGGCAACCCCGAATCGCCGAATACCGTGATCGTCAGCGGCTTCCGCGAAAGCCTGAACAATGCGCTGAACATCAAGAAGAACTCGGACGGCATCATCGACATCATCAAGGCCGAGGACGTGTCCAAGTTCCCGGATGCGAACCTGGCCGAGTCGATGCAGCGCGTGCCGGGCGTGTCGGTGACCCAGGGCGACGGCGGCGAAGGCAAGCAGATCACGGTGCGCGGCCTGAACGCCGGCTTCACGCGCGTGCGCATCAACGGCATCGAAGGCAGCAGCGCGACCGGGGCCTCGGACATCAACGGCAGCACCAACCGCGGCCGCGCCTTCGACTTTTCCGTGTTCGCCGCCGAACTGTTCAACAGCCTGGCGGTGCGCAAGACCGCGGACGCCAGCGTCGAGGAAGGCTCGCTCGGCGCCACCGTCGACCTGCGCACCGCGCGCCCCTTCGACTTCAAGGGCGAGACCGCCAATGTCAACGTGCAGGGCTTGTACAACACGATCTCGCGCAAGACCCAGCCGCGCGTGACGGGGTTGTACACCAACCGCTGGGACACGCCGATCGGCAAGGTCGGCGCGCTGGTGTCGCTGGCCTACGCCAAGCGCAGCGCCGTCGAGGATGGCTACGAGGCGGTGTCGAACCCGGCGGCCAGCGTCAACGGCGGCTTCTGCTCGCCGATCGGCGCCGCCGTGCAGGTCCCGGCCACCAACGCCGTGAAAGGCATCGACGCCCAGAACTGCGGCGCCGGCGTGCCGCGTTCGGGCAACCTGGCGGCCTACAATGAAGTGATGGGACGCTACGACGATTTCGGCGGCACCGTGGCGGTGCCCCCGCCCGGCTCCGGCTCCTTCCACCCGCGCATCCCGCGCTACCGCCGCTCGCAGACCGAGTACGAGCGCGTGGGTCTCACCAGCACCCTGCAGTGGCGCCCCGACCGCGCCACCGAATTCAACCTCGACATCCTGGGCGGGCGCTACAAGAACAAGCGCTACGACAACTACATCGAGGCGGTCTCCTTCGGGCGCGACATGACGGAAAACGGCAAGCCCCAGACCTCGATCGTGGACGCGCGCTTCGACGAGAACGGCAGCTGGACCTACGGCAAATTCAACGGCGTCGACGTGCGCAGCGAAGGCCTGGTCGACGTCTACAACACCCTGTTCCGCCAGGGCGTGCTGTCGGCCCACCGCGACGTCACCGACAAGCTGTCGATCGACGCGATGATCGGCGTATCCAGCTCGCTCCTGAACAACCCGATGCGTGCCACCGTGCAGGTCGACGCGCCCAACGTCAATGGCTTCGAGTGGGACTTCACGCGCCCCGGCATCCCGTACCTGAACTTCGGCATGGACGTGACCAACCCGAACAACTTCTCGTTCGGTCCGCAGGAACGCAACGGCACCGTGCACGGCAACTTCGTCGGCCGCTACCTGCGCACCAGTAACAAGCTGAACACCGCCAACTTCAACGCCGCCTACGAGGTCAACAACGGCCTCACGCTGCGCACCGGCATCTCGCAGCGCAAGAACACCTGGTTCAACTACGAGGTGGCGTCCGGCGGCATCCCGACGCAGGCCCTGCCGGCCGGCACCAACCTGGCCGATTTGTCGCGCCAGATCACCGACTTCGGCCGCACCTTCAGCGGCAACGGCATCCCGACCTCGTGGGCCGCGATCGACCTCGACAAATTCCGCAGCGTCTACGACATCGAATGCCATTGCAGCGCGGTGCCGATGTCCGAATACCAGCTGGCCAACCAGACCAAGCGCCAGGTCGAGGAAAAGATCAACGCGGCCTTCCTGACCGCCGACTTCAAGACCAAAGCCTGGAGCATCCCGCTGCGCGGCAACGTCGGCGTGCGCGTTGCCGACACCACCACCACCGCCATGCAGCTGATCAAGGACCCGGCGGGCGCGCTGGTGCCGCGCGTGGTCGACCACAAGTACCGCGACTGGCTCCCGGCCTTCAACATCACGGCGACTTTGCCGAAGGACTTGCTGGTGCGCTTCTCGGCCGGCAAGACCCTGTCGCGCGCCGAGTACGTGGACCTGTCGCCGTCGGCCTCGATCAACGTGTCCAGCCAGTCGGTCTCGGTCGGCAACCCGACCCTGGACCCGATCCGCGCCAATACCATGGACCTGCAGGCCGAATGGTATTACGCGAAGAACGCGATGGTCTCGCTCGGCTTCTTCCACAAGGACATCAAGACCTTCATCCAGCGCACCAGCGAACTGATGCCGTATTCGGAGCTCGGCCTGTCCAATTCCTACCTGACCGCGGGCGGCTGCTCGATCACGGGCGGCATCCCCGCCTGCCTCACCCAGCCGAACACCGAAGTCACGGTCAGCCGCATGGTCAACACCCAGGGCGGTCCGCTGGACGGCTTCGAGGCCAACTGGCAGCTGCCGTTCACCTTCCTGCCCGGGCGCTGGAGCAACTTCGGCGCGCTGGCCAACTACACGCACGTGAAGTCGCGCATCACCTACATCACGCGCGTGGACAATCCGAAGACCACGGCCAACGAGCAGCTGACCGAGGTGGCCAACTTCATCGGCCTGTCCCCGAACGCGTACAACCTCACCGTGTACTACGAGGACCCGAAGTTCAGCGCGCGCGTGTCGGTGGCCCACCGCTCGTCCTTCAACCGCGACGTGCTGCGCAATTCGGACGGCAGCGACCATTCCTTCGCGGACGCCTCGACCACGGTCGGCTTCTCGACCTCGTACAACATCACGCCGCAGCTGCGCCTGTCCTTCGAAGGCCAGAACCTGACGGAAGAGCCGCTGCGCTACGGGAAGGACACCGAGCGCAACGACACGCTGCTGTACACCGAGCGTGGCCGTACCTTCATGCTGGGGCTGAACTACAAGTTCTGATCGCGAGAATCGATAGGCGGCCTGCGCATTTTCGCAATTGATGTCCGGCGCAGGCCGGGGTCTACTCGAGGTATCGAAAAGGAGACCCATGAACAGCATCGTTTCGCATCCTCTCAGGACGGCCGGCATGGCCGCCCTGGCCCTCGCCCTTGCCGCCTGCGCCACCGTGGGCGGCAAGGAGCGCCGCATCGTGGTGGCCCAGGACGGCAGCGGCGACTTCCGCACGGTCCAGGAAGCCATCAATGCCGTGCCGGACAACAGCCTTGAGCGCACCGTCATCCTGGTCAAGCCCGGCGTCTACTTCGGCCAGAAGATCCTGCCGAAGGAAAAGGGCAAGGTCACGCTGCAGGGGCAGGACGCGCCCTCCACGGTGCTGACCTGGAACATCAACACCAACGAGACGCAGCCCGAAGGCGCGCATCCGAAGTACAAGGGCACGGCCTTCGTGGTGCTGGCGGACGATTTCAAGGCCGACCGCATCACCTTCGAAAACAAGTCCGGCGACCACGGCCAGGCCCTGGCGCTGCGCATCGACAGCGACCGCGCGGTCGTGACCAACAGCCGCCTGCTGGGCTGGCAGGACACGCTGATGCTGAACAACGGCCGCGACTACTTCAGGGACAGCTACATCGAAGGCCGCGTCGATTTCATCTACGGCAGCGCCACCGCCGTGTTCGATCATTGCGAGATCCGCAGCAAGAACGGCGGCTACGTCACGGCCGCCAGCACGCCGCCCGAGCGTCCCTACGGCTTCGTGTTCCTGAACAGCCGCTTGAGCAGCGATCCTGCGCCCTGGGTCGACCCGGCCGGCGTGGCTTCGCGCGCCACGCCGCTGGCCTACCTGGGACGGCCCTGGCGGCCCTACGGCAGCGTGACCTTCGTGAACACCGAGATGGGCGCGCACATCCGGCCGGAAGGCTGGAACAACTGGGGCAAGGTGGAGAACGAGCAGACCGCGCGCTATGCCGAGTACGGGAGCCGCGGCCCCGGCGCCAACCCGGGCCGGCGCGTGGCGTGGTCGAAGCAGCTCAGCGACGCCCAGGGCCGTGCGCTCACGGTCGAGGCCATCCTCGGCGGCAGCGACGGCTGGCGCCCGCAGTAAGCTTTACTGCCGGCCGGCCCAGGGTGCGTCGGTCAGCGTGCGCAGGAAAGCGACGATGGCATCGATCTCGTCGTCGTTCAGTGCCGGCTGCATGCCCTTGCGCCGGTTGTAGGGGAGGGTGGCGGCGTTGACATTGCCGCGGTAGCGCTCCGGCAGGTCGTCGAACAGCTCGCCCTTGCGGTACCAGCGCTCCGGCTCGATCGAGCGGGTGGCGTAGAAGGCGACGGCGTCGCGCAGCGTCGTGAACACGCCGTTGTGCATCCAGCGCTCGCGCACCGCCACGTTGCGCAGGCTGGGCGTGCGGAAGTAGCCGCACCACTGGCCGCTGTCCGGCCACTTGCTGGCCCTGGCGGTGATGCACAGGCCGGGGTCGAAGTAGCCGGCGTTACGGTTGGCGGGAATCGCGCGGTTGCGCGGCACGCCGATGGCGTCGAAGCCGTAGTCGGTGAACATCGAGCGCGCCGGGTTGCTGGAGGTCTCGTTGAACTTGTGGCAGCTGGCGCAGTTGCCCTTGTCCGGATTCTTGAACAGCTTCAGGCCGCGCAGTTCCTGCGGGCGCAGGCTCGCCTTGCCCTGCACCCAGGCGTCGTAGCGCGAGGAGAAGGGCGCCATCTCGCGGCTCTGCAGGAAGCTTTCCATCGCACGGCCGAGGGCAGCGATGGCGCCCGGCGTCGTATCCAGCGCCCCCGCGCCGAATTCGCGTTTCAAGCCCTCCGCATAGGCGGCGCCGCGCAGCTTGGCGGCGACGGCGTCCAGGCTGCGGTTGTGCATCTCGTTCGAATCGAGCAGCGGGTGGCGCACCAGGGCCGGCACGTCGTCCGCGCGGCCGTCGGCGAACAGGCCGCCGAAGGGCGTGGGGGCCGGCGCGTCGTCGTCCTGGTAGAAGAACAGCGGCGGCACGTAGGCCGCGTACAGCGCGGACGGCGTATTGCGCACGCCGAGCAGGCCGGGCCGGCTGCCCAGCGGCACGCCGATGCGCGAGCCGTGGTTGCCGGAAAAGGCCTTGGCCGGATCGTGGCAGCTGGCGCAGCTGGTGCCGGCCGGTTCCGACAGGCGTGGGTCGAAGAAGGCCAGGCGCCCGAGCGCGGCGCGGCCCGGCGACGGGTTGAAGGGGCCGGTGACGCCGGGCATGGCGGCGCGCTGCGGCGTGACGCCGATGCGCGCGACGACGTCCGCTGCGGATGCGGGCACTGTCAACGCCAGCACCAGCGCCAGCGCTACGCCGGCCAGTAAAGCCTCAACCCGCAAGGAAACCGACCTTGTCGCAGGCAATCCGGTTGAGCGACTGCGTGCAGGTCGCCATCAGCTTGCCCGCCTTCGTATAGGCCTTGAAGGTCCAGCCGGTGCCGCTGCGGTCCATCACCATGAAGCCGAAGGTCACGCTGTGGGTGATCTTGTCGAGCGTGACGCCGGGCGCCGGCGGCAAGTTGGCCGGGAAGGGGTCGGGCAGGGCGACGTCGAGGTTGTCGCCGCCGTTGCCGCTCACGAAAGTGGCCGGGTGGTTCGAGCTGAAATTGATGGCCTGGAAGTCGTGCACGTGGCCGTGCAGCGCCAGAGAGATACCGGGCGGGTAGTAGGCGGAAGGGTTCACCTGCGCCGCCACCGACAGCAGGGCCGCGTTGCCGCCGGCCGGCGCGCTGCCGGCGATCGGCGCGTAGCCGAGGATCGGGTGGTGGTTGACGAACAGGCTGGTGGTCCGGGCTTTCGCGGCCAGCGTGGCCACCGTCCTGAAATCCTTCTGGTAGGCGAGGAACTGCGGGTCGGTGAGCGGCAGCGCGGCCTTGCCGGCCTTGGCCGAATCGAAGACGATGACCTGGGTGTCGCTGCCGAGCGGCACCGCGTACGGGGCCGAGTAGTTGGCCGCGTCGTCGTTGGCCGGGCTGTCGCAGCTGCGCGCGGCGCTGTAGGGGCCCGTGTCGAGCAGGCGGAACCAGCCCTGGCCGGCGCGCGCGCATTCCTCGTGGTTGCCACGCACGACGATCCATGGCGCCGCCGCCAGCAGCGGCGCGGCCGGCTTGAACAAATCGGCCTCCCAGGTGTCCCAGCCATAGCCCCAGGGACTGTCCTTGCAGCCGGCGATGTCGGCCGGGCAGGCGTTTTCGCGGTAGTGGTAGTCGCCGATGTGCAGCACCAGGTCCGGCTTCATGGCGGCCGCAGTGGCGGCGATCTGCGCCAGCGGCCACATTTCGGTGTCGTTGCAGGATTGGAAGGCGTTGTCGGCCTTCTTGAGGCGGCAACCGGTATCGGCCAGCACCAGCACGCGCTGCGGCTCAGCCTTCGGCAGCGGCAGGAACTTCGTGCCGACGCGGGCCAGCCTGGCGTTGGTGGGCAGCGTCGCCTCGCAGGTGTTCAGCGGGAAGCTGGAGGGCTTGGAATCGGCGGCGGCGCTGGCGGTGGTGCGCAGGGCGGCGCTGCCGGCCGCGGCGCGCAGCAGCATGCGGGTCTCGCCATCGTCGACGTTGATGTTGGGGCAGGTGGCGTAATCGGTGGCCACGCGCGCGATCGGCTTGCCGCCGTCGCCGAGTACGACCCAGGCGTACTTGACGTGCTCGTCGCGCGAGGCTTCGTCGGTGGTGGTGCCGCAGCCGGCGAGCAGGGCGGCGGTGGCGGCCAGGGCGAGGGCGGCGCGCAGCGGGGACGGGGTCATCGGGTGTCCTGTTATTTTAAAAGTGGAATCAATATAGGGAGTCAAGATGACCCGGGTGTGACAGCGGCGGGACCAGGCGCTGGATGTTCTGGTCCGAGCAAGTTTCGGGTACGATAGGCGCAGCCTTGCCTCAGCGATTCTGCCAATGAAAGCGCATCATGAAACCTGACGCACTTCGCAATATCCGCATGCTGGCGATGGGTGCGGCCCTGCTGCTGGCTGGCGGCCACGTGGCTGCCGATGAGGTCCAGTGCAAGGACTACTGGCATACGCGCTCGCAATGGGAAGAGATGCGCGCACGCTGCGAGGAAGGCGCGCGCAATGGCGATCCGCTGTCGCAGGTCGCGCTCGCGATCTACCTGCTGGACGGCCCCGACCCCGCAGGCAGGTCCAGGGCGCAAGCGTTGTTGTCGTCCGCCGCCGCCGCGGGTTACGACGATGCGTATTACTGGCTGGGTACGAGCCAGGCGGACAAGAAAAAGGCCGTCGATTACCTGGAGAAGGCCACAGGGCGTGGCGCGATGGGCCTCTTGGCATTGGCGACGGCTGCCGACATGCGCTTCAAGGGAGACTGTGTGCCCAAGGACTTCGACCAGGCGCGCGCCGTGTTCAGGCGCGCGCAGGAGGCCCAGGCAAGCAATATCGACCACCGGATTCCGGAACCGCCGGGCGAGTGGTGGTCGAATGCCAAATGGTGGGCGGCCGTCTCTGCGCTCGCTCTCGGGGCCGAGCGTTATGGATACGAGATCAAGACCGTGAACGGCAAGGCGGTCGTGGCGGCAACCACGCCGCACCCCGAGCTCAGCGACAAGGAACTGGCGCAGCGCATCCAGGACAGGATGAACGGTGCGAGCGGGCGTGACAATGCGTGATCTTTCGGGCTCGGCAAGATGCTATAACCATGCTTGTACCGATCAACGAACGCCTTCGAGCCCATGCCTTCGATGAAACGCCATGCGTATCTCCTCGCGCAGGCAGAAGTCGACACCCCGGGGGCCGATCCCCGCCACAAGGCGGAACTCGATGACATGTTCAACAAGCGCGTGCCACAGCAGGTCGAGGCCGATTACAGGAAACTGGTGCCGCCGGACGCCTCCAAAGGCTGGGCCAGCAAGGCCTTCGTGTGCGGCGCCAATCGACCATCTGCGTGCCCAGGCCGATGCGGCGATCGTCAACGTCTCCTCGGGCCTGGCCTTCGTGCCGTATCCGGCGGCGCCCACCTACAGCGCGACCAAGGCGGCGCTCCACGCGTACACCGCTGCGATCCGTCCTCTGAAAAAACCGCAGCAAGGCTCCGATAAAACCGGACAATCCCCCGGCAATTCATCATTAGAATCCAGTCATGCTTTTTTACAACTAAACCTGACTGGAAAATCATGAACGACACCCTGGCCGCACTGATGTCCTCGCTCGCTTCACTGTTCGGCGGCAGCATGGGATGGGCGATCCTGCTGCTGGCATTGGCGGTGCGTCTCGCGCTGCTGCCGCTGACCCTGCACCTTTCGCGCAGGATGCTGGCCAACCAGCGGAAGATGAAGGCGCTGCAGCCGGAGGTCGAGGCCATCCGGACGCGCTTGAAGGACCATCCGCAGCAGGCCTTTGGCGCCGTCGCGGCGCTGTACAAGGAGCACGGCGTCAAGGTGTTCGACCGTTCCAGCCTGCTCGGCGCACTGGTGCAGTTGCCGGTGTTCGGGCTGCTGTACCGGACCATCAGCCAGGCCAGCGCGGCCAGCCGCCCCTTCCTGTGGATGAAAAGCCTTGCCGTGCCCGATGCGGCGCTCACCGCCCTCGTGCTGGTGCTGACGGCGGTCGCGGCCTATTGCTTCCCGTCCGGCGCCGATCCGTCGCTGTTGATGGTCGCCGTGCAGGTGGTGGTCATGGCCTTCGTGGTGTGGAAGCTGTCGGCCGGCCTGGGCCTGTACTGGGCGGCCTCCGGCGGCGTGAACCTGGTGCAGACGCTCGTGCTGCGCCGCGAACGCCGGCGCGCGGCGCGCCTTGCCGGCGGCGGCACGGCCATGTGATCAGGCCGCGTCCCGGTCCCCGGTGCGCACCTCTGCGGCGGGCCCCAGCGCCGCGTCGATCGCGGCCCCGGCCTGCGCCACCTGCAGCGCGTCCTGTTCCAAGAGGCGCAGCCGCCGCTGCAGCGGCGCCCAGCCCGGCCACGCCATGCCGCGCATCGGCCACGACACCGGCGCCGCGGCCTGCAGCGCAGGCGCCAGCCCCAGCCTGGTACGCAGCGCGGCGAAGGTCTTTTCCAGCGCCGCCTCGACCTCGGCGCGCGGCATGTTGGCCGC
>Ga0265798_10001302_pt1 | contig 39007 bp, 36 predicted proteins | sample P3T30metagenome_FD_192430 | JGI IMG/M metagenome (GOLD analysis project Ga0265798, IMG submission 192430) | Plant litter microbial communities from East Loma Ridge, Irvine, California - P3 T30 | ecosystem: Environmental > Terrestrial > Plant litter > Unclassified | place: USA: California...
CCGACCGTGTGCTGGGTGCGCAGGTGCCAGAGGCCGTCCTTGCGCTTGAGCCCCTTGACCCGCCGGTTGAGCAGGATCTCGACCCCGCGCGCCTCGGCGTCGTCGAGCAGCAGCTTCGTGAGCGCGCCGAAGTCGACGTCGCTGCCCGAGCGGATGCGGGTGGCCGCGATCGGCTGGTCCTTGCGGCGTCCGGGCAGCAGCAGCGGGGTCCACTCGCGGATCACCCGCGCGTCCTCCGAGTACTCCATGCCGGCGAAGAGCGGATGGTCGACGAGCGCCTCGTAGCGCGCGCGGAGGTAGGCGACATTGTCCTCGCCCCACACGAAGCTGAGGTGCGGGGTCGGGTTGATGAAGGCCTTCGGCTCGGGCAGCGAGCCCTCGTCGACGAGGTGCGCCCAGAACTGGCGGGACACCTGGAACTGCTCGTTGACGTTGACCGCCTTGGCGATCTCGATGGAGCCGTCGGCGTTCTGCGGCGTGTAGTTGAGCTCGCAGAGCGCGGCGTGACCGGTGCCGGCGTTGTTCCACGGGTTCGAGCTCTCCGTGGCGAGTTCGCCCTGCAGCTCGACCAGGCGGATGTCCCAGTCCGGCTCGAGCCTGGTGAGGAGGCTCGCGAGCGTGGCGCTCATGATGCCGCCGCCGATCAGGACAACGTCGGCGGTGTCGTTGGAGGGGGTCACGATGCCCCATTCTACGGGCGCTGCGCCGTGCATCCGCTGGACCGGATCGCGACCCCCGGACGGGTTACATGTGCACAGCCTGAAAGCATCCGCGCCGGTCTCGACACCGGCGCAGCGGGCTGGGAATACTGATCGCGGGGTACGACATCGTGAACGCTTTCGGGTGGCGGACACGATGGGCCCCCTCGGCCGACGGAAACCGTCCACCGAGGGGGCTTCTTTCCTTTAACGTTCGGAGCATGGACCTCGTCGCACGCCTGCGCGCCGCCGGCTGCGTGCTCGCGGAGGAGGAGGCGGAGCTGCTGCTCGCCTCCACCCCCGAAGCCGCAGAGCTCGAGCGCCGCGTGCTGCGCCGCATCGCCGGCGAGCCGTTGGAGCAGGTGCTCGGCTGGGCCGCCTTCATGGGCCTGCGCCTGCGGATCGAGCCCGGGGTCTTCGTGCCGCGGCACCGCAGCGAGGCGCTCGTGCGCGAGGCGGCGGCGCTCGCACTCGCGGGCGGCACGGCGCTCGATCTCTGCTGCGGCTCCGGGGCGCTCGGGGCGGCGCTGGCGTCGCTCGTGCCGGGGCTGCGCCACGTCGCGGCGGACCTCGATCCGGCCGCCGTGCGCCGCGCCCGAGAGAACACGGCGGGCGCGGTGTTCGAGGGCGACCTCTTCGCGGCGCTGCCCGACGCGCTGCGCGGCCGTGTCGACGTGGTCATCGCCAACGCGCCCTACGTGCCGACCGCCGAGATCGCGCGGCTGCCTGCCGAGTTCCGCGAGCACGAGCTGCGGGCGGCGCTCGATGGCGGGGCCGATGGACTCGACCTGCAGCGCCGGGTGATCGCCGACGCGCCGGCATGGCTCGCGCCGGGAGGAGCGCTGCTCATCGAGACCTCGTCGGCGCAGGCGCAGGCGACCGTGGCGCTGCTCGCCGCGGCCGGCCTGCGCGCTTCGACGCGGTACTCGGACGAGTTCGAGACGACCGTGGCGATCGGTCGCGCCTAGCCTGGGGCGATGCACCTGCCTCCGCTCGTCGAACCCGGCCCGCCGCTCGGCAACGTCGCGATCGAGCGGTACTCCCGCAGCATCGCGATGCCGGGCTTCGGCCTGGTCGCGCAGCGGCGGCTCGCCGCAGCCCGCGTGCTCGTGGTCGGGGCCGGTGGGCTCGGCTCGCCCGTGCTGCTCGCGCTCGCCGCCGCCGGCGTGGGCACGATCGGCGTGATCGACGGCGACGTCGTCGAGCTCAGCAACCTGCAGCGCCAGTCCATCCACCGGGACGAGGACATCGGACGGGGCAAGGCGGCCTCGGCCGTCGCGGCGATCGAGCGCGCGAATCCGCTCGTGACGGCGGTGGCGCATCCGCTGCGGCTCGATGCCGCGAACGCGCTCGACGTGCTCGGCGGCTACGACCTCGTGGTCGACGGCACCGACCGCTACGCGAGCCGGTTCCTGGTGGCCGACGCCGCGGCGATCGCAGGGCTGCCGGTCGTGTGGGGCGCCGTGTCGCAGCAGCACGCGCAGGTCAGCGTGCTCTGGGAGGCGCACGGCCCGGGGCTTCGCGACCTGCACCCCTCCGCTCCGCTGAGCGAGGCGGAGGAGCTCGCCGGCTCGTGCGCTGAGGCCGGCGTGCTCGGCGCGGTGTGCACGATCGCCGGCGGGCAGATGGCCGCCGAGGTCGTGAAGCTCGTGACCGGGCTCGGCGAGCCGCTGCTGGGGCGGATCCTGGTGACGGATGCGTGGACCGCGCGGAGCTTCGAGGTGCCGCTGGAGCGGGACCCGGACCGGGTGCCGGTGACGGAGCTCGCGCCGGAGCCGGAGCGGCGGGAGCTGCGCGCGTCGCGGCGCGACGGCTGAGCGGCGGGGCGGCGGGACTCCGGGTCCGGTCGCGCCGCGGGACCTGTCGCGCCGCGGGACCTGTCGCGCCGCGGGACCTGTCGCGCCGCGGGACCTGTCGCGCCGTTCGATTCGGAGGAGATCGCATCCGCTCGCCCCGTCCTCATCGCGTGACAGCGGGCGGGACGGGGTCGCGATCGATCGATCTCCTCCGAATCGAACAGGGAGGTGCGCTTACTGGGCGGCGTAGCCGCCGTCGACGAGGTGGTAGCTGCCGGTGATGAAGCTGGCGGCGTCGCTCGCGAGGAACGCGACGAGGTGCGCGACCTCCTCCGGCTGACCCATCCGCTGGGTCGCGTGCTTGCTGGCGAGGAAGTCCTGCGCGGCCTGGTCGAGGTTCTTCTCGAGCAGGGGGGTCTTGATGAAGCCGGGGCCGACCGCGGTGACGCGCACGCCCTGGGTGCCGTACTCGAGCGCGGCGTTCTTGGTGAGGCCGAGCAGCGCGTGCTTGGTGGTGACGTAGGCCGACGAGTTGGCGATGCCGACCGAGCCGAGGACCGAGGCCATGTTGATGATGGAGCCGCCGCCGTTGGCGACCATCGCGTTGATCTGGGCGCGCACGCCGCGGAAGACGGCGTTGAGGTTGACGTCGATGACCTTGAGCCAGGACTCGTCGGAGTACTCGCCGACCGGGGTCGCCTGGCCGCCGATGCCGGCGTTGTTGACGGCGATCTTGAGCGGGTCGAGCGCGTTCGCGGCGGCGATCATGCCGTCGATCGCGGCCTGATCGGTCACGTCGCCGACGTACGCCTCGGCGGTGCCGCCGGCGGCGCGGATCTCGGCGACGACCGCGTTCGCGGCCTCCTCGACGAAGTCGGCGACGATGACGGAGGCGCCGGAGGCGGCGAGGACGAGGGCGGTGGCGCGGCCGATGCCGTTGCCGCCTCCCGTGACGATGGCGGAGCGGTCGGCGACGTCGTAGGTGGCCATGAGGGTGCTTCTTTCGTGGGAGAGCTGATCGCTGCGGGATGCGCTCCCACGGCGCGGGGTCGTCGGGTGGCGACCGAGGGCAATCCGACGATTGTGGATTTGCCGAACGGCACTCTACGCCTGTCGAGGAGGATCGTCACGTCGAGACAGCCGCTCGACGCGTCGGCCCGGCTCAGCCGCCGGCGAAGGGCGGCAGCACGTCGACGCGGTCGCCGTCGGCGAGCGGATGGGCGAGGTCGCTCGTCGAGCGTCCGTTCACCAGGAACGAGCAGCGGCCGAAGATGCGCTCGCCCTCGGGATGCGTCGAGCCGACGGCCGCGAGCAGCCCCGCGATCGTCGGGGACTGCGGCGCGAGGGCGAGGGACTCCGCGCCGGCCGCATCCCGCGCGGCGGCGAAGAAGCGCGCCTGGATCTGCACGCTCATCCGCCGATCGCGCTCATCGGGCGGTCCGGTTGCACGAAACCCGCCTCGCCGAGGCCGGGTCGCTCCATGCCGTGCGCCGCGGGCTTGGCCCACATCGCGCCGCGCCAGCGGTCGGCGATCTGCTCGTCGGTGCCGTCGCCGCGCAGCAGGCCCAGCAGGTCCGTCTCGTCGTGGGAGAAGAGGCACGAGCGCACCCCGCCCTCCGCGGTGAGGCGGGTGCGGCGGCAGTCGCCGCAGAAGGGCTCGGTGACGGAGGCGATCACGCCGACGAGGCCGCGCATCCGCTCGCCCTGCCAGGCCTCGAAGAGCTCGGCCGGCGCACCGTCGCGCGGGGCGTCGTGCGGGCGCAGCTCGAAGCGCTCGGCGAGGCGCTCGTGGATCTGGGCGGCGGTGAGCATGCGCTCGCGGTCCCAGACGTGGTCGGCGTCGAGCGGCATCTGCTCGATGAAGCGCAGCTGGTGGCCGCGCTCGAGGCACCAGTCGAGCAGCTCGGCCGCTTGGTGGTCGTTGACGCCCGGCAGCAGCACGGCGTTGATCTTGACGGCGAGGCCCGCGTCGGCGGAGGCCTGGATGCCGCGCAGCACCTTGTCGAGGAAGGGGCGCCGGGTGATCTCGGCGAACGTCTCGGCGTGCACCGAGTCGAGCGAGACGTTGATGCGGTCGAGCCCGGCTGCGGCGAGCGCCGCGACGCGCAGGTCGAGGCCGATGGCGTTGGTGGTGAGCGAGAGCTCGGGGCGCGGCTCGAGGGCGGCGCAGTCCTGCAGGATCTCGACGAGGTCCTTGCGCAGCAGCGGTTCGCCGCCGGTGAAGCGCACCTGGCGCACGCCGAGCTCGGTGACGGCGATGCGCACGAGGCGCACGATCTCCTCGCGGCTCATGGTCGCCTTGCGGTCGAGGAAGGGCAGCCCCTCGGCCGGCATGCAGTAGGTGCAGCGCAGGTTGCAGCGGTCGGTGAGCGAGACGCGCAGATCGGTGGCGGTGCGGCCAAAGCGGTCGGCGAGGCCGGGACCGGCGGAGTGCGGGCGCTCCACGGCAGGGCCCGTGCGGCGCAGGCCGGGCATGCCGAGGGCGGTGGTCATCGTCCAAGGCTACGCGGCGGCACCGGTAACGAATCCAGTTCCGCATCTGCGCCTTTGCATCGCCGCATGACCTGCAGGTGCGGCTATTCTCGCTGCATGACCCAGATCCGGATCAGCGATGCCGCCGTCTTCCTCGGCGTGAGCGACGACACCGTGCGACGACTCGTGGAGCAGGGGGCGCTGCCCTCCTCCACGGACGCCAGCGGGCGCAAGGTCGTCGACGGCCTCGCCCTCGGCGAGTACGCCAGGGAGCGGGCGTCGGGCATGCCCGATCCGCTCGGCGTCTCCAGCAGCGCCCGCAACCGCTTCGTCGGGCTCGTCACCGCGGTGCTCAGCGACACCGTGATGAGCCAGGTGGAGCTGCAGAGCGGGCCGCACCGCGTCGTCTCGCTCATGAGCACCGAGGCGGTGCGCGAGCTCGGCATCGAGCCGGGGGTCGTCGCGGTCGCCAGCGTCAAGGCCACTCAGGTGGTCGTCGAGGTGCCGCGCTGATGCGCACCCGCTCGCTCGCCGTCGCCGGCCTCGCCCTGCTCGCTCTCGCGGGCTGCTCCGCCTCGCCGGCCCCGTCGTCGTCGACCGCCGAGCTCGAGGGCACGCTCACCGTGGCCGCGGCCGCCTCGCTGCAGAACGCCTTCACGGAGCTCGGCGATCTCTTCGAGGACGCCAACCCCGAGCTCTCGGTCGAGTTCGCCTTCGCGGGCTCCTCCGCCCTGGTCACCCAGCTGCAGGAGGGCGCGCCGGGCGACGTCTTCGCCAGCGCCGACGTGGCGAACATGGAGAAGGCCGCCGAGCTGCTGTCGGGCGGCTCGGAGCTCTTCGCGAGCAACACCCTCACGATCGTCACCCCGCCGGGCAACCCGGCGGGCGTCGAGACCTTCGCCGACCTCGCCGATGCGCAACTGGTGGTCTGCGCCGCGCAGGTGCCCTGCGGCGCCGCGACCGCAGCGGAGGCCGAGGCGGCGGGCGTGACGCTCAGCCCGGTCAGCGAGGAGCAGAGCGTGACCGATGTGCTCGGCCGCGTCACGAGCGGCGAAGCGGATGCGGGCCTCGTCTACGTGACCGACGCCGAGGCCGCGGGCGACACCGTCGACCGCATCGACTTCGACACCACGGTCGTGAACGAGTACCCGATCGCCGCACTGAACGACTCGGAGGTCGCGGCGGCGTTCATCGCCTTCGTGCTCTCCGACGAGGGCCAGGCCGTGCTCGCCTCCTACGGGTTCCTGGCGCCGTGAGCCTCGCCGCCGGGCTCCCCCGGTGGCTGCTGATCCCCGCGGCCCTCGGCGCCGCGATCGTGCTCGTGCCGATCGCGGGGCTGCTCGGCCGCGTGCCCTGGGCGCGGCTGCCGGAGCTGCTGACCACGGAGGCCTCGCTCGACGCGCTCGTGCTGAGCGTCGGGACCGCCGGCGTCTCGACGCTCCTCTGCCTGCTGCTCGGCGTGCCGCTCGCGCTCGTGCTGGCCCGCAGCGCGTTCCGCGGCCTCGCGCTGCTGCGCGCGATCGTGCTGCTGCCGCTCGTGCTGCCGCCGGTCGTCGGCGGCCTCGCCCTGCTCGCGGCCTTCGGGCGCAACGGCCTGCTCGGCGAGACGCTCGAGCTGGCCGGCATCCGCCTGGCGTTCACCTCGGTGGCCGTCGTGCTCGCGCAGGTCTTCGTCTCGCTGCCCTTCCTCGTGCTCAGCCTCGAGGGCGCGCTGCGGCTCGGGCATCGGCGCTACGAGCAGGTGGCCGCTTCGTTGGGCGCCTCCCCCTCCGTCACCCTGCGCCGGGTGACCCTGCCGCTCGTGCTGCCCGCCGTCGGCGCCGCGGCGGTGCTCGCCTTCGCGCGGGCGCTCGGCGAGTTCGGCGCGACGCTGACCTTCGCCGGCAGCTACCAGGGCACGACCCGCACGCTGCCGCTCGAGATCTATCTGCAGCGCGAGGTGGATCCGGATGCGGCGATCGCCCTCTCCCTGCTGCTCGTCGTGGTCGCCGTGGCGGGCGTGCTGCTGACCACGGTGCGGAGGGCGTCGCGATGATGGAGCTCACCGCATCCGTGCCCTCCCGCTCGCTGGAGGTCGAGATCGCGGTCGCGGACGGCGAGCGCGTCGCGCTGCTCGGGCCGAACGGGGCCGGCAAGTCGACGACCCTCGACGTGATCGCCGGGTTCCTGCCCGCGTCCGGATCGCTGCTGCTCGATGAGGTCGCACTCGACGGCGCACCCGCGCATCGGCGGCCGATCGGGCTGCTCGCCCAGCAGCCGCTGCTGTTCCCGCACCTCGATGTGCTCGGCAACGTGGCCTTCCCGCTCGAGCACCGGCGCGGGCTCGGGCGGCGGGAGGCCCGGCGCACGGCACTGACCCAGCTGGCCGACTTCGGCGTGGAGCACCTGGCTGGTCGCCGGCCGGCGCAGCTCTCCGGCGGGCAGGCGCAGCGCGTGGCGCTGGCCCGGGCCCTGGCGGCCGAGCCGCGGCTGCTGCTGCTCGACGAGCCGCTGGCGGCCCTCGACGTGACCGCCGTGCCCGAGATGCGGCGAGCGCTGCGCGCCGCGATGCACGGGCGGATGGGCGTGGTCGTGACCCACGACCCCCTCGACGCGCTGCTGCTCGCCGACCGGGCGATCGTGCTCGAGCACGGGCGGATCGTGGAGGACCGGCCGGCCGTCGACGTGCTGACGGCTCCGCGCTCCGACTTCGCGCGAGCGCTCGTGGCCCAGAGCCCCTGGCTCGCCGTGGCCGACCTCGACGCGCTGCGCTCGCGGCTAGCCTGAGCGCATGCCACGCACCATCGCCGAGCACGCCGACGCCGTCGCCGCACTGCTGCGCGAGGGGCTCTCGCACCGCAGCGCCGAATCGCTGCCCGTCGACGCCTCGCTGATCGCCGCGGCGCCGGACCGGCATCTGGGGCGTGTGCTGGCAGCGGATGTGCGCACGCCGATCGCGCTACCGCCGTTCGACAACTCGCAGATGGACGGCTTCGCGGTGCGCAGCGGAGAGCTCGGCGACGCTGTCGCCACCCTGCCCGTCGGCCCGATGATCGTCGCCGGTGCCGGCATCCTCGACCTCGCACCGGGCACGGCCATGCCGATCATGACCGGCGCGCCGATCCCCCGCGGCGCCGACGCCGTCGTGCAGATCGAACGGGCCGCGCCGGCCGCCTTCCCCGCGGAGGGCGGCACGGTGACGCTGCCCGGCGGGATCGTGCGGGGTACGTTCATCCGCTCGGCCGGCTCCGACGCCCGCGAGGGCGACCTGCTGCTGCAGGGCGGCACGAGGCTCGGGCCCGCGCAGTGGGGGGTGCTCGCCGCCGCGGGCGTCGCCGCCGTCGAGGTGCAACGCCGGTTCCGCGTGCTCGTCGTCTCGACCGGACTCGAGCTCTCCCCCGCCGGTGAGCCGCTCGAGCCGGGCCGGATCCACGACGCCAACAGCGCCTCGCTGGGCGCCTCGCTCGCCGGCCTCGACCTCGAGGTCGCCGTCGAGACCCTCCGCAGCGACGAGCCCGCCGAACTGCTCGCGCTGCTGCGGTCCCGCTCCTTCGACCTGCTGATCACCAGCGGCGGCGTCAGCGCCGGCGCCCACGAGGTCGTGCGGCTGGCGCTCGAGCCGCTCGGGGTCGTATTCACCAGCGTGGCGATGCAGCCGGGCGGACCGCAGGGTCTCGGGTTCGCCGAGCTCGACGGCCGGCCCGTGCCGGTCGTCGCCCTGCCCGGCAACCCCGTGAGCGTGCTCGTCTCCTTCGAGGCCTTCCTGCGCCCGGCGCTGCGCGAGGCCGCCGGCCTGCGCCGCACGCGCCGCGACGTCGAGCGCCTGCCGCTCGCCGAGGCCCTCGACTCGCCCGCCGGCAAGCACCAGCTGCGCCGCGCCCTCGTGCACGGTGGCGCGGTGCACATGATCGGCGGCCCGAGCTCGCATCTGCTCGGCAACTACGCCCTCGCGGACGCCCTGGCCCACGTGCCGGTCGGGGTCGAGGGGATGGAGGCGGGCGAGCCGATCGAGATCTGGAGGATCGATGACTGAGCCGACCGCATCGCGACGGGCCATCGTGCTCGTCGCCTCGACCCGCGCCGCCCACGGCGTCTACGAGGACCGCACCGGCCCCGTGATCGAGTCGTGGCTCGGCGAGCGCGGCTTCGCGGTGGAGCGCATCGTCGTCGCCGACGGCGCCGATTTCGCCGCCGCGCTGGGCCAGGCGGCCGCCGCCGCGCCGCAGCTGATCGTCAGCACCGGCGGAACGGGCATCGGCCCCTTCGACCGCACCCCCGAGGCGACCCGCGCACTGCTCGACCTAGAGCTGCCCGGCTTCGCGGAGGAGGTGCGCCGGCGCGGTGCGGCCATCGCGCCGACCGCCATCCTCAGCCGTGCCGTGGCGGGCACGATCGGCGGCACGCTCGTCGTCAACCTGCCCGGCTCGACCGGCGGCGTGCGCGACGGGCTCGCCGTGCTCGAGGGCGTGCTCGATCATGCGCTCGACCAGCTGCGGGGCGGGCACCATGACTGAGCCGCGCATCCGGCTGGCGACCGTGGGGGCGCATCCGCTCTCCCTCGCCGAGGTCGAGGCGCTCGTCGCGGACGACGCGCACGGGGCGACCGTGTCGTTCGCCGGCGTCGTGCGCGACCACGACGGCGGACGCGGCGTGCAGGCGCTCGGCTACACCGCGCATCCGAGCGCCGAGGACGTGCTCGCCGAGGTGGCGGCGGAGATCGCGGCCGCGCATCCGCTCGTCGTGATCGCCGTGGCGCACCGGGTCGGGCCGCTCGTCGTGGGCGACGTCGCCCTCGCCGCGGCGGTCTCGTCGGCGCACCGGGCCGAGGCCTTCGCGGCCTGCGGGGCGCTCGTCGACCTGGTGAAGGAGCGCACGCCGATCTGGAAGGAGCAGACCTTCGACGACGGCGCCACGGAGTGGGTCGGATCGCTATAGGGGAAGACCCGGAGGGGCGCAATCATCCCTGCGGACGATGGCCGGATTCATAGCCGGCTGCCAGGATCGGGCATGTGCCGCGGGCCGGGCGGGGGGACCGCACGGGGAGACAGGCGGCGCGCGAAGGAGCGATGACGCATGTCCGCAGCACGACCGTCCATCCGCGCGGCCCGACTGGCCGTTCCCGCCGCAGCAGCGGCGCTGCTCCTGCTCGCCGGCTGCGCCGGCGCCGACGGCGGTGGTGGGCGGAGCTACGAGGACTCGCCCCTGAGCCAGTACATGTCGGCGGCCTGGGGCGGCGACGACCGCAGCCCCGAGGAGATGCAGAGCGAGTTCGACGACCAGAACCGCCAGATCGAGGAGTTCGTCGCGGACTGCATGGCTGAGGAGGGCTTCGACTACGTGCCGGTGCTCGACAACGGCGGCGTGGTCTACAGCTCCGATGACGACGAGAACGCCTGGGACCCGGACTCCCGCGACTGGGTCGCCCAGTACGGCTACGGCTTCGTCAACTACCCGGGGCGGGACGACCAGCCCGTCGACACCGGCGAGGAGTGGACCGACCCGAATCAGGAGTACGTCGAGAGCCTCAGCGAGTCCGAGCAGACCGCCTACTTCGAGGCCCTGCACGGCCCCACGCTCAGCGAGGAGGAGTACGCCGAGCAAGAGGAGTCGGGCGAGTTCGAGTACGACTGGACCACGGCCGGCTGCTACGGCGCCGCGAGCAATGAGATCTACGGCGAGGACCCCTCGAGCGCCGACGAGCACCAGCCGCTCATGGACGCCATGAGCGCCCTCTACGAGGAGGCGCAGGCGCACCCCGATATGGTCGAGCTCGACGCCGCCTGGTCGAGCTGCATGGCCGACGCCGGCCACTCGGGGTTCTCGACGCAGCAGGATGCTCAGAACTCGATCATGGACGAGCAGAACGCCTTCTACGAGAACCAGGAGCCCAGCGAGGACGGCGAGTGGGTGGAGCCCGACTTCACCGAGCTCGGCGAGCTCGAGATCGAGGTCGCGCTGGCCGACTTCGACTGCCGTGACGAGGTCGGCTACAGCGATCAGCAGCTCGACGTGCAGTTCGAGCTCGAGGAGCGCTTCATCGAGGAGCACAAGGCCGAGCTCGACGCCTACCTCGCCTCCGTCGAGAACGACTGATCGTGGCGGAGCGCGACGCGCAGCAGGAGTTCGAGGAGGCGCTGACCCCGACCGAGGAGGCGCCCGAGCCCGCGCCCTCGAGCCGGGTCAGCGGCTGGGGCCGCGTGCTGCGCGGCAACAAGCCGGTGTGGATCGTCGCCGGCGCTGCGGTGCTCAGCCTCGTGGCGGGGCTCGTGCTGGGCCGCTTCGTCATCTCGCCGGCCGACGCCGCCGCCAACTCGGCGGCCCCGCCCGCCGGCCTCATCACGGTGCCCGTCGAACTGGGCGAGCTCAGCAACGACGTGACGATCCGAGCGGATGTGGGCTACGCCGACGCCGTCGACGTCTCCGTTGGCGAGGGCGTCGTCACGGGTCGCGTACCGGAGGTCGGCGCGGAGCTCGGCGGCCTCGCCGTCGCGCTCGAGATCGCCGGACGCCCCGTGATCGTGCTGCCCGGCGAGCTGCCCGCGTACCGCGACCTGCAGGTCGGTGCCACCGGCCCCGACGTGCTGCAGCTGCGCCAGGCGCTCGAGGCCGTCGGCATCCCCGCCGGCGACGCCGCCTCCGACACCTTCGACAGCGCGCTCGCGAACGCGGTGGGCCGCCTCTACACCGAGGTCGGCTACGACGCCCCCTCCGAGGAGGACGCCGACGAGTTCGTGCGCGCCGCCGAGCAGGGCGTGCTCGCCGCCGACCAGGGCGTCGCGAGCGCGCAGCGAGAGCTCGACGCGGCACGCTCCGGCACCGACGCCGTCGCGGTGCGCGAGGCCGACAACGCCGTGAGCAGCGCTCGCCGCGAGCTCGACGCCGCGCGCGGTTCGGGAGCGGATGCGCTCGAGGTCGCGAACCTGCAGGACGCGCTCGGCCTCGCCGAGCTGCGCCGCAGCCAGCTCGACCGCCCCGCGGACACCGGCGCGCAGCAGGACGCGCTGGCCGCGGCCCGCAGCGCCCGCACCCAGGCCGCCGAGGAGCTCGCGCGGGCCCGCGAGGGAGCGCTCGCGAGCCTGCCCCAGGCCGAGGTGCTCTTCCTGACCGAGCTGCCCCGCCGCGTCGACGCCGTGAACGTGGAGCGCGGCGCGACCGCGACCGGCGCGGCCCTGACGGTCTCCGGCGCCGACGTGCGCCTGACGGGCGCCGCTGCCGAGGCCGACGCCCGGCTGCTCGAGGTCGGCGCGCGCGCCGTCTTCGAGCTTGCCGACGGCACCGAGCACGCCGCGACCGTCTCGGCCGTCGAAGCGCCGAGCGGCGAGAGCAGCCGCTGGTCGGTGCTGCTCGAGCCCGATCCGCTCGAGCCCGAGCAGATCCAGCAGCTGCAGGGCAGCAACGTGCGCGTGGTGGTGCCGGTCGGAGCGACCGAGGGCGAGGTGCTCTCGGTGCCCCTCGCGGCGCTCACCGCCGGCCCCGGCGGCGACTCCCGCGTGGAGGTCGTCGAGGGCGATCCGCGCGACGGCGAGCGGGCCGATACCCGGCTCGTCACCGTGGAGACCGGCCTCGCAGCCGGCGGCTACGTCGAGGTGACGCCCGTGGACGGCGACCTGGGCGAAGGCGAGCTCGTCGTTGTCGGCGAGTGAGCCGGTCGCGCCGCTCGTCGAGCTGCGCGATGTGACCCGGTCCTTCCCCGGCCCGCCGGAGGTGCAGGCGCTCAAGGGCGTGAACCTGCTCGTGGCCGAGGGCGACTACGTGTCGATCGTGGGCCCCAGCGGCTCGGGCAAGTCGACGATGCTCAACATCCTGGGCCTGCTCGATCGGCCGAGCGTCGGCGAGTACCGCCTCGCCGGCGCGCTCACCGGAGCCCTCGGCGAGGACGAGCGCGCCGTCGTGCGCGGCCGCGAGATCGGCTTCGTGTTCCAGTCGTTCCACCTCATGGCGCAGCGCAGCGTGCTCGAGAACGTGCTCGCCGGCATGCTCTACGCGGGGGTGCCTCGGGCCGAGCGCGAGGAGCGGGCCCTGCGCGCGCTCGAGCGCGTGGGCCTCGGCCACCGCATCGGCTTCAAGCCCCCGACGCTCTCGGGCGGCGAGCGCCAGCGCGTGGCGATCGCCCGCGCCGTCGCGGGCTCGCCCAAGCTGCTGCTCGCCGACGAGCCCACCGGCAACCTCGACGAGCGCACCTCCGGCGAGGTCATGGACCTCTTCGAGGAGCTCAACGCCGAGGGGCTGACCGTGGCGATCATCACGCACGATCGCGAGGTCGCCGAGCGCGCCCGCCGCCGCATCCGCATCGCCGACGGACGGCTCACCGAGCTGGAGGCGGCCGCATGATCCGGCTGCCGCGCCGCCGCCGCAGCGATGCCGAGGAGGCGCCCAGCACCGCGCGCCGGATCGCCCGGAGCGACCGCTTCACGTTCCAGGACCTCATGGCCGAGGCGACCGCCGGCATCGGCGCGCGCCCGGCGCGCCTCGTGACGACGCTGCTCGGCACGGTGCTCGGCATCGGCTCGCTCGTGGCGACCCTGGGGTTGGCGCAGACCACCGCCGGCCAGGTGGCCCGGCAGTTCGACGCCGTCGCGGCGACGCAGGTGATCGTGACCCCGGGCTCCGCGAGCACGGGCGGCCAGACCGTCGCGACCGCCCGGCTGCCGTGGGACGCGCCCGAGCGGGTGCTGCGCCTCGCCGGCGTCGAATCGGCCGGGCTCTCGTCGGAGGTGCCCTTCGAGGGCACCATCACCGCGGTGCCCGTGAACGACCCCTCCGCGGCCGCGACGGCCGCGCCGCCGCTCGTGGCCGCATCCGCCGGTCTGCTCGACGCCGTGCGCGGCGAGGTCACGACCGGCCGCTTCTTCGACGAGGGCCACGACGCCCGCGGCGACCGGGTGGCCGTGCTCGGCAGCCGGGCCGCCGAGCGCCTCGGCGTGCAGCGCATCGACCGGCAGCCCTCGATCTTCATCGACGGCCTCGCCTACGCGGTGGTCGGCGTCGTCGACGGCATGGAGCGACGGGCCGAGCTGCGCGACGCGGTGATCGTGCCGATGGGCGCGGCCCGCGAGGACTTCGCGCTCTCCTCGGCGGAGGAGCTGCAGATCCGCATCCAGCAGGGCGCCGGCGAGCTCGTCGGCGAGCAGGCGCCGATCGCCCTGCTGCCCGACGAGCCGGAGGGGCTCGACGTCGCAGCGCCGACCGGCCGCTCGGAGCTGGGCGCGAACGTGCAGGCCGACGTCAACGTGGTGTTCCTGGTGCTCGGCGCCATCGCCCTCGTGGTCGGCGGCCTGGGCATCGCCAACGTCACCGCACTGTCGGTGCTCGAGCGCACCGGCGAGATCGGTCTGCGCAGGGCGCTCGGCGCCACCCGGCGGCAGATCGCGTCGCAGTTCGTCGTCGAGTCGATCGTGATCGGCCTGCTCGGCGGGCTGATCGGCGCGGCGCTCGGCGTGCTCTCGGTGGTCGTGGTTTCGCTCGTGCAGCAGTGGACGCCGGTCGTCGACCCGCTCGCCGCGGTGCTCGCGCCGTTCGTGGGCGCGCTCGTCGGCCTCGCGGCGGGCTGGCTGCCGGCGCGGCGGGCGTCGCGCATCGAGCCGGTGGCGGCGCTGCGGGGCTGAGGCTCAGGCCGCGAGGTTGACGCCGAACGCCGCCAGCACGCCGAAGGCCGTGCCCCAGAGGATGATCGAGATCGTCTGCCAGAAGAGCACCGCATTGCGGGAAGCGCCGAAGGAGACCATCGCCGCGGAGGTGATCTGGCTGGGCAGGAGCGTCTGGCCGAGCAGGCTGACTCCGGCGACGCCGAAGCGGTCGAAGCGCTGCTTCAGCTTCGCGCGACGGGGGGACAGCTCCTTCGTGGAGCCGCGGGTCGCACGCTGACGCACGGCGCCCGCCGCGATCACGACGATCGCCATCGAGACGATGTTGCCGATCACGGCGACGGCGATCGCGATCGCGGGGTGCAGGCCGAGGAGCACGCCGATGATCGAACCGAAGTAGGACTCGACGAAGGGGATCGCCGAGACCAGGGCCACCCCCAGCCACTGTGCGGCCTCGGGGAAGCCGGCGGCGAAGTCCTGCAGGTCCTGGATCATGATGGTTCCTCTCGCGTGGTCGTGCCTCCATGCTCGCGGGGGGTCACGACCTCGGGTAGTGCCGGGGCGCCCGAGCGTCGATGACATCTGTCACGTGACGGGCGCCGCGACGACACCGGAGCATCCGTCCTCCGGGGGATGCGGCCGCGCGCGACCGCGCGCGAGACTGGCGGCATGCCCTCCGAGTTCCGCACACCGCTGATCGTGGGCGGCGCGGTCATCGGGCTCAGCGCGGTCGTCGCGGCCGTCGCGGTGCTCTCGCCGGAACCGCCGCCGACGACGACCTACGAGGGCGCGGACGGCGAGAGCGTCACCGTGTCGTGGGAGGACTACCCGGCGAACTCCGGCTACGCCGCGGACGAGATCCTCGCCGCGCCCGCCGAGGGCGAGGTCGTGGACCGCTGGGACGCGATGAAGCTCGAGATCGAGGAGCGGCTGGTCGCGTGGGATCTGGACTTCGCGCCCGCCCTCGACGACGGCTGGTTCCCGCAGAGCGGCAACGGCTACGGCGGCGCGAGCAGCCTGGTCACCTACAACTCGGAGGAGCAGCTCTCGACCGGCATCCCGCCGCGCGAGGACTGGCCCGAGATCGTCGCGATCATCGACGGTGTGCTCGCCGAGCACGGCATCGATCCGATCGAGCTCGACGCCGACGACCCGCAGGAGCTGGGCCCGGACTCGTGGCTGCTCGAGCAGTACGGCAGCACGGACCCCGACGAGTGGTCCGTCTGGAACGGCACGGCGTACTCGAACGCCGAATGGTTCTCGCTGACCATTCGGGACGACGACCTGTTCCCCGGCGAGGTCGCGCCCGAGCCCGACGAGGAGCGCGGCGAGCACTGGGTGTCGTTCTCCTACGGCGCCACGACCGTGCCCGATGCCGAGCGCGAGGCCTTCGAGCGCCGCGTCGAGCCCTTCCGCGGCCTCGACCTGCCGCCGAGCACCAGCTCCGACTGACACCGGGAGTTCACCCACGAGCCGCGTGCCGCGGGTGAGGATGAGCGCATGGGCGATCGGATGCGCGTGCTGCGAGGCGTCGGACTCGGCGTGCTCGCCGCCTCGATCGTCGCGATCCCGGCCGCCGCGGTCGCGCTGAGCCTCGCGCCGCCCGCGCCCGTCTCGGTGCACGACGGGCGCCTGCTCTCCTGGGCGGACTACCCGGGCCTCGCGGGTGTGCCCGCCGAGCAGGTGCTCGACGCTGCGGAGGCCGAGCGCCGCTGGAGCGCCCTGAGCGACGACCTGCGCACCGAGCTGGAGAGCGGATGGGGGCTGCCCGCCACCGGCGGCGCCGTCGCCTGGTCCGCCCCCGGCGGCAACGGCTACGGCGGCACCGCGCTGGTCACGGACCTCGATCCGGAGCCGTTGCGCACCGTGGACGTGCCCGCTGCGGCGGAGCGCCGCGCGCTCGTCACCGCGCTCTCCGCGGTCGCGGAGCGGCACGGGGTCGGGCCGCTCGTGCTGCTGCAGGACGAGCCCGCCTCCGATGAGCAGGCCGCGAACGGCGGGCTGCCGGAAGCGCGCTGGAGCATCTGGACCGCGCACGCGACCGGGGCCGGGGCGCGGCTCAGCGTGACGCTGCTCGACCGCGACGGCGCGCATCCGCTCGGCGAGGGCGAGCACGGCCTGCTGTTCGAGTTCCATCAGGCCGCGGTGCTCGACGCCGATCGCGCCGCCTTCGACGCGGCTGCGGCGCCCTTCCACGGGCTCGAGCCGCCGCCCGCGACGGACTAGCTCAGACCACCGAGACCCGCACCGTGTGCCAGCCGGTCGCGCCGTCGGGCACCACGCCCTGCTCGCTCGAGGTCTGCGTCGCGCCCGTGCGGTCGGTGGCGCGCACCTGCAGCTCGTGGTCGCCCGCAGCTGCCGTCCAGGGCAGGGACCACTGCACCCAGGTGTCGTCGCTGACGGATCCGGCGAGCGCCGCCTCCTGCCAGGCGCCGCCGTCGACGCGCACCTCGACCCGCTCGACGCCGGTGTGCTGCGCCCAGGCGACGCCGGCGATCATCCGCTCCCCCGCGGGCAGAGCGCCCGTGCGGCTCGGCACTTCGATGCGCGACTGCGTCTTGATCGGGCCCTCGGCGCTCCAGCCGCGGTCGGTCCAGTAGGCCGTGACGGCGTCGAAGCGGGTCACCTCCAGCTCGACGACCCACTTGGTGGCCGAGACGTAGCCGTAGAGGCCGGGCACGACCATGCGCACCGGGAAGCCGTGCTCGAGCGGCAGCGGGTCGCCGTTCATGCCGACGGCGAGCAGGCTGTCGCGCTGCGGGTCCTGCAGCGCCTCGAGCGGCGTGCCGGCGGTGAAGCCGTCCGACGATCGCGAGAGCACCATGTCGGCCTCGGGGCGCACGCCGGCCTGCTCGAGCAGCGAGCGGATGGGGTAGCCGAGCCAGAGCGCGTTGCCGATGAGCGAGCCGCCCACCTCGTTCGAGACGCAGGCGAGGGTGACGTGCCGCTCGATCAGCGGCATCGCGAGCAGCTGCTCGAAGGTGATCTCGACCTCGCGCTCGACGAGGCCGTGGATGCGCAGCGTCCAGTCGGCGGCGTCGAGGTTCGGCACGACGAGCGCCGTGTCGATGCGGTAGAAGTCCGCGTTCGGGGTGACGTAGGGCGCGAGGCCCTGCAGCTGCAGATCGGCGGATGCGGGCACCGCCGCGGCCGGTTCGGCCGCGGCCGGCAGACGCAGCAGGGTGCGGGCCCGGTCGGCGGCCTGCGCGGCGCCGGCCAGCGCGCGACCGGCGACGACCGTGAATCCGGCTGCGACGCCCGAGATGGTCGCGGTGAGCAGGAAGGTGCGGCGGGTGGGCCCGGTGCCCGCGTCGCGCGCAGTCTCGAGCCGGCCGATCAGCAGGCGCAGCAGCAGCGCGCCCGCCGCGGTGCCGATCGCGACCGGGCCGAACCAGCCCACGTCGGCACCGGCGCGGCTGATGACGGCCACGGCGACGCCGAGCGCGACCACGACCATGAGGATGACGCCGGCCCAGCGGCGGCCCAGCTCGAGCAGGCCCGCGCCGGCCGAGCCGACGGCGAGCAGCACGAGCAGGATGCCGATGAGCACCGGCTTGTCGCCGGTGCCGAAGGCCGCGATCATCGCGTCCTTGACCGCAGGGGGTGCGATGTCGATGAGCCAGGCGCCGACCGCGGTGATCGGGGCCGACTCGGGGGCCGTGGCGAGGGCGACGAGGTCGCTGACGCCCAGCACCGCGGCACCGGCGATGACGCCGGACAGGGCCGCCCAGCCGCGTGATCGCATCCGCTCTCCATCTCAGTCAGTCGGAACTGTACGCCCGGTGATTCGGAGCGGGGCCCGGAGTAGCGTGGTCGGCATGACGGAGCAGCGACGGCCCACCCAGATCGACGCGATCGCGGAGGGGTGGGTCGACACGGTCGCCCGCCTCGACCCCGTGCTCGCGGTGTACATCGGACGCGAGAGCGCTGGCCTGCCCGACCTGAGCCCCGCGGGGCACGACGAGCTCGTGCGCGAGGCGGCCTCGGTGCGCGCCGCCCTCGCCGCCGCCGAGCCGGTCGACCAGGTCGACCGCGTGACGGCGGCCGACCTCGGCGGCGAGCTCGACCTGGTGGCGGACAGCGACGCGGCGCGGCTGCACCTGCGCGACCTCAACGTGATCGCCTCGCCGGCCCAGGACATCCGCCAGGTCATCGACCTCATGCCGCAGGACACCGCCGAGGACTGGGATGCGGTGGCGGAGCGGCTGCGCGCCATGCCCGCCGCGATCGCCGGCTACACCGAGACGCTGCGCCAGGGCATGCGCGAGGGCGTGGTGCCCGCGCGGCGCCAGGTCGAGGCGGTCGCCGAGCTGGTCGACGGCTACGCGGCCAAGTTCTTCGCCGAGCTGCCGGGCGGCGCACCCGAGGCGCTGCAGGGCGACGTCTCGCGCGCCTCCGAGGGCAGCGCCGAGGCGTACCGCTCGCTCGCGTCGTTCCTGCGCACCGAGCTGCTGCCGTCGGCGACGGAGACGGATGCGGTGGGCCGCGAGGCCTACGCGCTGCACTCCCGCCGTTTCCTCGGCGCCGACATCGACCTCGACGAGGCCTACGAGTGGGGCGCCGAGGAGCTCGCCCGCATGGTCGACGAGCAGGAGCGCACCGCCCGCGAGATCGTGCCCGGCGGCAGCGTCGCCGACGCGATCGCGGCCCTCGACGCCGACCCGGACCGCAAGCTCGACGGCGTCGACGCCCTGCAGCGCTGGATGCAGGAGACCAGCGACCGCGCGGTCGCCGAGCTCGGCGCATCCCACTTCGACATCCCCGAGCCGGTGCGCACCCTCGAGTGCCTGATCGCCCCGACCCAGGACGGCGGCATCTACTACACCGGACCCACCGACGACTTCTCGCGGCCGGGCCGCATGTGGTGGTCGGTGCCGCCGGGCGACACCGAGTTCACGACCTGGCGCGAGCTGACCACGGTGTACCACGAGGGCGTGCCGGGGCATCACCTGCAGATCGCCACGGCCGTCTACCAGCGCGACACCCTCAACAGCTGGCGCCGCCTGCTGGCCGGCACCTCCGGCCACGCCGAGGGCTGGGCGCTCTACGCCGAGCGGCTCATGGAGGAGCTCGGCTACCTCGACGACCCGGGCGACCGGCTCGGCATGCTCGACGCCCAGCGGATGCGCGCCGCCCGCGTCGTGCTCGACCTCGGCGTGCACCTCGGCAAGCGCAACCCCGACGGCGGGGCGTGGACCTTCGAGTACGCGCTGCAGTTCTTCCGCTCGCACGTGAACATCTCCGAGGCGCAGAGCCGCTTCGAGGTGCAGCGCTACTTCGGCTGGCCCGGCCAGGCGCCGAGCTACAAGATCGGCCAGCGCCTCTGGGAGCAGCTGCGCGACGAGGTGCGCACCCGCGAGGGCGTCGCCTTCGACGCCAAGGACTACCACCGCCGCGTGCTCGAGCTCGGCGGCTTGCGGCTCGACACCGTGCGCGGGGCGCTGCTGGGCTCCGACGCGTGACCCCAGGACAGGAGACGCTGTGAACGACTTCAACGACCGCGTGATCGCGGAGTTCCGCGCCAACCACGGCCGCGTGGGCGGGCTCTTCGCGGGCGCGCCGATGCTGCTGCTGCACACCACCGGGGCCCGCTCGGGCGCCGAGCGCGTCTCGCCGATGATGTACCGCGAGGACGGCGAGCGGATGCTGGTCTTCGCCTCGTATGCCGGCGCGGACGAGCACCCGGCCTGGTTCCACAACCTGGTGGCGCAGCCGCTCGTCAGTGCGGAGGTCGGCGACGAGACGCTGGAGCTCCTCGCGACCCCGCTGGAGGGCGAGGAGCGCGACCGGCACTACGCGGCGCAGGCCGCCGAGTACCCCGGCTTCGCCCGGTACCAGGAGCAGACGAGCCGGGTGATCCCGGTCGTGGCGCTGACCCGGCGCTGAGCGGAACGGCGAAGGGCCCCGACCTCGGTCGGGGCCCTTCGCCGTTCGGCGGGTCAGTCGATCGTGATCTCGTTCTCGAGGTGCTCGATCGTGATGGTCGGGATGGAGGCCGTGATGATCGAGCCGTCCTGACGCAGGCTGCCCTCGATGTCGCTCGTCGTGGGCGCGCCCTCGAGGTGCGGTCCCTGGCCGCGCAGCGGCACCGAGACGGGGCGCGACGGATCGAGGTCGATCTGATCGCCGCGCACGTGCACCGAGACGCCGGCGCCCTCCTCGATCTCGAAGCTGATCGCATCCGCTCGCAGCTCGACGCGCACGCGGCTGCCCCGCAGGGTGATCTTGAAGCTCAGCGCGCCCCAGCTCTCGGGCAGGCGCGGGTCGAAGGTGATGCGGCCGCCGTGGTCGCGCATGCCGGCGAAGCCCATCGTCAGCGAGGTCCAGATGCCGCCGGTGGAGGCGATGTGGATGCCGTCCGAGGTGTTGCGGTGCAGGTTCGCGATGTCGACGAAGAGGGCCTGGGTGAAGTACTGCTCGGCGAGCTCGCCGTAGCCGACCTCGGCCGCGATCACGGACTGCGAGACGGCCGACAGCGAGGAGTCGCCGGTGGTGAGCGCGTCGTAGTACTCGAAGTCCTTGCGCTTCTGCTCCGGCGTGAACTCCTGGCCCTGCAGCAGCAGCGCCAGCACGACGTCGGCCTGCTTGAGCACCTGGAAGCGGTAGATGACCAGCGGGTGGTAGTGCAGCAGCAGCGGGCGCTTCGACGCCGGGGTGTTCTCGAGGTCCCACAGCTCCTTCTCGAGGAACTGCGCGTCCTGCGGGTGGATGCCGAGGCCCTCGTCGAAGGGCAGGAACATCGACTCGGCGGCCTGCAGCCACTCGAGGATCTCCTCCTCCTGCAGGTCGAGCCGCTCCTGCATGCGGGAGAAGTCCTCCGGGTGCGTGATGCGCAGCCGCTCGACGGCCTGGACGGCCGAGCGCAGGTTGGCCTTGGCCATCACGTTCGTGAAGAGGTTGTCGTTGACGACGGTCGTGTACTCGTCCGGCCCGGTGACGCCGTGGATGTGGAAGTGCGAGTCGCCGTTGGAGCGCCAGAACCCGAGGTCGGCCCACATGCGCGCCGTCTCGACGAGCACGTCGACGCCGCCCTGCACGAGGAAGTCCTCGTCGCCGGTGGCGCGCACGTACTGGTTGATCGCGTAGGCGATGTCGGCATCGATGTGGTACTGCGCGGTGCCGGCCGCGTAGTACGCGCTCGACTCGAGGCCGTTGATGGTGCGCCACGGGAACAGCGCGCCGTGCTGGTTGAGCTCGGCGGCGCGCTGGCGGGCAGCGTCGAGCATCGCCTGGCGGAAGCGCAGCGCGTTGCGCGCCACCTGCGGGGCCGTGTAGGTGAGGAACGGCAGCACGTAGATCTCGGTGTCCCAGAAGTAGTGCCCGCCGTAGCCGGAGCCCGAGACGCCCTTGGCCGCGATGCCGCCGCCGTCGGTGCGCGCGGTGGCCTGGGCGATCTGGAAGAGGTTCCAGCGGATCGCCTGCTGCAGCACCGGCTGGCCCTCGACGACCACGTCGGAGCGCTTCCAGAAGTCCTCGAGCCAGTCGAGCTGGCGGGCGAGGATCTCGCCGAGCGGGGTGTCGCGGGCGCGGTCGAGCGTGCGGTCCACGCGGTCGGCGAGCTCGCGCGTGGGCACGCTGCGACTGGTGTGGTAGCTGATGGTCTTGACGAGTCGGAACGGCTGGCCCGGCTTCGCGTGCACGCGGTAGGCGTGCTCGGTGTAGTCGTCCTCGAGGCGGTTTGTCTCGTCGTAGTCGTTCTCGGTCTCGATGCGGTGCTCGGCGCCGACCGCGATCGTCATCTTCGAGTTGTTGGTGCGGTAGGCCAGCAGCGAGCGCGAGCCGTCGATCCGCTTGATGCGCGGCAGCAGCACCCGATCGGTGAAGGCCTCGGCCTTGCGGGGATCGAAGGTGGCCCCGCTCTCGGAGGCGCCCTTCTGGAACTCGTCGCCGCCGTCCTGCCGATTGAGGATCTGGCTCGAGATCAGCAGGTGCGCATCCGCATCCAGCATCGTCACCTCGTAGTCGATGACGGCGAGGTGCCGGTCGGTGAAGGAGACGAGACGGCGGGAGCGGATGAGCACGCGCTTGCCGGAGGGGGTGCGCCACTCGATCTCGCGGTAGAGCACGCCGTCGCGGAAGTCGAGGCGCCGGGTGCCGCGCAGCACGTCGGCCTCGCTGAGCACGAAGGGCTCGTCGTCGACGTAGAGGCGGATGATCTTGGCGTCCGGCACGTTGACGATCGTCTGGCCGACCTGCGCGAAGCCGAAGGCGTCCTCGGCGTGACGGATCTGCCACGTCTCGTGGAAGCCGTTCACGAAGGTGCCGTACATGTAGCCGTCGCGGCCCTCCTCGAGGTTGCCGCGCAGGCCGAGGTAGCCGTTGCCGACCGAGAAGAGGGTCTCGACGAGGCCCTGCTGCTCGGCGTCGAAGTGCGCCTCGATGAGGGCCCACTCGTCGAGCGGGAACTGGTGGCGGTCGAGCGGGTCTGCCTGCAGGTGCTTCATGCGCGGTCCTCCGGGTCGGATGCGGGCAGCGCGTCGATGAGCTGGTCGAGGTCGGGGACGACGACGTCGGCCCCCGCGGCGGCGAGCGCGTCGGCGTCGGCCCCGCGGTCGATGCCGATGACGAGGCCGAAGCCGCCGTCGCGGCCGGCGCGGACGCCGGAGTGCGCGTCCTCGAGCACGACCGCGTGCTCGGGGGCGACGCCGAGCTGGGCCGCGGCGTCGAGGAAGGTGTCGGGGGCGGGCTTGCCCGGGATGCCCCGCTCGGCGGCGACCAGGCCGTCGACGATCACGGGGAAGCGGTCGAGCAGCCCGGCGGCCGCGAGCACGGGCACCGCGTTGCGCGAGCTCGAGACCACGGCCACGGCGAGGCCGGCGGCCTCGGCGCGCTCGAGGAACGCCACCGAGCCGGGGAAGGGCTCCACGCCGCGCTCGGCGAGCTCGGCGTTGAAGGCCTCGTTCTTGCGGTTGCCGAGTCCGCAGACGGTGTCGGCGGTGACGGGGTCGCTCGGCTCGCCGTCCGGCAGGCTGAGGCCGCGGCTGGCGAGCAGGTCGCGCACGCCGTCGTAGCGGGGCTTGCCGTCCACGTGCAGGAAGTAGTCCGCATCCGTGTACGGCTCGACGGCCGGGTACTCGGAGAGCACAGCGGTGAAGAGGCGCGACCAGGCGCGCATGTGCACCTCGGCGGTCGGCGTGATCACGCCGTCGAGGTCGAACAGGAGGGCACGCGCATCGCCGAGGGGCAGAGCGGCGCGCGGAGTGGGAACGGTCACGGTGCAGCTCTCGATCCGGTAGCGGCGTGGGGTTCGGACACGGCGCGCGGAAGCGCCTGCCGACATCCTAGGACCCGGGCGGGAACGGCTCGGAACCGGCGGCTGGACGCGAGCCGGGCTCAGGTCAGAGGCGCCCGCCGGCCCAATCGGCCAGCACGGCGTTGGTGCGGGGGCCGAGCTCCTCGACCTCGTCCATCCGCTGCTGCGCGCCGTCCCAGTCGCCGGCGCGGATCGACTGCTCGATCGACTGGCTCAGCTCGTAGAGGGGCATGGCGCCGAGCATCTCGGCCGTGGTTTTGAGGCTCAGCGCGGCCTCGATGGCCCGCTGGCGGTCGCGGCCGGCCATCGTGGTGCGGATCGCGTCGCGGCGGGTCGGCCAGAGCGTGATGAAGCGCTGCACGAACTTGGCGGTCTGCGTGCCCGTGACGTCGATCTCGCGGGAGAGCTTCTCGAGCACGGAGGTGTCGACGAGCCCGTCGGTGCCCATGGGGAGGTACGCGATCAACCGAGTGCCTCCTGATTCCGGGGTCGACGATGAGAAGTTCGCCTCGCCCCTACCGGCTGTGCGCAGGTTCGGGTTCCCGCTTCGGCGCGCTCAGATGGCGCCGCGGCAGGGGCGGGCGACGGAACGGCGAGCAGCCGCGGCGATGCCGCGCGGGGGGTGCTGCTCACGAGTGCTCCGACTTCTTCGTTACGCCTCCGGGGAGGAGGGCTCCTGTGCTCGACTCCGCCGATCCGTCGGGTAGGCCACGAGGGGGTGAGGCCATCGGATCGTCTCGGTCGAGCGAGGTTCGAAGGGTTCGGGTTCCTTCTTGGCTCCATGGTGCCGCGCCAGTCTCAAGGGGCCGTCCCCCGGTTCCTCAAGAAACACGCAAGATCTGCGCAGGCCGGGCCGAGGTTCCGCGGCCCGGGCGCGTCATCCGTCCCCCGTTCAGGGGATCGCGATCACTCGCCGAGCGGGATGGTGACCGAGACGGTCGTGCCCTTGCCGAGCTCGCTCTCGAGCGCGATGTCGCCGCCGTGCGCCTGCACGACCGAGCGCACGATCGACAGGCCCAGGCCGAGGCCCTTCGAGCCCGACTCGCGGGCGGAGCTGGCGCGGAAGAAGCGGGTGAAGAGCTGGCCCTGCTCATCGGCGGCGATGCCGATGCCGGTGTCGGTGACCGTGATCACCGCGCGGTCGTCCTGACGGCGCAGGCCGACGCTGACCATGCCGCCCTCCGGCGTGTACTTGATGGCGTTCGAGAGCAGGTTGTCGAGCACCTGATCGATGCGGGCGGCGTCGATCGTGGCGGAGAGGCTCTCGGGGATCGACGACAGCAGCGTGATGTTCTTGCCGCGGGCGCGGGGCTGGATGGAGCGCAGGGCGCCGTCCGCGATCTCCGCGAGGTCGCAGGGGATCGGCTGCAGCACGAGGTCTCGGCCGGCGGACTGCAGCAGGTCGTCGACGGTGAGCTGCAGGCGACCGACGTTGCGGTCGATCACGTCGAGCTGCGGCTGCATCTCGAGCGGCGCCTCGTCGCGCAGGAGGTCGACGTAGCCGCGGATGGAGGTGAGCGGCGTGCGCAGCTCGTGCGAGACCGTGGCGACGAACTCGTCGCGTTCCGAGAGCGAGTCGCGCAGCCGCGTGGTGAGCGACTCGAGGCCCTCGCGCTGGCGCACGATCCTGCCGGCCAGGAAGTTGACGACGACGCCCTTGATGGCCACGATCGTCGGCACGAGCAGCACCCGGGCGAGGTTCTGCGGGGTGTTGATCTCCTCCTGCCCGAGCCAGGAGGGCAGGAGCATGACGGAGGCGGCGCAGGCGGTGCTGATCGCGACGCCGACGAGGTGGAACTCGCTGGCGAACCAGAACGCGGGGAAGAAGAGGAGCAGGCCGATCGTGCCGATGGTCGTGCCGGCGCCCTCGCGGAGCAGCGCGATCGCGACGACATCGAGCAGCGGCAGCAGGATGATGGCGACGGGCGGCAACGACTCCCATGGCACGTAGCGCACGGCGATCGTGACGCCGACCGTGACGACCGTCGCCGTCACGACCCAGGGATCGACGAGCAGCTGGGGCGCGATGCCCGCCGAGACGACGAGCACGGCCACGAAGGCGATCGCGAAGGGCAGGTGCTGCACCCACGGCGAGCTGAACTCCCGACGCGCCTGCAGGAACGCCGAAGACGGCTTCAAGCGGCGGAATGCCGCGGGCCTGGCGGGCCTGCTCATGGGCGGGATCTCTCGGGAGAGGACGGGGCGCCGCGTCCGGCGCGCGTTCACTGTAATGCCTTCCGAGAGGGGTGCCGGCCGGCGCTCGACGCCCCGAAAAGGGGGCGCGTCAAGCGCTGTACCCCGATGCGGCCATGTCCGCAGTTTGGAGGACCGAATCCTGTACCCCTTTGGGCTGAGCGATCCTCATGAAGAAGTAGGTGTTTTCCCTCGGTCACCGAGAGGGCTTTCCTCCGCGTCGAGCGCTCGAGGCGTTGCCTCGCGTGAGTGTCGTCAGGGTCGCGCTGCGTGTGCGGCGCGCGTTCGACTGCTCGCGATCAGCCGCGGTCGGCGGCCTTGCGCATCCGCTCGCGCTCCTCGGCCTCGATGCGGGCCATGGCCTCGCCCTCGGCCTTCGTCTGCGCGGAGCGCTCCGAGCGGTCGGAGCGGATGAGCGCGCGCATGATGAACCAGAAGAGGAGCCCGACGAGGATGGTGGGCGTCACGGAGAAGACGGCGTTCCCCCAGAAGTCTTGCGGCACGAGGGACAGGATACGCCCGGTCGGCTGGGAGCCCGGCCGTCGCCGGGGGTCATCGGCGCGACCGGCGCTGGAAGACTGGGCGGATGAGCGCATCGCCGATCGTCGACCTGCTGCAGGAGCACATCGCGGAGGGACGGCTGCCCGGCGCCGTGCTCGGCATCGCCGACTCCGGCGGTGTGCGCGAACTGATCGCCCTGGGCGCCGACGAGAGCCGCCCCTTCGCGGCCGACGACCGCTTCGCGCTCTACTCGATCAGCAAGGCCATGACGGCGCTGGCCGTGCTGCGCGCGGTCGAGCGCGGCCAGGTGTCGCTGCTCGACGAGCTGGGGCCGGCGCTCGGTGCCGACGTGCACCGCGGCGTGACGCTCGAGCACCTGCTGAGCCACCGCTCCGGCATCCGTGAGGAGCACGGCGACTGGTACCGCGACGGGATGGAGCGCCTGCGCCGCGGCGAGACCCTCGTGCCGCCCGGCACCGCGGTGCAGTACTCGACGCTGGCCTTCGCCGGCGCCGCCGCGATCCTCGAGCACGCGACCGGGCGCGACCTCGAGCAGCACCTCGCCGAGCTCGGCGAGGCCGTCGGCGCACCCGGTCCGAGCTTCGACGCCCGCGGCGCCCGAGCGGTGCGCGGCGGCGAGGCCGTCGACCTCGATCACGAGCGGATGCTGCCCTTCCGCCACCCCGGCGCCGGGCTCTTCGCCTCGGCCGAGACGCTGCTGGGCCTCGCCGGCGGTCTGCTGCGCGCGGCCCGCGGCGAGCGCGACGGCGTGCTGCGGCCCGAGACGCTCGCCGCCGCGCGCCGACCGCTCGGCCTCGGCCTGCCCGTGCTCAGCAGCGACCCCGATCGCGGCCAGCGCTGGGGCCTCGGCCTGGCCCTGCTCGACGACGTGCGCGGCCTGCTCGATCAGGACGGCTTCGGCCACGCCGGCTGGTCGGGCACGCAGTGGTGGCTGCACCCGTCGCGCGACCGCGCCTGGGTGCTGCTGACGAACGTCGTCGAGGCCGAGCAGTTCGGCGTGGACTGGCTGCGGGCGCGCAACGCGGCGGCCGCTTCGGGCTGAGTTCTCTCGCGCGCCGCCGCCCCTGCGGCGCGCCACCGGGCGCGACCGAGCGCGGTCGCACGCGCCCGGTCGGTTCTCTCGCGCGCCGAAAGTGGGCGCGGATGCGACAACGTGACTTGCGCACGCGAGGCACGTTGTCGCATCCGCGCCCGAATGCATGCGCGGACTCCTCTCCGCTCCCCGACCAGCACAGCTGCGGGTCGGCGAGCAGCCGTCGCCGTGTCGCGGCGGTGGCTCCTCCACAGAGCAGAGGCTCCACCGAACGGATACGGCGCCTGCCGACCGGCTCGAAGGGCTGCGAAGGTGCCAGGTATGGAACCGGCGGATGAACTGCTGCTGATCGGCGCAGCGCCAGGGTGGACGTCGCGCGGGTTGCAACGCGCTGCAGCGCACGGCGAGCTCGCGCGGCTGGCTCCCGGCGTCTACGTGGATGCCGTCCGGTTCGCCGAGATGCGCGTCGAGGAGCGCGCGCTGCTCCGCGCGCACGCCTACGCGCAATGGTCCCCCGGGTCGGTGCTGAGCCATCGGTCCGCGGCATTGCTGCACGGCATGCCGCTCATCGCACCGCCCGAGACGCCCGAGATCGTCCGGCCCGCACTCGGGCGGGGAGGCACTCGGCAGGGCGTGCGCCGTCGCGCGACGAGCTCGCCGGTCGATCCGGTGATGATCGGGCCGATCACCGTGGTGCCGCTCGAGAGGACGCTCGTCGACCTCGCAGCATCCCTCCCGTTGCGGGAGTCGCTGGCGCCGCTCGATGCATTCCTCCGCGACGGGGGCACCCGTGACGAGCTCCTGAACCTGTTGGCGTCGATCACGGTCCGCGGGCACCGCAGAGCCGAGCGGGCGATCCGTCTCGCAGACCCCCGGGCGGCGAACGCAGGCGAGTCACTGAGCCGGGCGACGATCATCGAGCTCGGATTCCCGGTTCCGGAGCTCCAGGTCGGGGTGCCAGGAATGGCCGTGGAGACCGATTTCGCCTGGCTCGCGTATGGCGTGCGCGGCGAGCTGGACGGCTTCGGCAAGTACTCCGAGACCCGTTACACGAAGGGCCGCTCGGCCGCAGAGGTCGTCGTCGCCGAGAAGCGGCGTGAGGACGCGATCCGCGCCGCGACCGGACACCGCTTCGCGCGCTGGAGCTTCGAGGACGCGCTGCGCGCGCAACCGCTGCGCTCGATTTTGCTGCAGGCGGGGCTGCCGCAGGTCCGCTCGCGCAGCGGCGACCGCCGTTGACGCCTCACCGGGACGAGAGGGCGCGAATGCGACGACGTGCCTTGCGTGCGCGCACCACGTTGTCGCATTCGCGCCCACTCACAGGACGAACGACGGGTCAGTGCGCCTTGGTGCCGCGCAGCAGGGTGAGGGTGAGCACCACCGCGACGGCCATGAGGCCGGCGCCGATCCAGCTCGTGGCGACGACGCCGGCGTCGAAGGCGTGGCCCGCGCTCGCCAGCAGCTCGGCGCCGAGGGCGTCGGGCAGGGAGCCGGCCACGTCGACGGCCGCACCGAGCGTCTCGCCGGCCGCCGCCGCATCCGCTGCGGGTACGCCCTCGGGCACGACGAGCTGCTGGCGGTAGACGCCGGTGAGGATGCTGCCGAGCACGGCCGTGCCGATGACGGCGCCGAACTCGTAGGCGGTCTCGCTGACGGCGCTCGCCGCGCCGGCCTTGTCGGCGGGCACGCTCGCGATGATGACGTCGTTGGAGAGGGTCTCGGCGGACCCGACGCCCACGCTGATGAGCAGGAAGGCGAGCGCGATGGCGACGACGCTGATCTCGCCGCCGATGACGGCCATGATCACGTAGGCGCTGCCGGAGAGCACCAGGCCGCCGGCCATGAGCAGGTTCATCGGCGCATGGCGCACGAGTCGCACGATGCCGAGGCCGGCCAAGATCATGCCGACCGTGCCCGGCACGAGCACCAGGGCGGCCTCGACCGGGCTCATGCCGGCGACCAGCTGCAGGTGCTGGGCCACGAAGAAGAGCAGGCCGACGAGCGAGAGCACGCTGACGAAGTTGACGAGGATCGCGCCGGTGAAGCCGGGGTTGGTGAAGAGCCGCACGTCGAGCATCGGGTTCTCGCGGCGCAGCAGCCGGCGCACGAAGAGGGTGCCCGAGACGACGGCGACCACGAGCGCGGCGAGGCCGATGAGGTCGGGCCCGTCGGTGGCGGTGTGCTTGATCGCGTAGACGAGCGGGGCCAGCGCGAGGCCGGAGAGCACGATCGAGATCAGGTCGAAGGGGCCGGGGTTCGAGTCGCGGCTCTCGGGCACGAGCAGCGGCGCGCCGATGAGCAGCGGCACGAGGAACGGCACGGCCATGAGGAAGATGGCGCCCCAGCCGAAGTGCTCGAGCAGGATGCCGCCGAGGATCGGGCCGATGGCGGCGCCGGCCGAGAAGCCCGTGGCCCAGATGGCGATCGCGAGGCGGCGCTGGGTGCGGTCCTGGAAGAGGGAGCGCAGCAGCGAGAGCGTGGCGGGCATGATCATGGCGCCGAAGACGCCCATGAGGATGCGCGCGCCGATGAGCTGCGAGGCGTCGGTCGCGAAGGCGGCTGCGGCGGAGATGAGGGCGAAGCCGGTGGCGCCGATCATGAGCATGCGGCGGCGGCCGAAGCGGTCGCCGAGGTTGCCCATGCCGACGAGCAGGCCGCTGAGCACGAGCGCGTAGACGTCGACGATCCAGAGCTGCTCGGCCGCGCTGGGTCGCAGCTCTCGGGAGATCGTGGGCAGCGCGAAGCTGAGCACGGTGTTGTCGATGGACACGAGCAGCACGGGCAGCATGAGCACGGCGAGGCCGGCCCATGCCCGGGTGCCCGCACGAGGAGTCGCGAGCGTGGTCATGATCGTTACTGTACCGTCTGGACGGTCTTCCGCGCTACCATGGGGTCATGCCTCCCGCATCGAACCGCGAAGCCATCCTCGACGCCTACGAGCGCCTGCTCGTGGAGGACGGCGAGCGCGCGGCCACGGTCGAGGCCGTGGCCCGGGCCGCAGGGGTCTCCAAGGGCGGGCTGCTCTACCACTTCGCTTCGAAGGACGAACTGGCGGATGCGGCGATCGAGCGCCTGCACCGCGTCGCCGCCGAATGCGCCGAGCAGGCCGCGACGCGGCCGGAGGGTGCGATCGAGGTGTTCCTGCGCGACGCCGTCAAGACCGGCGATCCCCTCGACGTCTCGCTCGGCGCCGTGCACGCGCTGCACCAGTCAGGCCGGTACCCGCAGGCGAAGCCCGCCCTCGACGCGGTCGTGCACGGCTGGGTCGCGCAGCTCACCGACGCGCTCGGCGACCCCGCGCTCGCGCGCCTCGTCGCCGTGCTCGGCGACGGGCTCTACTTCGGCGCCGCCTTCAACGGCGGAGCGGGTGGCGTCGCGACCCCGCCGGCGAGCGAGCAGGAGCTCGACGAGCTCATCGCGGCGGTGCAGCAGCTCGCGGCGCTGCGCGGTGCGAAGGCCTAGCCGCACCGCATCCGCTCGCCCCTCCATCCGCCACCCATCAGGCGGCCCGAGCAGTCCTCTCGGGGGGCGAGGGATCGCCGCGATCGGGTTCTAGCCTGACCAGCGGCGATCGCGTCTGCGTCGTGCGGATAGCGGGCTGGGAAGCCCGCTCAGCGAGCCGTTAGCGTTCCCAGCACGGCGCTCGGGGCGCCGGAAAAGGGCAGGTGATCGGGTGAACCGCTCCCCCGATGGGGAATCGGCATGGCGTCGGCATGAGGTCGCGAGCAGCGACCCCGACGAGGCGGGCGAGGACATCTCCCGCCGCTACGACAGCAAGGCCTGGGGCGCTCGGCGCACGGCGCTGGAGTTCGTGTACCGCTTCTCACGCGTCGGCAGCGACGACATGTCGCTGCACAAGACCCGTTTCGATGGCCACCTCGAGGGCCCCAAGCTCACCGGCGACGAGGTGCTCGTCTCCTGGAACAGCCGCGGTCGCGGCGTGCTCGACATCGGCGGCGCCGATCTGCGCGTCGAGGCCGGTGCGCCCGTGCTGCACCCCGTGGGCCGGGACTACCTCTTCGACTACGAGGATTTCGACCAGAACCTCGTGCGCCTGAGCGGATCGCTGCTGCGATCGGTCGCCGGCGAACGGCACGGCGCCCCGGTGCTGCTGCGCTTCGACGCCGGCCACGACCCGGACCCCGCGCAGCTGCACCGCTGGTGGCGCGCCGTCGACGCGGCGGCGCGCGCCGCGCAGCGCCCGCACGAGGTCAACGCGCTGCGCGCGCAGGACCTGCAGCGCGAGGTCGCGGGGGCTTTCCTCGACGCCTTCCCGCACCGCATCGAGGAGCTCGCGCCCGGGCTCTCCGCCGGGGCGGCGGGCGATCGGCTGCGCCGCGCCCTCGAGTTCCTGCACACGAACGCGCACCGGCCGATCGAGACCGAGGACGCGGCCCGCGAGGCCGGGCTCAGCGTGCGGGGCGTGCAGGAGGCGTTCCGGCGCGAGCTGAACGCCTCGCCGACCTCGGTGCTGCGCGGCATCCGCCTCGACCGGGTGCGCGAGCACCTGCAGATCGCCGACCCCGCCTCGACCACGGTCACCGCCGTGGCCCAGCAGTGGGGATTCGCGCACCTCGGCCGCTTCGCCGGCGCCTACGCCGAGCGCTTCGGCGAGAGCCCGAGCACGACGCTGCGCCGGGCCTCGGCGCGGCGCAGCGGCGCACGGGGCTGAGCCGGTCCCTGCGGGCGCGCCGGGACGCGCATCCGCTGTCGGTGGTCGACGGCAGGATGAGGGGATGAGCGCGCTCGAACGCTTCAGCCCGGCGACCCGTGAGTGGTTCGAGGGCGCGTTCGCCGCGCCCACGGCCGCGCAGGAGGGCGCCTGGGCGGCGATCGCCGAGCGGCGGCACGCGCTCGTCGTGGCCCCGACCGGCTCGGGCAAGACCCTCTCGGCGTTCCTCTGGGCGATCGACCGGCTCGTGCAGCGGCCGCCCTCCTCGGACGACGAGCCCAAGGGCACCCGCGTGCTCTACATCTCCCCGATCAAGGCCCTCGCGGTCGACGTGGAGCGCAACCTCCGCGCGCCGCTCGCCGGCGTCACGCGCACGGCGCACCGGCAGGGGGCGACGCCGCGCGAGGTGACCGTGGGGGTCCGCTCGGGCGACACCGACCCGGCCACCCGGCGCACGCTGCTGCGCAACCCGCCGGACGTGCTCATCACGACCCCCGAGTCGCTCTACCTGATGCTCACCTCGAGCGCCCGCGAGACGCTGCGCACGGTCGAGACCGTGATCGTCGACGAGGTGCACGCCGTGGCCGGCACCAAGCGCGGCGCGCACCTCGCGGTCTCGCTCGAGCGGCTCGACGCGCTGCTGCCGCAGCCGGCCCAGCGCATCGGCCTCTCGGCGACGGTTCGGCCGCACGAGGAGGTCGCGCGCTTCCTCGGCGGGCGGGCGCCGGTGACGATCGTGGCGCCGCCGAGCGATAAGGAGTGGCAGCTGAAGGTCGTCGTGCCGGTCGACGACATGAGCCGGCTGAGCTCGGCGCGACCGCGGAACGAGCCGCGGGAGGGGCGCACGGCCGGCAACGTGTTCGGCGGCGACGCGATGGAAGGGTTCGTCGGCGACGCCTCCGGTGCGACTGCGGGCGCGTCGGGGTCCTCCGGCGACGACCGCGGCCCGAGCATCTGGCCGCACGTCGAGCAGAGCCTCGTCGAGGAGATCCTGCGGCACCGTTCCACGATCGTGTTCTCGAACTCGCGCGGGCTCGCCGAGAAGCTGACGGCGCGGCTCAACGAGCTGCACGCCGAGCTGCTCGAGGCGCCGGACCGCGAGCCGGCGAAGCGCCCGCCGTCGCAGCTCATGGGCGGCTCCTCCCAGACGAAGGGCGTCGACGACGAGGCGCCCGTGCTGGCGAGGGCCCACCACGGCTCGGTCAGCCGCGAGCAGCGCGCCATCATCGAGGACGATCTGAAGAGCGGAACGCTCCGCTGCGTCGTCGCCACCAGCTCGCTCGAGCTCGGCATCGACATGGGCGAGGTCGACCTGGTGATCCAGGTCGAGTCGCCGCCGAACGTCGCCAGCGGCCTGCAGCGCGTCGGCCGCGCCGGGCACCAGGTCGGCGGCGTCAGCCGCGGCCTCGTCTACCCGAAGCACCGGGCCGACCTGCTGCACGCGGCCGTCACGGTCGAGCGGATGCGGGCGGGCCTCATCGAGCAGCTCTCGGTGCCCGCGAACCCGCTCGACATCCTCGCGCAGCAGACCGTCGCCGCGACCGCGCTCGAGCCGCTGGATGTGGAGGAGTGGTTCGAGACGGTGCGCGCATCCGCTCCCTTCGCCGGCCTGCCCCGCAGCGCCTACGAGGCGACCCTCGACCTGCTGGCCGGGCGCTACCCCTCCGACCGCTTCGCCGAGCTGCGGCCGCGGCTCGTCTGGGACCGCGAGGAGGGCACGCTCACCGCGCGGCCCGGCGCCCAGCGGCTCGCGATCACGAGCGGCGGCACCATCCCCGACCGGGGACTCTTCGGCGTGTTCATGGCCGGCGAGAAGCCCGTGCGGGTGGGCGAGCTCGACGAGGAGATGGTCTACGAGTCGCGGGTGCAGGACGTCTTCGCGCTCGGCGCGACGAGCTGGCGCATCCAGGAGATCACCCACGACCGGGTCATCGTCACGCCCGCCTTCGGCGAGCCGGGGCGGCTGCCGTTCTGGCGCGGCGACGGCATCGGGCGGCCCGCGGAGCTGGGGCGCGCGATGGGGGCGTACCTGCGCGAGCTGCAGTCCGCATCCGCTGCGGAGGTCGACGACCGCCTCGCCGCCGGCGGGCTCGACGAGAAGGCGGCGCGCAACCTCGGCGACCTCGTGCGCGAGCAGCGCGAGGCCACCGGGCAGGTGCCCACCGACCGCACGCTGCTCGTCGAGCGGTTCCGCGACGAGCTCGGCGACTGGCGGCTGATCCTGCACTCGACCCTCGGCATGCAGGTGCACTCCCCCTGGGCGCTCGCGGTCGCGGCCCGGTTGCGCGAACGCTTCGGCGTGGACGGCGGCGTGGTGGCCAGCGACGACGGCATCGTGGCGCGGCTGCCCGACATGGACTCGCAGCCGCCCGGCGCCGAGCTCTTCGTCTTCGACGCCGACGAGCTGGAGGAGCTCGTGACCGCCGAGGTCGGCGGCTCGGCGCTGTTCGCCTCGCGCTTCCGCGAGAACGCCGCCCGCGCCCTGCTGCTGCCGGGTTACGAGCCCGGCCGCCGCTCGCCGCTCTGGCAGCAGCGGCAGCGCTCCGCCCAGCTGCTCGAGGTGGTGCGCGAGTACCCGGAGTTCCCGATCGTGCTCGAGACCGTGCGCGAGGTGCTGCGCGACGTCTACGACGTGCCGGCGCTGCTGCAGGTGGCGAAGGACCTCGCCGGGCGCTCGCTGCAGCTCGTCGAGGTCGAGACCCCCTCGCCCTCGCCCTTCGCCCGCAACCTGCTCTTCGGCTACGTCGGCGCCTTCCTCTACGAGGGCGACACTCCGCTGGCCGAGCGCCGGGCCGCCGCGCTCGCGCTCGACCCGGCGCTGCTCGGCGAGCTGCTCGGGCGGGTCGAGCTGCGCGAGCTGCTCGACGGCGAGGTCATCGCGCGCACCGAGGCCGAGCTGCAGCGGCTCGCCCCCGACCGGCGCGCCATCGGCGAGGAGGGCGTGGCCGACCTGCTGCGCATCCTCGGACCACTGACGCTCGACGCGCTCGCCGTGCGGCTGCGGGTCTCCCGCGACGACGACGCCGCGGCGCCCGCCGAGCAGGAGATCGAGCGGATGCTGGACGCCCTGCTGCAGGCCCGTCGCGTCATCGCGGTGCAGCTCGCCGGCCGTCCCGTCTGGGCCGCCGTCGAGGACGCGGGGCGCCTGCGCGACGCGCTCGGCGTGCCGCCGCCCCGCGGGGTCTCGGCCGCCTTCCTCGAGCCGGTGGCCGATCCGCTCGGCGACCTCGTCTCGCGCTGGGCGCGCACGCACGGGCCGTTCCCCGCATCCGCCCTCGCCGCCGATCTGGGCCTCGGCGTCGCCGTTGCGACGCAGGCGCTCGCTCGCCTCGCCGCCGACCGGCGGGTGATCGAGGGCGAGTTCCGACCCGACGGCGCCGGCGGCGAGTGGTGCGACGCGGAGGTGCTGCGGCGCCTGCGCACCCGCTCGCTCGCGGCGCTGCGCAAGGAGGTCGAGCCGGTGGCGCCCGAGGCGCTCGGGCGCTTCCTGCCGAGCTGGCAGGGCGTGGGCGGCAACCGCCGCGGCGTCGACGGCTTGCTGGAGACCGTCGAGCAGCTGGCCGGCGTCGCGCTGCCCGCCTCGGCCTGGGAGAGCCTCGTGCTGCCCGCGCGGGTGCGCGACTACAGCCCCGCGATGCTCGACGAGCTCACCGCGAGCGGCGAGGTCGTCTGGTCGGGCCACGGCACGCTCGCGGGCTCGGACGGCTGGGTCAGCCTGCAGCCGGGCGAGGTCGCGCACCTGGCGCTGCCGCTGCCCGACCTGGACTTCGCCGCGACCGAGACGCAGCAGCAGCTGCTCGACGCGCTGGGCGGCGGCGGGGCGTACTTCTTCCGCGCGCTCTCCGACCAGATCGGGGCCACGGACGACGAGGCGCTGCTCGGCGAGCTCTGGGGACTCGCCTGGGCCGGGCGCATCACCAACGACACCCTCGCGCCGCTGCGCGCCCGGCTCGGCGGCGGCACGCACCGCACCAAGGCGCCCGCACCGCGCGGCCGCGGCGTGCGCGGCAAGTACGGACGACCCTCGCTGCCGCTGCGCCAAGGCCCGCCGAGTGCCGCCGGCCGCTGGTCGCTGCTGCCCGAGGTCGAGACCGACGCCACCCGCCGGGCCCAGCTGCTCGGCGAGCTGCTGCTCGAGCGGCACGGCGTCGTCACCCGCGGCGCCGTGCAGGCCGAGGGCGTGCTCGGCGGCTTCGCACTGGCCTACAAGGTGCTCAGCGGCTTCGAGGAGGGCGGCCGCGCGCGGCGCGGCTACTTCGTGGAGGGGCTCGGCGCGGCCCAGTTCGCGGCCGGCGCCACGGTCGACCGGCTGCGCACCTTCTCGCGCGACCCCGACGCACGCCCCGCGCTCGACGCGGTGGCGCTCGCGGCGACCGATCCTGCGAACCCCTACGGGGCGGCGCTGGCCTGGCCGGACTTCTCCTCCGCCGAAGGGGCCAAGCATCGACCCGGGCGCAAGGCGGGCGCGCTCGTCGTGCTCGTCGACGGCGAGCTGGCGCTCTACCTCGAGCGCGGGGGCAAGACGCTGCTGACCGCGTCGCCGGACCCGGCGGTGCTGGCCGCGGCTGCATCCGCTCTGGTGACGACGCTGCGGGGAGGACGGCTGGGGCGGGTGACCGTCGAACGGGCGGACGGGGAGTTCGCGATCGGCACGCCGGTGGGCGACGCGCTGGAGGAGGCGGGCTTCGAGCGGATGCCGCGAGGGCTGCGGCTGCACGGGTGACGCATCGCCACGGGTGACGGATCGCCATGGGCCGGGAGCCGAACGCCGCAGCACCGGGATGCGGAGCACCGCTCCGACCCCGAGCGCGGGGCGGTTCGGGTCCCGGCCGTGCGATCAGACGGGGAGGAGCGGCGCGGGCTCGCCGGCCGGCGCCTCGATGACGATGCCATCCCCAGGGCGCACCGAGCCGCTCGCGACGACGACACCCATCACGCCGCCCTTGCGCTCGATCGTGCCGTCCGGGCGACGGCCCACGAGCTCGCGCAGCAGCCCGGTGTCGAAGCCCTCGATCTGCTGGCAGGGATTGCGCAGGCCGGTCACGCGCACGACGGCCGCCTCGCCGATGCGCAGGAGCGCGCCGGTCGGCAGGCCGAGCAGGTCGATACCGCGGGTCGTGACGTTCTCGCCGAGCTGGCCGGGCTCGATCGCGTGACCGGACTGGGCGAGCTGGTCGAGCAGCTCCGCATGGATGAGATGCACCTGACGCAGGTTCGGCTGCGAGGGGTCCCTGGTGACGCGCGACCTGTGCTGCACGGTCGTGCCGGCGTGCGCGTCGCCCTCGACGCCCCAGCCCTCGAGCAGCTCGATGCTGACGGCCGTCGGCTTGCTGAACCGGTGCTCGGCGTCGCGGCTCACGGCGACGACCTGCGGTGCTGCGCTCATGCTCCGATCCTTGCGGAGAACGTCGCCCAGCGCCACGGCACCGACCATCTGATCATGCGACCTCGACGGACGACTCGGTCCCCTGCTCTGGGACCGGGGTGGGGGCGGACGCGGAGACCAGCACGCGGCGCGGATGCGCGGAGCTGCCGGTGATGATGTAGCAGGCGGCGGGTGCCGGCTCCGGTGCCGCGGCGGGCTCGGGTTCCGGCGCCGAGGCGGCCCCGGACATCGCGTCGGCGTCGGCTCGCGCATCCGGCTCGGGCACCGCGAGGACTGGAGCCGCTGCGGTCGCGGGCGCATTCGCCGCCGGCTCCGCCAGCGCCTCGCGCACGATGCGGCGCGGGTCGTACCGACGGGGGTCCATCGACACCCAGTCCTCCTTCGTGAGCCCCGTCTCCGCCTCGGCCCGCGCCCGCGCCGCGTCGAGGAACGAGCGCAGTCCGCGCACGATCTCGCCGAGCCGCTGCGCGGAGCCGGGCAGGCGCTGGGGGCCGATGATGAGGGCCGCCACGATCGCGACGACCAGCAGCTTGTCGATGCTGAGTTCGAGCATCCGTCAGTCCTCCAGGATCTCGTCGAGGCGCCGGGCCGCACGGCGGTCGTGCAGCCATGCGATGAGCCACGCCACCAGGAACAGCGCCGTCATGGGCAGGGCGATGAGGAACATCGAGAGCAGGTCGGCGGCCGGCGTGACCATCGCGCTGAAGAGCACGATCGCGATCACGACGATGCGCCAGGAGCGGGCCAGCGTGGCCGCGGGCAGGATGCCGAGCAGGTTGAGCACGACCACCACGACCGGCAGCACGAAGGCGATGCCGGTGGCTAGCACCACCTTGAGCACGAAGTCGACGTACTCGCTCGCGGAGAGCACCGAGGTGTCCTCGCTGGAGGCGAAGCCCGCGAGCAGGCTCACCATGTGCGGGAAGAGCATGAGCCCCGCCGCGCAGCCGGCCGCGAAGAGCGGCACGGCGGCGGCGAGGGCACCGAAGGTGAAGCGTCGCTCGCGACCGGTGAGGCCCGGCGCGAGGAAGCCGAGCAGCTCGGCCAGCCAGACCGGGCTCGAGAGCGCGATGCCGGCGTAGAGCGCGATGCGCAGCCGCAGGTCGAAGGCGCCCGTGACGACCTCGTAGTTGAGGCTCGCGTCGCGCGAGGCGGCGAGCTCGACGATCGGGGCGCGCAGCACCTCGAGGATCGGCTCGCTGAGCAGGAAGCCCGCGACCGCGCCGGCCGCGAGCGCCACCGCCGCCCGCACCGAGCGGATGCGCGCCTCGCGCAGGTGCGCGCCGAGCGGCATGCGCCGGGGCGCGGCGGCGGTGGCTGCGGCGGTCATGCGACCGAGCGGATGGGGGTCTCGGCGGAGGCGGGTGCGGTGGGCCGCGCCTCCGTTCCGTCGTCGACAGCGTCGGGCTCGCTGGAGGT
>Ga0265798_10001303_pt1 | contig 38989 bp, 40 predicted proteins | sample P3T30metagenome_FD_192430 | JGI IMG/M metagenome (GOLD analysis project Ga0265798, IMG submission 192430) | Plant litter microbial communities from East Loma Ridge, Irvine, California - P3 T30 | ecosystem: Environmental > Terrestrial > Plant litter > Unclassified | place: USA: California...
GCACCGTTGATCAAGACCGTGCGAGGCTCCGGCTATGTCATTGCCGAACCTGTCTAAAGGCTGGCGTTCTTCCAGCAGTCGGCTGCTGGCGCTCTACAGCTTTCTGTTCGTGGCCTGGAGCAGCATCCTCATGGGGGTGTTGTACTACGAGGTCTCGACCTACCTCGCCGACCTGGCGCGGCACTCCCTGATGCAGCGTCAACATCTGTTCTCGCGGTTCCACGGTGAAGCGCTGAACGAGGCGCTGGCTGCCAGCGAAGCATTCGATGATCGCACCTTCGATGCCTATGGCCTGTTCGACCTGCAACTGCGGCCGTTGTCCGGCCAGCTGCTGCAAGTGCCGCGGGGCCTGCCGCTGGACGGTCGCATCCACGACCTGGACAGCTGCGTGGACAGCGCCAACCCGCAGATGCCGCAGAACAGCTGCGACGCGGTGGCCATGCGTACACTCGATGGTCGCTGGCTAGTGCTGGTACGCGACAACGGTTCGCTGTTCGCGGTGACCCACATCATTCTGCGCGCACTGCTGTGGGGGATTTCGCTGACTATCATTCCCGGGATCGCCGGCTGGCACCTGCTGCGACGCAGGCCATTGCGGCGCATCCGCGCCATCGAGGCCCGTGCCGATGCGATCGTTGCCGGTGATCTGACCACTCGCCTGCCGCTCTCGGACCGCCGGGACGAATTGGACATGCTGGCGGCGATCGTCAATGCGATGCTCGAACGCATCGAGCAACTGATGATCGAGGTCAAGGGCGTCTGCGACAACATTGCCCATGACTTGCGCACCCCCCTGACCCGCCTGCGCGCCCAGTTGTATCGCATCCAGCAGGAGGCGCCTGCCGATTCACGCCAGGCGTTGCAGCTGGACGACGTGATCGCTGAAGCCGACACGCTGATGGCGCGTTTTCGTGGGCTGTTGCGCATCTCGGAAATCGAAGACCACCGCCGACGTTCCGGCTTCATTTCCTTCGACCCGCAACCGCTGCTGCACGAACTGCACGACTTCTATCTGCCTTTGGCCGAGGACGAGGGCATCAATCTGCGTCTGGACGTGCCCGACACGCTGCCGATGCTGCATGGCGATCGCGCACTGCTGTTCGAAGCCGTGGGCAACCTGCTCAGCAATGCCATCAAGTTCACTCCGGCGCACGGTCTGGTGGTGCTTGGCGCCACGGCGGAAAACGGCGCCACACGTTTGGAAATCAGCGACAGCGGACCGGGTATCGCACCAGAGGAGCGCGAAGCGATCTTTCAACGCTTTTATCGTTGCGAAGCCGACGGCCAGCACAGCGGCTTCGGCCTCGGGCTGTCGATCGTTGCTGCGGTGGTCAAGCTGCATGGGTTCACCCTCGAAGTGGGCAGCAGCGAACAAGGTGGCACGCGGATGACCCTGTGGTGCCGACAAAGCAAGGCATTGGTGTGAACATGAACCTGCTCTATATCAGCGACACGCCCGACAACGCCCTGCAACGCGCATTGGCGGAACACGCCACAACGCTGCACACGGTCGATACGGCCACAGCGGCGCAGGCGCTTGTGCCAGGCCAATATGGGTTCATCGTGCTGGCACTGGAACGCTCTGGCCAGGACGCGTTGGAGCACTGCCTGGCGCACCGGGGCAGCGCTGCGCTGATGGTGCTGCTGGCCGGCGACGACCGTCAGGCCCGTATCGCCGCCCTGCGCGCCGGGGCCGATGCGTGCCTGGCGCAGCCGGTTGCCTCGGCCGAGGTGCTGGCGCGTCTGCAGGCACTGTCCCGTGCGCGGCCGCGCGCCCCTGCCCTGCCGCCTTCACGCCTGTGGTTGTCGCCATCGCGGCTGATGGTCGGACGCGGCAAGCGCCAGCAGAGCCTGACCGTCAGCGAGCATCGCTTGCTGGCGATGCTGGCAAGCAACCCTGGCGCGGTCAGCCGGCAGTCCATCGAGCAGCAATTGTGGGGCGCAGGCCAGGCGCCGAAGACGGCGCTGATCGAGCGACACGTGTGCAACCTTCGTCGCAAGCTGGCCCAGCTCGATTGCCCCGAAGCCCTGCAGACCCTGCGCGGCTTTGGCTACAGCCTGGCCGAGCCGCTGCTGCTGCGCGCCGACTAAGCGAACCCGGGGCCCTCAGCGGGCGCGCAGCATGCAGCGGGCGTAGCGCTCGTCCACCCGTTGGGCAAACCAGGCCGTGGTCAGGTTGCGGGTGATCTTCGGGCTCTGCAGTTTGATGCCCGGAAGGATTGCCCGCGGAACCGGCTTGCCGGCAGCCTTGTCGGCCAGGGCGAAGGTACGCTCGAAGAGCGTGGTCTTTTCGAAATCCAGGGTTTCACCTTCCTCGAGGGCACGGCGAATGTCGCGGTCGTTCATGTTCAAGCGGTTGCCAAGATTGCGTACCGCCAGCTCGGTGTTGCTGGCGGCGCTGGAGTCGTAGCGAATCAGGTCGCCGTCGAGCGCCAGACGGCCGCCGGACAACTGGTTCACGGCATTCTGGAACGCCGCGTTGCGACTTGCGTACCAGCCGGCGTTGAAATCGGCGAAGCGGTACAACGGACGTTCGTAGCTGGCCGGATAGCCAAGCAGATGGGCAATGCCGAAATACATGCCGCCGCGCCGGGTGAACACTTCGCGGCGAATCGAACCGTCTACGGTGTAGGGGTAGCGCGCGCGGTGCTTCTCGGCGAAGTCGATGCTGACCTGCATCGGTCCGCCGGTGCGGACTGGGTTGAACGTGCCGAACAGCTGCCTGCCCAAGGGCACCATGCCGGTGAAGTCGTCGAAGATTTCGCTGAGCTGTTTCTCCGAGCGCGCAGCCTCCAGTCGTTGCGCATAGGACTTGCCGTCGACCGAGCGAATGCCCAGCGCAGCGTCGACGAGAAAGCCCGGTACATGCACCCGGCCGGCGCGGCGGTCGATTTCCTGGCGGGCGATCTTGCCCAGCCCCGGCACGCTGGGGTCGACCTGGAAGGTGGATTCCTGCTCGGCCACGGCCAGCACCGCGCACAGGTTTTCATCGCTGCCCGGGATGCCCTGCACGTTCAGGGCCGTTTCGATATCGGCAGCCCAGCCCTCGCGGTCGGTGACCTTGGCGGGCAGCAGCTGCACGAGCTTGGCACGCACCTGTTCGGGCGAAGGTGCCGGGGGTTGGTTGCTGCGTTGACTGGAACAGGCGGCGAGCAATACAAGGAGGATGCTCAGTGCGCCATGGCGCACGGCGAGCCGGCTTCTGGACATGTAAGGCCTTGGGAACGGATGGATTTGCGCCAGTATGGACGAGGCCCCGGCATGTCGACAGCCCCAGTGCAAATACCCCGCAGTCTGGCTATGCTTGCGCTCATGACCATGGCCCCTGCCACTCGCCAACCCTGCCCACCCGGCGCTTGCATCTGCGAGCGCGAACGCCTGCACGCGGTTCCCGATGCCGACCTGCGCATCCTGCGCCTGACCCGCGATGAAGAAAAGCGCCTGCTCGAACGGCTGGAGAACGTGGACAGCCTGGATGACCTGCGGCGCTTGCAGCAGCGCATCTTCGACCAGCTTGGCCTGCGTGTCGAAGTCACGCCAGGCTCAGGCACCGTGCGCAGCATGCGTGGCATCGCTATCCACCTCGACGCGCTGCCGGGACTGTGCCGCAAGACGCGGCAAGCGATCCCGGCCGCCATCCGTCGCGGCCTGGAAAAGAACCCCCAGGTGGCCTACCGGCTGCTCGATGCCCACGACCTGCTCGGCGGCTGACGGGAGCTGGCACGGAATCTGCTCAAGCCCTGTCAATCAGTGTCGAAACGCCATGTTTTCGTCACTCTTTCCGAACAGACGGGGTTGGCATGGACACACGTTTTTCTTGCACCGGTTGTGGCAAATGCTGCAGCGACCATCACGTACCGCTGACGCTGTCCGAGGCGCGCCATTGGGCGGAAGACGGCGGCCAGTTGATCGTGTTGCTCGAAGCCTTCCTGGAAAACGGCCCCGGGCTGCACAGCCTGAACCTCAGCCACGCGCAACAGGAACATGCCAGACGGCGTTCGCTGCCCGTGCTGTGCGGCAGCGCGCCCGCCTACGTCTCGATCACCTTCGCTGCCTACAACGTCGGACCTTGCCGCAACCTGGATGCCGACAATCGCTGCGGCATCTATGCCAAGCGGCCGCTGGTGTGCCGGATCTATCCGATGGAGATCAACCCGCACATTCCACTGCGTCCGGACATGAAGGATTGCCCGACCGAAGCCTGGGCCACTGGCTCTGCGTTGATTGCCGGTGGGCATTTGGTCGACGCGCCGCTGGCGGCGTTGATCGAGCAGTCGCGCCAGGCCGACCGTGACGACATCGCTGCCAAGGCGCAAGTGTGCGCGCAGCTGGGCATCCACACTGCTGCGCTCAAGGGTGATGGCTTCACCACTTACCTGCCGCCGCCTGCCGCTTTCCTCGCGGCGCTGCGCGAAGTCGACACCATGCCGATGCTGACGAACAACTTGTTGACGCGCTGGGACCTGCACGTCCCGGATGAGGACCTGGCACGGCGCCTGGCCGAAACCGGCGCGATGATCGCCGCCATCCTGGCCGACGACGCCATGTTCATTTCGCTGCGCCGGGTGGCCTGAGCAGCGCAAACGCGCAGATGGGAGATGCACATCGCGAATCATTACGTTATATTATAACTATAACATAATGGATCGTTGCACATGCGCTCACCTCGTTTTGCCCCCATGGCCGGCCTCGCCTTCAGCGTACTGGGGATGCCCGCCTACGCTGAAACCTCGCCCGAAACCCTCGAACTGGAAGCCATCAGCGTCACGGCGGGTGGCGATATGGAAACCGCGACCGGTCCTGTCACCGGCTACCGCGCGACCCGTTCGGGCAGCGCGACCAAGACCGATACCGCGATCAAGGACATTCCCCAAGCGGTCAGCGTGATCCCGGTCCAGGTGCTTCAGGACCTGGGCAGCAGCAATGTGGAACGTGCCCTGCAATACGCCGGGGGTGTGTCCCAGCAGAACAACTTCGGCGGCCTGACGCTTTACGAATACAGCGTGCGCGGCTTCAGCACCTCGGAATTCTACCGCGACGGCTTCAGCGCCAACCGCGGCTACCCTGCGACCCCGGACGTTTCCAGCATCGAACGCATCGAGGTGCTCAAGGGCCCGGCTGCCAGCCTGTACGGACGTGGCGATCCCGGCGGCACGGTCAACATCGTCAGCAAGAAACCCCAGGCCGAATCCTTCGCGCGCCTGTACGGCAGCGCCGGCTCCTGGGACCGCTATCGCACCAGCCTGGACCTGAACACCCCGCTCGATGCCGAGGGCCAGGTGCTGAGCCGGGTCAACCTGGCGGTGGAAGACAACCATAGCTTCCGTGACCATGTGCAGAGCAAGCGGGTGTACGTGGCGCCTTCGCTGAGCTGGCAGCTGGACCCGGACACCTCCCTGCTGGTGGAGACCGAGCTGGTGCGCCACCAATCGGTGTTCGACCGCGGGGTGGTAGCGCCGGGCAATGGCTGGGGTGGAGGCTCGCGCCGGACCTTTCTCGGCGAGCCGAACGACGGATTCATCGACAACGACAACAACCGCATCCAGGCCGCGCTGGAACACCGGCTCAACGACGACTGGCAACTGCGCGTGGCCAGCCACTACAAACAGGGCGAGCTGAGCGGCGATGCCAGTGAGGCACGCGCGCTCAACGCCGACGGCCATACGGTCAATCGGCGCTTTCGAGAGCGCGACATGGATTGGCACGACAGCATCAGCCAGGTCGAGCTGCGCGGTTTCCTCGACACGGCCAGCGTGCAGCATGAACTGTTGATTGGCAGCGAATATGAGGATTACCGCAAGAACGAACGGGTGACCGCTACCGCAGGTGCCTACCGAATCGACATCTTCGACCCGGTGTACGGCCAGCCCAAACCCACAGGCGCGCGGTCGGGCTCGGATTTTCGCGAGCATGTGCGCAGCCACGCGCTGAACCTGCAGGATCAACTGGTGTTCAGCGACAAACTGCGCGGCATGCTGGGCATGCGCTATGAACATTTCGAACAGCGCATCGCCGACTACACTACCGGCAATCGCAACCTGCAGCGCCAGGATGCTTTCACCCAGCGCGCCGGGCTGCTCTACCAACTCACGCCGCAATGGGGGCTGTTCGCCAATGCCTCGACGTCGTTCAAGCCCAACAGCGGGCTGGATGCCGGCGGCAAGTCGTTCGACCCTGAAGAAGGCATGGGCTACGAGGCGGGGCTCAAGGCCGAGTTGTTCGACGAGCGCCTGAGCGCGACCCTGGCGGCGTTTCACATCGACAAAGAGAACGTGCTGGCGCTGGACCCGGCGAGCAACCTCAATCGCGCCATCGGCAAGGCACGCAGCCAGGGCGTCGACTTGCAGTTCAGTGGCCAGCTGACCGACTCACTACGTGTGATCGGCGCCTACGCCTGGATTGATGCCGAGGTCACCGAGGGCGACGCCAGCGTGCCCAAGGGCAGCCGCCTGCTTGGCGTGGCACGCAACAGCGCCAGCCTGCTGGGCGTCCATGAGTTTCAGGACGGGCCGTTGCGCGGTTCCGATATCGGCGCCGCGTTCACCTATGTAGGGGATCGGTCCGGCGAGTCGGGGGGCCGTTTCGAGTTGCCCGCCTATCACACGGTCGATTTGCTCGCGCATTACAAGGCCAGCGACAAGGTCACCCTGGGGGTCAACCTGAACAACCTGTTCGACGAAAAGTACTTCGAGCGATCCTACAGCAACTACTGGGCGATGCCCGGTGAGCCGCGCAACCTGACCTTGAGCGTTGCCGTGGATCTGTAGAGGGCGATTGCCCGTACTACGGCCTCATCCTTGAAGGCCGCCCTACCGGCGCACACCCAGGCCTCAGATGCGGAAACTACCGACCAGTTGCTTGAGCCGCAGGGCCTGCTGTTCGAGGTCGGCGCACGCACGCAGGGTGGACTGCAGGTTTTCCACACCTTCCTGGTTGAGGGTGTTGATCTCGGTGATATCGACGTTGATCGATTCCACCACGGCAGTCTGCTCCTCGGTAGCGGTGGCCACCGACTGGTTCATGCCATCGATTTCGCCGATGCGCTGGGTCACGCTGACCAGACGCTCACCGGCCTGATTGGCGATGGTGACGCTGGACTCGCTCTGGCCCTGGCTTTCGTTCATCAGGATGACCGCCTGGCGTGCGCCCACCTGCAACTGCTCGATCATGCCCTGAACCTGCTGTGCCGATTCCTGGGTGCGGTGCGCGAGGTTACGGACTTCGTCGGCGACCACGGCAAAGCCCCGCCCGGCTTCGCCGGCGCGCGCCGCTTCGATCGCCGCATTGAGCGCAAGCAGGTTGGTCTGCTGTGAAATGCTGGTGATCACTTCCAGGATCTGACCGATGTTGACGGTGCTGGCGTTCAGGCTTTCGATGTTGCTGCACGAGCCGCTGATCTTTTGCGACAGCACGTTCATGGCGCTGATGGTCTGGCCGACCACCGCCTGGCCATCGGCGGCCAGGCTGCGCGCGGCACTGGAGTGCTGCGAAGCCAGGGCGGCGTTCTGGGCAATTTCCTGCGCGGCGGCGCCCAGTTCGTTGATGGCGGCGGCCACGCTGCTGGTGCGGTTGACCTGCTGATCGGAGTTGAGCATCGAGGAGTTCGAGGCACTGACCACGCGCAACGCCAGTTCGTTGACCTGGCCAGTGGCCGAGGCTACCTCGCGGATCGAGTCATGGATGCGTTCGACGAAACGGTTGAACGAAAGCGCCAGGGCGCCGAACTCATCGGCGCTGTGCAGGGTGAGCCGACGGGTCAGGTCGCCCTCGCCTTCGGCGATGTCGTGCATGGCCCGGCCCATTGCGTGCAAAGGCTGCATCAGCAGGCGAATGAGCATGCCAAGCAAGGCGATGGTGAGGACCACGGCAATGACCGTAGCGATCACCGCCGAGCTGCGAAACTGGCTGAGCATCGAGTAGGCCTTGGCCTTGTCCATGCTCAGACCGATGTACCAGTCGACCGAAGGCAGCCCCTCGACCTTGGCGAAGGTCACGATGGACGGACGGCCATCGCGTTCGACCTCGGTGACGTCGCTGCCGATGCGCGGTGTGTGCTGCGGGTACACGTCCTTGAGTGACTTCATCACCAACTGGTTGTCGGGGTGGACCAGGATCTTGCCGTCGGCGCTGACCAGAAAGGCGTAGCCACTGCCGTCGAAATCCAGCGAGTTGATGGTCTTGACCAGCGTCTCGAGGCTCAGATCCCCGCCCACTACACCGACCGGCTGACCATTGGCGCTCAGCGATGGGGTGGCGATAGTGAGGATGGTCTTGCCGTTCGCGGCATCGACGTAAGGTTCGGTGAGGATGGTCCGGCGCGCGTTCATGGCGTCGGTGTACCAGGGACGGGTGCGCGCATCGTAGCCTTCGGGCATGGTATCGGGCGGCTCGAGGAAATAACCTCCCGAGACATTGCCCAGATAGGCAAACTCGAAGTTGGCCAGCAAGGTCTTCTGCTTGAGCAAGGCGCCTATGGCCTCGGGACTGGGGTTGAGGGCAACGCTCTCGGCCAGGGTTTCGGCCAGCAGGATGCGTCCCGAGAGCCAGTGCTGGATGTTCGTGGCAGTGCCACTGCCCATTTCGTGCAGGTAGCTTTCAAGGTCGGCACGAATGGCATTGCGCTGCAGGTAATCGTTATAGAACGTGAACAACGCGAAGGCTGCGGTCACGATGAGCGAAGCGGCCAGGAGAATCTTGTGGCTGAATTTCAGGGTTTTTTGCATGGCCGGTAGGTCCGCTGTGATGTTGCACGGGCTATCGGCAAATATGTGACAGTATTTAGCGTGGATCCAATAATAGCCTGATGCCACTAGTCATTTCCGACTGTCGGTAGTTATTTCCATAACAGGATGTGTCGGATTTGACTGACGGTTGGGCTTTGACCAACAGTGAGCAGCGCTCGGGTCGATCGGTCCAACCGGGCACTGCAGGTGAGTGTCACGTATTGAGGAGTGAGTGCATGGCAATCGAACGCTACAACGGCTTTGCCCAGGCCCTGCATTGGCTGACGGTCGCCGCGCTGTGCCTGGTGCTGCCGTGCGTGTGGGTAGCGGAGAATTTTCCGCCCGGTCCGGTACGGGTGCTCTGGTACCTGGCACATGAGTCCATGGGCATCAGTGTCGCCCTTCTGGTGCTGATCCGGCTGACCTGGCGCTGGCGCCACAGGGCGCCAGCCTATCGAGCGGAGATCGGTGCCGGTACGCGGGTATTGGCCCATCTGAATCATGGCTTGCTGTACGCCGTGTTACTGACCATGCCAGTGACCGGCTACCTGATGGCCGGCAATGGCCAGGACGTGCCGTTTTTCGGGCTGGTGTCGCTGCCTGGGTTCGTCCAGAACGAGGCGCTGGGTAAATTCGCCAACACCGTACATGTCTGGGGGCAATTCGCGCTGTACGGATTGATCATCATGCATGTCGCCGCCACGGTATGGCACGTGGCGGTGCGCCGGGACGGCATGCTCGAGCGGATGCTGCCGCCGCAACGCGACTGACGCGTACGGCGGCCGCCTGCCGTCAGCGCTGACCGATGCTGCTGAACTGTCCGAGCATCTGCGCGAACTGCGACAGGGGCATCTTCTGGCCGTTGAAATCCACCACGGCATCGCTGTAGCGCAGGCTGGCACGTAAATGCTCGCCTTCGTCCTTGACCAGCCCGAGCATCTGCCCCAGCCCGGCGACGGTAGCGCTCAGATCCCGTCCGGCCTGTTCCACACGGGCCGGATCCGTCTGCCCCTGGAGCCTGGCCTGCAGGCTGCCGACGTCTGCCAGCATCGGCTTGGACAGTTGCAGATCCGCCTGCACATTGGCGATGAGTGCGGGCCAATAGGCTGGCGAGCCAGGTTTGGCCGGCGCGGGATTGGCCAGGCGAGCCGTCATGCTCAAATGACTTTCGCCGTGGTCGGTGGCCAGGCTCAAGCGTTCCAGTTGCAACTGGGGCTTGGCATCCAGCAGCCTGCCGATGAGCGCTTCCAATTGCTGCCGCTGGGCAATGCTCAAGCGCAAGGGTGGCAATGTTCCGTCTGGCAAAGGTGTCTGCCACTGCGGCGCGATGACCGTTCGATAGAAATCACCGAATTCCCGACTGGCAACGATATCGAGGTTGGCCAGCTTGATGCTCATCTGCAGCGCGCCGACCGGTCGGCTGGCATAGTTCACGGCGCCGATACTGTAGCTGGCCTGGTCGTCAAGCTTGCCCTCCACTTCCTGCATCAGGCCGGAAGCGGCAAGGTTTTCCACCTGGACGGGGGCGATCTCGGCGCCCTGCAGACTGGCCTGGGCAAGTTTGAGTTCCGAGTGCCCCAGGTACAGGCCAGAGGTACCCAAGGTGCCGCCGGTATCGAAGCTCAAGCCTTTGAATTGCGCCTGCAGGCGACCTGCCTGGCCTTCGATGTCGGCCAGCAGTTCTTCGCTGCGGCCGGTCAGGCTGTAATGGCTGGCGTCGGCGCTCAACACCAGGCGGGCGTTCAAGCCGGAAAATTTCACGGTGTCGTTGCCCTCGCGGGCGTCGAGCGGCAACAGTTGCAGGCGCGTGTCACTGGCACCGTCGTAACCGATGCTGGCCTGACCGCGCAACGGCGGCTGCTCCTGACTCATGGCAAACCAGGCTTGGGTGTCGGCGTTGCGCTCGAGGGCGAAGTTGCTCGCGGCCATCACTGGCATCAACCTGAATGTTTTCAGGTGTGACCAGGGCAGCGGCCCGTGCTCGATATGATCGATCAGCAACAACTCGCGGTTTTCGGGCCTGCCCTCGGCCTGCATGCCGTGAAGTCTGATTCGGTAGTGCGCGGTGCTGGTGAAGAAATGCCGCTCCAGGGACAGCAATTCGATCTGCATGCCCGGCTGGCCGTCGAAGCTGAAGGAGGCAGCCAATTCGCGATTGGCCTGCTCGATGGCATTGCCGAGGACCGGCTCCAACTGGGTGCCAGTATACCAGGCGCCACCCAGGGTGGCGGCCGCAGCCATGACGACGATGCCGGCAATGATGCCTGTTGCTTTGTTCATGATCGGACTCATTCGAAAGAATACCGCTGCACCCGGAGCACTGCCGCCCAGGGCGCGAGCAAAACGGCCACGGCGCAGCGCCGGGCCGCAGGTTAGCACCTGCGCTTAGTTACCGGCCAGCCAGGCAGTGGCTCGTCCGACGGCAAATTGCTACCGATGATGACTTTGGTCGCGGCCGCGGAAACGCGCCGTTTTCTTTGCATATCCGTAACTTGTGCGCAACAGTTTATGCCCTTTCGTCAGTCTTTTTTTTAAGGCACAGAACCCTTGGGCGTTGCGTCAGTCGACTGTTCAGACGCTTACGCATCATTGAAGGGACGCCCCCATGACTACCGCCTCCATTCTAGTCCTTGAAGATGAGGACCTTATCCGCCTCCTGCTGACGACGGTGCTCGAAGATGCAGGTTTCGAGGTGACGGCATTCGCAACCGCCGATCAAGGCTACGACTTTCTCGAGACGCACCCGGGAGAAGTCAACATGGTCGTCAGCGATATCCGTATGCCGGGGCATATGGACGGCTACGACTTGAGCAAGATGGCCGCCGAACGCTGGCCTACCCTGCCGATTCTGTTGACCTCGGGTTACTCGGGTCGCGACCTGGATCTGGGGCCGAATGTTCAGTTTCTGCCAAAGCCGTGGACCAACGAACGGCTGTTGAGCAAGGTGACGACCTCACTGCACATGCATTGATGGGTAAAGCGCGTCAGCGTGGCTTGCCTTGCAAGGCATCCCTGGCGAATGTCGCGGCCTGCCGCGTCATCTGGTCGAGCTGACGGTCGCGTTTTCTTTCGGCCTCGAGCATGGCTTTGCGTCCATGCTGATTGAGCAGATAGGCATGAATCTGTCGGACCTCCAGCGAAGCGTAGACAGGTGCGACATCAAGCACGGCAATGGGCTGGTCGGTTGCCCCGCCATCGCTGCTCAGCTTGACCTGCGGCCCCTGCGCGCCGATCACCTGAAAGCCCAGATTCTCGAACCAGGGCACCTTGCCCAGTACGCACGCCAGTTCGACGTGGGCATGACGCACCCGGATGGCCTCGAGTAACGCCCGCGCCACTCCTTGCCTGCGCCGCGCCATGCGCACTGCCATGTAGGCCACCGTGCACACTGCGGGGTCATGGGCGGCTCGCAGGAACAGGGCGAAGCCGTCGAGCGTTTCCGGTCGGGCAGGGTCGAACGCCAGCACCAGCTCCGGTTTTACCTCACGCCCTCCAGCCATCGCTTCCAGGTACAGATGCACTTCATAGCCGACGCCGTATTGGTACAGCTGGTACAAAGGGTTGCTCGGGGTAATGCCCAGGCTGCTGATGTCGGTAAGGTAGTCGACCACCATCTGCAGCAATTGGCTCTTGACGTCTTCGGACGGCGCGCAGGTGGAGTGATGGATCAGTGACATCGGTAGCAAGGCTCCGGCAGGACGTACACAGTTGAAAGTGCACGAATGATAAACCGTACCTTGCCTGGATCGACAGTGGCACGTGCCCGCCAGCCAGGCGACGGGCTGGCAGAGCACACTTCAGCCGCGGCCAACGAACGGCATGTTGGTCGCCATGACGGTCATGTTGAGTACGTTGGCAGATAGTGGCAGCTTGGCGATATAGCGAACCGCGTCGACAACGTGAACCATATCGACCATGGGTTCGACGGCGATGTCGCCATTGGCCTGGCGAACACCCTTGGTCATGCGCGCCGACAAATCGGTGAGGGCATTGCCAATATCGATCTGGCTGCAGGCGATGTTGAACTCGCGACCATCGAGCGCGAGGCTTTTGGTAATGCCCAGCACGGCGTGCTTGCTGGCGGTATAGGGCATGCTGAAACTGCGTGGCGTGTGCGCCGAGATCGACCCGTTGTTGATGATCCGGCCACCTTGCGGTTGCTGTCGGCGCATCAACCCGAACGCCGCGCGACAACACAGAAAAACCCCGGTGACGTTGGTCTGCAGTACGTCGGCCCATTTGGCCACGTCCAGCTCGTCGATGGGCACTGCGGGCGCGCCGATGCCGGCATTGTTGAAGATGACGTCAAGGCGCCCGTAAGTCTCTTCGACCCTGGCGAACAACGCATCCACGCTGGCACTGTCACGCACATCGGCCGCCACGGCCAGGGCTTCACCGCCCTGCTCGGCGATCTTCCGAGCCACGGCCTGCACGGTCTCCAGACGTCTGCCTGCCAGCACCACGCAGAAGCCGTCGGCTGCCAAACCGAGGGCCGTTGCCTGGCCAATGCCGCTGCCGGCACCTGTCACCAACGCTATCTTCTTCGACATACTTGTCTCTCCGGTTTCGGGATCAATTACTGTCCGCTGCGCGCCCCTTGCGTTCCTGGATCATCTGCTCACCGCTTTGCTGGCGCTGCTGCTGGAGCATATCGCCGCCTTCAGGCGATGCCGAGGGCGCAGGCCTTGGGATCGTACTCGAACTTCGAGTGGCCGGCGCGCGATTCATGCTGCTGGAGGGGTTGCGCGTGGTGTTGGCCTGGGGCTGCGCAGTGCCGGGTGTCGAGGCCGTGCCAGGTGCCGGGGCCGTGGTGCTTGCGGGGCTGGCAGCGGAACCCGCCGCCGGGCTCGAGGCACTGACGCCCGGCGCAGCACCCACACCGCACGAGGCAGCGAAGAGCATTCCAACCAGGCCGGTGTACTTCAGGGCGTGCAAGAGCGCTTTCATGGATGCTTACCTCGGGCAATGACGTGATGGGTTTCCTGTTGTAGCTGAGCCCGTTGGCCACCTGTAGTTCCCTGGGTGCGCCGAGCGTGGAGGCGGTTGTTGGCTTGCAGGCGCGCGGCTGGGTTACCCTTGCAGGGATGAACTTGCACTTATCAATACGTTTCAACAAGGATCGAAGCAATGTCCGAGCCGGCGAAAAACCGCGCCCCTCATCAGGCCCACTGCAAGGACTGCAGCCTGGCGCCGCTGTGCCTGCCGCTGTCACTGGAACTGGCCGACATGGATGCGCTGGACGACATCATCAAGCGCGGCCGCCCGCTGAGAAAGGGTGAGTTCCTGTTTCGCCAGGGGGAAGCCTTCGCAGCCGTATATGCCGTGCGTTCCGGTGCCTTGAAGACGTTCAGCCTGAGCGACAGGGGTGAAGAGCAGATCACCGGATTTCATTTACCCAGCGAACTGCTGGGGTTGTCCGGGGTGGACCGCCTGGTGTATCCGGTGACCGCGCAGGCACAGGAAACCACGTCGGTGTGCGAGATTCCTTTCGAACGCCTCGACGAACTCTCGGTGCAACTGCCGCAGCTGCGTCGCCAGCTCATGCGGGTGATGAGTCGCGAGATCCGCGACGATCAACAAATGATGCTGCTGCTGTCGAAAAAGACCGCCGAGGAGCGTATCGCGACCTTCCTGGCCAATCTGTCGGCCCGGCACACTGCACGCGGCTACTCGGCGGTGCAGTTTCGTCTGAGCATGTCGCGCAACGAGATCGGCAACTTCCTGGGCATGGCGATGGAAACGGTGTCGCGAGTGTTCACTCGGTTCCAGCACGGTGGGCTGCTCGAAGCGCACGGCAAGGAAGTACGCATCCTCGATGCGCAACGCCTGTGCGCCGTGGCCGGTGGCACGGTGCTCGAATGAGCACGGCAGGTGGGGCAGTACTGGCCACCACTGAGGGTTATACTGCACGACCCCTGCCCTGCCAGAGCTACGACCGATGGTTTTCGACGAACACAGCTTCAAATCCCTGATCCGCCCTGTGCCGGATTTCCCCAAGCCCGGCGTGGTGTTTCGTGACATCACCCCGCTGTTCCAGTCGCCCAAGGCTCTGCGCCTGGTGATCGACAGTTTCGTGCATCGCTACATCGACGTCCCGTTCAGCCATATCGGCGCCATGGATGCGCGCGGTTTTCTGATCGGTTCCATCGTTGCCCACCAACTGAACAAACCGCTGATCCTGTTCCGCAAGCAAGGCAAGCTGCCCGCCCACGTGCTGAGCGAGGGTTACCAGACCGAATACGGCGAAGCGTTCCTGGAGGTGCATGCCGACAGCCTGTGCGAAGGCGACTCGCTGGTGCTGTTCGACGACTTGATCGCCACCGGCGGCACCCTGATCGCTGCGGCCAATCTGGTTCGGCGCATGGGGGCCGAGGTGTTCGAGGCCGCCGCGATCATCGACCTGCCCGAGTTGCAAGGCTCGCAGCGTCTGCAGGACGCCGGCGTGGGCACCTTCTGCCTGACCCGCTTCGCACTCGACGAGCGCTAGCGCTCGTTGCAGCACCACTGCGACGTCGCACCACAGGCCATCCGATGCAGTCCCCGACGGAATGTTGCGGTCCACATCCACAGCATCCACTCACACCTGGAGACGACATGACTCATTCTGCATTGGTAGTAGGCGCAAGCGGTATCGTCGGCAGCGCGACTTCGCGACTGCTGCTGGATCAGGGTTGGCAGGTTGCCGGACTGGCGCGCAAGCCCAACGTGGCCGAAGGGGTTACCCCTGTGCAGGCCGACCTGATGGACCCAGCCTCCCTGGCCACGGCACTGGCCGAGCTGAAGCCCAGCCACGTGTTCTTGACCACTTGGGCTCGCCAGGATACCGAAGCGGAGAATATCCGTGTCAACGCCGCCATGGTGCGCAACGTGCTCGATGCGCTGCGCGCGGCGGGCAGCGTCAAGCATGTAGCCTTGGTGACCGGCCTCAAGCACTACCTGGGCCCGTTCGAAAACTACGGCAAGGGCAGCCTGCCACAGACACCCTTCCGTGAGGAACAAGGCCGCCTGGACGTCGAGAATTTCTATTACGCCCAGGAAGACGAAGTGTTCGCCGCCGCCGAGCGCGATGGCTTCACCTGGAGCGTGCATCGCCCCCACACCATCACCGGTGTCGCGGTGGGCAACGCCATGAACATGGCAACCACCCTGGCGGTGTACGCGTCGATCTGCAAGGCCACCGGGCGGCCGTTCGTGTTCCCCGGATCGCGCGTGCAGTGGGACAGCCTGACGGACATGACCGATGCTCGCCTACTGGCCAAACAACTGCTGTGGGCCAGCACGACGCCTGCCGCGGCCAATCAGGCGTTCAACGTGACCAACGGCGACGTGTTTCGCTGGAGCTGGATGTGGCAGCAGATCGCCGACTGGTTCGGTGTGCAGGCTTCGCCCTTTCCGCAGCAGGTCACGCCCCTGGCCGAGCAGATGGCCGACGATACGGCGGTGTGGCAGCAGCTGGCCCAGGAGCATGGCCTGCTGGAAGCCGATATCGACCGCCTGGTTTCACCTTGGCACACCGACGCCGACCTGGGCCGGCCCATCGAAGTGGTGACCGACGTTTCCAAGAGCCGCCGCTTGGGCTTCAAGGAGTTCCAGGCGAGTGACCAGGCGTTCTTCGACGTGTTCGAGAAGCTGCGCAGCGAGCGTCTGATTCCCTGAGGCGGCGTATGGGATATGCTGGCGGTCTGCCTCACTGATTCGGACCCCCGCAATGAACGTTCTCAAACGCGCCCTGCTCGACCGCAAGCTGAAGAAGGCCCTGGCGGCACTCAAGTGTCGCCTTGACTGCGGCAGCCGGGGCCTGCGCAATGGTATCGAGCTGACCCTGGAAGAAGGCGTCAAGCTGCATGACGTCAAGCTGTTCGGGCAGCGCCTGAGCATTGGTGCACACACCGCCATCATGAGCGGTGCCGAGTTGCACGAGGTGTCCGAGATCGGGCGCTACTGCTCGATTGCGGCCGGCACGGTCATCGGTCACAGCCGCCAGTCCCACCCGCTGGGCTGGCTGTCTACCCATAGCAAACTCTTTTCCCTGCGGGCGGCCCGTACTCCCGAAGTGGCCGGCTACTACGTCAGTACCCCGACCACCTTGGGCCATGACGTGTGGATCGGGCGCGACGCCATGCTCATGGACGGCATCAGCATCGGCACGGGTGCCGTGGTTGGGGCTCAGTCGCTTGTGAACAAGGACGTACCGCCTTACGCCATCGTCGCCGGCACGCCGGCACGGGTTATTCGCTACCGCTTCGACCCCGAAACCATCGAGCGGCTGCTGGCCAGCCAGTGGTGGGAACTGCCGCCCGAGGCACTGGCGGAACTGCCAATGGAACAGCCCCAGGCGCTGCTCGAGACGCTGGCCGACACGCCTCCAGCCAGCCTGAAGCCGCGCAGGATCAAGCTGCACAGCGCAACATGGCGCATCGAAACGCTCTGACCTGCGGCGGCTGCCGGCCCTCATCCATGAAGAATGATTGAATCCCGGCTGTGACGTGCCTGTCTCAACTGCACATTCATTGCGCGAACGAGAGGCTGGTATGGACCTGGGAATCAAGGGGCGTGTGGCGCTCATCACTGGCGGCAGCGGCGGCCTGGGCCTGGCAACTGCGAGGCTGCTGGGCGAGGAAGGCGTTTTTGTCGTGTTGAGCGACAACGATGCAGACAAGCTCGAGCAAGTAGCCGCCCTGTTGCCCGAGACAGTGCTGAGCGTGGTAGCCGATGTGACCGACCAGCAGCAGGTCGACCATCTCGTGGCTCAAGCCGAAGCACGCTTTGGCCAGATCGACATTGTCGTCCACACCGCTGGCGTCACCGGGGCCAAGGGCGACCCACTGGCTTTGTCCGACGCCGATTACCAGGAAGCCTGGAGCACTGACTTCTTTTCCGCCGTCCGCGTGGCGCGGGCCACCATTCCGAAAATGCGTGAGCGAGAGTGGGGACGTTTTGTCTGCATTACCTCGGAGAATGCGGTGCAACCGTACTGGGAGGAAGCGGTGTACAACGTGGCCAAGGCTGCGCTGGCGGCGTTCGTCAAGAACCTGTCCTACAAGGAAGCGGGATTCGGCGTGCTGTGCAACACCGTCGCGCCTGCTTTCATCGAGACGCCCATGACCGATGGCATGATGGAACAGCGCGCGCAGCAGATGGGCACCTCATTCGAGGAGGCGATCGAGAGTTTTCTCGAAGAGGAACGCCCTGGCATCGTGCAAAAACGTCGGGGCAAGGCCGAGGAAGTTGCTGCGGTGATCGCGCTGCTGGTGTCGGAGCGAGCGTCATTCGTCAATGGCAGCAATGTGCGCGTCGACGGTGGCTCGGTGACAGCCGTGCAGAACTGAAACCGGTGATGAAAAAACCTCCCGGCAGGCGTCCTGCAGGGAGGTTTTTTCTTGCAGCGCGATAGCCGAGCGGCAATCAGGCCAAATCGTTTTGCGCCTTGCCAGAACCCAGGTCCGCGCCGGTAACCGGGTTGGCGTCCGGATCGGACTCGGTACGCAACTTCAACGCTTCCAGCACCTTGGCATCCTTGGCGCTCAGTACCACCGACGCACTGCCGTCACCGCCGTCCACGGCCGGTTCCGGCTCGGCCACGAACTCCCACTCTTCACCCTGGTTCCACGGGCCGCGTACATTGGGTTCGCCGGACATATTGAAGTACTTGTTGGTGAACTCCGGCATGCCTGGCAACTTGCCTTGGGGAAAGTTGGGTTGAATGGCATGCAACGCGTTTTCGAATGACAACTGGTGGGCGATTTCCCGAGTCATCAAGAATCCCAATGCTTCTTTCACGCCTGGATCGTCGGTGACATTCATCAAGCGCTCGTAAACAATCTTTGCCCGTGATTCAGCGGCAATATTGGAGCGCATATCCGCAGTCGGTTCGCCGATGGTATCTATATAAGCAGCGGTCCAAGGAACGCCTGCGGAGTTCGTCAGGGGAGCACCGGCACCATACAGCAGGCTGGTGATATGGGAATCGTTGCCCGCGCCATTGATTGCACGATACAACTCGCCTTCTTCCTGAACACCTTCTGCCAACTGGCCTTTTGCGCCCTTGTTGAGCATGACGATGATCGAACCGACGATCTCCAGATGGCTGAGTTCCTCAGTGGCGATGGACATCAGCAGATCCTTGCGGCCCGGATCATCCTCGGCCAGGGCCTGGCTAAAGTAACGTGCCGCCGCGGCCAGTTCGCCCTGGGCACCGCCGAATTGCTCCAGCAACAGGTTGGCCAAACCTGGATTGGGTGCCGCGACACGCACGGTGTATTGCAAACGCTTGTTGTGCAAGAACATTGTGGTTTCCTCAGGCTGATCTAATTATGAATCGGCACACGCTCGCTTCTGTTGGAGAGGAGACTTCGGAACAGCACCGTCATAGGTAGGAAACAACAACACCCCGTTAATCCCATTTAATTATCGCAACCGGATCAATGGTTGTACTTGCAGAGAATAACTACTGGCCTATTGATTTGATCGACAGCACTCATAGTTTGCGTACGATATATTGGATAGTTTAAAACTTTCCGAAAAAACCTCTATTACCAGGCAGCAATCGCAACCCTGTAGCAGCGGCGCAAGCCGCGTCGGCGGCCCACACGGTGAGCCGGGAGCACACTGTCGCGCCCAGACTCAGCATGCCCCGCCGCCACGATGACATTCGATCAGTCAGTGGGATGTCCCGAAGAGTTTCTTGCCCAGGCTGACCACTGCCAATACTGCGGCGCCGGTAAGAATGCCGGTCAGCGCGTCGACCAGAGTGCTGGCCACCGTGCCCATCAGACCACCGCCAGCCAGCGCCACCGCCGCCTCACTGAGGTGATGCACGAACGGCAGGCCATGCACGATGATTCCGCCGCCCACCAGAAACATGGCAATGGTGCCCAGTATCGACAGTACCTTCATCAGCACGGGCGCCAACCACAGCAGCCCGTTGCCCAGCGCCTGACTGGCCGCGCCGGTCTTCTGCTTGAGGTAGAGGCCAACGTCGTCGAGCTTGACGATGCCGGCCACCAACCCATAGACACCTACGGTGATCAGCACAGCAGTGATCACCAGCACGCCGACCTGGTCCAGGAAGGGCCTCGTGGACACCACGCCCAATGCCAGCACGATGATCTCCGCCGAGAGAATGAAGTCGGTGCGCACCGCACCTTTGATCTTGTCCTTCTCGAACGCCACCATGTCGACCTTGGCATCGGCCATGGCGGCCTTGCGCTGCTCGAGGTCGGCGGCCGAATCCTTGTGCAGGAACTTGTGCACGACCTTCTCGAAGCCTTCGAAGCACAGGTACGCGCCGCCGATCATCAACAGCGGCGTGATCAGCCAGGGCGCGAATGCGCTGATCAACAGCGCTGCAGGTACAAGGATCGCCTTGTTCAGCAGGGAACCCTTGGCCACCGCCCAGACCACCGGCAGTTCACGATCCGCCTTGACCCCGGTGACCTGTTGGGCATTGAGCGCCAGATCGTCGCCCAGCACCCCGGCGGTTTTCTTCGCGGCCAGGGAAACGTCGTCGAGCAGAGTCGCGATATCGTCGAGAAGCGTCAGCAAATTGCCTGCGGCCACGGGGAGCATCCTCATGAGTAAGTTAGGTGGCTGACGCACGGGGGTCGGCTAAGTTCCCTGCCGGGCCATTGTTGAGGGCCCGGCAACGCCGGTGCTACCATCGCGGACCCTGCAGCACAGCCGGGGTCCACTGCGCAGAAACAAGGACTTTTGCCCACCATGAGCAGTATTCGCGAGCGCAACAAGGCACTGATTCTGCGCGCGGCCAGTGAGGAATTCGCCGACAAGGGTTTCGCCGCCGCCAAGACCCACGACATCGCCAGCAAGGCCGGCGTGCCCAAGCCCAACGTCTACTACTACTTCAAGTCCAAGGAAAACCTCTACCGTGAGGTGCTGGAAAGCATCATCGAGCCGATCCTGCAGGCGTCCACGCCGTTCGATACGGCAGGCGAGCCGCAGGAGGTGCTGCGTGCCTATATCCGCTCGAAGATCCATATCTCCCGCGCCCTGCCCTTCGCCTCGAAAGTGTTCGCCAGTGAAATCATGCACGGCGCGCCGCACCTGAGCGCCGATCAGGTGGAGCTGCTCAATGCCCAGGCCCGGCACAACATCCAGTGCCTGCAGACCTGGATCGATCGCGGCCAGATCGCCCCGGTCGACCCCCATCACCTGATGTTCAGCATCTGGGCCGCAACGCAGACCTACGCCGACTTCGATTGGCAGATCGCTTCGATCACCGGCAAGGCGAAACTGGACGACGCCGATTACGAGGCCGCCATCGACACCATCACGCGCCTGGTGCTCAAAGGCTGTACACCGGATTAGCCCAGGCTGGGCAAGGCTTGGCGCACGGCCTTGCACCCGCGCGGCAAAGCTCCTACGCTGTGCGCCTCTTCGGGAAGCACCTTTCTATGACCACTCTGCGTGATCGCCTGTACGTCGTCGTTTTTCAAAGCGACACCCCTGCCGGACGGCGCTTCGACAAGACCTTGTTGCTGATCATCCTCGCCAGCCTGCTGGTGGTGATCATCGACAGCGTCGAGACCGTCCACAGCCAGTATGCCGACCTGTTCGCCTGGATCGAATGGGGCTTCACTTTCATCTTCGCCGTCGAATACCTGCTGCGCCTGTACTGTTCGCCCAAGCCTCTGCGCTACGCGTTCAGCTTCTACGGCCTGATCGACCTGCTGGCGATCGTGCCCGGCATCCTGGCCATCTACTACAGCGACGCCCAGTACCTGATGATCGTGCGCGTGGTGCGCATGCTGCGGATCTTTCGCGTACTCAAGCTCAGCCCTTATCTGAAGCAGGCCAACTACCTGCTGGCAGCGCTGCGCGGCAGCAAGCAGAAGATCATCGTGTTTCTGGTCAGCGTCAGCACTCTGGTCACGGTATTCGGCACTTTGATGTATGTGGTCGAAGGGCCGCAGAACGGCTTCGCCAACATTCCCACCGGCATCTACTGGGCCATCGTCACCCTGACCACCGTCGGCTACGGCGACATCGTGCCGACCACGCCGATCGGCCAGGTGCTCTCGGCCATGGTGATGATCACCGGTTATTCGATCATCGCAGTGCCCACCGGCATCTTTACCGCCGAACTGGCCAACGCCATGCGTGGCGAGGGCCTGCAGCACGAGTGCGCGGTGTGTCACAAAGGCAGCCATGAGCAGGCAGCGTCCTTCTGCTCGCAATGCGGCAATGCCTTGTTCAAAAAAGCGCTATAAGCACAGCAGTTTTTGATCTAACCGTGCCCATCATGTCGAGGTAGCCGCGCAGGCATAATGCCGCCTATTTCCAAGAACGCTCGAAGAGGGAACTGCAGTGAAGAAATTGATCGGTGCCTCGCTGTTGGCGGCAGGCTTGACCCTGACCGGCCTGGCCCAGGCCTCCCCCAGCCTGCTCAACGTCTCGTACGACGTGATGCGCGACTTCTACAAGGATTACAACAGCGCCTTCCAGAAACACTGGCAGGCTGAACACAACGAAGCGATCACCGTGCAGATGTCCTTCGGCGGTTCGAGCAAGCAGGCGCGCTCGGTGATCGACGGCCTGCCGGCCGATGTCATCACCATGAACATGGCCACCGACATCAATGCCTTGGCCGACAATGGCAAGCTGGTGCCTGACAACTGGGTCACGCGCCTGCCAAACAACAGCGCACCGTTCACCTCGGCGACCGTGTTCATCGTCCGCAAGGGCAACCCCAAGGCGCTCAAGGACTGGCCCGACCTGCTCAAGGACGGCGTGCAGGTCATCGTCCCCAACCCCAAGACGTCCGGCAACGGCCGCTACACCTACCTGTCGGCGTGGGGCTATGTGCTGAAGAACGGCGGCGACGAAAACAAGGCCCGCGACTTCGTCGGCAAGCTGTTCAAGCAGGCGCCGGTACTCGACACCGGCGGCCGCGGTGCAACCACTACGTTCATGACCAACCAGATCGGCGATGTGCTGATCACCTTCGAGAACGAAGCGGAAATGATCGCCCGCGAATTCGGCCGCGATCAGTTCGAAGTGGTCTACCCCAGCGTGTCCGCCGAGGCCGAGCCGCCGGTCAGCGTGGTCGACAAGGTGGTCGACCGCAAAGGCACGCGCGCCGCAGCCGATGAATACCTGAAGTACCTGTGGTCGCCCGAAGGCCAGGAGATCGCCGCCAACAACTACCTGCGCCCCCGCGACCCTGCGGTGTTGGCCAAGTACACCGACCGCTTCCCAAAGGTTGAATTCCTCTCGGTGGAGAAGACCTTCGGCGACTGGCGCAGCGTGCAGAAGACCCACTTCAACGACGGCGGCGTGTTCGACCAGATCTATACCGGCCAGTAACGGCGGTCAACGCTGGCTGGCCTGCTTCACGCCGGCCAGGGTTCAGGGATGCTTGCGGCCCAATCCGGCCGGCACGCCGGTGGTGTCGGTGGCTTCCCAAGGCCCCTTGGGACTGGTGGCCCAGCTCCAGCCATCATTCCACCGGTAGTAGGTACGCTGCCGGTAGTAGGTGTCGGGTTGGTCCTCAAGCACGTAGACGCCCAGGCTCGGGTCCCAGTGACTGGCACCACCGGGCGGCGGCGCGAAACTGGCCGAGGTGCGTGGCAGGGGCTTGGGTGCAGGCGGTGCGGGCGGCGCAGGCGGGGTCGGCGCCGTGCTCGGTCCGGCTGGTGGCAGGGTCTGCACCGGCGGCCGGGGCTCCGGTTCGGACGGGCGCTGCACGGCGCAGGCACTCATGCCCAGGGCCAGGCCGATCACGGCCATTCGAGCTAAACGGTTCATGGCATCTCTCTAAAGGTCGGGACTGTCGATCATCAATTGCTGCACGGCGGCGCTGTCACTGGCAATCGGCGCACCGCGTGCCAGCCATTCGCCCTGAGTGGGCTGGCCGGCCCTGGATATCCGGGCGATGAGTTGGACTTCGGCAAAGTTCGACAGTTTCAGCTGTGGCATCATCGCGTCGCTGTCCGCCAGCTCGACCTGCGCCGGGAGGTCAGCGACCGTCAGGCGCTTGACCGCCAGCGGCATCGGTGGCCCGGACACCGCGCGAGCAAAGACGAACACGCTGTCACCCGGCTGCACCTTGGCGACCAGCGCGGGCGCCAGCGTCACCCGCACCTTCAACCCGGCGCGTGCTGGCGTGGGCCGGGAGGCTGGCGGTGTGTCGGCGGACGCCAGTTGGCTACGAGCGCGCGCGATTCCAGCCTGCAATGCCGTGCGTGCCGGGTCCGCATCCGGCAACGTTGCCAGCAGCCGCTCCCAGTAGCCGATGGCTTGTTCGAAGCGCTGGCTCTCGAAGGCGGCGATGCCGAGCAAGCCAAGGCTGGTTGGCTCCTTCGGATCGCCCAGCAGTGCTTCGTCGGTCAACGCCTGGATGGGTTCGGACCACTGCTTGCCCGCAGCAAAATACAGCGCCTGCGCCCACTGCCCCAAAACCTCGGGCTGCCGCCCGGTCAGGGACGCCGCACGCTCGAACAGCGCGGCTGCTTGCGCTGGGCGATTCTGCGCCATGTAGGGTCGTCCCAGGATGTAAATGCCCTCTACGGCCTCTGGCTGCATCTGCACCGCCTGCTCCAGGCGCGCCGTCATCTGCGCCACGGACGTGGGCGGCACGGCGAACTCGCGGCTCAACTCGACCTGGTCGCTGGCGCCGTAATGCAGGTACAGCACCAGCCCCACGACCGGCACCAGCAGCGCCGCGGCCAGCGGTACCGCGCGGCCCAGGCGGACATCCGACGCCGTCTGGCTGCCGTCGGTATCGGTGAGCAGCTCACGGGCCGCTTCCGCCTGGCCGCTTTCCAGCTGTGCGGGAGTCAGTACACCCGCCCTTTGCTGGGTGTTCAGCTCGGCCAGTCGCTCTTGGTACAGCGCCACGTTGAGTGCCGTACGGTCTTGCTCGGGCTGCTCGCGACGAGCCCGCAGCAACGGCACCAGCACGAAACTCAGTGCAACCAGCAGCAACAGCCCGGCAGCGAGCCAGAAATCGATCATGGGCGGTCTTCATCCAGCGGTTTTTGGGCAAGCAAGTCAGCCAGGCGTGCCCGCTCGCCCGGGTCGAGATCGCGCGGGCTGGTGGCCGGTTGCCGACGTCGACGGCGCACCGTCACCGCGATCACCCCCACGCCGGCCACGAGCAAGGCCGCCGGGCCGAACCAGAGCAGCCCGGTGCGCGCGGTTAGCGCCGGTCTGTAGCGGACGAATTCGCCATAGCGGTCGACCATGAACTCGATGATCTGCTCGTCGCTCTTGCCTTCGGTCAACAGCCGATGGATCTCGCGGCGCAGGTCGGCGGCAATGGGCGCATTGGAATCGGCGATGTCCTGGTTCTGGCACTTCGGACAACGCAACTGCTGAGTCAACTGGTGAAAGCGCTCGCGCAAGTCGTCATTGGCGAACCTATAGGTGTCGATGGCGGCGTGCGCCGCTCCGGCCAAACTCGACAGCAGCACGCAGGTCAGCAGCCAGCGTTTCAGGTTCATGGTCGGGCCTCGTCGAGCAGCGCCTGGTACAGCGGCGCCAACTGCTCGCGCCATACGGTCTGGTCGATGACACCCACCCACTTGTGGCGAATCACCCCGCGGGCGTCGATAAGAAAGGTCTCCGGCGCGCCGTAAACGCCCAGATCAAGGCCCAGAGTGCCGTCCTTGTCATTGATGTCCAGCGCGTAGGGGTTGTGATAGTCCGCCAACCAGCGGCGCGCGGCTGCGTTGTCATCCTTGTAGTTGATGCCGTAGATCAGCACGCCCTGCCGGGCCAGCGTGTTGAGCAGCGGATGCTCGACCCGGCAGGCTACGCACCAGGTGCCCCAGACATTGACCAGTGCGGGTTTGCCCAGCAGGTCGGCGCGGGTCAATGTCCGTCCGCCCTGGGTATCGGCCAGGCTGAACGCGGGAAACGGCTTGCCGATCAGCGCCGACGGCAGCTGTGCCGGGTCCAGGTGGAGGCCGCGGTAAAGCAGCACCGCCACTATCAGGAATGCGCCCAAGGGCAGCGCCAGCAGCCAACGCTTCATGCCGGGGCTCCTTTGCCGAGTACGTCACGCACGCGCGCTTTGACCTTGAGCCGATAGCGCTTGTCCAGCGCGGCGAGCAATCCCCCCAGCCCCGTCAGCAACCCGCCCAGCCAGATCCAGCGCACGAACGGCTTGACGTGGATGCGTACGGCCCACGCACCGTTTTCCAGCGGTTCACCCAGGGCAACGTAGAGGTCGCGGGTAAAACCGGCGTCGATGCCTGCCTCGGTCATCACCGATTGCTGAACGGTGTACAAACGCTTTTCGGGATGCAGCAAGCTGACCTGTATACCCTCGCGCAGGACCTGGATGCTGCCACGCTGAGCGGTGAAATTCGGCCCGCGATGAGACTCGGCACCGTTGAAGATGAATTGATAGCCACCCAGTTCCACTGCATCGCCCGGTGCCATGCGCAGGTCGCGCTGGGCACTGTCGTGGCTAGACAGCACCACGCCCAAGGCACAGACGGCGATGCCCAAGTGGGCCAGTTGCATGCCCCAGTAGCTGCGCGGCAAGCCAGCCAGGCCTCGGCGAAAGCCCGTGTGACGGGTCTTGTCGTGCAGGTCGCGGGCACCGGCCAGCAGCACCCAGGCAGCCAGGGCAAAGATGGTCAATACCGGCCAGGCAAAATCCCCCAGGCACCACGCTGCCAGCGGCGCCAGCAAGGCACTGCCGATCAATACCGGCACCAGCATGCCCCGCAACCAGGCCGTTGGCGTGTGTTTCCAGCGCACCAGCACACCGACCGCCATGGTCAGCATCAGCAGCGCCATCAAGGGCACGAACAGCGCATTGAAATAGGGTGGGCCGACCGACAGCTTGGCGCCGGTCAGGGCATCCAGGGCCAGCGGATACAACGTACCCAGCAGAATCATGGAGGCGGCTACCAGCAGAATCAGGTTGTTGCCCAGCAGCAGGGTTTCGCGCGACCACAGGCCGAAGCCCACATGACTCTTGACCACCGGCGCGCGCAGCGCAAACAGGGTCAGCGAACCACCTACCACGAACAACAGGAAGATCAGGATGAATACCCCGCGCGTTGGGTCGGAAGCGAACGCGTGCACCGAGGTCAGCACGCCCGAGCGCACCAGGAACGTTCCCAGCAGGCTCAGGGAAAACGCGGCGATGGCCAGCAGCACCGTCCAGCTCTTGAACACGCCGCGCTTCTCGGTGACCGCCAGCGAATGGATCAACGCAGTGCCGACCAGCCAGGGCATGAACGAGGCGTTCTCCACCGGGTCCCAGAACCACCAGCCGCCCCAGCCCAGTTCGTAGTAAGCCCACCATGAGCCCAGGGTGATGCCGATACCCAGAAAGCTCCACGCCACCATCGTCCATGGACGTGACCAGCGTGCCCAGGCCGCGTCCAGCTTGCCGCCCAGCAGCGCGGCAATGGCGAAGGCAAAGGCCACCGAAAAACCGACGTAGCCCATGTACAGCATGGGCGGGTGAACGATCAGGCCGATGTCCTGCAGCAAGGGGTTGAGATCGCGGCCGTTGGCGGGAATCTGCGGCAGCACCCGAGCGAAGGGATTGGACGTCAGGATCAGGAACAGCAGGAAGCCGACGCTGATCATGCCCATCACTGCCAGCACCCGCGCCAGCATCACCTGCGGCAACTGCCGCGAGCCGATCGACACGGCGAAGGTCCAGCCGCCCAGGATCAGCGCCCACAGCAGCAACGAGCCCTCGTGGGCACCCCATACCGCGCTGAACTTGTAGTACCAGGGCAAGGCGCTGTTGGAGTTTTCGGCCACGTAGCGCACGGAAAAGTCGTCGTTGAGGAAGCTTGCGGCCAGGCAGGCGAACGCCAGCACCAAGAACGTGAACTGGCCCCACGCAGCTGGCCGCGCCAGGCCCATCCACAGCCGGTCGCCGCGCCAGGCACCAACCAACGGCACACTGGCCTGCACCAGAGCCAGACACAGCGCCAGGATCATCGACAATTGGCCCAGTTCGGGCACCAACAGCGCAGCGATCATGGCGAAGCTTCCATTCGGCCGGAGTCTTTCAAGGCTTTGGTGACTTCCGGGGGCATGTATTTCTCGTCGTGCTTGGCCAGTACCTCGTCCGCCTGCACCACGCCGGCAGCGTTCAGGGTGCCGAGGGCGACGATGCCCTGCCCCTCGCGAAACAGGTCGGGGAGGATGCCGCGGTAGGTGATGGTGACGCTGCGCTGGAAGTCGGTAACCACGAAGCGGACATCCAGCGAGTCGCCGGAACGCTGCAGCGAGCCCCGCTCGACCATGCCGCCGGCGCGAATGCGCGTGCCCACCGGCGCCTCGCCATTGGCGATCTGGGTCGGCGTGTAGAACAGGTTGATGTTCTGCTGCAATGCACCCAGGGCCAGGCCTACGGCAAGCGCGACACCTGCCACCAGGGCGAGGATGAGCGTCAGGCGTTTTTTGCGTAGCGGATTCACGGTCGACCCTCCCGGCGCAGACGTCGCGCTTCCTGTTGCAGGTGACGTCGCCGGGCCAGCAGCGGTCCGGCCACGTTGACCACCAGCACCAGCAGGCACAGGCCATAGGCCGACCAGACGTAGACGCCGTGGCGCCCCATGCTCAGAAACTCGCCGAACGAATCGAAGCTCATGGCGCGGCCTTCGTTTTCAAAGCACCGGCCAGGTACTCCCGGACCCAGCGGCTGCGAGCTTCGCGTCTGAGCACTTCCAGGCGCATGCGCAACAACAGCACGGCGCCGAAGAAACAGTAGAAGCCGAGCACCGTGAGCAGCAGCGGCAACCACATCTGCGCGGGCATCGCCGGTTTTTCGGTCAGGCTGAACGTGGCGCCCTGATGCAGGGTGTTCCACCACTGCACCGAATACTTGATGATCGGAATGTTGACCACGCCGACGATGGCCAGTACCGCACAGGCCTTGGCCGCGTTCTCGCGGTTGCCGATGGCCTGCCCCAGGGCAAGCAGCCCCAGGTAGAGAAACAGCAGGATGAGCATGGAGGTCAGGCGCGCATCCCAGACCCACCAACTGCCCCACGTCGGTTTGCCCCAGATGGCGCCCGTGGCCAGCGCCAACACGGTCATCCAGGCGCCCACCGGTGCGGCGCATTGCAGCGCGATGTCGGCGATCTTCATCTTCCACACCAGCCCGACCACGCCGGCCAGCGCCATCATCACGTAGCAGGACTGGGCAAGCATGGCTGCTGGCACGTGAATGTAGATGATGCGAAAACTGTTGCCCTGCTGGTAATCCGGCGGCGCGAAAGCCAGCCCCCAGACAACGCCCGTGCCGATCAACAGTGCCGCCGCCGCGCTCAACCACGGCAGCAGGCGTCCGCTGAGGGCATGGAAAGCCTTGGGCGAGCCGAGCTTGTGAAACCACGTCCAGTTCATCACCTTGTTCTTCATGACCCCGTATCCAAAAGCATGAGCCAGACGCACACGCGGCCTGGCCCGTTCATTCGCCGACACTGATCTTCAGCCCCGCCGCGATGGCGAAAGGCGCCAAGGTCACCGACACCGCTGTCAGGCTGCCCAGCCATAACAGGTAACCCGTGGCTGGCAGCTGCTGCAACGACGCCTGCAGGGCGCCACTGCCCAGAATCAGCACCGGGATGTACAACGGCAGCGTCAGCAGCGCCAACAGCAGGCCGCCGCGCTTGAGCCCGACCGTCAACGCCGCCCCCACTGCGCCGAGCAGGCTGAGCACCGGGGTGCCGAGCAGCAACGACAGCAACAGCACCGGCAGGCAGCGCTCGGGCAGCCCGAGCATCAGCGCCAGCAGCGGGGAGACGAGCACCAGCGCCAGCCCGGAAAACAGCCAGTGCACCAGCACCTTGGCCAGCACCAGCAAGGGCAGTGGATGTTCGGACAATATCCATTGTTCCAGCGAACCGTCCTCCAGATCGCTGCGAAACAGGCCGTCGAGTGACAGCAGCACGGCCAGCAGTGCCGCTACCCATACCAGGCCGGGGGAAAGACCTTGCAGCACTTGCATCTGCGGACCCACGGCCAGCGGGAACAGCGCGATGACGAGGGCGAAAAACACCAGCGGGTTGGCCAGCTCGGCGGGCCGTCGACACAGCAGCCGTGCTTCGCGCTTGAGCAACAGGACGAAAACACTCATGCCGCCTGCGCGTCCAGTTCCAGCCGCCGGTAGCTGCCGGGGGTCTGCGCCAGCAGATGGTGGGTGGTCAGCACGACCATGCCGCCTCGCTCGCAGTGTCCGACCAGGTGCCGTTCCAACTGCTCCACTGCCTGTGCATCGAGTGCAGTGAACGGCTCGTCGAGAATCCACAGCGGCGGGCCGGGCAGATGCAGACGAGCAAGCGCCACGCGGCGGCGCTGGCCGGCCGAAAGCCGGTGACACGGCACGTCTTCGAAACCGCGCAGGCCGATCGCCGCCAACGCCGCCCAGATGCGCTCGCGACTGGCCGGGGTGTGCAGCGCGCAGAGCCAGGCCAGGTTTTCCTCGGCGCTGAGTGTCTCGTTGATGCCGGGCGCGTGGCCGATCCATACCAGCGGGCAGCCACGTTCGCCCCGGTGTGCGGTCTGCGTCTGCGCCGTCAGGGCGACCTGCCCTTCAGCGGGCTGCATCAACCCGGCCAGCAGGCGCAGCAGGCTGGTCTTGCCACAGCCGTTGGGGCCGCACACCTGAAGCATGTCGCCGGCTGCCACCTGCACCTGCAGACGCTCGAACAGCAGCCGCCCATCGCGCTCGCAGGATAGATCGGTGGCATCCAGGTATGGGGTCAAGACTCGGCCTTATGAAATCGGATCGCACGTCACGGCGTCGAGCCGTGTTCAAGTTCTGCAGGGCATGGCCGCTATACTTCCATGGCACTGTATAGCAGAGCCGGCCGCAGTGGCCGCGCATTATACATGCGCAGCTCACGCCCAAGGGCGCAACCGACACAGGTTTCATCCATGCCTGACCTGATCAGCAACCTAGCCGCGCTGCCGTCTGCCAGCGGAGCCGCGCGCGCCAGTGCCTCGAACACCGAGATGGTGAAGATCACCCAGCCACTGGACAACCTGCTGGCCCTGGGCGAGACAGTCGACGCCGAGGTGGTGTCGGTCAAGGCCGGCGCCCAGGACTTTCAACTGCTGCTGCGCCTGAGCCTGGCCGGTGGCGGGGTGGCGACGATCACCGCCAGCAGCCTGCAACCGCTGCCCCAGGGCACTGCATTGCTGGTTTCGCACCTGGCCGGCGGCGCGGCCCTGGTCGCCACCCAGGAGCGCGGCAACGGCGCCCCGCTGACCCTGACCCGAATCGACACCCAGGCATTGCCGGTGGGCACGCTGTTGCAGGGCAAGGTCAGCAGCAGCCAGATGCTGCCGCAGATCGCCGGGCAGCCAGCGGTGTATCGGGCCATGGTGACCCTGCTCAACACCGCTCAGGCGGGCAATATCCTCGCCATCGAGAGCCCTCAGCCGCTGCGCCTGGGCAGCCTGCTCAGCGCCCAGGTGATGAGCGACCGCAGCCTGAGTTTCGTGCCCTTGAGCGGGCGCATGGACCAACTGGCCGTGGCCCAGCAACTGGGCGCCCAGCAAGCTCGGCAGGGTTCCTTGGACAGCCTCCTGAGCGCGGTGCAGAGCCTGCGGCAGAACCCGGAACTCGCGCCACCGACGCGGGCGGGCCTGGAGCGCCTGTTGGCCAGCTTGCCGGACATCCAGCAAATGGCCGACCCGAAAACCGTTGCACAGGCCGTGGTCGCCAGCGGCGCATTCCTGGAAGCCAATCTGCTCAACGGTCAACCGGCACCCGATCTCAAGTCGGCGCTGTTGCGCCTGATGGCGCAGATTGCACCCACTGCGTTGCCCGGCGCGGCGGCGCAACCGGCGCTGGCGGCCAATGTGCTGGCACAGGTGCTGCCGGGGCGCGTGCGCAATGCCCTGAATGCCTGGGGACAGGTCAGTGAAAAAATCGTCCCGGCAAGCTTTCCCCTGCCCGCCCGCACGGCGCAGAAAAGCGAAGGCGAAGACGATCTCGAACACCTGCTGCGCCTGGCCGGTGCGGCGGTGGCGCGCCTGCAGAGTCATCAGCTCGCAGGCCTGGAACAGACCGGGCGCACCCCAGATGGCGCCACGCAGACCACCTGGCAACTGGAGATCCCCATGCGCCACCTGCACGATTTCATCCCGCTGCAGGTCAAGGTGCAACGCGAAGACCCACCACCGGACCAACAGCCCCACGACAAGAACGAGCCCAGGCCCGCCCAGGAAAAGATCTGGCGCCTGGACCTGGCTTTCGATCTGGATGCACTGGGCCCGCTGCAAGTGCAGGCGCAACTGGCCCACGGCAGCCTCTCCAGCCAGTTATGGGCGCAACGGCCAGCCACCGCCCTGCTCATCGAGAACCAACTGGACAATCTGCGGCAGCGCCTGCAGGCCAGCGGTTTGAACGTGGCCGATCTGCAGTGCCATCAAGGCACCGCCCCCCAAGGCGCTCGTACGCGACTGGAACAACGCTGGGTGGATGAAACCGCATGAACGAACGAGCCCCGCGCCAAGCCATCGCCCTGCGCTACGACGGCCAGAAGGCACCTACCCTCACTGCCAAGGGCGACGATGAGCTGGCTGAAGCGATCCTGGCCATGGCGCGCGAATACGAAGTACCGGTGTATGAAAATGCCGAGCTGGTGAAGATGCTGGCACGCATGGAACTGGGCGACAGCATCCCCCACGAGTTGTACCTGACCATCGCAGAGATCATCGCCTTTGCCTGGCACCTGCAAGGCAAGACCCCTTCCGACTTCGAACTGGCGCCTGCGCCGGCCGAGCGAGACATCACGCCCAAGGCCTTGTAGCGCCTGGGCCAGAAGGCTATTTCCCACCCCTCGAATCGAGTCTACGGCGATCGCGTCGATAGCCTTTACCGGGCCGGTTTGCTATCGGCACCGGCGGCGGCCGCCCTAAACCGCCCTAAATAGTTACCACGTCCCCCCGATGCGCCGAACGAATCATGGCCTGGCACGACTTTCCGTGCTCTGAAAGGAATACCGCCATGACTTCCCGATTCATCAGCCCGCAGGGTGTGCAAGCCGTCCGCGACGCCCTCCAGGATTACCCCAGGCCCGATCGCGCCGCTGCCGATGCGGTACGCAAGTGGGCGTCGAAACAGGGCCTGGAGCTGAATCCGGACAAGGTCGACGCCGTTACCCTGCACTATCAATTCAAAGGCCAGCGCTGCATCGCCAAGGTCGTGCGCAAGCTGACCATGACCCAGGCGCTGCTGTCGAACTGGCAGGGCGAATCGAACAATGATCTGATCGGCGCCGCCCTGCATGCTGCCTGGGCCGGCACCCCGCCGCCCTACCCGATCACCCTGGTCGACCATCTGGATGAAAAGGGTTTGTTCGACTATGGCAGCGAGTACCTGGTGTACAACGGCCTGTACCGGCAGACATCGTCGGCGGGCTACGACCCGGCCAACCATGTACGCCTTCCTGCCGAAGAGTTTCAACGCTTCATCTGGCACATGGACTTCCAGACGCCCTACAAGCACATGCTCAAGGGCTACTGGAAAAACGGACTGCAAGCCTACCGCGACGCGGCCAAAGTCAATTTCATCGCGGCCTGCAACAGGCAGACGAGCCACGCGAGCCTGAGCGATGCCGGTCGGATTCTGGCCTGGCAGATTGCAGGCCTGCTGCCGCGGCCCCATGCCGTACACGTCGCCTGCCTGAATATCTACGGCTATGCAGCGACCAATCTGCTGTGCCTGAAAAACACTGCGACCGGGCTGACGGTGCTGTACATACCCGGCAACAGCTCGCCGTTCCACGAATTCACCGACGAATCGTCGATGAAGCGGTGGGTGGCCAAGCACTGCAAGCATCCACACACGCGTCGAGCGCTCGAAGCACACTTTCCACCCGGCGACGAAGCCGACACGCTGGGTTTCAGTGGCCTCGCCACCGCGCTTACGGGTCTGGGCCTGTACCCCGCCTACCACCATTTCGATCCCGACAGACATCCCGGTTTCGCCACCAGCGGTTTGTGGGTACCCGAGGATACGGTCAACTACCGGACGAGCCACTACAGCCCGCCCATCGAAGGCGACCTGTTCATGGCCATGGCCCGCCAACAGAAGAAACGCAGCGAGCAGGACGCCGCGTTCATCATCGACACCGACAGCTCGGTAACCCAGGAAAAGTGGCGCGGCTACTTCACTTCGGCCATCAACACCCTGGCCCCGATCGCGATGGTGGTGCCGGAACTGGCGCCAATCTTTGCCTTGGGCGGCCTTGCTCAACTAGGCCTTGGGCTGGATCGGGCAATCAACGGCAAAAACCTGGAGCAGCGCGCCGCCGGCGCCGGCGATGCGGTCTGGGGCATGCTCAATGCAACCCCACTGCTGCACCTGCAGATTCCCCAAAGACCGGCAATCTTCCGCTTCAAGCGTGCCGAGTTCGTCATCCCGGCACGCATCAACGGACAGCTCGGCTACCCGCTGAGCCCGGTGCAGGCCCCGCACCTTGCGGCCCTTGAGCCAGTTCTGGAAACCGCCTTCAGCCTGCCGCAATCGGTACAACCCGTGGCCGGGGCGGACCAGGCGCTTGGCGATGCCATTATTCGCGTGCCCAGCTACAGTGGCAGGCACGACCTTCTGGAATGTGAAATAGACGGATACGTCGCTGCCGTTCACTACGATGTGGAGCGCGACGCCTTCGTCCAGAGCACCGACCTCAACGAGATCGATCCGCCGTGCTACGTGGCGCCGCAGCCTGGCGGGCGCTCGCTGTCGCGGTTGCCGAACGTCAAGCGGCCCGTCACCGACGCCCAGCGCGCGCAAACCCTACGGGCGCTGGGGGTCGATCTAACACTGCCGCTGAGCCTTGGCGAACTGCGCCCACCGGTCATGAAAGCCATTGCGAAGAAAATCTCCTGCCTCTGGGTCGGCGACAAGGTCATCAGCGCTGCCTTGCTGGAAAACGTAGGACGCAATGCCGCCCTGCTGCGCGACAGCAGTTACCAATACCGCCTGTTCCTTTCCACGACCTCACCGCAGGCCTATGCGCGCAACGTCGAGCTGTTGGCCCAGCATGCGCCCTCGCTGCGGGTCATCCCGCTCGAACCGCATCCGCTGTACACGGCGTTCAAACGCAGTCGCTATTTCCGGCAATACCAGGCGGCCATCGAAGGCAACGGCGGCATCGCCACCAACTACGCTTCGGCATCCGACGTGCTGCGCTATCGAATTCTGAAAAGCGAAGGCGGCCTGTACATGGATATGGACGACAGCATCCTCGCACCCGGAGAGAAAACCCCCATGGGGCAGCTGGCCGAGCCCATCGACAGCGTACCGCTGCGCACGTCGGACCGAGGCCTGATCCTTTCGGTGCCCCTGTCCAATGAAACCCTGGGCATGAACATCCAGTTCGGCAACAGCATGATCGGCAGCCACGCGGGCAATCCGACCCTGGATGCAGTGTCGCAAACGATGCTGGAGCGCTTCGAGGCGCAGCCACGGTTCTACGATAGCCGTCCGGATCGGGCGACCGATCCCGAAGGCTTCCAGCGTTATGCCATTACCTTGAACCACATCAGCGGGCCCGGTGCACTCAACCACACCATCAGCCAGCGGTTGCTTGAGCTGGCGCAGTACCGCGAAGCGTGGAACCTGGCGGCGTTGCCGATCCGCGACATCAACGGCGTCCTCGACTGGTCGGGATTCAACGATGCGTATCGGACACTCACGCCACTCAACCGCTTTTCGCAGGTAGGCAGCAGCCTGAGCTGGACCCACACCTGAGTGACACCGCCGGATGCTGACGAGCAACAGGCGCTGGGCGATCAGCCGCGGTGCAGTTTGCTCATCAGCTCGGCCTCGGCCTGGGTGAGGCCGCAGGCCTGGGTCAGCTCATCCACCGACGCGCCCATGGCCACCAGCTTGCCCGCCTGGGCAAACGACAGGCTGCCGGGGTCGCGTTGCTCGAGCTGGGCCAGCTTCTCCGGCAATGGCCCAACCACCGCGCGCAACTCGTGCAGTGCTTCGCCCAGGCGCACGTTGAGATTCTGGTAATCGTCCAGGCGCTTGGTCAGCTCGCGCAGCCGCTGATCGCGCAGCGCATCGCCTGCCGCCTGTTCAGCAGCCAGCAGGCGCTGGCTTTTCTGGTAGGACAGGAACAGCGAGACCGTTCCAACCCACAGCACCGCCAGCAGGACGACTGCAACCTCGAAGATCAATCAGATATTCTCCAGCTCGGACCACTCTTCTTCGGACATCATCTTGTCCAGCTCGACAAGAATCAGCAGTTCGCCATTCTTGTTGCACACGCCCTGAATGAACTTGGCCGACTCGTCGTTACCGACGTTGGGCGCCGTTTCGACTTCGGACTGGCGCAGGTAGACCACCTCGGCGACGCTGTCGACCAGAATCCCTACCACCTGCTTGTCGGCCTCGATGATGACGATGCGCGTATTGTCGCTGACATCGCTGGAATCCAGACCGAAGCGCTGACGCGTATCGATCACCGTGACCACGTTACCGCGCAGGTTGATGATACCCAGCACGTAGCTGGGCGCACCCGGCACCGGTGCGATTTCGGTGTAGCGCAACACTTCCTGCACCTGCATCACATTGATGCCATAGGTTTCATTGTCCAGACGGAAGGTGACCCACTGCAGGATCGGATCTTCGGAACCTTGGGCGGACGACTTCTTCATGCTACTAACCCCTCAAATGCCATGACGGCGGCGTGTTCATTCAATTCTTGACGATAGCGGTGGTGGCGGCAGGCTTGCCTGGCGCCGAGGCGACTGGACGCAGATGCCGTGCGCCGCCACTGGCGATCAGCTCGGCCAGTTCGGCGACGTCCAGCAGCGCGCACATGTGTTCGATGACGGTTCCCGCCAGCCATGGCCGCTGGCCGCGCTGACTGCGCCACTTGATCTCGTTGGGGTCCAGGCGCAGCGAGCGGCTGACCTGGTGCACGGCCAGACCCCACTCGTAGCCCTGCACCGAAATCACGTACTGCAACCCCTGGCGGAAATCATCGCGGTAGCGATCGGGCATCACCCAGCGCGCGGTGTCGAGCACTTTCAGATTGCCACTGTTGCTGGGCAGGATGCCGAGAAACCAGTCGGGCTGGCCGAACAGTGGCGTCAGGGTCTGGCCAGCCAATGCATAGATCGAACCCAGGCACACCAGCGGCACGGCCAGGGTCAGCCCGGCAACGTCGAACAGTAGGCACTCGAACGGCTCGGCGGCCCAGCTGGGGCGGCCATCTACGGTTACCGAGAGGGGCTGCAGACTTGCCGACGGCAGATGGACATCGACCACCGGTGCGACCAGCGCCGACTCGGCCGACGGGATTAAGTCGGCAATGGGCGTGGGCACCTGCCCCTGCACCGGCGGCGAAAGCACTGGCACCGGCACTGGCACTGGTACCGGCTGCAGGCTTGCAGCATCGCGCACCTGTTCCTCGAGCACGGCTGCCTGGAACTCGTCGAGTCTGTCCAGGCCGGCGTCGAGATCCAGCGCTTCGAACGCCTCGGTGGCTTCATGCAACAGGCCGTCCAGGTAGGACTGCAAGGCCACCTGGGGCCGTTGGGCAATATCGACGGGACGGTTCATCAGGCTACCTGCGCGACGAGTTGTTGGGCCAGCAAATGCTTGAGCAAGGCCCGGTAGGCGACCACGGCGCGGCTCTTGCCGTCGAAGCGCGAGGGTGTCTGTCCGGCCCGGCTGGCGTCGCGCAGACGCGTGTCGACCGGGATGTAACCCGGCCATATGTGCTGCGGATAATCGTCGCGCAAGGTGCGCAGGGTGCTCAGCGACGCCTGGGTACGACGGTCGAACAACGTCGGAACGATGCTGTATGGCAGGGCCTGGCGGCGCGAACGGTTGATCATGGTCAGGGTGCTGACCATGCGCTCCAGGCCTTTGACTGCCAGGTGCTCGGTCTGTACCGGGATCACCAGTTGCTGGCTCGCCGCCAATGCATTGACCATGAGCACGCCCAGCAGCGGCGGGCTGTCGATCACGGCGTAGTCGAAATCCTGCCACAGTTGCGCCAGGGTCTTGGCAATCACCAGGCCCAGGCCACTCTGCCCAGGTTGCTGGCGCTCCAGCGTCGCCAGTGCGGTGCTCGAAGGCAGCAACGAGACGTTGGCCTCGCCGGTCGGCAGCAGCAGTTGATGAGCCAGGCCTGGCGGCACGGCGCCCTTGTGCAGGAACAGGTCGTAACAGCTGTGCGCCAGTTCATCGGGGTTGTGCCCGAAATAACTGGTCATCGAGCCATGCGGATCAAGATCGACCATGACCACGCGCTTGCCCGCCTCGGCGAGCAAACCGGCCAAGGCGATCGAAGTCGTGGTCTTGCCTACCCCGCCTTTTTGATTGGCTACTGCCCAGACTCTCATGGTGATGGTTTCCCCTCGGTAAACGGCGCACTACCGAGATAGTGAAGCTTTCGGGTTATGGGCCGGGCGGCGGACTTTTGACAGACCCAGGCGCGGACGGCACGGTTAAGGGCGTCTTTGCAGTTTGTGTGCCAGCCCGGCGCAATGCTGCATCCGGCTGGGCGTTGGCGCTGCCAGAACTGGTGATGCTGCGACGCACGTCAAGGTTGCGCGAAATGACCAGCACCACCCGACGGTTGCGCCCTCGTCCATCGGCGCTGGCGTTGTCGGCCACTGGCTGGAACTCACCATAACCGACGGCCGCCATGCGCCGTGGGTCGATGCCTTCCATGGCCATCATGCGCACGATGCTCGCTGCCCGAGCGGTCGACAGCTCCCAGTTGGTCGGGAACTGCGCAGTGCTGATGGGCAGGTTGTCGGTGAAACCCTCGACATGAACCGGATTGTCGAAAGGCTTGAGAATGCCCGCCACCTTGTCGACGATGGCGAACGCCATGTCGCTGGGCATGGCATCGCCACTGCCGAACAGCAGGCTGGACTTGAGTTCGATCTCGATCCACAGCTCGTTGCCGCGCACGGTAAGTTGATCCGAGGCAATCAGGTAGCCGAACGCCTGACGGACATTGTCGGCAATGGTCTGCAATGGGTCGACCGCCTCGCCGATGGCCGCTTCCGATTGCTCGCTGTCGGTGACCAGCGGCTGCACAGGACGGGTGGTCAAGGGTCGCTCCTCGCCGATCGGGATGGGCCTGACGCTACGGTCCGGGTCGCTGAACACCCCGACCAGCGCCTGCGACAAGACCTTGTACTTGCCTTCGTTGACCGACGAGATCGAATACATCACCACGAAGAAAGCGAACAGCAGGGTGATGAAATCGGCGTAGGACACCAGCCAGCGTTCGTGGTTTTCCGGCTCTTCTAGGCGACGACGACGGGCCATGCCA
>Ga0265798_10001304_pt1 | contig 38981 bp, 36 predicted proteins | sample P3T30metagenome_FD_192430 | JGI IMG/M metagenome (GOLD analysis project Ga0265798, IMG submission 192430) | Plant litter microbial communities from East Loma Ridge, Irvine, California - P3 T30 | ecosystem: Environmental > Terrestrial > Plant litter > Unclassified | place: USA: California...
GCACCGACGAATACGGAGGTTCGCTGGACAATCGCCTGCGCTTCTTGCGCGAGGTGACCGAAGCGGTGATCTCGGTGTTCGGCAGCGAGCGTGTCGGCGTACGTTTTGCCCCGCTGTTCGAGACAACCGCTGAGTAACGCGTCTACCTGGGCCTGGTAGAAAGCGACCCGCAGGCTACCTACATCCAGGCAGCGGCCATGTTGAATGAGCTGGGTATCGGTTACCTGTCCATTGCCGAGGCCGACTGGGACAACGCCCCGGAACTGCCCGAGTCGTTTCGCAAGGCGCTGCGCGAGACGTTCACCCGGCCGATCATGTACTCGGGTTGCTACACTCAGGAAAAGGCCGAGCGCGTGCTTGCCGACGGCCATGGCGACCTGTTTGGTTTCGGTCGCACGTTCATCGCCAACCCAGATCTGCCGAAGCGATTCGAACAGGGCCTGCCGCTCAATCCCGTCGACTACGCCACGCTTTACGGCGGTGGTGAGACGGGTTACGTCGACTATCCCTTCGCGACGCCCTAAAATAGCCACTCCTCGGCGGGATCACTCCCGCCGGTCAAAAGGGTCAGGCAGCGAAATGACGGCATTGAACGAGGCACTCAAGGTTCTATCCAGCCCTACGCGACGGGCCGTTCTGACCTGGCTCAAGGACCCGCATCGCTCGTTCGAAGGCTACAGCCAGCTGTACGATTTCAGTGTGCATGGCGTCTGTGCCAGCCTGATCCAGGACAAAGCCGGCCTCTCGCAGCCGGCCACCTCGATCTGCCTCAAGGCCTTGCTCGACCAAGGCTTCGTCGAGGCCAGCAAGGTTGGCAAGTGGACCTACTACCGGCGCAATGAGGAACGACTCAGAGAGGCGATGTCAGGCTTGCTGACCGAGCTTGAGGTCGACACCCAGGGCTCATAGGGCCTGCCCGGAGTCATGCCTGGCCTTCATCACCCGGTTCGTGCGCTCGCCTGAATGCCAGGATCACAGACAGATTGTCCTCGATCCAATCAACGACGATCTCCAGTTTCGCAGCCGCCGCCGTCCCCAGTGGCGTCAGGCTGTACTCGACGTACGGTGGCACCACCGGCCGGGCCACGCGCAGCACCAGTCCATCCCCTTCGAGCCGTTGGAGCGTATGGGCGAGCATCTTCTCGCTGACGCCGCCGATCTTGCGTCGCAGTTCGCTGAACCGATGCGTGCCGCCCAACAACACCACCATCACCAGAACCCCCCATCGACTGGTCATGTGCTGGAGGATTTCCCGAGACGGACAATCGGCCTGCAGCACTTCACCGCGGCGGACTTTCTCGGAGAACGTATGGGAAGCGGATTCGAGATCAACCATTGCACTTACCTTTATGTACGTACTTACTTTTCGTAAGCTTATATTCTAGCATCGGACGTTCTCAAACTCGAACGAAGGTGCTTTCATGATTGCTATCACCGGTGCAAATGGCCAACTGGGCCGCCTGGTTCTCGACGCGCTGCTGAAAACCATCGACCCTGCCGAGCTGATCGCGCTGGTACGCGACCCGGCAAAGGCAACCGATCTGCGCGCTAAAGGCATCGAGATCCGAGCGGCGGATTACAACAAGCCTGAAACCCTGACCAGCGCGTTGAAAGGTGTTGACCGCCTGTTGCTGATCTCCTCCAGCGAGGTGGGACAGCGCCGTGCACAACACCGCGCCGTCATCGCCGCCGCGCAGGCAGAAGGCGTGGCATTGTTGGCCTACACCAGCTTGCTGCACGCAGACACATCGACATTGGGATTGGCAGCGGAGCATCGCGATACCGAACAGGCACTGGCCGAATCCGGTTTGAGCCATGTGCTTTTGCGAAATGGCTGGTACAACGAAAACTACACCGCCAGCGTCGCACCGGCTGTCGAGCATGGCGTGATCCTGGGCAGCGCAAAGGAAGGTCGAATCTCCTCGGCGGCTCGGGCGGACTACGCCGAGGCCGCCGCGAGTGTGCTGACCCAAGACGGCCAGGCCGGCAAGATCTACGAACTGGCCGGCGACGACAGCTACACCTTGACTGAGTTGGCCGCAGAAGTGGCGCAGCAATCGGGTAAGGCGGTTGCCTATAACGACTTGCCGCAGGCGCAGTACAAAGAGGCCCTCGTCAGCATTGGGTTACCCGATGAATTGGCGGCAATGCTGGCTGACTCGGATGCAGCAGCTGCCAAGGGCGATCTGTACGACGGCAGCCGGCAGTTGAGCCAACTGTTGGGACGCCCCACGACACCGATTGCACCGTCCGTCAGCGCTGCCTTGAAGCCCTGAGCTCGAAGGGCCGAGTCACGGGGGCGTTCCAGGCGCGGCGCCCCCTGCTCGCCCAGCCCGTGCATCAGTGACCACTGACCGTCTGGCCAGACGCCCTGGTTCCTCCAACGAAGCCATGCACCCGAGCCTGCGCGGCGATGCCCAGACTGATCAATACCAGCACCAGCAACACCCAGGGAAAGCAACTCACGCCCCAGTGGCCCAGCAACACGCCACCCAGTAACCCGCCGCCCGCTATCGCACTGTTCCACACCACGACATTCATCGACAGCGCGACGTCAGCGCCTCTGCCTGCCGAGTCGGCCAGCGCTGTTTGCAACAGCGTCGCGGCACCACCGAAGGTCAGGCCCCAGATCGCAACGCCGACATAGATGGCCAACGCCGACGCCGAGAACACGCCGAGAAAGACCGCGACCGCCGCAAAGGTGGCCAAACTGACCAAGACTGTTCTTCGTAGATGATCTTCGACCAGCCGTCCCGTGGCCCAGATGCCCACCAGCGCTGCCACACCAAAGGCCAGCAAGACCAGATCCACGTCATTCGCCAGCCCGGCCTTGGAAACGAAAGGTGCGACATAGGTATAGAGGATGTTGTGCGCCAGCATCCAGGTGAACACCACCCCCAGCACCGGGCGCACGCCCGGTGTGGAAAAGACCACGCGCAACGCCATCCGCTGCGAGGACGAATGCCCCGGGTAGTCGGGCACTTTGATCAGCACCCAGACGATCAATACCAAGGTCATCCCGGACATCAATCCAAAGGCCATGCGCCAACCCATGAAACCGCCCAGCCAGGTCCCCAGGGGCACGCCCAGCGACAAGGCAATCGGCGTTCCGATCATCGCCACCGCCAGCGCACGGCCCTGCAGTCGCGGTACCACCATGCGTCGAGCGTAGCCAGCGATCAAACTCCAGGCCAGCCCCGCGGAGACGCCCGCGAAAAATCTGGCCACCAGGGTCAGCTCATAGTTGGAAGACCATGCAGTGATGGAATTGAACAACAGAAACCCTACGATCGTCATCAACAGCACCGTTCTGCGTCGCCAGCTTTGGGTGGCGATGGTCAGCGGAATGGCCGCCAGCAGCGAACCCAATGCATAGACGGTGACCATCTGCCCTGCCAGTGATGGCGAGACGTCCAGGCCGCTGCTGATCTGCGGCAGCAATCCGGCCGGCAATGTCTCGGTGACGATGCAGATGAAACCGGTCATCGCCAAAGCCAGCAATGCGCCAAGCGGAAGCTTGTCGCTGTGTCGCTCATGTGTGGTCATGCCTGTCCCCTTCGATTTATATACTGATCGGTATAAATGTAAGGTGATAGCGTGCAGTGGTCAACGACTTATGTATCGGTTAGTATTTAAGTCTTGCAGAAGGAGACTCGACATGGCACAGATGGGACGCCCGCGTACGTTCGACCGTGATGCCGCAATCACCCAAGCGATGCATCTGTTCTGGGAGCATGGCTACGACGCCACCTCGTTGAGCCAGCTCAAGGCCAGAATCGGAGGCGGCATCAGTGCGCCCAGTTTCTACGCCGCTTTTGGCTCCAAGCAGGCGCTGTTCCATGAGGTGATCGAGCGTTATCTCGACACCCATGGTCGAGTCACCGAAAGCCTGTTCGATACGACCCTCCCGCCGCGCAAGGCGATCGAGCTCACCCTGCGCCGCTCGGCGAAAATGCAATGCGAGCCCGGTCACCCCAGAGGGTGCCTGGTCGCGTTGGGCCTCATGAGCGCATGTTCCGAGGAAAGCAAGGCGATATCCGAGCCATTGGCGCGTACGAGAAACGTGAACCGGGCCGGTCTGGTGGCGTGTGTCGAGCGAGCCGTCAGCACTGGCGAACTAACGAAGACGGTGATCCCCGAGGTGCTCGCCACCACGTTCGACAGTTTCATGCTTGGCTTGTCGACCCTGGCGCGCGACGGTGTGCCGGCTGCCAGGCTGGATACCGCGGTCGATCAGATAATGGCGCTGTGGGATAGCCTGAATGCGAGCATTGCCCATGAGTGCGGCGGTATCGCTGACGAGCCTGGCGAACGGAAATCCGACTGAACGGCGACATGCCGAGTTTCGGGCATGGCACCTGGCAGCCAGCGTCACAACGCAAACTACATCATCACGAAATATATCTTGCGCACTAAATATTAGCGCGATAGATTAAGCCCAGCCAGTCAGCGTGCGAATGCATGGCTGACGGCACCTCCTCCAGCCATCGATGGGAAAAAGTCATGAACGTTCTCTATACCGCAACCGCAACTGCCACCGGTGGCCGTGATGGCCGTGCCGTTTCCAGCGACAAGATTCTCGACGTGGCGCTGGCCACGCCGAAAGAACTGGGCGGCGCCGGTGGTGAAGCCACCAACCCCGAGCAACTGTTCGCTGCCGGCTATTCGGCCTGCTTCATCGGTGCACTGAAATTCGTCGCCGGCCAGAACAAACGCAGCATCCCGGCCGACACGTCGATCACTGCCCAGGTGGGCATCGGCCAGATTCCGGGCGGGTTCGGCCTGGACATCGACCTGAACATCAACCTGCCAGGTCTGGAGCAGGCCGATGCCCAGGCGTTGGTCGAAGCTGCCCACCAGGTGTGCCCGTACTCCAATGCCACGCGCGGCAATATCGAGGTTCGCCTGCACGTTACCGTTTGAATCACTCGCCTGACTGAAGTGCTGCCTCGGCTAGGCCGCACGGGCCGTCAATCGACGGCTCTCTCCCTCTGAACGGCAAACGCCCGACCCATGGGTCGGGCGCTTGCCGTCTCGCGCTCGGCTTCCGCGGTCTGGGTCAGCAAACTGCCCAAGCGTTCTCCGATGATCACGCAAGGCGCCATGGTGTTTCCCGTGGTCACCCGCGGCATGATCGAGGCGTCTGCCACCCTGAGGCCGCTGATGCCGTAGACCCGCAACTGTGAATCCACTACGGACATGGCATCCCTGCCCATCTTGGCCGTACACGACTGGTGCCACACGGTTGAGGCGGTATTGCGCACGAATGACTCCAGCGCCTTGCGGCTCATGGCCCCCGGCATGACTTCGCGCCGTACAAACGGTGCCATTGCCGAACTGTTGCCGAGCTCGCGACAAAACTCGACTGCCCGTACCAGGGCCTGCAGGTCTTCGGGATCCGACAGCGCGGCACTGTCGATGAGTGGCGCATCCATGGGATTGGCACTCGCCAGGGTGATCGCGCCCCGGCTTTTGGGCCGCACCAGCCCAGGTAGCAGCGACCACGCAGCCGCAGGTGGCTGGAACATGGCCTGGGCCTCGGGCGTGGCTATGGGGATTTGCGCGAGAAAGGTCTGGATGTCCGGGACATCCAGGGATGGATCGCTTTTCCAGAAGAACGTCGACTCGCCGGCATTGTTACGCGGTGGCTGGGGGTGCTGATACTCCCAGATGCACCCGGAAACCATGATGTGGTCCTGATAGTTCTGACCGACACCCGGAAGGTCCTGAACCACATCGATACCTTGCGCGTTCAACTGCCGCGTGTCGCCGATTCCGGAGAGCATCAGGACCTTGGGTGTATTGATGGCGCCCAGAGACAGCACGACCTCATGTCGAGCCCCCAACCTGATGACTTTGCCCTCGTGAAGCACCTCCACCCCCACCGCCCGCTTACCGTCCAGCAACACCCGCAGCACATGAGTATGAGTCAGCACGGTCAGGTTGGGCTGAGCCATCAAGGGGTACACATAGCCGCGAAAGATCGAACGGCGACGGCCGTCGTCCAGGCACAGATTGGCCAACGCGGCGCCTCCGGGCCCCTCCATCATGGCGCCGTTCTGATCGTCGTAGACCGGCAGGCCAAGCGATGCGGCGGCGCGCAGCATGGCCGGTGCAACCGGATTGGGGTCTGGCGCAGGCTGGACGAAAACCGGCCCTCCCGTGCCGCGCCGCAGCGGATCCGGTGCGCCTTGCCAGTCTTCGATACGTCGAGAGGTTGCCAGAGCCGAAGCGTAGTTCCAGGCTGGATCGTCAGCCTCCCTGGCAAAATAGTCCCAGTCGCTGCTGTGACCGCGCGACCAGACCATGACGTTGATCGACGCGCCCCCGCCGAGCACCTTGCCCATGGACAGTGGAATGGCACGGTCGTGGAGATGGGGGTTAGGTTGTGCCTGAAACTGCCAGTCGCGCTCACCGCCCAGGTTGACGAACCACTGGCTGGCATCGATGACACTGGGCACCTCGTCCGTGCCGCCGGCCTCGATCAGCAACACTCTGACGTCGAGGTTCTCGGCCAGGCGGCGGGCAACCACCGATCCGGACGTACCCGAGCCACAGACGATGTAGTCATAAGCGTCGGCCAGCCGGGCCTTTAGTTGACGTTGATTGTGTTCGACACGACGCGAGAAATCTGCGTTGTGCATAGCGCTTGTATAGCTGTTCATGTAGGTGCCTTTGAACACCACCTCAGGCGGGTGACAACGAACGACATTGCCAGCCATTGCAAGGAGGTGCAGGTGTACGACCAAGGGCGCTGGCACAGCCGCCGGGGAAACAATCCGTCTACGAAGACACGACCGATTCTAGGGCGCGAAGAACCCCGACCCGTTACCCGAGAGGCGCTTGCTGCTTGTCCGGAAGGCGCTTTTCAATGCGTTTGAAGAATGCAGGCCGAAGGTAAAGGCGTTCAGCGAGTACTGGCTCGGACCTGCGAGGGGCAAATGCCGAATTCGGCGCGATAGGTCCGGCTGAAATGGGCGGCGGTCGCGAATCCGCATTGCCAGGCGACTTCCTGAGCGCTGGGGGTGAGCGTCTGTCTGGCGCTCAGCAAGCGCTGCGCGTGCTGCAGGCGAACGTGCCAGACATGACCCATGACGGTAGTGCCCTGGCTTCTGAACACGTGTTGCAGGTGTTTGACCGATACGTGCGCGGCGGCGGCGATCGCCGAAGTGTCCAGCCCGGTGTGCGCCAGGCTTGTGTGGATGTAGCGGCGGGCCCGCAGCAGTACGACTTCCGTACTGCGCGACGTGGCCTTGCCCCCAGGGCCGCCCAGAAGCGCGTCTACCAGCTCCAGCAGCTGCCGACCCATCAGGTCGCGGATCACCGGCCCAGGCGCCACCTGCTGCTGTGCGATGCAGTGAATGAGTTCACGCGCAGCGCGCATGTCGGCCGAGCTCGGGTCGGCAATCACTGGCCTGGGCAGGGAATGCCTGAGCCCGCGTTCGCGCAAATCGCTCTTGGGAATGCGCAGCACCGTCATCTGAGCGCGCTCGGTGAAAGACTCCTGAAAAGACCGTTCGGGGTCGATGAAAAACATGCTACCGGCATCGAATCGGTTCTGCTGCCCGGCTTCCTCGATGTCGACATGCCCTTGCGTCATCAGCTTCAAGTACAGCCAATCGCCCTGCCACGAGGATCGCTCCTCGCCCACCGGCGCCAGCACGACGCACGCCAGGTCGGCCTGGGTCAGGCCGATGTGGCCCAATGTCCAACTCCTCGATGTCGAACCTTTCGAGCGGGCTTCGTCTAGCCGGCAGTAGAGCCCGTGGTGTTCGAGCATGACGTCAGACCAATTGGCTGCGGCATCGGGGCCAAGATCGAAGTCCATGTCGTGAGCGGCGAAGCGTCTTGGCGGCATGGAAACGTTCTCGGGTCAGGTTTCACGCTCTGTATCTCGGCCCACCTCGTGGGCAACGAGACGGGGATCTGAGGCAGGTTACGCTCTTTGTCCAACTGCAGGTCCATCTTCTTGGAAACCGCTTAGAGACGGCCCGTCGTACTGTGTTTTACCAACGTGCGCGGTATCCCTGCCCAACAGTCCCAGCCCGCGTATTGATGCGTTTCCGCCAGACGCCTATCATGAGCATTCACTCATATTGCCCATCTGTGCATCAGTCATGAGCCTGCCATGAAAGACCTGCCACCAACCGCCAGCCTGCGCGCCTTCGAAGTGGCAACGCGGCATGCCACCTTCACCTCGGCCTCCGAAGAACTGCATGTAACCCAAAGCGCCGTCAGCCATCAGCTCAGGCACTTGGAGGATCTGTGGGGGTTGAAGCTGTTCGAACGGGGCAAGTCGCTCACCCTGACACCCGCCGGAGCGGCTCTGGCGCCCATCGTCCGTGGTTTTTTCGCGGACCTGGAGGCGATGCTCGCCGAACTGAGGGAGCATAAGGGAAGAGTTCGGCTCAAGGTCAGCACCACCTACTCCTATGCACTGAAGTGGCTGCTGCCGCGATTGCCGAGCCTGGCCCAGCAGCACCCGGACATATTGGTGACGCTGGACACCACCGATACGGCAATCAAGTTCTCTGGCACCGACCCTGACGTTGCGATCCGCTTGGGCACCGGTAACTACCCTGGCCTTTATTCCGAGTTTCTGTTCCGCGAACATATCTTCCCCGTCGCCAGCCCTGCCTTGCTCGCGCGCTTCGGGCTGCCGCAGCACCCTGGCGAGTTGCTGCGCTACCCGCTGCTGACCCGTGACGGGAACGATCTGGTACCACGGTGGGAAGTGTGGTTCCAGCACGTCGGCCTGAGCATTTCCACGCTCAAGGAAAATGTGCGGTTCGCCGACACCAACATGACCGTTGACGCTGCCCTGCTGGGACAAGGCATTGCTCTGGTTCGCAGCGGCCACGTCGAGTCACAGATCGCCGATGGCAGCCTCGTCAGGCTCTTCGAGGTGCCATTCCCCTCGCCGGTGGCGTACTACTTCGTCTGCCCGAAAGGTATCGAAACCCAACCCCACGTGGTTTCATTCCGGCAATGGTTGAGCGAGCAGTCAACGCAAGCACAACTGGCGTACGATCGTGATGTCCCATGAGGTTTTGCTCATGACGCAATGAGCAGACTTCTCTGTTACATCCACTGATGGGCGGCCTAACATGGCGCATGCCTATCTCCATCATCTCCCTCGTACTGTTCGCCGCCCTGCTGCATGCCGGTTGGAACGCGCTGTTGCGTGGCGGCCAAGACCGCCTGTGGTCCATGACCGTCATGTGCCTGGCCGTGGCGGTCACCTGCATCACCCTGGCTTTGTTCATGGTCGCGCCAGCCCAGGCGAGTTGGCCGTATGCGGTACTGTCGGGCGTGCTGCATGTGGGCTACAACCTGTTCCTGGTGCGCAGCTACCGGGTGGGCGATCTTGGCCAGACCTATCCGGTAGCACGCGGCTCGTCGCCGATTCTGATCACCCTCGGCGCAGCCCTGTTCGCCGGGGAACAGATCCAGGCCAGTGCCCTGTTGGGCATTTTTCTGGTCTCGGGCGGGATCATCCTGCTGGCGTTCAGCAAGGGCAAACTCGCTGTGCCTAGCCTGCCCTACGCCTTGGGCACAGGCGCCTTCATCGCGGCCTACAGCGTCACCGATGGCATCGGCGCGCGCCTGTCCGGCGCGCCCATGGCCTATACCGTCTGGATGTGTGCATTGTGGGGTGTGCTGATGCCAGCGGTGTACATCGCACGTCGTGGCGCGCGCAGCCTGTTCGCCTGGCGCCCTGGAATGGCGACCGCAGCCGCCGGTGGGCTGGTCTCGCTGCTGGCCTACGGTATCGTCATTTATGCCATGACCGATGCTCCGATGGGCATGGTCTCGGCGCTGCGTGAAACCAGCGTGCTGTTTGCAGCCTTGATCGGTTATTTTTTCCTCGGTGAGAGCCTGACCGTGCGCAAGGTGCTGGCCTGTACGGTGATCGCGCTGGGTACGGTCATCATCGGCTGAGCGCGCTCGCCTGGGGCACGGGCGCAGGCCCCTCGAACGGCAACAACTCCACCACCCAATCGATGAATACCCGCAACTTCAAACTGATGTGCCGGTTGGGTGGATAGGCGATGTACATCGGCATGGTGTCCAGCTGCCACTCCTGAAACAGAGGCACGAGCTCGCCGCGGGCCAGCGGCGCCCTGGCCATGTATTCCGGTAGCCACAGCACACCCATGCCAGCCAGACCGGCTGCCAGGTAGGCGTTGCCGTCGTCGACCGAAAGCACCGGCTGGCCACGTACAGTGACGCTTTGATTGTCGCGGCGCAGCGTGTAGGCCAACGCCCGGCCCGTGCGCGCCCAGAGGAAGCCGATCACGCGGTGCTGCGTGGCGTCGAGCTCGCTGGGATGTTGCGGCGTGCCGAGTCGCTGCAGGTAGCCGGGTGAGGCATAGACCCCCAACTGCAGGTCGCCCAAGCGACGCGCCATCAGCGATTGATCGGTCAGTTCACCGCCACGCACAACGCAGTCGACATTCTCGCCGATGATATCGACCATGCGGTCGCTGACGCCCATGTCGATCTGGATATCCGGATAGCGCCGATGAAAGTCGGGCATGGCCGGCATCAGCACATGGCTGGCGAACGGGCTCGGTACGTCTACCCGCAGCCTGCCGCGCGGCGCGATCGCGGCACTGGAAAGGCCGGTTTCGGCATCGTCCAGATCGGCCAGCAGGCGTATCGCTCGCTCATAGTATACGGCACCGTCGGCGGTGACGTTGACCCTGCGCGTGGTGCGGTTCAGCAGCTTCACCCTCAGGCGCGCTTCGAGCTGCTGCACCAACTGGGTCACGGTGGTCTTGCTCATGTGCAAGGTCTGCGCCGCGCGGGTGAAGCTACCCGTCTCCACCACTCGCGCGAAGGCCTGCATGGCATCGAAACGGTCCATTGGAACCTCGTTTTGACTGGTCATTGTTTGGAAAGCCCAAACAGTCCTGGTCAGACTTGCCCGTTTATGCAGCCCTGGCAAGCCTCTACTGTGGCTGCACGATAGATGACGGGTCACCCGGCCCGCCCCAGGAGGCAATCCCATGACCCAGCGTGACGTCGTTTTTCCAGCCGGCCGCCAGGCGCTTTATGAGCGCAACCGCTACTCCCCCGCCGTTCGCAGCAATGGCCTGCTGTTCGTGTCTGGCCAGGTCGGCAGCCGCGAGGACGGCTCGCCCGAGCCCGACCTGCGCGACCAGGTGCGCCTGGCATTCCAGAACCTCAATGCGGTACTGCAGGCGGCCGACTGCACGTTCGATGACGTGGTGGACGTCACGGTCTTCATAGTCGATCCGCAGTCCAGGTTCGAGACCATCTGGGAAGTGGTGCCCGAATACTGGGGACAGGCGCCCTTCCCCAACATCACCTGCGTGGGCGTTACTTGGTTGTATGGGTTCGATTTCGAGATCAAGGTGATAGCGAAGCTGCCGCCGCACAGTTAAGTCGCCCGAAAACTCCACACGATTTCCACAACACGTTCGGAGATGACCAGATAGATCACGACGATCAGGATCTGCAGGACGAGGTGATAGCGCAGCTTGCCCAGCCGCCGGATACCGTCGCTCATGTTCAGGACCATCAGTGCGGCAGACACTGCAATGATCCCCCACCCTGCCAGATTCAACGCAGTGAGACTCAAGAAGACGCGGTGGTCAGTCTGCACCGCGTTCGTGCCTGCTGCGAACAACAGCGCGCACAGCACCATGTTCTTGAAGCTGTCGAAAATTCGGGTGTTCAAGTCGTTGTCGAGCAGATCCAGATAGCGCGTCCAGTATTTTCTCAATGCTGAATCTCCCGTGCGTACGTTCATTGTTCCATTGCAGCCGATCAGCAGACGGAGCTTGCTGGCGATCTGCAGGGCCGCATGACATCGAAAATGGGTAGGCACAGTGCGGTCGGGTCTGGTCTACCATAGGACGGGCGCAGGCAATGCGCCAGTCGCGAAGCCTGCATCCGCCCAATCATTCGCCCAAGAGAACAGCATGCTGATTTCCGCAGTCCTCAACGGCCAGCCCTTGCTGCTGGCAGAGCACCCCGAGCCGATGCTGCCGTGGTGGAGCTTCACCAAAACGGTGCTTGCCGCCACCGCACTGACCCTGGTCCGTGACGGGAGGCTGGACCTGGACGAGCCGTTGACGGGCAACGACTACACGTTGCGCCAGCTGCTGCGCCATGAGGCGGGATTGGCAGACTATGCCGAGCTGGCCGAATACCATACCGCCGTCGCCAACCATGAGCCGGCCTGGTCGGCACAAGAGATGCTGCAGCGCTTGCAGGCCGATCGGCTTCGCTACAGCCCTGGCGCGGGCTGGCGTTATTCCAACGTCGGCTACCTGATGGTGGCCAGGCTGATCGAACGCACTACCGACCTGCCGCTGGCCGATGCAGTGCACGCGCGCGTGCTGTTGCCATTGGGCATCGCCAACGTGCGTTTCGCCACCGCTCGAGCCGATCTGCAGCAAGCCTGCACCGGCCTCGCCACCTACGACCCAGGCTGGGTGTATCACGGCTTGCTGATCGGCCCGCTGTCACAGGCCGTGCTGTTGCTTGACCGTCTGTTCAGCGAACACCTGCTGCCGGCCGACTTGCTGCAGGCGATGCAGGAAACGCACACCCTGGGCGGCCCGATTGCCGGCAGACCCTGGCGGGCACCGGGCTATGCACTGGGACTGATGCGCGGTCCGGTGGACGGCGGTGTGGTGTTGGCAGGGCATACCGGCTGCGGGCCCGGCAGCGTCGTCGCGGTGTACCGAGGCTGCCTGGGTGACGTCTGCGCCAGTTATGCAGCGTTCGCCCAGGACACCAGCGAAGGCGCTGTCGAGGCCTGCGTCGTCGAGCACATCTGCCGCCACCTCAACGGCTGAAGCGCGCTCGATCGACGCTCGGCGGCGCTGCCCTCCTTCAGACCTCTTCGTCCTGAAAAGCCTCTTCGCGCTTCTTGCGAAACGCTGGCAGCACCATCATCACCAACAGAATGGCCGACGCGGCGAACAGCACGGCGCTGATGGGTCGCTCGATCAACACGGCGGGGTCGCCCTGGGAGATCAACAGCGCGCGGCGCAGGTTGGTTTCCAGCAGCGGTCCCAGCACGAAGCCGAGCAGCAGCGGCCCGGGCTCGCACTTGGCCTTGCGAAACAGATACCCCAGCAGACCGAAGATGATCACCAGGGCCACGTCGAAACCGCGGTTGTTCACGATCGCGTTTCCCTTGTAGGAGCGGTCATCGGCCGCGAAGAGCGCGCCTCGGTATGCCTGATGCAACGCGGTGCGCCTTTCGCGGCCACGGACCGCTCCCACATTCGATCGCGGTCCCTGAGCGGGGTGCTCTTTCGTTGTTGTCTGGGTAACGAACGACGATGCTGCGGTGCTGCTCAGCCAAGTCCCGGCGGCAGCGGATGAAGGTCTGCGTTGCGCCCCGCCTTCGCCACCTGCCCCGGCATTTCATGCCCCAGCAGCGCTGGCAAGGTGCGGGAAAGGTCGAGCAGACGGGGCAGATCGATGCCGGTGGGAATGCCCATCTCCTCACACAGGTTCACCAGATCTTCGGTGCAAATGTTGCCCGAGGCGCCCGGCGCGAACGGGCATCCGCCCAAACCCCCGAGCGACGCATCGAAGCGCCGCGCACCGGCTTCGTAGGCAGCCAGGACGTTGCTCAATCCCAGCCCGCGGGTATTGTGGAAATGCAGGGTCAGCGCTTCGGCGGGCAACTGTTCCAGCACCTGCCGGACCAATGCGTAGACCTGGCGCGGGTTGGCCATGCCCGTGGTGTCGGCCAGGGTCACGCCCTGCATGCCGAGCCGCTGATAGGCATCGACCAGGTCCATCACCACGCGTTCATCGATGGCGCCTTCGAACGGGCAGCCGAAGGTCGTGGCGATGGTGCCATTGAGGCTGACCGACGTACCGCGGGCCAGCTCGAGCACTTCGGTGAAGCCTGCCAGGGATTGTTCACGGGTCATGCGCATGTTGGCGCGGTTGTGGCTCTGGCTGGCCGACAACACCAGGTTGAGTTCATCCGCCTTGGCGGCTAGCGCGCGCTGCGCCCCCTTGAGATTGGGAATCAGCGCCACGTAGGTCACACCCGGCTGGCGGGCGATGCCATGGAACACCTGTTCGCCATCGCGCAGGGCTGGAATGGCCTTGGGCGAAACGAAGGAACCGGCCTCGATGCGGCTGAAGCCCGCCAGCGAAAGCTGGTCGATCAAGGCAATCTTGTCTGCGGTGGCAACCCAGATCGGCTCGATCTGCAGACCATCACGGGGCGCCACTTCCTGAACGATGAGACGTTGCGAGTAGTCGTTGATCACTGCACGATCCCCTCATCCTTCAGGCGCTGGATAGCGCTCTCGCTCAGGCCCAGCTCGGTCAGCACGGCCTGGGTGTGCTGCCCCAGGCTTGGCCCCTGCCAATTGACCACACCCGGCGTGGCGGAGAGCTTGGGCACGATGCCGGGCATTTTCGTTGCCACGCCACCGGGCAGCTGCGCATCGAGAATCATGCCGCGGGCCTGATAGTGCGGGTCGGCGACGATATCGGCGACCGAGTAGATGCGCCCGGCAGGCACCTCGGCGCTTTCCAGTGCCTGTAACACATCCTCGATAGGGCGCTGGGCGCTCCAGGCACTGATGGCGCCATCGAGCAGGTCGCTCTGCGCAGCTCGGCCATCGTTGTGCGCGAACGCCGGGTCATCGCCCAGATCGGCTCGACCGATGGCGTTCATCAGGCGCTTGAAAATGGGATCGCTGTTGCCCGCGATCACTACATAACCGCCATCGGCAGTGGGATAGGTATTGGACGGGGCGATACCGGGCAAAGCGCCGCCGCTGCGCTCGCGCACATGGCCGAGCATGGCATACTCGGGCACCAGGCTTTCCATCACGTTGAAGACGCTTTCGGCCAGGGAGACATCGACCACCTGACCGTCACCCTGACCGGTCTTGACCCGCAGCAACGACATCAGCGCGCCCATCACCGCATGCATGGACGCCAGCGAATCACCCAGGCTGACCCCCACCCGTGCCGGCGGTGAGTCCGGGTGGCCGGTGGTGTAGCGAATGCCGCCCATGGCCTCGCCGATCGCGCCGAAACCTGGCCGGTCGCGATAAGGGCCAGACTGGCCATAGCCGGAGATGCGCACCAGCGTCAGCTTGGGGTTCAGCGCATGCAAGACGTCCCAGCCCAGGCCGAGTTTCTCCAGGGCGCCGGGACGCAGGTTCTCGATCAGTACGTCGGCGCTTTCGGCCAGTTGCTTGACGATCTCGATGCCTTCGGCAGACTTGAGGTTCAGCGCCAGAGATTTCTTGTTGCGCGATTGCAGGTACCACCACAACGAAGTGCCTTCGTGGAGTTTTCGCCACTTGCGAAGGGGGTCGCCCTGCCCCAGGGTTTCGATCTTGATCACCTCGGCACCGAACTCGCCCATCATGCGCGCAGCGAACGGCGCAGCGATGAGGGTTCCGATCTCGATGACACGGATTCCGCTAAGAGCAGTCATGGGGCAGCCTCGATGTCTGTTGAAAAAAGGATGATCTGCGATGCGGCGGAGGAGACATGGCGCGCCACTCAGTCCTGATTGACGCCCTAGGTCAGTTGCTGGTCCTCGCCGAGGAAACCGCCGCTCTGGTGCTGCCACAGCCGTGCATAGATACCGTTTTTCGCCAGCAGCTGGGCATGGGTGCCCTGTTCGAGAATGCGCCCCTGGTCCATGACGATGAGCCGGTCCATGGCGGCGATGGTCGACAGGCGGTGGGCAATGGCGATCACGGTCTTGCCCTGCATCATGTGATCGAGGCTTTCCTGGATGGCCACTTCGACTTCCGAGTCCAGCGCGCTGGTGGCCTCGTCGAGCAACAGGATCGGCGCGTTCTTGAGCATCACCCGCGCAATCGCCACGCGTTGGCGCTGGCCGCCGGACAGCTTGATGCCCCGTTCGCCCACCAGGGTGTCGTAGCCGCTGTGGCCCTGACGGTCGCTCAGCTGGCTGATGAACTCATCGGCCTGAGCGCTGGCGGCTGCACTGCGCACCTGTTCATCGGTGGCATCGGGACACCCATAGGCGATGTTGTCGCGAATGGAGCGGTGCAGCAGCGAGGTGTCCTGGGTCACCATGCCGATCGCGCTGCGCAGGCTGTCCTGGGTCACATGGGCGATGTTCTGCCCATCGATGCGGATCTCGCCGCTGTCGACGTCGTAGAAACGCAGCAGCAGGTTGATCAGCGTCGATTTGCCCGCACCCGAGCGCCCGACCAGGCCGATCTTCTCGCCCGGGCGGATGTCCAGGCTCAAACCGTCGAGCACCTGGCGTTCGCCGTTGTAGTTGAAGCTCACGTTGTCGAACGTCATCGCCCCGCCGGAAGTCGTCAGCGCACCTGCGTCAGGCGCGTCCTGCACCTTCGCCCCGCGGGTCAGCGTGCCCATGCCATCCTGCAGCGTGCCGATGTTTTCGAACAACGAGGTCATCTGCCACATGATCCAGTGCGACATGCCGTTGATACGCAGCGCCATGGCCGTGATCGCCGCGACGGCGCCGGTCCCGATCTCGCCCAGGTGCCACAGCCACAGCGCGTAGCCACCGGCCGCCATCAGCAGGCCGACCACCAGTGCCTGGTTGACGATCTCGAACTGGCTGACCAGACGCATCTGGCGGAAGCCGGTGTTCTTGAAGTCTTCCATGGCCGCGCGGGCGAAGTGCGCCTCGCGGTTGGAGTGGGAGAACAGCTTGACCGTGGCGATGTTGGTGTAGGCATCGGAGATGCGTCCGGTCATCGACGAACGCGCATGGGCCTGTTCTTGCCCGACCTTGCCCAGGCGCGGCACGAAATACAGCATGGCCAGGCCGAACAGCACCAGCCAGGCCACGAACGGCAGCATCAGCTTGGGTGCGAAACCACCGGCCAGAGCGATGATGGCGATGAAATACACGCCGATGCCCGGCAGGATCTCGATCAGGGTGAACAGCACGTCGCGCACGGCCAGGGCGGTCTGCATCACCTTGGTGGTGACCCGCCCGGAAAACTCGTCGGAGAAGAACGACAGGCTTTGCCGCAGCATCAGCCGGTGGAAGTCCCAACGCAGCCTGAGCGGCAGGTTGATCGCCAGAATCTGGTGCTGGACCATGGTGCGCAAGGCGACCAGGGCAATGCTGCCCACCATGACCAGGCCCATGCCCCACAACACGCGGCTTTCCTGGGCAGCGGCATCGCCGCCCTGCTGCCAGGTGGTGAGCAGGTCAACGACTTGGCCAAGAAAGGAAAACAGCCAGGCTTCATAGACCGACACCGCAGCGCTGAGCACCGCAAATGCCAGGATATAGCCGCGCGCACCGCGAGTGCAGGCCCAGAGAAAACGGGCCAGGCCATCGGGTGGCGGCGGTACTTCATCGGGAGGGAAAGGGTCGAGCCTTCGTTCGAATGCACGAAGCATGGGGGTCTCCATCGGAATCAAGTGGCGCAGATTCTGCCACTTAATGGCGCACTCGTGGGTCGCGATGGGCGGTTTTGCGAAGAACGGTGCATTCGGCAGGCGCGCGCGGCGTGCGATCCACTAGCTCGCCAGAGCCTTCAATCCCCAGAGCACGGCCATTCCGACCGCCAGGGTCAGCACCGTGCTCTTGAACTTCCAGGCCACTACCGCGGCGGCGATCGCCGCCGGAATCTGCGGGTTATCCAGCACCGGTGCACCCTGTCCGTTCGGGTAGATCACCGCCGGCAGCACCAGCGCGGCGAGGACGCTGGCCGGCACGTAGCGCAAGGCGCGACTGAGCAGCTCGGGCATGCGCCAGCGGCCGTGCAGCTCGACAAAGCACAGACGCATGGCGAAGGTTCCCACGCCTACGGCAACGAACAGCGCCCACAGGCCCAAGTCGCTCACGAGGCTCGCTCCTCGGGGTCGGCGCCAGCGCGCGAGGCCACCCGGTCGCGCCAGGTTTCGATGGCGAGGCCCGCAGCGATGCCACCCACCGCAGCGATGACCAGTCCAAGGTTGTAAGGCAGGTTCACCGCCAGCACGGCGAGCACCCCGCCTACCACGGCCGCGCCCAAGGTCGCCGGACTGCGGATGCCAGGCACCAGCAGCGCCAGGAAGGACAAGGGTATGGCAAAGCTCAATGACCAGCTCTGCGGGATGCTCGCGCCCAGGTACACGCCTGCCAGTACCGACACATGCCACGCCAGCCACATGCCCACTGCGGTGCCAGCGTAGTAATGGTGAGCATGGCGGCCCAGTTCGCCGCTGTCGAACTTCAGCGTGCACAGCGCGTAGGCCTGGTCTGACAGCAGGTAGCACAGCGGCCAGGTCCAGCGCCGCGGCAGGCCGTGAAAATGCGGCGCCAGCGACGCGCTGTACATGATGAAGCGCAGGTTGATGATCAATGCCGTAGCGACGATCGCCACGGGCAGGACACCGACGTGCAGCAGCTGCAAGGCGACCATCTGCGCTGAACCCGAGTAGAAGAGCAACGTCATGCCGATACTGGTGCCTGGCGACAGACCCAGCTCGACCGCCATCACCCCAGTGACCAGGCCGAACGGAATCACCCCAGGGGTCAACGGCAGCAGTGCACGGATGCCCTGGATGAACGCTTGGCTTGCACTCGGGAAAGGCATTCAGGTTCCTCGGCTGGGTATGATCTCAGGCCTCAGCAAGACACTTCGCGTGGGGGCTGTGCGACGGCAGCGGCACCGCCTTCGCGCTCGATCCACTCGATCAGTCGTTCGCTGGCCATCGGCGGAGCAATGAAGTAACCCTGCCCCTCGTTGCAACCCCAGCCTTTCACCGCGTCGAAACTGGCCTGGTTCTCGATGCCTTCGGCAACCACCTTGTAGCCCAGACGCTGCGCCAGATCAATGAGGGTGGTGACCAGGCGACGATCCTTTTCCTGGCTCTCGATGTCCTTGAGCAGCGAACGGTCGAGCTTTACCGACGTGGCAGGCAGTTCGCGCAGGTAGGTCCAGTTACTGTAGCCGGTACCGAAGTCGTCAATGGATATCTCGATGCCCAGCGCACGCAGGCGTGTCAGCTGGTTCCGGCATTCGGCGGGGTTCTTGATCAACGCGCCTTCGGTGAACTCGATCTCCAGGGTCGCAGCCTCGACGCCATAGCGTTCCAGGGTCTGGATCAGCCGGTCGGTGAAGGCCGGCCCCTCGAGATCGCAGGGGCTGATATTGATCGCGACCTTGAAGTCGTAGCCCGCATCGCGCCAGTGCCTCGTCTGCTTGATGTCCGCCTCGACCACCCACACGCTCAACAGCCGGATCAGGTCGGTCTTCTCCGCCAGCGGGATGAATTCGTCCGGTCCTATCGGCCCCAGGGTCGGGTGGGTCCAACGCAACAGCGCCTCGACCGCGCAGCAGCGTCCGCTGGCGAAGTCGATGCGCGGCTGGAACACCAGGCCCAGTTGCTCGGACTCCTCCAGGGCGTACGACAATGAACTGAGCAGCACGAAGGCACGCTGCTGGGCGATGTCCAGTTCCGCCTGGTACCTGGCCCAGCCGATGCCGCGGTCACGCGCGTAATCGGCGGCACTGACCACCAGACGCACCCAGTCACGGTCGTTGATCGTATGGCAGTCCAGCTCCAGCGCACCCATGCCGATCTGCGTGCGAATGGGAATCCCGTCATGCTCGACCGGCGTGGAGAAGGCCGTGGAAAACCTCGCGTACAAGGTCGCCAGGCATTCGTCACGCGGCTTGATGAATGCGAAACGGGTGAGACCGATCCGGTACAGCACGCAGTCGTGGCCGATCAAGCCCGCCACCCGACGGCTGATTTCGCTGACCAGACGTTGGGAAAACGAATAGCCCAGCGCCTTGACGATATCGTTGACGAAACTGGGCGAGAGGAAATCGACCGCGACCAGCAACGGCTCTTCCCTAGCGCTCAGATGCCGATGGATGTCGTCTTCCAGACGAATACGGTTCATCAGGCGGGTGGGCCGGTCGATGAACGAGTCGGCGCGCAGGTCGTGCAGCCGGTGCACCACCAACTGCGCCAGGTGCCGCAGGCTTTCCCGCTGGCCGGCTGACATCGGCGCACGCGGTTGCTTGTCGATGACGCACAGACTGCCCAGGGCGTGACCGTCATCGGTCAGCAGCGGTACCCCGGCGTAGTAGCGTATGCCCGGCGGTCCGGTGACCAGCACGTTGTGTCGAAAGCGGGGGTCGCGGTGGGTGTCCGGCACTTCGAAGAAGTCGTCGACCAGAATGGTGTGACCGCAGAAGGACACATCCCGCGGCGTGGATGAAACGGTGATGCCGACCTTCGCCCGAAACCACTGTTGCTGTTCTTCGAGAATGGAAATGAGCGCTATCGGCGTGCCGAAGACTTCAGCGGCCAGCGCCACGATCCGATCCAGCACCTCGTCGTCGACCGCGTCGCGGTAGCAGAGCTCGGCTACGCGGCGAACGCGCTCGCGCTCGTTGTCCGGGAAAGGTGGAGCGAAGTGGGTCATCACGGTATTCATTGCCCGATGGTCAGTCGCAAAGGGAGGCACTCAAGACAAGGCTGCATCCCTGTATCGGCAGCCTTTCCGGGAACTGTATACAGCTTTGCCCCAAGAGCACCACTGCCCTTCGTCTCCCTAGACAGCGCCGAAGAAGGCCACCTTCTGCGAAAGCCGGTCCGCCAGGCGAGCCAGCTCGGTGCTGGCGGTCGCGACCTGCTGCGAGCCGGTCGCTGACTGCACCGTCGAGCCATGGATGCGCGTGATGTTCTGCGAGACGTCGTCGGCAACTGCGTTCTGCTGCACCGAAGCGCTGGCAATCTGTGCGTTCATCAGGTTGATCGCGCCCACCTGCTCGCTGATCTTGGCCAGGGCCTCCTGCGCACTGCGCGTCTGGGTGACGGTCTGCCCCACCAGTTCGCAGCTGTTGCGCATGGTCTGCGCGGCCGCCTCGGTGCCCGATTGCAAGGTGCTGATCATCTCGCGGATTTCTTCGGTCGACTGCTGGGTGCGATTGGCCAGCGAGCGCACTTCGTCGGCGACCACGGCAAAGCCACGGCCGTGCTCGCCGGCGCGGGCGGCCTCGATGGCGGCATTGAGCGCCAGCAGGTTGGTCTGCGCGGCAATCGAGTTGATCACGTCGATGACCGATTCGATCTTTTCGCTGTGGCGCGACACCTGGTCGACGGTGTCCGTGGTCTGCTCCAAGGTGAGCGCCAACTGCTCGATAGCCTGCGTGGTGCTGGCCACCAGCCGATTGCCGCTTTCCACTTCGATATCCGCCAGGCGCGACGCATCCGCAGCCTGGGCAGCGTAACCGGAGACTTCGCCCACGGTCGCCGCCATCTGCGTGATGGCGGTGGCCACCTGTTCGGCCTCACGGGTCTGCAGGCGAATATGCGCGTCGTTGGCGGTGGAGGTCGCCGACAGCTGCGCCGAAGAGTGAGTGACTTCCCGCGCCGCCGTACGCACCTGCTCGATGGTCTCGCGCAAATGGCCCAAGGCGGTTTTCAATACTCCCATCACGCTACCGGGGTAATCGGTCACGATGGTCTGGTTCAGGTTGCCTGCGGCAAGTTGCTCGATTGCCAGGGCCACTTCGGCCGGCTCGGCGCCCAGCGTCGACTTGACGAAACGAATGATCACGATCGACAGCACGATGCTCAGCAGCAGCGCGATACCGGTGGCCACCAGCATCAGCGTGCTGAACTGGCTGGCGGTAGCCTGCACATCACCCAGCTTGGCCTTGATCGCGGCTTCCTCGTAGTCGATCAGTGCGTTGATGCGCTTGAGCCATTCGCTGTAGTCAGCCGAAGTCTGGCGCAGCAGCAAGGCCTGGGCACCTTGCACATCACCGCCCCGACGCAGCTCGATGAGCGTGCGGGTGGACTCCAGGGTCTGCCGCTCGATGCCTTTGATGGCAGCCAGCAACTGACGCTCCTCGCCGGTTACGCCAGCGCTCTGGAACAGCTGCTCCATCGGCGCGGCGGAATCGACATAGTCTTTTTCCAGCGAGGCCACCTGCGCCAGGTGTTTTTCCAGGTCGCGATCGTTGTCCACCAGCACCGCGTCACGAATGGCGATGGCGCGGTTGTGCACGCTGCCGCGAAAATTGATGGCGTAACGCTGGATCTTTGCCGCGTTCTCGCTCACGTCACTCAACGTGGAATCGATGAACGCAACACGCTGGATGCCGATGGCGGTGATCATCACCAACAAGGCGAGAATGGCCGCGAAGCTCAGGGCTATGCGCGTGGCCAGAGACAGAGGTTTTTTCATGGCAGGCTCGAAAGTTCGCCCGATGAGGACGGAAAAGACGCGCGAACCGGAGGTCGAGTCGCGCCGAAGCGGCGGACGTTACGGCGCTGCTGGCAAGGAAGCCAATTGGCATTTCGCGAAGCAATGATAGCTAAACGCTATCAAACTAATTCCGCTGTGAGTTGTATCATTGAGTTGACACTCAACACCATCGCTTTACAGTCGCCTGATGGACAAGAACTCAGAAATTCCAGCGGTTGTTCGACGGTGCCATGGCTGCCGCCAGTGTGGCTGGCGTGGCTGCCATCTATAAGGTCAGGCAGGCGGCGCTGACCCTCGCGATTCACGCAAAAAAGGTCCGGGCATCATGAACTCCGGTCGCAACCTGGTCGCCGCCGCATTTGCCCTCACCGCGCTGTCGTACGGGTTGGCGCGTTTCGCCTATGGCCTGCTGTTGCCGCAGATGCGCGTGGAGCTGTCGCTGGACGCCACGGCGGCAGGCTGGATCGGCAGCGGCGCGTTCGCGGCCTACTGCGCCGGCATCGTCCTGACGTTCGTATGCAACGGCACGCTCACTCCTCGCACCCTTGCCGTACTCGCGGGTCTGGCCGCCACGGCTGGAATGACCTGCATAGTGACCGCTTCATCGGGGTGGATGCTGGGCGCCGGAGTGGCGCTTGCCGGGCTGAGCACCGGACTGACCTCGCCACCGTTGGCGAGTGCAGTCGCCGCTCGGTTCAACGCTGCCGGCCGCGCGAAGGCGAATGCGGCGATCAACGCCGGCACGGCTGCCGGCATCGTCTTCTCAGGTGCCGCTGCGGCCATGACTGTGAACGCCTGGCGTGAGCTGTATGCCGTGTTCGCCCTGATCGGCGCAGCGATCACCGTCTGGCTGTGGCGGGCCCTGCCGCAGGGTGGTGGCAGTGAAACCGGCGCTGGCATGTCCCTGAAACTGCTTGGCCGACCGGGGCTGGCCCTGCTCTGCCTGAGTGCTTTCGCCATGGGCCTGTCGAGCACCGCCATCTGGACCTTCGGCGCCGACATATTGCGCGGCGCGTTCGGGGTCAGCGACAGCGGCATTGCCTGGGCCTGGATCGTGCTGGGGGCGGCCGGGGTCAGCGGCGCTGCCACCGGCGTGCTGATCGACCGCTTCGGTACGGCCGTTATCCATGGCGGCTCGTTGCTTGCCATCGTCGCGGCGATCCTGACCCTGGCGGCAAGCAAGTTCAGCATCGTCTATGGCTTCGTCGCCATGGGCCTGTTCGGCGCGGCCTACATCATGTCCTCGGGTGCGTACCTGATCCAGGGCACTGCACTGCTGCCGGATCGACCCGACCTGGGCCTGGGTTTTCCGTTCCTCTGCCTGGCTCTCGGGCAGACGGCCGGCGCGCCGTTGTTCGGTGCAGCCATGGGCGCCATGGTTGTCACCGCTGCCCTTTTCGCCTTTGCCCTGCCTGCCTTTCTGGCGATATTTCTCAGGCCCAAAACCCGCTAGCAAAATCTTCATTCGATTGCGCGGCAGAGCCCGGAACTTACGCTCGATCCGCCGACTCAGTTCTGTACCTGCCTGCCCTCATTCGAGACCACTGCCTTGGCCACATCTGCCACTTCGCGGCGTAACGCGCTGTCTCTCGACGGCCTGAATTTCTTCCTCGCCGATGTCCGTGACGGGCTCGGACCCTATCTGGCGATCTACTTGCTGGCGGTGCACAAATGGGACCCCGGCAGTATCGGCCTGGTGATGACCCTGGCCGGGCTGGCGGCGCTGCTCACGCAGACACCCGCCGGCGCCCTGATCGACAAGACCCGGCACAAACGTGCGGTGGTGGTGGTTGCCGCCCTGCTGGTCACCGCCAGTTGCGTGGTACTGCCTTTCATTACTTCGTTCGGCCTGGTGGCCGCTACCCAGGCGCTTGGCGCCATCGCCGGCTCGGTGTTCGCTCCGGCCATCGCCGCCATCTCCCTGGGCATCACCGGGCCCAAGGCCTTCACCCGGCGTACCGGTCGCAACGAAACCTACAACCATGCCGGCAACGCCTTCGCCGCCCTGCTGGCGGGCGGGTTTGCCTACCTGTTCGGACCGGTCGCGGTGTTCTACCTGATGGCCGCCATGGCCTTGGCCAGCGTACTGGCGGTGAGCTGCGTGAAGGCCGATGCGATCGACCACGACGTCGCCCGTGGGCTGGAAGCCCACCACAAGGATGGGCACGAACAGCCCTCCGGCTTCAAGGTGCTGCTGGGCAACCGTGCGCTGCTGGTGTTCGCGGTGTGTTGCGCGCTGTTCCACCTGGCCAACGCGGCGATGCTGCCGCTGGTGAGCCAGAAGCTGTCGCAGATCGACCTGAGCATGGCCACCCCATTGACCTCGGCCTGCATCGTCGCCGCGCAACTGGTGATGGTGCCTGCAGCCCTGCTGGTGGGTGCGCGTGCCGATCAATGGGGGCGCAAGCCCCTGCTGCTGGCCGGCTTCCTGATCCTGCCGATTCGCGGTGTGCTCTATACGTTTTCCAATGATCCGTACTGGCTGGTGGGCGTGCAACTGCTCGACGGCATCGGCGCCGGCCTGTTCGGTGCACTGTTTCCGCTGGTGGTCAAAGACCTCACCCACGGTACCGGGCGGTTCAACGTCAGCCTGGGCGCCCTGACCACCGCCTTCGGCCTGGGCGCTGCGCTGAGCAACGGCCTGGCCGGCCTGGTCGTGCAGGAGGCCGGCTACAGCGCAGCCTTCCTGACCCTGGCCGGGGTCGCCGCGGTGGCCTTCGTCCTGCTGCTCACTGCCATGCCGGAAACCCTGCGCCGCACCACTGAACAGGAAGCCACGCCTTGCCCCACGCCAGCTTGATCATCTGGGGCGTCAGCCTTCTCGCGACGTTAGGCATCATCACCAGGCCATTGCGCATCCCCGAATACGTCTGGGCACTGGCGGCAGCGATCGGTCTGGTCGCTGGCGGCTTGATCGCCTGGTCTTCGGCACTGGCAGCGGTACTTAAAGGTACCGATGTCTACCTGTTTCTGGTGGGCATGATGCTGCTGGCCGAACTGGCCCGCCGTGAAGGGTTGTTCGATTGGCTGGCGACCGTCGCTGCCCGCCAGGCCTGCGGCAGTGCGCAACGGCTGTTCGATCTGGTGTTCGTGGTCGGCACCGTGGTGACTGTTTTCCTGTCCAACGATGCCACGGCCGTGGTGCTGACCCCGGCCGTGTACGCGGCCACCCGGGCAGCACGCGTCAACCCGTTGCCGTATCTGTTCGTCTGCGCGTTCATTGCCAACGCTGCCAGTTTCGTCCTGCCGATTTCCAACCCGGCCAATCTGGTGATATTCGGCAAGCACATGCCGCCGCTGCTCGATTGGCTGGCCATGTTCAGCCTGCCGTCCGTGGCGGCCATCGCCATGACCTATCTGGTTTTGCGCCTGACCCAGCGTCGGCATCTGCAGCAGCGCCTGCAACTCGTCGAGCAACTGCCCCGCCTGAGCGCAGGTGCTCGACTCACCGCCTGCGGGCTGGCCGTCACGGCGGTGCTGCTGTTGACCGTATCGGCCCTGGACGAAGCGCTGGGCCTGCCGACTTTCCTCGCAGCCGTCACCACCCTCGCCGTCGTCCACCTGTACCAGAGAAGCAATCCCTGGCCGGTATGCAAGGGCGTGGCCTGGGGCGTGCTGCCGCTGGTAGCGGGGCTGTTCGTGCTGGTGGAAGGCATTGGCCAGACCGGCGTGACCGGTCAGTTGGCCAACTGGCTGGAACAGGCCGCCAGGCACGCGCCGGCCCAGGCGCACTGGTGGGCAGGAGGTCTGGTGGCGCTGGCCTGCAACATCGGCAACAACCTGCCGATCGGCCTGCTCAGCGGGTCCATCAACGAACTGGCGCACCTGCCGCCCACTGTCACCGGCGCGCTGGTGGTCGGCGTCGACCTGGGCCCCAACCTCTCGGTCACCGGCTCCCTGGCGACCTTGCTGTGGTTGATCGCGGTGCGCCGCGAAGGGGTCGAAATCAGCGCCTGGACGTTCCTCAAGCTTGGCGCCGTGGTCATGCCGCCGGCCCTGATCGCCGCCCTGTGGCTGCTTTGAGGCCGCAGACGCATTCGCGTCTCAGAACTTCACGGTCGCCGTCAGACGTGCCGTGCGCAACGCGCCCTCTTCCACCTGCAGCGTGCTGCTGCCGGTGGTGGCTGGGTAATACTGCTTGTTGAACAGGTTGTCGATGTTCAGCTGCAGGCGCGTTTCGTAACCCTGGGTGGGCAGGTCCCAGCGCACGAAAGCGTCGGCCAGGGTGTAGCTGTCCATCCAGAAACTGTTGGCGCTGTCGCCCGGCCGCTCGCCCACGTAGCGCGCGCCTGCGCCCACATGCCACTGGCCGGTCTGCGCGGGCAAGGCCAGATGATGGGTCAGGTACAGGCTGGCCGTGTGCATCGGCGCGTTGGGAAGACGATTGCCTTCCTGCTCGGGCGCTTCGGCGTTCTTCAGCACTTCGGTGTGGCTGTAGGCATAGGTGCCGATCACACTCCAGTTCTCGGCTATCCGACCGGTGACATCCAGCTCGACACCGCGCGAGCGCGCCTTGCCGACCGCCTCGTCGAGGCTGTCGCCATTGCTCTGCAGCACGCTGTTGACCAGGTTCTTCTTCTCGATGTCATACACCGCCAGGTTCACGTTCAGCGCAGCGGTCGGCGTGTATTTGACCCCGGCTTCGTAGCTGCGACCCTCGGTGGGCTTGAAGCTGTTGCCTGCATCGTCGGCGTCGTTGGGCACGAACGAGCGGCTGTAGTTGGCATACAGTGCCACCGTTTCGCTGGGCTGGTAGACGATCCCGCCAAAGGGAATGAATTCGTCGCCGTTGGAATCGGCACCGGGCGCGTACGAGCGGCCCAGGCCCTGATCGCTGTATTGGTCCCAATGCGCCTGACGCCCACCGAACACCAGGATCCAGCGATCGTTCAGGTGCCAATTGTCCTTGAAGTACAGTGATGTGGTGACCAGGTTGTTCTCGGCATTGCTCTGCGCCGCGCTGACCGTGACCGGTTCGGCCAGACGGCCATAGACCGGGTTGCGGATGTCGATATTGCCGGCGGCGGTGTTGGCGTTGCGGTAGGTCTTGCCGCGGTATTTGTCCAGCGATTCGTTGTCCAGGCCCACCACGATTTCATGCCGCTGGCCGAACAGCTGCTGGTCGCCGATCAGGTCCAGCGCGGTGTAGCGGCTTTCGTAATCGTAGTGACCGCCATTGGCGATGCGCCGCAGCGTGTTGCCGGTGAGCGTGTTGGGTTGAGCGATGGCCAGGCTGTAGCGATCCTGGGTCCAACCGTAGGTCAGGCGACTGCGCCAGGCGTCCCCCAGCTGGTATTCGAACTTCGCTGTGGTGCTCTGGCTGATGCCCACGGTCTTGGCCCAGCGCTCGTCGAGGCGGTCGCGGTAGCTGATGTCGGCGGGTTGCCCAGCGACGAACACGGTGCCACGGTCGAACGGGCTGGCGTAGTCGTTGTAGGTATAGGCCAGCGAAGCACTGGCCCGCTCACCGACCCAGGCAATCGACGGAGCGATCAGGGTGTGCTCGTCGGTCCCATAGTTGCGCCAGTAATCCTCGTGGCTGCGCTCGGCCACCAGCCGGTAGGCCAGATCGGTATCGCCCAGCGGGCCGGTGGTGTCCAGCGACAGCGAACCGCCGCCCTCGCTGAAGCCGGATGCGCCGAGGGTGGTGCTGCGGGTGAACTGCGGCTGCTTGCTGACAACGTTGATGACCCCGCCCGGTTCGAGCGCGCCATACATCAGCGAGGCCGGCCCTTTGAGCACTTCAACATGATCGGTGGTCGCCCCCAGGTTGCGACCGATGGCCGAGCGGATGCCGTCGCGCAGGATCGAGTTGTCGTCGTTGCTGCCAAAGCCGCGCTTGATCAGCGCATCCTTGGTGCCGCCCAGGGTGTTGGTTTGGGTGACACCGCTGACGAAGCGCATCGCGTCGTTCAAATCCTTGACCTGGTAGTCGTCCAGCGTGCGTGCCGTCACCGAATTGATGGTCTGCGCTTCATCACGGTTCTGCGTGGCGCTCTTGCTGGCGGTTTCGCCGCGCACGCGGGCGTAGCCGTCATCGCCCTCACCTTCGCCGGTAGCCTGGATGACACTGGATGGCAGCTCGGTGGCCGCCATGGCCAGGCAAGGCAGGACTGAGCACAACAGCACCCAGGAATGGGCCCGATTCAACGACTTGACCACGCGTGTAACTCCGTACTGGATAGAAGACGCGAATGCGTCCCATCTCAATTGTACGGACTATCGTGAGCGTTTGCTGAATCGGTTGTACGATTTTTTACTACTTCGCAGACGAATTCAGAGACGGAAGCGACCCACCAGATCGTTGAACGAGATGGCCAGGCGCGACAGATCTTGGGTCGATGCGCTGGTCTGGTGAGCGCCTGCGGCCGTCTGCGTCGACAGGTCCTGGATGTTGATCAGGTTCCGGTCGACCTCACGGGCCACATGGGCCTGCTCTTCGCAGGCGCTGGCGATGACCAGGTTGCGGTCGTTGATCTGCGCGATCCCCGTGGCGATGGATTGCAGCGCATCGCCAGTGGCCTTGGCCAGTACCTGGGTGTCCCCCACCAGCCCCTGGCTCTTGCCCATGGCAGCGACTGCCTGGTCTGCCCGCGAACGCACCGCACCGATCATGCTTTCGATCTCGCCCGTGGACGACTGGGTACGCGCCGCCAGTGCCCTGACCTCGTCGGCAACCACCGCGAACCCACGCCCCTGTTCGCCAGCACGGGCCGCTTCGATGGCCGCGTTGAGGGCCAGCAGATTGGTCTGTTCGGCGATACCGCGAATCACGTCGAGCACCTTGCCGATATCGCGCACCTGAACCGCCAGGTCTTCCACGATGGTGGTCGAGGACTGGATTTCGATGGTGGCATTGTTCACCGCTTCCACGGCATTGCGCGCCTGCGTCAGGCCATCGGTGGCCTGGCTGCTGGCGGTCTTCGAGGCTTCCGAGGTGGAGATGGCGTTGCGCGCGACCTCTTCCACGGCCGACGTCATCTCGGTGACGGCCGTGGCCGCCTGCTGAATCTCGTCGTTCTGACGCAACAGCCCACGGCTGCCGTCTTCAGTGACCGCGTTCAACTCTTCGGCTGCCGAAGCGAGTTGGTTCGAGGCGTCGGCAATCTGGTGGATGGTCGCCTTGAGGCCTTCCTGCATTTCACCGAGCGCGGCGAGCAGCTGCCCGGTCTCGTCACGGGCCGAGCTGCCAATGCTGTGGGTCAGATCACCCTTGGCGATCAATTTCGCGCTGGCCACCGCGGTGGCGATGGGCCTGCTGATCAGGCGGCTCATGAACAGCCCCAGTGCCAGTGCTGCCAGAAAGGCCAGTGCGATACCGATATAAAGCACGGTGATCGCCGCCCGCTCCTGCTCGTCGGCGTCACGCGCGCCTTCCTGGATCTGCCGGTTGTTCGACTCGACCATCACGGTCAACTCGTCCATGACGGTGCGATAGGCCGGCTGGATCTCGCCCGACATGAGCGAGCGCGCCGCTGAAACATCGCCGGTGTCCAGCACCGACAGTACCTTCTGCAGCTGCGCCTGATAGAGAGGCCAATCACGTTCCATCTTGTCGCCGGCGGCACGCTCGTCATCGGCCAGTGGCGTCTTGCGGTACGCCGCAAAAGCCTTCTCGCTGTCCGCCAGGTTGGTGTTCATACTCTGGCGAATCGAGTCCTTGACGGCCTGCGAATCGTTTTCCGCATGGGCGGCGATCAGGGCGTACAGGTCCTTGAGCTGGGCGATGGCCTTGCTCTTGGCTTCGGCCGTCTTGGCAACCGACACCAGGTTGTTCGAGAACACCCCTTTGAGGCTGTCCGACAGCTGACTGACGCCGCGGCTACCCAGCATGCCGACGCCGAGGGTAATGAACGCACACAACCCGAAGGCCGCAATCAGTTTGGAAGATAACTTTGCATCGCGAAGCCACGTCATACAGGTATCCTGTCAGGTCCACCAAAAAAAGCCCCGGGTTCGGCACTTTCCTTAGCGTCGTGGGCGGTATGAACCCGCTATCGGCATCGCCGCAGGAAGCTTGAATAGTGTTCGCAGGCCGTGTGGCCACTTGGGCCTACCTTCTGTCGTGGCGACCAAATGCACCTGCCATACGATCAGCGGTATGAACGCTTATGAGATGATGGCTGTCTGACATCAATCTATCCGCAAGACCTTGCGATGCCACCCATGAACGACCTCAACCGCCGTAATCCATGCCGCTTGCCGATGCTTCTGTCGCTGACGCTGCTCACGATCGTGGGGCTCTCCATCCTGTGGGAGTTCCACCTCGAAGCCTATGTGATGCACTGGCTGAACCTGCCCTACGACGGTGAATTCGAAGATGCCGAACGGTGGCGTTTCGTGCTGACATCTTCGGGGTTCTCGATGATTTCGCTGATCGTGCCGACCATCGTGCTCAAGCGCATGGTCACCAGTACTCAACTCAGCTACCGGCGTCTGCAGCGGATCCAGTTTCAAACCGAAACCCTGGCCAAGTACGACTCCCTCAGCGCCTTGATCAACCGTCGCGGCTTTATGGACCTGCTGTGCGAACGGCTTGCACAGCACCGTTGCGTATCGATCATGCTGATCGACCTGGACCACTTCAAAGCCATAAACGACCAGCATGGCCACTCTGGCGGAGACAGCGTGCTGGTCGAGGTGGCCGACCGGCTCAAGCACATCGCACACTTGCACGGTGGCACCGCCGCCCGACTGGGTGGGGATGAATTCTGCCTGCTGTTTCTGGACTACAGGGATGAGCGCGAGTTGAGCGACATTGCCGCAACGACCATCCAGCGGGTCAGCGAGGCCTTTGTCGAACCCTCCACCCCCGTGCGGCTGGGCGCGACCATTGGCATATCGCGTTCCTGGATCGATGCCACCGAGGCGTCCGCACTGCTGCACTGCGCCGATACGGCGATGTACCGGGGAAAGAACGCTGGCCGCTCCATGTTCAATTTCTACGACAACGAATACGAGCGGCAGCTGCGGGCCCAAGCCGACCTCGACCAAGCCCTCAGGCACGCGGTGGAGCGCGAAGAAATCGTGCCGTTCTTCCAACCCATCGTCACCCTTCCGTCGCAGACGATCGTAGGCTTCGAGGTGCTCGCACGCTGGGCCCGGCCCGACGGCAGCACCGGCATGCCTACCGACTTCATCCCGATACTGGAGCGCCTTGGCCTGATTCCGGCCATGACCCGCTCACTGGTCAAGCAGGCCTGCAGGGCGGCCAGCTTCTGGGACGACACACTGCACCTGTCGCTCAATGTCAGCGCCAACATGATCACCGACGAGCTGTTCCCCGATCGCCTGGCCGAGCAACTCAGGCATGAACGCTTCGCCTACGAGCGCTTCGAAGTGGAGATCACGGAAGAAGCGCTGGTGGGCAACCTCGACGCCGCCCAGCGGAACCTGAGCAAGCTGCACGCCTACGGCATCAGCGTGGCGCTGGACGACTTCGGCATCGGCTATTCGGGCCTGTACCATCTGACGCGGCTGTCCATCGACAAGATCAAGATAGACCGGTCCTTCTTCGAGGCCGGCAGCATTGACCACCTGCCCATGGTGGAAGCCATCCTGGGGATGGCACGCAGCCTGAAAATGAAAGTCACGGCCGAAGGCATCGAGGACTTCCACCTGCCCTACCTGCCGAAATGGCTGGCGGAAAATGGTTGCCACTATGCCCAGGGCTATCTATATGGCCGCCCACAGGCAGGGAGCACCATCGCCGCCGCCGTCCATGCCCCGTTGACGGTCTGCGCCGCGGCTCAGAACTGAACCCGACGCCCGGTCACCGGGTAGCTCGGGTCGGTGTAGCCAGGCGTCGAGCTATGGCCCGCCGCCACCAGGGCGTCGATGAAAGCCTCGTCCTCTGCGGTGAACCGGTACTGCAACGCCGGCACATAGTCGCGCCATTGCTGTTCGGTGCGAGGCCCGGCGATGGCCGAGCTGATCAATTGGTTGTTGAGCACCCAGGCCAGCGCGAACTGCCCCGAGGTGATGCCGCGGGCCTGGGCGTGATCCTTGATGCGTTGCGCCAGGTTCAGCGACTCTGGGCGCCACTCGGTCTGCTGCAGGCGCGGATCGCTGCGCCCCGCCCGCGTGTCGACACCCGGTTAGGCACCGGGGTCGTACTTGGCGGTCAGCACGCCTCGCGCCAGCGGGCTGTAGGACACCACGCCGATGCCATAATGCTCGGCTGCCGGCAGATGCTCGGCTTCGATCTGCCGATTGGCCAGGTTGTACAGTGGCTGGCTCACGGTCGGCCGCTCGACCCCCAGCAGGTCTGCCACCCGGCAGAATTCGGCAAGCTTCCAACTGCTGTGGTTCGACAGCCCGTAGCCGCGGATCTTGCCGGCGCGAATCAGATCGGCCAAGGCGCGCACGGTCTCTTCCACCGGCGTGAAAGGGTCTTCACGGTGCACGTAGTAGAGGTCGAGGTAATCGGTCTGCAAGCGGCGCAGACTGCCTTCCACCGACTCGATCACGCTGTGGCGCGAAGCCCCGCGCCCATTCGGCCCTTGCACGCCGGGGTTGGGGTTGACGAACTTGCTCGACAGCACCCAACGCGAGCGCTGGCCGGCGATCAGCTTGCCCACCGCGATTTCCGAAGCGCCGTCGTTGTAATTGTTCGCCGTGTCGATGGCATTGATGCCCTGCTCCAAGGCATCGTCGACGATACGCTTGGCAGTGGCGTCGTCGGTCTGGCCACCGAACATCATCGTGCCCAGGGTGATTTCGGAAACCTGCAGACCGTGGCGGCCCAGGCGGCGGTATCTGACGTCGCTCATCGGAAAGTCCTCTCTTGGCAAAACCGGCGGCCATGCAAGGCCCTGTTCTTCGATGCTGGCGTATCCGATCCAATCCAGCAACATACTGGCCTATAGCCTCTATCGGAAAAGACTATTTAAGCTGCGCGGGCCGTGGCCGATAGACTGATCACACTCAAATGAAACAACGCTCATCCCGTGGCCAGGACGCCTACACCAAGATAGAGCCCTCGGAGCACCGCATGCCCACCACCCACATTACGGAAATGCAGGAAGACGTCCATGACGCGGCACGTCAGTTGGAAATGATCTACCAAATGCTCCGCGGCCACGCCTTGTTTCTGCGCAGCAGAAACATCGACCATCTCATAGATGATGTCTTGCTCGTTGAAAACCAGGCGGGCGCTCTGGCCCTGTCCATTCAAGATCTAAAAGGAGCCGCGTCCAGGATGGCCAAGGCGGCGTAGCTCGAAAAGCCTCGTATCCCACAAAGTCCAGTATACAAGCCTCTTATTCCATTCAGGAATTTACTGAAACCGTTTAGTGATTATCCAGGCATAAGCACCAATGCTAGTGTCGACGACATACCGATCAGCATTCGTGTCGTCCTTATGCCCAATTATCTCGATTCCCGTCACCGCCAATCGATCCTGAAACTGCAGAACACCTGGACCGCGCGCAGCGACTGGCCAACCTGGCTGCTGCTGCTCTGCACCTATGGCGCCTGGTGGGCGCTGATCGAATTCGGTTCGGCCATCGGGCGACCGCTCACCGTATTGCTGCTGGTGCCGCTGCTTACCTTGTGGATGTCGCTGCAGCATGAGCTTCTGCATGGCCACCCTACCCGCTGGCGCAGCGTCAACAAGGTCCTGGGCTATGCCCCGCTGGCCATCTGGTACCCCTACACGCTGTACCGCGACAGCCATCTGGCCCATCACCGCGACGAGACGATCACGCTGCCGCGCCACGACCCGGAAAGCCGATACCTCGATGCCCGGGCCTGGTCAGGCAGCGCGGGGCCCGGCCGGACGCTGCACTGGCTGAACAAGACCCTGCTGGGCCGTCTCTGCGTAGGCCCGGCCCTGGCGCTTGCCGGTTTGATTCACGAGCAGTGCGGCCGCCTGGTCCGCGGCGAGGCGCAAGCGTGGCTGATGTGGGGTGCTCATCTGCTCTGCGTGCTGACGCTGTTCGGGTTCATCAGCGCCCAAGGCGTGGCTGTCTTCGATTACCTGCTGGCGAGCATTCTGGCGCTGGCGCTGTCCATGGTTCGTTCCTACTACGAACATCGCCCTGCCGAGGCACCCGAGCAGCGCTCGGTGCTCAACGAGGCGGGCTGGCCGTGGCGCTGGCTGTTCCTCAACCTCAACCTGCATCTGGTGCACCACGACCTGCCGGGGCTGCCTTGGTACTACCTGCCCCGCGTGTACCGCGAGCGCCGCGCGGACTGGCTGCAACGCAGCGGACATTTTTTGGTCAATGGCTACAGCGAGCTGTTTCGGCGTTATGCCGTGTTCCCCGTCGACAGCCCCCTGCACCCTCGCGGCGGAGGCACCCAGCCATGAGCACCGACGTGATCGCTGCACTGCCCATGTATCCCGCGCCCGCCGTAGTCGGCGAGGCGTACCGCCGCTGGCTGGAGGAAACCCTGCAGTTGCTGGGCACCGACCGCCCCATGCCCTGGCCGGGTTCACTCGCGGAGCTGTGGCTGCATCCACGACTGCTGTTGGCGCAGACCTGCGGCTTGCCTTTGATCACCGAACTCAAGCATCGGGTCCGTATCGTCGGCCGACCTCATTTCGCGCTACCCGAGGCACAGGCCGGACAACATTGCAGCCTGCTGATCGCTCGCCTCGATGACCCACGGCAGACCCTCGCCGAATTCTTCGATTGCCGCGGCGCCTACAACAGCCTCGACTCCAACAGTGGCATGAACCTGCTGCGCCATGCGCTGATCCCCCATGTGCGGGAGGGTCGGTTCTTCAAAAGCGTTCAAGCGACTGGCAGTCATCGCCAGAGCATTGCCCACGTCGCCACAGGCATCGCCGACCTGGCGGCCATCGACAGCGTGACCTTTGCCTATCTGGCTCGCCATGCCCCGAATGAAGTCGCCGGCGTGCGGGTCGTGGAACGTACGGCCAATGCGCCGACATTGCCGTATGTCACCAGCCTCCACGGGCCAGAGCCCGCACTGATCAGAACAGCCATGAACGCCGCTCTGGCCAACCTGCCCGAGGTCGCTGCAGTGTTGGGCATCGAGACGGTGCAGGACACAGTGCTGGACGATTACAACGTATTGCTCGGCTATCGGGATGACACTCGGCAAGTACTTACCCAGAAGGCGCTGTGGTAATCACCGTCGGCGGTGACGTGCAGTTGCCATTGTTGTCATACCCCCATTACCCGCAAGAGAATGCGACCGTGAAACAGATTCAAGCAGGCGTGCTCAACGTCGCGTATCGGGACATTGGCCCGGCCGACGGTCCGACAGTCGTGCTGCTGCACGGATTCCCCTATGACATCCATACCTACGACAGCGTGGCCGATCTGATCACGGCCGCCGGGTGTCGCTGCATCATTCCCTACCTGCGTGGCTACGGCGGGACCCGGTTCATCTCCGCCGACACCCCCCGCTCCGGAGAGCAGGCCGCGCTCGGCGCCGACCTGCTGGCGCTGATGGATGCGTTGAACATTCCTCAAGCCGTGCTCGCTGGCTACGACTGGGGGGGCCGTGCAGCCTGCGTGGTATCAGCCCTGTGGCCTGGGCGCGTCTCTGGATTGATCAGCTGCGAGCCTGGCTACAACATTCAGGACATCGCCCATTCGGCAAACCCCACCGAACCGGAGGCAGAGCAACGCTTGTGGTACCAGTACTACCTGCATGGCGCCCGTGGTTACGCAGGGCTGCAAGCCAATCGTGACGCGTTCTGCAAGCTGTTATGGAAACTCTGGTCGCCAGCCTGGGAATTCACCGACCAGACGTTTGCAGCAACGGCGCAATCGTTCCAGAACCCGGACTTCGTCGACGTGGTTACACATTCGTATCGGCACCGCTTTGGACTGGTCGATGGCGATCCGCAGTATGCGGCTATCCAGCGCAAGCTGGCGGATCAGCCCTGCATATCCGTGCCCACGGTCATACTGGCTGGAGCCAGCGATGGAGTTACACCTGTTCAAGAAGAGCGGCAGGCTCTACGTCGATTCACCGGGCCGGTTCGTCGCTCGATCCTGGAAGGGGTGGGGCATAACGTGCCGCAGGAGGCGCCGGCTGAATTTGCACGGGCGGCGTTGAGCCTGGTACGGGAGTGAAAGCAGCAAGCAAAGCAGACTGGCCGGGCTGCCATCCCTCTTGCCTGCTTAATAGAACGCGCAGCGCTGGTGCCGATGCGCGTACCGCAGTGGACGGCCGCCCATCAACCCACACTGCTGAAAACCTTGCCAAGCATGATCAGGCTCACGGCAACGCACAGCACGCAGAACATCTGCTGCAAAAGGCGCGCGGGCAAGTTTGGGACCGCGACCCGACCAGCGACCATCCCGGCAAGCGCCGAAACGGTGAACAAGGTGCCCGTCGAAGACAACGTAACCCCCTGGCTGAACATATGGCCAAGGGTACCCAGCGAGACCAGTGCGACGACCATCAACGATGTAGCCACGACGCCATGCATACGCACGTCGCTAAACCTTCGAAAGGCGGGAACGATGAAAAAACCTCCTCCAACCCCCAGCAAGCCGGTCAGGAACCCCGAACCCGCGCCAATCGAAGCCAGCGTCGCCAGGCAGCGGGCATTCCAATCGAGTTTGCCCGTTGCAGGGTCGAGCATACAGTTGCGCTGCAGCGCGCCCTGGGCCTCGTCGTCGCGTCTGGACTGCAGGTACATTCGACACGCTACAACCAACATGACCAGCGCAAACACTGTCGTCAATGCTGTACCGGGTACGCGCGCGGCCACGTGAATCCCCAGAGGAGCTGCCATCCATCCGGCGGCAGCCATGGTGGCTGCTGCCTTGTAGCGTACCAGGCCCTGGCGCAACCCCTGCAGCGCGCCGATCGAGGCAGCACTGCCAACCGCGAGCAACGCGACGGGCGTGGCCTGCGTCACCGACCAACCCAGACCCAGGGTCAGCGCCGGAATCGCCAGAATGCCACCACCTGCTCCGGTGAGCCCCAACACCAGACCGACACAGGCCCCCAATATGAATGTCAGCATCCGATCACTTCGAAGAGCAGTCGGTGAGCCACTCACGCCCTTTGAGCATGCCATTCCAATAGAACCACGGTAGCAATCGTGCCTTTAGGAACCACGCCGACCTACGCGCGATGGTCGGGTCCATTGGGAACGTTGGCAGCAATTTTCCGCCATAGCCGAACTCGGCCAATATGACCTTGCCGTTTTCGACCGTGAGCGGACACGAACCGTAGCCGTCATAACGTCGAGGCAGCTCACGGCCTTTGCGCAGTGCGATGAGGTTGTCTGCGACCACGACTGCCTGCTTGCGCGCAGCCGCTGCGGTTTTGGCGTTACTGGTGCCGCAGACATCCCCCAGGGCAAATATTTCAGGGTAGCGCGGGTGCTGCAACGTGGCTGGATCGACCTCCAGCCATCCGGCCTTGTCGGCAAGCTCGCTGCGGCGAATCACATCCGGCGCTTGCTGCGGTGGCACGACGTGCAGTACATCGAAGTGTTTTTCCACGCGCGTCACGTTTCCGGCCGTGTCTGTCACATCGAACCATGCGGTCTTGCTCGGGCCATCGACCCTGACCAGATTGGACTGGAAGGCGAGTTTCGCGCCGTAGGCTTCGACATACTTCATCAGCGGGGCGACGAACGTGGCAACCCCGAACAGCACGGGAGCTGCCAGGTTGAACTCGACCGAAATCGACTGCAGCACGCCCTCCTTGCGCCAGTGATCACAGGACAGGTACATCGCCTTCTGCGGCGCGCCCGCGCATTTGATCGGCATGGGAGGCTGGCTGAACAGGACCTTCCCGCTGCGCAGCGAGCGAACCAGTTCCCAGGTATAGGGGGCCAGGTCGTGGCGGTAATTCGACGTCACGCCATTCTTTCCAAGGGTGTCTTCAAGCCCTTGGATTTCTTCCCAGGCCAGTTGCAGACCCGGGCAGACGATGAGTTGCTGGTAGGCCAGCTCGCTGCCGTCGCTGAGCAACACCAGCTTGCGGTCTGGGGCGAAGGCCGATACCGACGCCTTGATCCAGCATGCACCTTGAGGAATGACGCTTTGCATGGGGCGGACGGTGGCATCGATGGGGTAAGCGCCCCCGCCCACGAGCGTCCAGGCGGGCTGATAGTAATGTTCGGTGCCAGGTTCGACGATCGCAACGCGTAAAGACGAATCTCGCTTGAGCAGACCGGCCGCAACGGTGATACCGGCAGAGCCTGCGCCCATGACCACTACATCGTACTGCTGGGTCGGGCGGCTGCCTTTGGTTGCCGCCTCGTACAGCTTGGCGGACCGATTGCCGGTGCGGCAGTAGGCAAGCACCGGCTTGGGCAACTGCTCCAGAAGCGCGTTCAGCGCTTGAGCCTGTGCTGGCGTAGCACCGGAGCTCGCTACGGGTAGATATCGGAACTCCAGCCCCGACGCGACAGCCGCTCGTTGCATGGCCAGGTGGCTGGGTTGCTCAGCCCCACCTTCATCGTCAGGACGATTGCAGATCAGGCTGGCGAACCCTTGAGCCCGCACCTCAGGCACATCCTGGGGATCGAGTTGGCCCGCCACCGAGAACGATGCGTCTATTCGCTTTATCACTTGCTCCATTACAAACCCCGGGCATAGCCAACGTGTGAGAGTTCCAACAACGCGCCCCGGCCGAGCCACGCGAGGTGCGATGGCGCAGCGACGAGCAACGGGTCATGCAGAGGCTTACTTCTTCAGCGCCTGGCCACAGTAAAGTCCCGACAAGGTCTGCATCAGCGAAACCACCTCGAAGCTGGCCAACGAGTAGTAGATGTACTTGCCCATTCTGCGGGTGTTGACCATTCCTTCGTCGCGCAGCACACCAA
>Ga0265798_10001305_pt1 | contig 38953 bp, 24 predicted proteins | sample P3T30metagenome_FD_192430 | JGI IMG/M metagenome (GOLD analysis project Ga0265798, IMG submission 192430) | Plant litter microbial communities from East Loma Ridge, Irvine, California - P3 T30 | ecosystem: Environmental > Terrestrial > Plant litter > Unclassified | place: USA: California...
GTACCACAAACATCAGTGCGGTCGCGGCCAGGAGCAATCCGAAGTTGAGCCAGAAAAAATTCGTTTTGTCTTCATACGTATCCCACATGCTCGCCAGTACTCCGCTAAGTTTGTTACCGATGGATGTCGCAAGGAACCATCCGCCCATCATCAGGGACGTGATTTTCGCCGGACTCAGCTTCGACACGACGGATAATCCCATCGGACTCAGGAACAATTCTCCTATAGTGATGACACCGTAATTCGCGACCAACCACCAGACCGAGACTTTTTCCGTCCCGTTGCTTCCTGCTTTAACCGCGGCAACCATGACGAGTACGGACAACGCCGAGATCAAAAGCCCGAATGCGATTTTAGTCGGTGTCGTAGGTTCTTTTTGCCGCATCCGTAAGAACGAGAAGAACGCGATCACGACCGGCGTCAGCACAATCACCCAGAACGGATTTATCGATTGGCTCAGGTTTGGCGACCACAATGAAATTTCAGCATTCTCACGCGGGAGCTTCTGAGGTTCCACATTGCGGAAATAAACGGGATAATTGACCTCCTTCTGAACTTTACCGTCGACTTTCTGCAGCCGGAACTGCTCGTCATAAACCCCAACGGAATCCTTTTTATAAGCCAGTTTATCCGACAATTTAAGCGTGGAAAATACGTCTTCAGTCGTGCCGGTGATTTCTCGGTTTGTGTAGCGATCGCCCCAGGTGTTGAGCGCCGATCCGTTCAGCTTGAACACGGCCCAAAACAGAATGACAACCGAAAAAATCGTCAGAAGCGCGCCAATGGGACGTTTGTCCTCCGGTTTTGCCTTAAAATACAATGACGAATAGAACATAATGACGGGAAGGCAGGCGAAGATAAAGGCGTCAGTGCTGTCCGATCCGAAGATATAACTGTCCGGATTTGCATCTGAAGCCGTTCCTTTTATCAACCATCCGATCACGCCGAATACCACAGACGGAAGCAGGATGAACATCACGATTTTCGAAAACGGCATATCGCCTTCCTGAACTCCTTTTTTCTGGTCGTGCGACCCGTAGTGTTTGACGCCTATCATGAACGTGATGACGCCGATGAACATTCCGACACCCGCGGCCATGAACGCTTGCTGCCATCCGAAGAGGTTGTACAGGGCGGCCCCGAAAAAGTTGCAGATGAACGCCCCGACGTTGATGCCCATATAGAAAATGTTGTAGCCTTCGTCCTTCTTGGCCTTGTATTTTTCCTCGTTGTAGAAATTTCCGAGCAACGTGGAAATATTCGGCTTGAAGAATCCGTTGCCTAAAATCACGAGGGTCATGGCCGTGTACAATATCGGAAGCGAATGGATGCCCATCATAAAGTAGCCGGCGCCCATGAGGATTCCGCCGAGAATGATCGATTTTCTGTATCCGAGATAGCGGTCGGCGATCAGGCCTCCGATAAACGGCGTCAGGAATACAAGCGCGATAAAGGTCCCGTACAGATCGGACGCTTCTTTTTCGGTCATCGCGAAACCTTTTTCCACATCTTTGAGATAAAGCGTGAAGATTCCGATCATCAGATAATAACCGAAACGCTCCCACATTTCGGAAAGGAAAAGATATGGGAGCGCTTTAGGATGTTTATTCCACATAAGTTGGATTTTAGCGGACGCCGTGCATCATTTTCTTGAGGACCGGAGTCAAAAGCGCCAACAATACGGAGGCGATTCCGCACAGGATTACGAAAACCATAAAAAATTCGAACAAATTATGGATCGTAAAGCCTACGAAGGTTGGATAACTCGCGGCAATCTGGTTGTCCGATAAAAGTTTCAGCTGTTCAGCGGTAGGCGTCACGCGGTTGTCGAGAACGTCCTGGAGATTGATACCCAGTGTTTGGGCTTTTTCGAATTTGTCGCCGGTAGCCGGAATCAACGCACCCAACGTTCCTGCAAGTGCGTATCCCGCCGCGTTCGAGATAAAGAATACACCGTAAAGCAACGATGCGAAACGCTTAGGCGAAAGTTTTCCTACAAGAGACAAACCGATAGGCGACAGACACAATTCACCCAATGTCTGGATGAAGTACAACAAGATCAGCCATTTGATTGCCAAAAGTCCTGAATTTCCTAAATCTTTCACGTTATACGCGATAATCAGATAACTCAACGCGATCAGTGCCAGTCCCATTGCTTGTTTCATTGGAGAAATCGGCTCTTTTCCTGATGCCCGCAATTTATCCCAAAGCAAACTGAATGGCAACGCTAAAAGAACGACAAATAAGCCGTTGAAGATCTGGACCATGGAAGCCGGCATTTCGAATCCGAGGAAATTCCTGTCCGTCTGGTTGGAAGCAATAAAGGTTAACGAAGACCCCGCCTGTTCGAAAGCCGCCCAGAAAAAGATGATGAAAAACGAGATGATATATATTACCAGAATTCTTTGTATCTCCACTTTGGTAAGCGTAGAATCCAGCAAAATCAAAAGTGCGAGCGATATACCGGAACCATAAATGATCGGATAAATGATTCCCTTAACCAATGTGCCGATCTCGAAGTTCGTAAACCCGAATTCGCCGACGTGCAAATACCGGAAGACGAAAAACAAAACCACAAAAAGCGCACCGACAAGACCGATAGATTTGGAAGAAAAATTAGCTTGTTCCTCTACCACGCCAAGACTCAAATCTTTGTTAGGCCTGGCTCCGATCGGTGTACCTTCCGGCGTGACCACATATTTATTTTTCAGAAAAAAGAAAATGACCGTGCCCAGGATCATAGCAATACAAGCCATCAGATATCCCCATTTAAAAACAGTTGCATCCTGAACCTTATCAACCTGAACATCTGCAAACAACGGAACAAAATACTGGCTCAGCAACGCACCGATGTTGATACCCATGTAAAATATCGTAAACGCCGAATCGAGTTTCGTTTTTTCCTGTGGCGGATAAAGGCTTCCAACCATCGACGAAATATTCGGCTTGAAAAAGCCATTTCCGAAAATGATGACGAAAAGACCCAGCCAAAAAATTCCTTTTGAAAGCGGCAAATTTCCGTCGTAAATATTCGCGCTGTAAAACAAACAGAACTGGCCGAGCGCCATCAACGATCCGCCCAATAATATACAACTCCTGTTGCCCAAATATTTGTCTGAGATGAAACCACCCAACAGTGGCGTCAGATAGCACAAGGCCAGGAATCCTCCGTAAATGATTGACGCGTTGGACTCTCCGAGCATGAGTGCGTGAACCATGAACAACGTCAGGATCGCACGCATTCCGTAAAAGTTGAAGCGTTCCCACATTTCGGTTCCGAATAAGACCCAAAGTCCTTTAGGATGCCCTGTTTTTGCCTGAATTTCTGCCATTTTAAAATTTATGTTAGTTAAATTATAAGTTTTCGAGAATGTAATCGGTCATTTTGTTGAAAAGCTGAATGCGGGTTTTGCCTCCGTAAATACCGTGGTTTTTGTCCGGATAAACCGCCATGTCGAATTGCTTGTTGGCCTGGACCAACGCTTCGATCATCTGCATGGAATTCTGTACGTGCACGTTGTCGTCGGCGGTTCCATGGATTAAAAGATATTTTCCTTTGAGGTTCTGGACAAAATTAATCGGAGAATTCTCATCGTAACCCGCTGCGTTTTCCTGTGGCGTCGTCAGATATCGCTCCGTATAAACCGAATCGTAAAATCTCCAGTTGGTCACAGGCGCAACGGCAATCGCCATTTTAAATAGGTCCGATCCTTTGAGGATGCAGTTCGAGGACATGAATCCGCCGTACGACCATCCGAAAATTCCGATGCGCGTTTTGTCGACATACGGATAATTCCCGATAACTTTCGCCGCGTCTATCTGGTCTTCGACTTCGTATTTTCCAAGATTGTTCTGCGTCCCTTTTTTAAACGCCGCTCCTTTAAAACCGGTCCCGCGGCCATCGACGCAAACGGTGATATAACCCTGCTGGCTCAGCATCATGAACCAGTAATCGTTGGAATCGAGCCAGTTGTTGGCGACTTCCTGGGAGCCAGGCCCGGAATACTGGTACATGAAAACCGGATATTTTTTAGAAGCGTCAAAATTCTTCGGCTTGATCATCCAGGCGTTCAGCTCGTGCCCTTTTTCGGTTTTGAGCACGAAAAATTCCTTGGCCGGCAAGTCATAGGCCTTGATCTTATCGGTCAAAGCCACGTTGTCTGATATTTTCTGAACCTCTTTTCCTGTTTTCGATTCGCGTAATGTGTAAACCGGGGCTTCCGTCGCACTCGAAAAACTGTTGATATAAAAATCGTAGTTCGGGCTGAAACTCGTCGCATTGTTCGTACCGGTCTGGGACGACAGGCGTTTTTTGTTCTTGCCGTCAAGGCCGATGCTGTAAACGTCGCGATTTATGGAACCGTTCTCTACCGACTGATAAAAAATCGTCTTGTTCTTTTCGTCAAAGCCGTAATAAGCCGTGACTTCCCACTTGCCCTTGGTCACCTGGTTCCTGAGTTTGCCGGCCTTGTCGTACAGATAAATGTGGTTGAAACCGTCCTTTTCAGATGTCCAGATAAAACTGTTATCCTTCAAAAACGTTAGGTTGTCCGTCACATCGACGTACGCTTTATCCTTTTCGTTCAGGACGACTTTGGCGTTTCCGGAATTGGCGTCGACGAATATCAGATCGAGGTTATTCTGGTGGCGGTTCATGACGTGGACGCTCAGCACGCCGGCGTCTTTCGTCCATTTCAGGCGTGGAATATAAAAGTCCGTATAATTCCCGAGTTTGATTTCCCTGGCGGACGTCCCGGCCAGATCATACAGATGAAGGCTCACCAACGCATTCTTTTCGCCAGCTTTCGGATACTTGAATTTCTCCTCTTTCGGATACAGTTCTTTGTGAAAGACGGTCATCGTGAATTCGGGAACATCGGTTTCATCGAAGCGGATAAATGCGATTTTCCTGGAATCGGCGCTCCAGTCGAAGGCGCGTACGAAGGCGAATTCCTCTTCGTAAACCCAATCGGTGATCCCGTTGATAATGCTGTTTTTCTTTCCGTCGGATGTTATCTGGACACTGGTCTTTTTAGCGACATCGTAGACGAAAAGGTTGTTGTCTTTTGCGTACGCGATTTTGTTTCCGTCAGGAGAAAAAGTGGGTTCCTGGGCGGCTTCAAGCACTTTTGTCAATTGTTTGGAGGCAATGTCGTACAAATAGAAATCGGCTGTAAACGAATGGCGGTATATGGGATTGGAATTCGTCGCGATCAGGATTTTCTTCTCGGATGCATCGAAAGAATAGCTGTCGACAGATTGAAGTTCCTTGTAATCTTTGGTGTCGAGAAGCGTGGAAACCTTTTTCAGCGTAGCAAAATCATACAGATCGATTTGTGCCGAACGCGACGAGCGGTCGAAGTTCAGAACCGAATATTGGTTTGTGTTTTTCATGGATTGGAGCTCGTCCATTCCTTTCGTGCGGAAAGCACCGGTGTAAATTTCGTCGACAGTTATCTTTTTCTGGGCAAAGACCGAGGCGCTGACCAACAGAAAAAGTGTGGTGACTTTAAAAATTCTCGTCATTTTTATCATGGAATGTAAAAACCGTCAATTTTAGTGAAAAAATCGCAGATACCTGCATCTTTCGCTGTTAAATCCGGTTTTGGTTAGTGGGTGTTTGTCTGGAAAATCGCAAATCGTTACACTTTCAGGAACAGACGCGTGCCAGACGAAATTCTTATATTTGGGACTGCTACTTAAACATTTTTCTTAAGATGAACAATACCAGGGTCTACCGAATGTCTTTCGCAGGCGTTTATCCGCACTACATCCAAAAAGCCGAAAAGAAGGGACGTACGAAAGAGGAAGTCGACGCTATCATTTTCTGGCTCACGGGCTATGACGAAAATTCCTTCAGGCTCGTGCTCGACAACAAAACCGATTTTGAAACATTTTTTAACCAAGCCGCACTATCATGCCAACGCTTCCAAGATAACGGGCGTGATCTGTGGCTACCGCGTGGAAGAAATCGAGGATCCTATCATGAAAAAGGTGCGTCAGCTCGACAAGCTCATCGACGAACTGGCAAAGGGAAAACCGATGTCAAAGATCCTGCGCGAATAAGCCGGCACCGGATTTCAGGTAAATTTTCTACCGGATCGGCATCCCAAATTATACGGCCTGCAATTTTCGCAACCCAAAATGCGTGAGCGAACGACTTTTAAAACAAGCTGAACTGCCCATCCCGATATTGCTCGTACAAGCTTGTATTGAGCGCCGGAAATGTCTTCCCGTCGAAAAACTTCCTGCGTGCCAGACGCATCTGGGCATTGATCTGTTCGGCGAATTCCCCTTCTCCTTTCATGCGCTGGCCCCAACGGCTGTCGTTCAAAGTTCCACCGTGGATGGCTTTAATATGGTTGAGCACTTTATCGGCGCGGTCGGGCATTGCCTTGCGGATCCAGTCGGTGAATATTTCGCCGATTTGTCCGTTCAGCCTCACAATCGTGTGCGCAATGGAAACCGCACCGGCTTCCGACGCCGCCTTGGCCAGTGGCAAAACCTCGTGGCTGTTTATCCCGGGAATTATCGGTGCGATCATCACGTTAACCGGTACGCCTGCCTCCGCGAGCAATCTGACGGTATCGAAGCGCTTTTTAATCGTGGCGGTTCTCGGCTCGACGAGCATGCGCGTCTTTTCTGATAAAGAAGTAATCGACACGTTCACGCCGATCAGATTATCCGCCGCAAGTTTCGCCACAATATCCATATCGCGGCTTATGAGCGCATTTTTGGTGATGATCGAAACCGGATGCCTGTATTTGTAAAAAACTTCCAGGCATTGGCGCGTTATCTGAAATTTCTTTTCCGCAGGCTGATAGCAATCCGTATTACCCGACATAACGACCGTTTCGCACTTCCAGTTCTTGTGCGATAGCTTTTCCTCGAGCAATTGCGCCGCATTTTTCTTGACGAGAATCTTCCGCTCAAAATCCAGTCCCGCACTATATCCCCAATATTCGTGGGTATTGCGGGCGAAACAATAAATACAACCGTGCTCACAGCCTTGGTAGGGATTCATCGACCAGGCCATTCTCACGTCCGGGCTGTCCACTTTATTAATGATCGTCTTCGGAAATACTTCCAGGAACTGCGTCTTGTTCGGATCGGCATCATCGCCTTCCGCCGCACAATAATTCAGGAAATCATCAGACGCTTCATACGATTCCGCAAAAAAACGATTCTTTACATTTATCTGCGCGCCACGCCCTTTTATAAACTCATTTGCATCATCGGAAATCATGAGTGCAAGATAATAAACATTTTCAATTAATGGATATTTTCCAAGTTAAATTTGGAAACATTCCAACACATTTAAAGACCGCAAAATTCTATCTTTGTATCTCAACCCGATCAAAATGACCAAAGAAATATCAGGATTTTCAAAGCTTTCAAAGGAAGAAAAAATCGACTGGATCGCCGGCCAGTACTTTCAGTCACCCGGCCAGGCGAAAGAGCTGGTGAAAAGCTATTGGAATTCGGATGAAAAGCTCCAGCAGCTCCACGACGATTTCATCGAAAACACGATTTCCAATTTTTATCTTCCGATGGGAATCGCCCCGAATTTCAATATTAACGGGAAAATATATACGGTCCCGATGGTCATCGAGGAAAGTTCCGTCGTAGCGGCCGCATCCAAGTCGGCGAAATTCTGGGGTGCCAGAGGAGGCTTTAAAACGACGGTTGTCAACACGGAAAAAATCGGCCAGGTTCACTTTATATTCCACGGCGACAAGGAGAAACTCCAGGGTTTTTTCCAGCTCATCAAACCGAATTTCTTTTATGATACCGAACCGTTAACTGCCAACATGCAGAAACGCGGAGGCGGTATCCTCGACATTGAACTGAGAGACAAAACACAGGAAATTCCAGGCTATTTCCAACTTCATGCGACGTTTGAAACCAAGGACTCCATGGGAGCGAACTTCATCAATTCCTGCCTGGAGCAATTTGCCCGGACATTGAAGGACGAGGCCGCGGAATACGAAGGTTTTTCATCTGAAGAAAAAAGCATCCGAATCATCATGAGCATTTTGTCCAATTATGTGACAGGCTGTATTGTCAGGGCGGAAGTTTCCTGCAAAATAGACGAACTTTCCGACAAGAATATTCCGGATCCGCATGCCTTCGCAGAAAAATTCGTGACCGCGGTGCAAATTGCGGAAATTGAGCCGTATCGCGCCGTCACGCACAACAAAGGCATCATGAACGGAGTCGACGCTGTCGTGCTTGCTACCGGTAACGACTTTCGCGCTGTAGAAGCCGCCGTTCACGCCTACGCTTCGCGAAATGGGCGCTATTCCAGTTTATCTCACGCCGAGGTAAAAGATGGGGTTTTCACGTTCTGGATGGAACTGCCGCTCGCTTTGGGAACCGTCGGAGGATTGACTTCGCTTCACCCGCTCGTAAAATTTGCGTTGGATATGCTGGAGAAACCGTCTGCGGCGGAACTTATGCAGATCGTGGCTGCCACAGGACTGGCGCAGAATTTCGCTGCCTTGCGATCGCTTACGACCACAGGTATCCAGGAAGGCCATATGAAAATGCATCTGAACAACATCCTGAACCAGTTCGAAGCAACTCCGGACGAACGTGAAAAAGTGCGCAAACATTTCAAAAAACATGCGATCTCACACGCGGCGGCCGTGAATTACATTGAAAGCCTGAGAAAATCCTGACAAACGCCAAGCTCCAAGGTTTTTAAACTTTTGAGGTGTAAACCAACGATATGCAACAACGTTTTTACTCCAACGGAAAACTTCTTTTAACCGGCGAATATGTCGTGCTTGACGGCGCCCAGGCCCTTGCGTTTCCTACGAAATTCGGGCAGGATCTGGTGATCCAACCGGCATCGGGCGGGAAAATATACTGGAAGAGTTGCAATCAGGATGGGTCCGTCTGGTTTGAAGATACATTCGAATTCAGCGAGATTTGCAATCCGGATTATGTGGAAAAATACGATTCGGTCAAATCTACGCTGCTTGAAATCTTGCACAAAGGTTATTTAAAGAATCCCGCATTTATATTGGAATCTGACGGATATTCCGTTGCCACGCATCTGACCTTTCCCAAAAACTGGGGTCTCGGAACATCCTCAACGCTTATTAACAATATCGCGCAATGGCTCCAGATCGACGCATTTGAATTACTGAACAACAGTTTCGGTGGCAGCGGATATGACATTGCCTGCGCCCAAAACGACAGTCCTGTTCTGTATCAGCTCGACAACGGCCTGCCAAACGTGAATCATGTACGGTTTGATCCGGACTATAAAGACGATTTATATTTCATCTATCTGAACAAAAAGCAAAGCAGCAAGGCCGCCATCGCATCCTATTACCACAACCGCACGAATAAGATCGACCGTACCGCTTCACAAATTACACGTATCACCCAAAACGTTCTCGCCTCTACAGACGTGCGTTCATTCGCCTATGAGCTTGAAAAACACGAAACCATAATGAGCGAAGTGCTCGAAATGCGAACCGTGAAAGAAGCGCTTTTTCCGGATTTTAAAGGTGTCGTCAAAAGTCTGGGTGCCTGGGGCGGCGATTTCGTACTGGCCGTCAGCAGCACCGATCCGACGGAATATTTTGTCAAAAAAGGGTATAATACTGTGATTCCGTTCTCCGGCATGATGTTTTAACCGACACTTTATCCCAAAAAAAATCCCGGACGTCAATCCGGGATTTTTATTTTATATCAGGCGATTCTTAGTAATTGAACCTCGCTCTGTTGTCTTCGATTTTGGCATCGGCCTTCAATGCAGGAATTACTCTTGACGAATATGTTCCGGTAGCGGCCTTCACTTTGTTTACGTAATCCAGATGATCTTTGACAGCCGGAGCTTTCAATACAGATTTAGGAGATACGACGTAAACACCCGAATTGCCTTCGATCGGTTTTGAGATTTTGCCTGCAGCCGTTGCGATAGCAGCTCCGACCACTTTCGGTTCCGGGCCTGCGTTCGGGATCATGCTGTTTTCAAGCGTAAGATCTGTAGCAGATTGTACCGTCGAACCGCTTGCCTGAGCAATGGCAGCCAAAGAGGAACCTGTCATTTTCTTGCGGATCAGTTCGGCTTTTTTCTTGTTTTTAAGGATAGGCTCCACGGATACGCGGGCTTCATCCAAAGAAAGCAAACCTTCTTCGTTGATTTTTTTCAGTTTGACGATCACGTTACCAACGTTCACAACTTCGAAACGCTTCACGTCGCCCACTTTAGTGTCGCCGTTAAACGCCCACTGGACGATCTGGCGTTGTGCGCCGATGCTTCCGAAATATTCATCCATTGCCTTCACTTTAACCGAAGGCACGATCTCCAATTTTTCTGCTTTCGCAACAGAAGCGAAATCTTTTTCAGACGCTTCCATTTCGACTTTTACCGCCTTTTGGTAAAGCGCGTCGGTTGTTGCGTCAGACGGCTCGATCTTTTGTGCGATCGTTGCCAATTTCACTGCGTCCTGCTTGTCCGTCACATTGATCACGTGGTATCCGAACTGGCTTTCGACCAATCCGATAGTACCGATCGGGTTATTGAACACGAAATCGTTGAACGGCTTCACCATTTGTCCCGGTGCGAAGAATCCAAGATCGCCGCCTTGCTGGGCCGATGAATCATCAGAGTTGGTCATAGCCAGGACAGCGAAACCGGCAGGATTGCCTTTTGCCTGTGCTAGCAATGCTTCCGCTTTGGCTTTGGCTTCTTCTTTCGTACGTTTTTCGCGCTTGTTCACTTGCGTACCTTCCCAGCTGATCAGGATGTGGCTTGCTTTAGCGTTCGCTCCGGACTTGCGGCCCATGGCACGTGTGATGGCGTAGTATTTTCCTTGCATGTAAGGTCCGTAAATGGCTCCCGCAGGAAGGTTGAACAACGCGTCGGCGTGTTCCGTCGGCAAATCCTTCTTGGCGATATAGGTCGTGTCGAAAGGAATATCCGAATGTTGTCCGACAAATTCCGCGATATTTTTCGTCGTGCGGAAATTGCCTGTGCTGTCAGTCGAAGTCAGCAATTTGTCGATAGCCTGCTTTACTTCAGATTCATCTGCAGCAGATGGTTTGTCGGCTACCAAAACGTACTCCAGCTCGCGGTTTTCCTCGGCTTTGTAACGCTTTTCGTGTGACTTCATGTAATCCGTCAGTTCGGAATCGGATACTTTCACATCGCTGTCCTTAACCGTAGAGAACAAAACTCCGACGTAATCGAAAGTCGCTTTTGTAGTCTCCGCTTCGTACTTGAACTTTCCTTCAGCCTCAGTAACGAAGACGCCACCTTTGACCAACGTATTGTATATCAGGTATTTTGCATTCAGCACCGCATCTTTTTCACGATCTTCGATTGCTTTTTTAGCTTCCGGGTTCGTTTTGATGAATTCCTGCAGTTTGGCCACGTCGAATTCGCCTCTTTCGTTCTTAAACATCGGGTTCTGCCCGATTTGCTGATCGTTTTTGAACGCGTCCAATATGTGCTTTTCGCTTACGCGGATGCCCAACTTGTCAAATTCCGCCGTCAACAGGGCGATAGCGACTTCCTGGTCCCAAACGCGGCTTGCGGCCTGAGCCGATGTAACGCCTTGCCCGCTTTTCTCGACATTGCTGACCTTTTGCCTAAATTCTTCGAATGTGATGTCTTTTCCGTTCACGCTTCCAACGTCCTTGGACGCCAGATTCAGGTTTCCGCTCGAGAAAATATCCCCGATAAGGAAGGCCAACAAACAAAATCCGATCACACCTATAAGTAGTAAGGAGCGCTGTCTGATTTTTGATAAAACTGCCATTTTACAATCTTGATTTTTAATTCAGTTTGCGAAAATACAATTATCTATTTAATAACCATAAGATGCGCGAAATATTTACTTTTAAAGTTGTATTTTATTTGAGGAGGATTGAGGGGGTTGTGGGGAATGTAAAATGATTGGGAGTGGCTGGCCGGATGTTAAAAGTAAAATTTAAGATTTGGTACAGTTTTTCTGTAGAGGGAAGATTTGAAACCGGGCTACCTTGTGGGTGGGTGGGCGGCACATTTTTATCTTAACGGATGTTTATCCGACGATCATTCTAACCAGCTCGATTTTCTTCAGCGTCGCATCCTCGATCACGAACCTGAACTTCCCGATGGAAAACTGCGACCCTTTCTGAGGGATTTCGTTCAGCGAATTGACAATAAATCCGCCGAGCGTGCTATATGAATCGCCCTCAGGAATCTCCAGGCCGAACTGCTCGTTGAGATACTCCACGTCGTGCCTTGTCGAAAAAAGCCAGGTGTTTTCGTCCACTTTTTCCTCTACAAGCATTTCCTCGTCATCGTGCTCGTCCTCGATCTCCCCGAACAATTCCTCGACAATATCTTCCATGGTCACGATTCCGGCCGTCCCGCCATATTCATCCAGGACGACGGCAACGCTTTTGCGCTTTTTCGTCAGCTGGTCCATCGCGTCCTTAATATATATGGTCTGAGGGACGAATTCGACGGGGATCATGATCGACTTGATGCTTCTCGGTTCACGGAACAGGTCAAACGAATGCACATATCCCAGAATATCGTCAAGCGAATCCTGGTAAACCAGAATTTTGGAATAGCCGGTGTCGACAAACAAATCGCGAAGTTCGGCAACGGGCGCAAAAATCTCAATGGCCGCGATTTCCATGCGGGGCGTCATGATATCGCGGGCTTTCACGTCGGAAAAGTCAAGCGCATTCTGGAAAATCTGGATTTCAGAATCGACTTCCTCGTTCTCGTTCACGCTGCTCATCTGTTCGGAAATAAAATTCCCAAGCTCGACCTTGCTGAAAAAAACCTGTACCGGATCGCGGTCTGTGCCGAAGAACCGCTTCAGCACAATATCCGAAACCCAGAGTACAAAGGCCGAAACATAGTAGAAAATGCGGTAGAAGACATAGGCCGGCAGCGCAAAGAACCGGATCAGACTGTTGGCGTAGATGTGAAAGAATACCTTCGGAAGAAATTCCGAGGTAAAAACCACTACCGCCGTCGCGATCGCCGCCTGAAGCAAAAGATTGGAAATTGTCGTAAGATCGTACGGAATCAGATAATGCAGGATCATCCGTGAAGCGAAAAATCCGTAAACGACCAGTGCCAGATTGTTTCCGACGAGCATCGCCGCTATGAATTTCGAGGGCTTGTCCGTGAGTTTTTTGAGAATCCCGGACATAAAGCCGTCCTGATTCTTCTCGATCTCGAGGTAAATCTTATTCGAGGAAATGAACGCGATCTCCATTCCTGAAAAGAATGCCGCCAGTACCAGGCTCAATATGATGATACCGACTTCCACGGGTTACTTTTTGTCGGACCGGTCCTGGAACCTGCGCGCGAACCGCATCCTGAAGAAGAACATGAACACGCAAAGCGCCGCGATGACAAACCAAAGCCAGAATCCTTCTTCGCCTTCACCGTATCTTACGAATCCGGAGTAAATGAAGAAAAGTGCGGCTGCGAGGTAAATGTAAGGTATGATTCTGAGGTATCCGTTCATGCTAAAATTCTTGAGATTTTTCTATTTCGCCCGATATCCTTTGGGAATTCACAATCTTGAAATCCTTGCTGAAATCGATGCCTTGCCCGAAGGAAACACCTTTGGGATCGGTAAATTTAAATTTTTTCTCGGTGAAAAACCACTCGTTCTTCTGATCAAAATACAATTGCTCGGTTTCAAGCCGCGAACCCGCATCGTTCCAGATCCTGACGTTTCCCTGAAGATCGATGATGTCTGTATTCTTGAACGTCACGGCATAATCGGAGCGCACATAGGTCTTTTGGCCGTTTTTGTCATAAAGCGTCACGTCAATGCCTTTCGGGAATTCGGTAAACGGATATTTCGCCGTCGCATAATCCAGCATCTTCGGGCTCACGAGGACCGATGTGATGCGCCCGGAATCGGTATACTTCAAATTGAAATCATCCGCTTCTCCGCTTGGAGTGAACTCGGAAAACTTTAGCTTCTGGACGTCCTTGAAATTTCCTTCGCACGACATAAACGTGGAAGCGACGCCAATCAACAAAACAAATAAAAATGTCCTGATACCCATCGCTTATTTATTTGGAACAGTCAAAGATTCCTTGATCCAGCACCCGTATGTTATCGTTTTTCCAGCCATTTTCGCATTCTTTATTTCCCTGGACGATGGCGCGCTTTCCTCGTATTTCGATATCAGCTTGTCGAACCTTGTCTTGTTTTTATCTATTGCGGCCGCTTTGCGCAGTGTTTGTGCCGACATCCAGTTCAGCGCTTTTTTCTCGAAGGCATCTTTTCCGCACTCCGCACCCGCATCCGCATAGAGTTGCGCCAATTGAATGTAGGCCTTTGAAAAATCCGGTTTTGACTGGAGCGCTTTATCCAGGAATTCCTTTTGCTTTCCGCGGTTCTTGGTTCCGTAGATATTTGCTGCAAGCGTGAAATAAATCTCGGCCTTTTGCTGCGGATCTCCTGAAAGTCCGGCGGCCTGGACCAAATATCCGGACGCTTCTTCAAATCGCGCTTTCTGATAGGCCGCCATTCCTAAATTATAGGAAGACTGAGCTGTGGGCTTTGTATTTTGCTGATAATTGGTAAGTTCAGCCAACATTTTACTGTTGCGGCAGTTTGCATCCGATAATGTCCTGAGCGCCACCGAAACCCAAACCGAATCGGTTTTGCGCTTTTCGAAGGCATCGGAATAATAGGCGTCGAGGTTTTCGCAGGTGGCGATATCCTTTACCGTTCTCTGCAAGGCCTGGCTTGTGCGCGTCACGTCGTTTGCAGATGAGGAAGATCCGACGGAAACCTGCTCCAGGTGCGCAACTAAATCGTCTTTTCGCTGCAAAACCTGGCTTGCCGTTATCGTCCTGTCGCCAGATCTGAACTTCTCATAATAGGTTTGTAAATACAGATGGATAGCTTTGTGATCGGAAAATTGCTGCGGATTACGGTTAAAAGCCCTGTCGAGCAGATCATAAATCTCGGCATTCGTCCCTATCTGATACTGCTCGAGTAAAAGCGCTTTCCGCAACAGAACCGATTCGTTGTTCTGAGGGAAATTTTTACTGAAATCGTCGTAAAGCTTAATAAGATCGCGTACAAGCGGCTGTCTGTCCTCGGGTTTTAAAAGATCGATGCGCTTTCGTAGCAGATCCGCACCCGAAGTGTAGACTTTTTCATTGAACGTGCCGCAGGTCTTGCGCAAAAGTTCCCATGAACCCGAGGCCTTGTCGAATTCCCTGACGCTCACGAGGCTGTCGACCTCCTTTTGCAACCGGATGCACTTCTGGTCCTGCTTTTCCTGGGCGGACGCGATGCCGGACCATAAAAAGACGGATACTATCAAATACGTAAATTTCATAACCCAATATTTTGGGTCTTAGTCGTATCTGCGCTTTACGAACCAACGATCGTTGAACGAAAATCCAACCGAGACATTAAAGTAATTTTCCTCAACAAGGCCGTACGCCTTTGTTCCGCGCTTGCCGTATTCGAATCCGAGGTTGATATTCGACAGCGTTCCTGCGATAGGAAACCCGAAGCCCAGCGTTCCCGCGGCATCACGGATCGCTTTGGAATTCAGGACGAGCCCTGTGTTCTCATATCGGGCGCCTGCACGGATCACAATCCGGCTCCAGTAACTGCTGAACGAGTTGTAATTCGGGATGTAATATCCGCCGATCGTATATTTGACCGCATTTTCAAAAGTGGCGTTTCCGATAGTTTCGGAAAAGCGATTCTCAATGTCTTTTGCGCCCGTGAACGTGATTTCGGCTCCGGCCTGCCATTTCCTCGGCTCGCCAAGACCAGCTCCGATCGAAAAGCGCTGCGGCAGCTTCAGATCATTTTCGCGGTTGTGGAAAAGCGTATCCTGGTCGACAATTTCAAGTCCGCCGAGTTGCGTGATCCGTACTGTCGAGACATTGCGGTAGTTTATGGTTTTGAGATTCGTCGAAGGTGCGTAGGTCAAACCTCCGAAACCTCTCAGTTTATTGTTGATCTTACCTTCGTACATCAGGCCGAAATTGGCGCTGAACCCGGAAAGGTCAGATGTATTGATTTCGCGTGAAGCAAGCTGAATCCCGATAAGTTGTGAAAGCGACGTCGTTTCTACTTTTCCGAAGTTGTAATTGACCTCGGCTCCGACCCTGAAATTTTTCGTGATCTCGTAGCCTCCGCCGATAAAAACGCGGTTGATGCCACCGGTTCCGTTGAATCTTCGGATTTCGATATCTCCGTCCGGACGGTCGATCTGGCTTTGTATCTTATATCCGACGGAAGAATACGGCATGAGCCCGAATACGATCCCGGATTTTTTGATCGGCAAACCAATCGCCAGATAATCCAGCGAAAAGCGTTGGGCCCTTTCCTCCTGAGCTTCGGTCTTGAGTTTGGCCCATGTACCAGTTCCTCCTATGGAAAGCGTCGTCATTTTCAAAGACGAAAACGACGCAGGATTTTGTATGTTGATGTGGATGGAATCAGGAAAAATCGACAGTCCTCCCATAGAACGGTTCTCTACCGTTCCCTTGAACCGTTGGTCGCCAATCCCGTAAAATGAATATGGAGAATACGTGCCTTCCTGTGCGAAAGACGAGAGAGCCAGCAGCAAGCAGAAGCTTACCAGAATTTGTTTAATCATCTAGGCCAAATTGAAATATTAGGTGCAAACTTTCCAACAGGAAATTTGAATTGGCAAATATGGTATTTTTTAACCGACCAGCCAAAAATTCCGAATCGCCTCCCGTTAAAATTATTATAAAGTTGGGCCAGCGGTTTTTACAGTCAGAGATGAAGCCGTCGATTTCGTTCAGCACGCCATTTACGACGCCGGAATGCATGGCCGCGGCGGTCGATTTTCCTATCGGATCCGCGGGCATTTCCGTATCCAGAAGCGGCAGCCGTGCCGTATAGTTGTGCAGCGCTTCATATCGCAGCCGGATTCCCGGTGAAATGGCGCCACCGTAATAATTGTCCTGCGCATCTATGTAATCGTAGGTGATACAAGTCCCTGCGTCGATAACCAGGCGATTTTGTCCCGGAAACCTTAGGACCGACCCCGCCGATAAAACCATCCGGTCGATACCTAACGTATGTGGCGTTTCGTACCTGTTCTCGAAAGGAAACCGGTTTTGATGCGTGATAAAATGGATATTGACGCGGCCGCCGAACATTTCAACCGCCTCTTTTTGCGTTTTTCCGACGGATGCCACGATCAAATCGACGATTTCAGGATGAATTTCTAAAATTTCCCAAACTTTTTTTTGCCATTGATCCTCGCTTATGACGAACTGCTCAAGCATCGCATGATTCTCATAGACAGCGCCTTTTGTCCTGGTATTCCCGATATCGATTGTAAGTACCATAGGCCGCGAAGTTACGAATAGATTTTTTTCAGGAAATTTGTTTTGCGTAAATTAAAAATCATTCTATATTTGCACCCGCATCTGCAACGGTACCTTAGCTCAGATGGTAGAGCAATGGACTGAAAATCCATGTGTCCCTGGTTCGATTCCTGGAGGTACCACGAAAAGCCTGAAGTTCAACTTCGGGCTTTTTTTGTTTCCGGAACTTTCTTCACATTCCGAGATTGTATTTTTGCTGGACTCTGATTTCTCTCAACTATCCGCATAATTTGACAGATATAGCTGAATTAACACTTGTTACAGTTAATCAAATATTCGCATTTTGTCACTTTTTAACATTTGCATTGGATCTATTGCTGTAAATTAGTGAGGCACAAATCCAAATTTCTATAGCTACCCTTTGATAGTAACGCAACCTACTTGCTTTATTTGCCGATTTCCGGAATTATGGGCTGTGCGGCAGTTTTACCCTAATTCTACCGTTTATGCAAAAGATTACTCTTGGAAGTATTTCGCTTTTCCTGATCCTTTTCGTGAATCTGAGCCGCGCCCAGGTCGGGATCGGGACAGCCGTGCCCAATGGCGCACTCGACGTTACATCGTCCAATGACGGTTTTCTGATTCCGAGAATCGCGCTGTCTGGGACGAATATCGCCACGGTCACCACTCCAACCGTTTCCGAATTGGTTTACAACACCGCCACGTCCGCAGCCGGCCCCAATCAGGTTACGCCCGGCTACTATTACTGGAGCGGCACATTATGGATCAGGCTTTCCACCGGAAACAATGCTTTTTGGTCCCTTACCGGAAATTCAGGAACGGTCCCGGGAACCAATTTCCTGGGTACGACCGATGCCGCCGACGTGCGCATCAGAACGAACAATATCGATCGCTGGAACGTCAGCAACGCCAATAACGGCCAGCTCCAATCTTACGGATCAGGTACTGCGGCTCTTCCCGCCTACTCCTTCCAGAACGACCAGAACACAGGATTTTTCAGTCCGTCGGCTGATGTTGCGTCGATAAGCACGAACGGCATCGAAGGCTTTCGTTTCGGAAGTTCGTCCAACTTTACCATAGGCGCTACTTATGCATCGGCCAATCCTGCTCCTGCGAACGGCTTTAGGGTTCAAGGCGCATCTGTCATCGGGAAAGCCACCGGTGAAGACGCCCGCGATGTTCTGTCGGTCCACACATCGGCCACGGCCTACGGCAATCTTACGGGCTATCCGAATGCCACGGCAAAAAGAGGGTTCGCCGCTTATGCGGATGGAGGCGGCATCGGCGTTCTGGGTTATTCGAACAATACCGGATACGGTGTCATCGGCCTGACCAAAACAGGATCGCTTTCCTCGTTTATCCGGACGGGAGAAGGTCTCGTCGGGCAGGCAGACGGCGCATCCGGAGCTGCCAGCATACCCATTGCCGGGCATGGCGTCATAGACGAAACGGTTGCCGGGAACTGGAAAGCGACAGGGCTTTTGGGCGAAAACAACAATATCACCCAAGGCTTCGGTTTTCTTGGCGGATCTTACAATCAAGGCAATGCCGGCGCGATCAGCGGCGTTTACGGGAATATCGGTTCACGCGTCACGACGGCGAGCAGCAACTCCTATATGTTCGGGGTGGTTGGCGATATCCTGACGGTTGGTTCGGGAACGATCCCGGACGGTACAGGAGGCGTGCTCGGATTCGGCGGATCAGGCAATTTCGCCATGCTCGGTTATCGCGGATTGAGCGGCCTTCATTACAGTGTATACGGCGGTGGCGGCATCGGCGGAAGCATAACCGTCCTCAACAACGGAGGCCGGATGGCACAAAATTCGGCACCGGTACCGAACAACCACGTCGGGATCGGTATCAACGGCGGATTTATGGGCGGATACGTATCCGGAAACCAGTTCGGCCTGATCTCGAGAGGAACTGATTTCGGCGTTTATGTTCAGGGAAAGACGATCGTCAACGAACCCATTGTCAAACTCAGCGACAACGGTTCGGCCGAACGCAGCGCCACATACGTGCCCACATCGACGGAAGTGGACGTGATGACACGCGGCCGCGGGCAACTCGCCAACGGTAGCACATTTATTGCTTTTAAGCCTGCATTCTCACAATCGGTCTCATCCCATGAAACGATCAATATCACGGTCACGCCGATGCAGGAAACCAACGGCATTTTCGTCAGCCGGATCACGAAAGACGGGTTTTACGTAACCGAAAACGCATCGGGAAACAGCAATGCTTCTTTTAACTGGACCGCCATCGGGACCCAAAAAGGATTCGAGGACGGAATGGAAATCTCAAAAACCGTCATGGCGCGCGACTTCGACCGCAATATGGGCAAGGTCATGAACAGCGAAAACGAGAAAGAAGGCACGTCGGTGTATTTTGACGGGCGCGATGTCAGGTTCGAACGCATCCCGGAATCGTTGGTGAGATATGCGAAGAAAGAAGATTCCAAATAATTTCCAAATTCCACCCTGAAAGAGCCTCGCCAAACAGCGGGGCTTTTTTATGCGAGCATGACGTCAAGGCCATTGCCGGTTTGCCTGACTTTTTTGACCATTCCCAATTCGAGGGCGGCGCGAATCACGGCCAAGGCGTGCGTAGTGTCGAGTTGGAGCAAATGTTGAAAAGAGAACTTTATGAAGAATTTGCCGCTCAGGTTTTCCATCAGGCCTTGAGGATTGGAATACAAACGTCGTCCGTTGCGGGCGAAGTACTCGATTTTGGAATTCGTCAGATAGTTGGAAGCATGTTTTTTCAAGCATGAAATTTCGGGCAATATCTTCCCTGAAAACTTAAAAATTATAGTGTGGGTATTCATCTGCTTAGCTTTTTATGCAAACTACCGATTCGAGTCTTGAATTTTTTATCAGATAAACCTCAATAGTTACAGATTAACGCAATCGCATATCGCGACATCAGTTGTAATTCAGCACGTTAATAGTCCGGACGTATTTAGCTGATGCTATTCTTGCCGTCATATTTGAATACACGCTGAAAAAAATCGGTTAATGGCATCTGAAAAAAATCCGAATCGGCCCAAAAAATCTCAATTGTAAAAATTTCATAACATCTCCCGTCTCAAGCGATTATTACCTACTTTAATAGTATGAAGAATTCACTCAAGAAAATCCTCGTCGGTTTGGCCGCGGTCGTAGTGCTGATTGCGTGTTTCGGCATTTTCCTCAATTACTACTGGATCGATAAGGAGCTTCCGAAAATCATCAACGAGAAGAATAAGTCGCCCTATTACATTACTTACAAGAATCTTGACGTATCGCTGCTGACTTCGACGATCACGGCCACCGACATCGTTCTCGTGCCCAAAGCCGCCTTGAAGGACAGCATCGGCAGACAAGGGATTTACGCTACTGTCGAATCGGTCGTAGTGCGGCGCTTCAGTGTTTTGAGCCTGTTTTTTACCGATCGGATAAAAGCAGCCGCCATCGTGATCAACAAGCCGAAGGTCACGCTATACAAAAAGGATGAAAAGCGCATCGATTATTCGAAGAGTATCAGATCTGACGTCGTCGAACCGTTTGAGAAGATCATCAGCGTGAGCAGTGTCAGCCTTAACCATGGCGATGTCACGATCCTGTATCCGAAGAACGAAAAGCCGATGCTGCGTGCCAGCAACATTTCGGTCGAGCTCGACGGCATTTCCATAGACGAAAACCAGCTGAAGCGCAAAGTCCCGTTTGCCTATAAGACGTATGCGTTTACGTGCGACAGCGTGTATTATAAGCCCAATGCGCAATATCACGTCCGCACGGGGAAAATTGAAACCAAGAACGACGGGTTTACGCTTCACGGCCTGGAATACCTGACGGACCTTAGCCGGACACAGTTCGTAAAATCGATCGACACGGAGCGCGACATGTACAATATCAAGGTTAGAAAACTGAGTTTCGACAAACTTTCCTGGGGCTTTCGCGCAGACGATACGTTGTTCGTACATTCTAAAATGGTACGGTTGGACAACGTCAACGCCAATATCTACAGGGACAAGCGCAAAGCAGACGATCTTCGGAAGAAAAAACTTTACAATGCCTTGCTTCGCGACCTCAAATTCGATTTGCGCGTCGATACGCTGGCCGTCCGCAATTCTACGCTTCAATATGAGGAACAGATCAACGATGTCGCTCCGGGAAAGTTGCGCTGGAGTAAATTTAACCTCACGGCTTTGCATGTTTACAGCGGATTCGAGCAGACCAAAATGCCGGACGTCAGGATCCTGGTCGACGCCAGATTCATGGACGTTGCTCCGTTAAAAGCCGACTGGCGCCTGAATGTCCTTGATAAATCGGACGGGTTCCAGATCAAGGGAAGCATCAAAAACTTTCCGGTGGAACGTCTGACGCAGTTCAGCAAGCCTTACATCAACCTGACCTCAAAGGGAATAATGGATGAAGTGTATTTCGATTTTTATGGAAACGACAATGGTGCGAAAGGCACTTTCGGGCTTAACTACGACGATTTTAAGGTGACGGTTTACAAGAAAAACGACCGGAAGAAAAAGAATAAGCTGTTATCGGCAGTGGCGAATGTTTTGGTAAAGAACGATTCCGACGACAAGGTGAAGAAGGTGGAAATTGAGGTGGAGCGGGAAAAAGACAAATCGTTTTATAATATGTTCTGGAAGTCGATCGCTGATGGATTGAAGAAGATTTTGATTTGAGGTTTGTTCTTTGTTTTTGCCACGATTGAGTGGATTTTCGACGATGTTTTTTTGCCGCAGATTCGCGGATTTTTATAGGACGATGTGTCTATCTGCTTCAAAAGAACATTCGTGCATTAGTGGCTAATACTTTTTCAGCCACGACCCGAGGCTTTAGCCGAACTGGCGAAGCAATGCACGAATTTTTGTGGATTCCTTACGTAACTAAACGTTTGGCGGCTCCGCTGCGCTCCGCCGCAAAAAAAGCCCATTCGACAAACTTCAAATGGACTTTCGAAATATTGTAATTCAATTTTACTTCTTTTCCTCAGATTTCTTTTCTTCAGATTTTTTCTCTTCCAATTTTTTATCTTCAGATTTCTTTTCCTCAGATTTTTTTTCTTCCCTGGTTTTATCGTCGGCTTTTTCATCCGATTTTTTATCCTCAGATTTTTCCTCCTCCTTTTTCTTCGCGTCCCGCTTGACTTCGTCCGATTTGGCCGGGGTGGCGCTACCCTTTGGCGCATCGATCACCTTGTCGTTCGTATAGCGCGTTTCAGGAACGGCTTCCGTGGTCTTGCTGAACACTTTGATCTTCGGATCTTCATGTGTTCCCGTGATCGCGATCGGAATTCCGACAAGCCCGAAAGGCGGCAACCCGAGTCGCATACGCAAAGCCAACTGACCGTCAAAGCTGGTTTTTCCTTCAAACCGCAGCTTGAAGACCGAAACGCTCATTCGCGTACGCTCTACCTTAATAACATTGTTTTTGATCGTGGTTTTGATGTCGACACGCGACAGGTCAGGATCGTTGAGTCCGTCCGAACCCGTTTTGTCGCTGATGCTGCCGAACATTTTGAGTCCGCGGATCTTAATGCTTTTCAACGAAACGACGCCTCCGCCCGCAAGCGACGGATAAATCGGATTCATATTGCCGTCCAGTTCGCCGTTGAGTTTGTAATCGACGCCAATGATGCCCTCGGCTTTTCCGGCCGACGTGGCCAGTTCCTTAAACATCTCAATTTCCGTAAAGGCCCGTTTGACATCGAAATTTTTCGCCCGGAAACGCAGGTCGAAACCGGCCTTGACTGGAGAAGCATCGTCGTACGTTCCGTCCAAATTTAGCGTCGCCCCGATGATATCGAGTTGGGTTCCTTTGAACAAAACCTGGCCTTTGCTCACGCCCACGGTTCCTTTTACGTTTTCAAGATTAAATTTGTCGTAGGTGACCTTGTCGATATTCGTAGTCAGGAAAACATCGAGGTTCGTAGGGACGACAATCACGCCGGATTGGGCCGTAGCGGATTTCTTCTGCGTTTCGATTTCCGGTTTTTTATCGGAATTATTGCCTGGTTCCAGCGCCATAAATTCATTGACGTTCACAAACTTCGAGTCGAGACGGAAATCGCCGTGGAGCGTTCCCCGTTTTTCGAACAAATAATTGATGGCGTTGATGAGTTTGCCGTTGAGCGCAAAATCAGATTGGCCGTATTTGGCGAGAAACTTCCGGAAGTGCATCTTTTCGCGGTCGAATACAAAACTTCCCTCGTTGATGAAAAAGGTTTTCGGAAACGTTTCCATCGACGCCTTAATATCCCGGATGAGCAACGTTCCGCTGTTGTCCAGTTTTGAATATTGTCCTGTGGTCGCGTAACTCTGCCGGCCTTTGAGACGCACATCAGACTTTATGAATCCGGTCACGTCTACGCCTTTTTGACGGAAAACCTTGTAAATTTTGCCGATATCGATCGTCCCTTTTGCCTTTACGTCATAAGCGACATCGTCGAGGTTGCTGATGCGGGCGTCTATATTAAACGGATTTCCTTCAAACGTAAACCGCCCTGGCTTCAACGCAATCCTGGTGTCGTTGAACTTGCCGTTGTCGTTCAAAGCGTTGATATCGAAGTTGATATCGGTGATGGCGTTCGGATAATACTCCGTTTTGAGATAGGCGTTCTGTAGCAAAACACGGCCTTTCGTTTTGGGAAACAATCGTTTCTGGGCGTTGTAAATCCCATCGGATTCAACATTGACGGACAGCTTTCCCTTCATGTCGAGGTTGTTCAAACCCAGCGAGCGGTCGAGCATCTCAAGATCGAGATTCCCTTTGATGTTGGCCTTAACCGCCATGTTGTCCAACCCTTTCGTTTCAACGAACGCCTTGAAGAATTCCTTCCCGACGCGGAACGTCAGCGAATCGAGTTTGATGCTCAGACTGTCCGTATTCAGCGAAGGAAGCACTGCTTTGAAATTCAGATCGATGTCGGACGTTGGAAAAGGCGCGTCCTTGTATTCGATATATCCATCGGAAATACGCGTTTCAAAAGCCACCGACGGGCTCAGTTTTCTGGCGGCGTCGAAACGTCCTTTAAATGTAAAAAGCAGGTCGAGTCCGCCCCTGACCTTGGAACTTTCGAGCCATGTCACGTATTCCGGCGGCAAAGCGGTGAACAAATCCTTGAGGTTGCTGCCAAGGCTGGAGACTTCGACGTCGATGTCGTATCCTTCCTTGAGAATGTTGAGTTCGCCTTTGAAATTGATCGGAAGCTTATTGATCTTCAAATCGTTTCGCTGGAAGGCAAAAGTCAGGGCGTTCGTATTGATGCGCGTTACGAGTTCAGCGCTGACGTTTTTTCTTTGCAGATACGGCTCTCCGTTGTAAACTACGTCAAGGTTGTTGATTTCGGCATCGGTCTCAAGATCGAAAACCGACGCGTCCAGATTTCCTTTTCCCAGATAATTGAAATCCTGGGACGAAACCAGGATTTTCGCCGATTTGTCTTCGTACCTCAGCCTGCAATGCGAAATGTCGATTCGGTCGAGGCGCAGCGATGTATTGGAAACCGTGTCCTTTTCGACTTCTTCTTTTTCTTCGGATATATAAACGTTGTAATTCGCCTGGCCTTTTTCGTTCACCATAACGTTAACGCGGGAATCGTCCACATATATTTCGTCAATGCTGATCTGGTTGTCGAAAATCAATCGCTTCAGATTGATCCCAAACGCAACTTCCTTTGCCGAAATAAGCGTCTCGTCCTGGAACGGGGCCGAACCTTTAAGCGAAAAATCTTCGAGCGTGACCGTCAGAGAAGGAAAGTGGTTGAAAAAGGAAATATTGGCTTCCTTAAAATCGAGTTCACCTGCCAGCTTCTTGTTGGCAAAGGCCTTGACCTGCTCGGCGAGTTGTCCGGGGAATAAAATCGGGATAAGGAAAAGCAGCAGCAATATCGATGCGATGCCGATGCCGAGCCACTTAAGTATCTTAAGACTGATGTGTTTGAAGCGTGAATTCATTTACCAAATATAGGCGATATGTTAAAATCCTGGTTTTATGTTAGCGAATGTTTATTACACAGTATTCAGATTTTAGCTCGGTCATCCAATAAAAAAGCCCATCCGATATGGGACAGGCTTTCTTCTCAACTTAAACTAACTCTAAATTATTCTTTGACGAGCTTCATCGCTTTTTGGCGATTGTTCGCATCGGTGATTCTGACGACGTATACGCCTTTTGCCAGATCATTAATGTCGTACATATTCCCCATCGGCTGGCGCTCGAAACGCTTGATCAGCTGGCCGGTGATCGAAAAGACATCCACGCTTACCGCATCGGTCGTAATCCCGAAGGCGTTTTGCGCAGGGTTCGGAAACAAAACGACATCTTCGAATGTGTCGAACTCATCCGTACCAAGCGTTACCTGCCTGTTCCCGAAAATGCGGAATTGTCCCGCCGGAATAGAAACCGGCGCTGTGGCGTTTGTGACGTTAAGTGTGGAATTGTCCATAAGGTCATACCACGTTCCCGTATACGGAAAGCTTGGGTTGACGTTTTGGGCTCCAACTGAAAAGTTTGCCAGCACGACCACGTTCTTCAACTGCGTCGCTGGCAGCGTATCGTCATAAATGTAAATGCGCTGGCGAACGTTGTTACCGTCCGGGCTGATCGTATAATTTCCTTCGAAGACCGGTTCCTGGATCTTCATTGCGATGAAACGCTTGTAATTGTTAAAGATCGCGGCGCGTTGCGGTACCGCCTGCCAGTTGTTCGTCCATTGTTCCTGCGGCTTGGTGTCGAGTTTACAATCTCCGGCTATCGCTCCGGATTCGTCGTTCACGGTTCCATTGTTGCACGTATAGATCGAATCGTCGTATCCTAATTCGGCGAAATGCCAGATCATTTTAGGGCCGGGCACAAGCAGGGAGGTTGCTCCGACGGATGACATCCTTCCCAAAGCGTTGTTCAGGTTATTCAAAGGTGATGTTCCCGCGCCGTTACCGTATGTAAACGCACCGAACACCATGCGCTCCTTGTCGTGGCTTTCCGGATATCCGATAAGGCGCTTGCCCGAAAATCCATGAGCCGAGTGCCCGACGCGTGTAATGTCGCCATCGGTAGGATATCCTTTCATTAACTGGCTGTAGGCATACGTCATTTCACCCCACATCATAACACCTTTGCTCGGTGTTTCATTTAGGCGGTGATTCGCCCACTGCTGTTCTTCCGAATCGCCTCCAAGATGCTCAAAAATGGCGTAATGGGTCGGGTCACCGGTGAACATATTCGGTGTTCCGGGAGCGTCTCCGTCCCAGGAATAGTTGACGTATTCTTTCAAAACCGCGACACGATCGGCCTGGTAGGCGTTAGTACAGCCCTGGTCGGAGTCGGAGCAGTTTTGGGTAAAACCTTTCGTAAGGTCCCATCGGAAACCATCAATATGGAATTCCTGAATCCATTGTTTCTGAACCCTTTTGACATATTCGCGTGTCAAAGGCGAAGAGTGATTAAAATCGTTGCCGACGCTGTAAGAGTGTCGCGCCACTTCGTTGAAGTACGGATTGTCTGCGGCGGCATCGCCCCATCCGTCGCCGTCAGGGTCCTTCATCCACATCCGAACCATCGGATTGCGTCCGAACGCATGGTTCAGCGCGATATCAAGGATGACTGCAATGCCGTTCTGGTGGCAAACATCCACAAGTTCCTTGAATTTATCCGCAGAGCCGTAAAATTTGTCCAGGGCCATGTGGAACGAGGTGTTGTAGCCCCAGCTTTCATTACCCTCGAACTCCATTACGGGCATAAGCTGAATTGCATTTATCCCAAGGTTTTTGAGATAATCGATGCGGTTTATAACATCCTGAAAATTCCTGTTGGCATCAAAATCACGAACCAGAAGCTCATAAATGACCAAATCTTCCTTTTTAGGTTTTTCAAAGTTTGACACCTGCCAGTTATAAGGTACCTGAGCCGTACGGAGAACCGTTACGTCCCGATCCTGTCCTTGCGGAAAGATCGGCATGTTCGGATAGCTTGCAGTCGGAATATCGGGATCGTCGTATGGATTGACGACCAAAGTCGAATATGGATCGGCCGTTTTTACGAAAGAAGGTGAATTTGTAGATGGCGTCGCATCTGCAACCCAATATTGATAATAAGCATAGTCGCCGGCCGGAAGATTGTTGAGCTCGATCCAGAATTTTCCTGAACCGTTGCTTTTCATGGCATACTCCGCGGAGGGGTTCCATCCGTTGAAGCTGCCCGCGACGTATACGAAGTCCTTACCGGGCGCCGTCAAAACCAAAGTCGCTTTTGTAGAATCAGCCATATAGTTGATTCCATCGACCATTCCGTTTGGCACAGCCGCCGTTTGAGTTCCAGGATTTACGATAACCGCAAACCTGCGCGTATGGACCGTTCCCTCCTGCTCAATGCGAAGCTCGTAATTTTTATTGGTAGTAATGTTTGCGTCAACATATGAATAGGTAGAAGTGGTAGCGGTATTGATCGCTTCGCCGTTCGCCATAAGCGTATAAACCGCATTTCCGTTGGAGTTGTTCGCTCCAATGTTGAGGCTACCTCCGGAATTTAAGATCGTGGTACTGTTAAGCACGGGAGAGGTCAGTGTCGCCTGGAAAGCACCTACGGGAATAAAGATGTCGCTGCTTTGCATACTTCCGGCGCTGTTGCGGAAAACAACGCAGATCTGTGTGATGGAATTAACCGGATTCACTCCGAAATACGAATAGAGATCGGGCGCTATGTCCAATTTGTAGGTCGTTCCCGAAACAAATGTCAGCGCTGGCTGTACGGCATTATTGCCCCAGGCCCCGATGACGTTCGACCACAACGTATTATTGACGGTAAGGCCTATGTGTGCGTAGATCGTTCCGTTGTAAGTCGCGAGACCGGTTCCCGCCTTGTTAAAAAAGATCGTAACCGGCTCGTCGGCTTCCGGAGGCGACGGCGTGGTGCTTACCTGGGCGAATGCCGAACCTGCGAGCAATACGGACGTCAGGATTAAAAAATAAAGTTTTTTCATGATAAAGGGAAAAAAAGGGCCCTTGAATAGAGCCCTTATTTCATATAAATTTCTGGATTATTGCGCAGTTAAGGTATATGTATAGTTGCGCGGATTAGAAAGGTCCAATTCGATTCTATACGTTCCCGCAGTCGTGCTGATGTTCGTTCCACTGTATTCTACAGACCCGTTTGCTCCCGTGTCCCCAAAGTTAAGGTCCCAGGCATTGTTGGCGCGGAATTTCATTCCGTTATCCGGAGCAGCCTGCGTACTCAACGTAGCGATCACCCACCATTTTTTGGTAGCCGGGTCGTATTGCATCGGGGTATCTGCATCCCATCCGCCTGGCGTGCCGTTTCCGACGATAGACCATGTAGTAGACGTCAGCGAGTATGACATAACTTCAGGATCAAGGTTGACTTTCATCAGATAATAACCTTGGTTGGCCAAGATATTGTTTCCCGGAGTTTCAAGTTCACCGGCAAAAGTACCGTTATCGCCGTAAGCAGTGTTTCCATCCCAGGCCGGACCTGTAAGGAATTTAAATCCATGATCAGGGTTGCTTGCTACCTGGTCTTCGCCGATGTAAACGTATCCTTCATATTCAGTTTCGCCGAATTCAGTTGCGGAAAGCATCGGAGCCGCTGAAGGATTCCATGTTGACGCTCCGTATCCGGAAACTGCCTGGTATCCTCCCGGAACCCATAGTTTAGGAATTTCAGTAGAATATCCGGTAACGTTGATTTCCACAATATTACTGTAAATTGCCTGATCGCCTACGAATGCTTTGATGCGCACCTGGTAATCTGCAGAGGCGAAAGGAACAGCGCCCAATTGCTCGAGAGCCGAGTTGAAGACAGCATTCGAGACAGCAACCTGAAGCGTCCCGTTTGTGGTAGCGACCGTTATCGGAGTATCGAAATCCTCTCCTGCGTAATCGACTTCTAAAGCGTAGTTCGGGATGACTCCTTCACCAAATGTAGCGGCCGTCCAGACGAAACGCTCCATCAGGTTATCAAGCTGCTCAGGGTTGAGCACATATACGTTCCCTTCTTCAGGAGCACCGAGTTCCGGAGCCGTTCCAGGCGTTACCACCGGCCTGTTCTCAACATCGTCTTGGCTGCACGATACTGCAAAAACCGTCAGCATCGCGATCATGATATTTTTAATTGTTTTCATTTTCTTATCTATATTTTATTAATAACCAGGATTTTGAATAAGTTTCGGATTCGCCGTCCTTGCATTTGAAGGAATCGGGAAAATTTTGCGGAAGCTAGGTGTCGGCGCCCCGGCAGGCGTATTGCCTTTCCAAGGCCACAGGTAGGAACCACCCGTGAATTTTCCGAAGCGGATAAGATCCGTACGGCGGTGACATTCCCAGTGCAGCTCGCGCGCTCTTTCATCAAGAAGGAAATTCAGGTCGATAGAACCCACGTTGCCGGAATTGTTTCCGAAGGCACGCGTGCGGACACGATTCACATAGTCCAGCGCAGTGCCAAGATCGGAGCCTGTCCGGACAGCACACTCGGCGTACATCAGGTAGGCATCGGCAAGACGGAACATGATAAAATCGGTATCAGGAAAATCCCCGGCCGCGTCAGATCCGGCATTGCCCGCAACATCAACATTTCGGAATTTCTCGATGGCATAACCGTTATTGAAGCTTGAAATGTCCCCGATTACGAGTGTCTGACCGTCGGTATGGAAATTGGAACGACTGTCGTTATCGGTAGTGGCGTTCGGAAATTTGTTCACGAATGCAGATGTCGTACGGACACCGCCCCATCCTCCGTTGATACCGAATTCGGCGATATTCATCGATCCGCCGACCGGTGCATGCACAAGGAATGTAGTACCACCGAAGGTCTTCGTGTTCAGTCCGTCATACGCGACTGCGAATATGGATTCGTTCTGGGCTCCGTTGCGGTCGTTGTCGGCAAGGAACAAATGTTGGTACACAGGCGCCAGGGTATAGCCGGCGTTGATGATGTTGTTCAACACAGGCATTGCCTCCGCATAGCGCTCCGTACCGATGTACTGCTTGGAGTTCATATACAACTTCGCCTTAAGCATCCAGGCCGCACCTTGATCGGCACGTGGATATTCGTTTTGCCTGGGTGCAACGAGTGTAGCGTCGATGGCAGTAAGCTCGGTGTCGATGAATTCAAATATTTCCTGTGGCGTTGATTGTTCCGGAAGGAAATAAGTGGTAGGGTCGTTCTCTGTTACCAATCCGACACGGCCGCCGAAAAGATCGAGGAAATGCCAGTAGCTCAAAGCTCGCAGGAACCGGGCTTCCGAACGGAAAACCTGGATTTCAGCTTTTAGTTCGTCAGACACTCCTCTACCGGCAAGTTTTTCGTCGGTAGTCTGTCGGAGGAATTCGTTACAGTTCTTAATCTGGAAATCAAGACGCGCAAAAGTCGCGTTTATAAAGGTATCTCCAGCCGACCAGGTATGGAAGTGAAAATCCTTTATCGTTTGATCGTTCCATCCTATTACGGCTTCATCAGTCGTAAGTTCCTGCATAAGCCAATAGCCGCGGATATACTGGCTGGCTCCTTCGTCTATTCCGGAAATATCCGGAGCATCTGCGGGACCATTTTGGCCAGTCGTTGCCAAACCGGCGTACAATTTGGCCAGTGTTTGCCTGTAAGCAGCCGGATCGCGGTACAATTCATCGACGGATGGATTGGAAGCGGTGGCCGGATTCGATTGATCCAGGTCGTCCAGGCATGATGTAAAGCACAAGGCGGCTAAGGCCAGGCTCAATCGTGCCATTGTCAATTTTATTCTTTTCATCTTCATTTTTTTTAAAAATTAACATTCAATCCCAAAGTATACGTGCGTGGCCTTGGGTAGAAATTATTGTCAATACCGTTCGTTAATTCCGGATCGATACCGTTATAGCCAGAGATGACGAAGACATTCTGAACCGCACCGGTAAGTCTCATGCTGCTGCCTTTTTCGAAGACATCTTTGAAGGTATATCCCAATGTAACGTTGTCCATTCTCAGGAAGGACGCGTCCTGTACATAGTAATCAGACAAATAACGCGGCTGATCGAACTGCGTGCCCAGGACACTGCTATGCGGATTCAACAGATAGTTCCCGTTTCCTGGCAGGACCGCAAGGTTTCCGTTAGACGAGGCAACGTTGTTGTAATTGTAGTTTCCGACGCTTCCCCTGAAACTCATGGACAACCACCAGTTCCTGTAAGTAACATCTGTATTGAAGCCGTAGAAGAAATCGGATGCCGGCTTGTGGAAGCGGTACAAATCTTCAGAGTTGACGATTCCGTCCTCGTTACGATCTACGAAGACGCCGTCGATAGGGGCGCCGTCAGCATCGTAAGCCTGTTCGAACACATAAAATGAGAACGGTGCGAAACCTTGCTGATTGTTTTGGACCGTAGTTCCCGTTCCACCTGAAACTCCCCCTACGTTGTACCCTGTAAATCCTCCAAGGGCGCCGTTTGTGATCTTCGTGATCTCCGATTTCTGGAACGTACCGTTTGCGCCGATTCTCCATGTAATGTCATCCGTCCGCACAGGAAACACGTCAAAGCTGATCTCAACGCCTTCGTTTTCGATCTCTCCGATATTGTAACGCGCCTCATTCGAGAAATTCACCCCTTGAGGGTTCGGAGCCGTAATGATGACATCTTTGGTATTTCTCTTGTACACTTCAACAGCTCCCGTAATGCGGCCGTTAAAAAATCCAAAATCTACACCTGCGTTAAGGGTTTCTGTCGTTTCCCAAACAAGATCGCTGTTGTATGCCAACGGTGTATAAGTCTGGTAATAGATCGGGAAGCCGCCGCCATCGTATCCCATCGGATATTGAGCGGTAGGGGTTCCGGCGTTGTACAACGGATACGACGGATAAAAGTTACCCGTATCCTGCTGTCCTGTTTTTCCCCAGCTCGCACGCAACTTCAACTCGCTGATGATATTGCTTTCCTTGAGAAAATCTTCGTTGTCGATCCTCCACGCAGCAGACGCCGCTGGAAAATAACCCCAACGATTTTCTTCTACGAAACGAGACGAGCCGTCCATCCGGAAAGAGCCGTTCAGGATGTACTTATCTGCGATGGAAATTGTTGCCCGTCCAAAGAAAGACTGAAGGTTCAAACGCCCGTAAAACGGATTGTTAGGAGTAGTTACGTCGTTGGCCGCGCTATAGCTGGAGCCAGATGTCGTATTGGTAAACATCTGATAGCTGTAACCACCTGTAACGTCGAAATTCGTATCCCACGACTCCACCGTCTTGTTATAGTTGAAGTACAAGTCCATAAGAAGGTTCTTCTTGTCCTCGAAACGCTCGTATGTCGAGCCGGCTTCACCGGGAACGACGTAATCCGCATCGGTATTTCCGTAAGAACGGCCGCTGTTGTAATCGTATCCGAAGTTAGCAACCAGTTTCAGGTCTTCGAACGAATGGATCTTATATTCCGCCTGTGCGTTACCGATACTGCGGAACTGGTTCCCGAAATTGTGTTTTTGTTCAAGAAGGGAAACGGGGTTGCGGTTGGCGTTCACCTCGTAAGCACCGTTGGTCTGCCACTGGAAATATCCACCGAAAGCGTCGTTCCCGGAACGGACCGGTTGTGTCGGATCGAAGGTAACCGCAGCTCCGATCGCTCCTCTCTCGCTGTAATCGTTATGAATTACCGCACTCTTGCTGTTGACTTCTATTCTAAGATGTTTGTCGAAGAAATCGCCTACGAGGTTTAACCCGAGCGTCTGTCTTTCAAAATTGTCATGCTTCAGCAAACCGTTGATATTTGTGTATCCGAGAGACGTGCGGTACGTGATGTTGTCGGTACCTCCGCTCAAGGCTACGTTATGGTCTGTCCCCATGGCAGTGCGATAAATTTCTTTTTGCCAATCGGTATTTGCGTTTCCAAGGAATCCCGCAAAATTATTTTCGCCGTCAGGGCCTACGCCAAACGTGTTCACGAAGCTGCGGAATTCGTTGGCATTGAGTATATCTACCGTCTTCACGACTTCACTGACCTGAAAGTTTCCGTTATAGGTTACCTTCATGTCGCCGGTGCGGCCTCGTTTGGTTGTAATAATGATGACACCGTTGGAAGCGCGCGAACCATAGATTGCAGTCGCGGCCGCATCCTTCAGGATCGTCATGCTTGCGATGTCGTTCTGGTTAATAGTCGCCAGCGGGTTTCGTCCGCCCGTGATTCCTCCTCCGCCGGTTTCAACCGCAACGCCGTCGATTACGTAAAGAGGGTCATTGTTGATATAAGACGATCCCGATCTGATCCTGACGAAAGATCCGCCGCCAGGCTCACCGCTTGCGGTAATGACCTGAACTCCGGAAGCACGTCCCTGAATAAGCTGCTCCGCGCCCACGACCGGACCTTTCTGGAAATCTTTCTCCGAAACGGTCGTTACGGCTGTCGAAGCATCTTTTCTTCTCACAGTACCGTAACCTACCTGGACCACGACTTCCTGAAGCTGGTTGGCATCCTCGTCCAATACCTGGTTCAATGTGGCCTGGCCGTTATAGTTGACGACAACTTCCTTAAATCCGATATAAGAAAAAACGATTTTGTCGCCTCTCTTTACGTTATTTAAGGTATAATTACCGTCGAAATCGGTAGAAGTACCATTCGTAGTTCCTTGTACTACCACGTTTACCCCAGGCAACGACTGGCCCGATGCTTTCTCGGTCACCGTGCCCTTAATGCTCTGAGCCAGGGCACCGAAAGGTAAAAGCAGTAGGAAAATGAACAACTTTTTGTAAATTGTTTTCATACATTTTGTTTAGGTTAAAAAATCTGTTTGTTTAGCTTGTGACTACTTCGAATGTTAAAATTAAGTAAAATCTCATACGATTTCGTTGAACCCTACCAGAAAGGTCGACGCAAACGTTTTCGTGTTGAAAACTTTTACATAATGACAGCATTTACAAGGCCTTATTGCTGTTTAAACAATAACCTAACAGATTAATTCCGAAAATTAAAATTTTTAATCGTTACCATGAAAAGGAAAATCACCCTTAAACAAATCGCAAAGGAATTGGACGTTTCCATCTCGACCGTGTCAAAAGCGCTCCGCGACAGTCCGGAAATCAGCGAAGACACGCGCCTCAAGGTTCAGGCCTTTGCCAAACTCTATAATTACAAGCCGAACAACATCGCCCTGAGCCTTAAAAACCGTAAGACGAAGACCATCGCGATCATCATTCCCGAGATCGTACACCATTTTTTCGCAACCGTCATCAGCGGGATCGAGCAGGTTGCGGGAGAAAACGGGTACAATGTGATCATCTGCCTTTCGGACGAATCGTTCGACAAGGAAGTCATTAACATGGAAATGCTTGCCAACGGCAGCATAGACGGCTTCATCATGTCGCTTTCGAAGGAAACCCAGTCCAAGGCCGATTTCCATCATATTATAGAGGTTATCAACCAAGGCATGCCCGTGGTCATGTTCGACCGCGTGACGAACGATATTTTGTGCGACAAAGTGATCATTGACGACAACCGCGCGGCTTTCGATTCGGTCGAGCGCCTTATCAGCAACGGCTTCAAAAAGATCGCGATGATCACGACCGTCGATTACGTGAGCGTCGGGAAACTTCGGACGGAAGGCTACGTCAGGGCGCTGCGTACGAACGATATCGAAGTAGACGAAAATCTGATCCTTCGCATAGAAGACATCGACAATTGCGCCGGTCCGATCGAAAAATTTATCTCGGAAAGCAAGCCCGATGCGGTTTTCGCTGTCAACGAACTGTTTGCCGTCACGGCGATCAAGGCGGCAAAACGCGTCGGACTGGACGTTCCGAACGACATTTCGATCATCGGGTTTACCGACGGCATCATTTCCAAATATTCCTCTCCGAGCATCACGACCGTAAGCCAGGACGGGATCGAAATGGGCGGAAAAGCAGCAAAAATGCTTATCCAGAGGCTCGAATCGGAAGACGAGGAAGAGGAAGAACACTACCGGACGGAAGTCGTCGAAACGCATTTGGTCGAACGGGAATCTACGAAACCTCTTGAATAGTCGAAAGTCGAACGTCGAAGGTCGAAGGTCGAAGGTCGAAGGTCGAACGAATATGAATATACATTTTATCAACACGAAAACGTTTACGTAATGTTTCCGACGGCGAATTTCATATTTCAAAAACCACATTTTAAATTAAACGTTATATTTGACGCAATTATCAAGCTTGTTGCTACTTCGAACCTAACAAGTTGATAAGCCTGGCGCTTGTCGTAACCATTTAATTGCGATAATGGAAAAGCGTAGATTAAGTTTCCGCGAGATCTGGAACATGAGTTTCGGGTTTCTCGGGATTCAGATGGGATTCGCCCTTCAAAATGCCAATGCGAGCAGGATTCTCCAAAATTTCGGTGCGGACGTACACGAACTGTCATGGTTCTGGATCATCGCGCCTCTCATGGGATTGATCGTCCAGCCGATAATCGGTCATTACAGCGATAATACCTGGGGCCGTTTCGGACGTCGCAAACCGTTTTTCCTTGTAGGTGCTTTACTGGCTTCCGTCGGACTGATCCTCATGCCGCAAGCCGATATCTTTACCGCTTTTCTTCCGGCACTTTGGGTCGGGGCAGGAATGCTCATGATCATGGACGCGTCGTTCAACATTGCCATGGAACCTTTCCGTGCGCTTGTGGGCGATAACCTGCGCAATGACCAGACGACGCTTGGTTTCAGCGTCCAGACGGCGCTCATCGGCCTTGGCGCGGTGATCGGGTCGGCACTTCCGTGGATGCTGGGCAACTGGTTTGGCATCCAGAACAAATCGGACGACGGCAGCATTCCACCGCATTTGATCTATTCGTTTATCATCGGAGCTGCTGTTCTGGTTATATCCATCCTGGTGACCGTCCTTACTACAAAAGAATATTCGCCTGAAGAACTGAGTCGCTTTTCTGAAGAAAAAGCCAGCGCCCAGGCCATTGCCCTTGAAAATCTTGGGAATCCCGAACCGGCAAAGGAAGCGCGTCTCATCGACATTTTTGAAGATTTCAGGAAAATGCCGGCAACCATGCGCCAACTCAGCTGGGTACAGTTTTTTTCCTGGTTCGGCCTTTTCGGAATGTGGGTTTTCACAACGCCTGCTATCGCCCATCACATTTACGGTTTGCCCGTGTCCGATACAAAAAGCGCGACCTATCAGGAAGCCGGCGATTGGGTCGGGATACTCTTCGGTGTTTACAATGCCGTTTCGGCCGTTTTCGCCTTCGCACTTCCGATGATCGCGAAAAAGATCGGACGCAAGCGAACCCATTCGATCTCACTTGTCATCGGCGGCCTCGGACTCCTTTCGATGTATTTCATGCCGGATGAAAACTGGCTCGTGCTTTCGATGATCTGTATCGGAATCGCCTGGGCAAGTATCCTGGCCATGCCCTACGCCATTCTCGCCGGAGCGATTTCCCCAATGAAGATGGGCGTCTACATGGGCATTTTCAATTTCTTCATCGTAATCCCGCAAATCGTGAACGCGCTCATCGGAGGACCTCTCGTTAAATATCTATATAACGACAACGCGATTTTTGCCCTGATGACGAGCGGAGTCAGCTTCCTGATCGCCGCCTTGCTCGTTTCTAAAGTTAAAGACAAAGCAACCCAAATCTAATGAACAAAAAAGCATTCATATTCGACCTCGACGGTGTGATCGTAGACACGGCCAAATATCATTTCCTGGCCTGGCGCAAGATCGCGGAATCCATCGGCATCGAATTCACGCCCGAACACAACGAGGCGCTTAAAGGAGTAAGCCGCGTCCGGTCGCTCGATATTATCCTGGAACTGGGCAAAGCGGAAGCAGCTCAGGAGGATAAGAACAAATGGCTACATCAAAAGAACGAAGACTATCTCGCGTACATTAAAAATATGGACAAAAGCGAGATCCTGCCCGGCGTCATGCATGTACTGGAATATCTGAAAGAGAACGATCAGCCGATCGCATTGGGATCCGCGAGCAAAAATGCGCGAATCATTCTTGAAAAAACCGGCATTCTCGATTATTTCGACGTCATAGTGGACGGAAACGATGTAACGAACGCCAAACCCGATCCGGAGGTTTTCATCCGTGCGGCACAAAAACTTGGGATTTCAAATGAAGATTCTATCGTTTTTGAAGATTCCATTGCCGGAGTCGAAGCAGCTAATATCGGCGGTATGACCAGTGTAGGGATTGGTGATGCCGCAATTTTGGGAAAGGCTCAGTATATTTTCCCGGATTTCGTGACGATCGATTTGAGCTTTGTGGATATGTTGATTAAAAAATAAGTCAAAAGTCTTAAAGTCTTAAAGTTCTAAAGGTAAATGCCATGATAAGGCAACCTTTTAAGACGACCTGATGACTTTATGACTTTATGACCTTAAACTAAATAAAATGCACCAGGATTACATAAAACCAGACAATTGGTCGATCATTGAAGAAGGATTCGATCGCGAGCGCGTTAAATCGTCCGAGAGCTTGTTCAGCATAGGGAACGGAGCCATGGGACAGCGCGCCAATTTCGAGGAGAAATACTCCGGAAAAACCTTTCAGGGAAGTTATATCGGCGGCGTTTATTATCCGGATAAGACAAAAGTCGGATGGTGGAAAAACGGTTATCCCGAATATTTCGCCAAGGTTTTGAATGCGCCGAACTGGATAGGGATCGATATCGAAATCAACGGTGAGGAATTCGACCTGAACGCTTGCGCGGAAGTGCGGCATTTCAGGCGCGAACTCAACATGAAAGAAGGCTGGTACAACCGATCGTTCGAGGCAAAACTGCAAAACGGTACGCAAATTTCGGTCGACGTCCGCAGGTTTTTGTGCGCAGATCCTGATGAGGCCGGAATCATCAAATACGACATTACGCCATTGGATTCCGATGCGAAAATAGTCTTCAGGCCGTATGTCGATGCCGGAGTTCACAACGAAGACGCGAATTGGGAAGAGAAATTCTGGGAACCTGTATCCGTCGAACAAAAAGGCGAAAAAGCTTTTGTGACGGCCCGCACCTTCAAAACGCATTTTACGGCTACGACGTTTATGCACAATGTCGTTTCGGTTGACGGAAACGCATCCGCCGCGACGGAAGATGTTCAGAAATCTGACGAGAAAATCCAGTTTACCTATACGGTTTCAGCGGGAAAAGGCCAAACCGCGTCGATTGAAAAGATTGGTGGTTACACGGTTTCTATGAATCACGAGGACACGGTTTCGGCTGCCGACGACGCAATAGAATCCGCGAAAGCGAAAGGTTACGAGGCATTGTTACAAGACCAGATTTCGGCCTGGGCCAAGGTTTGGGAAATGAGCGACATTGCGATCGAAGGCGACGTTAAAGCACAACAAGGCATCCGATTCAACATTTTCCAGCTGAACCAGACGTATTCCGGTAAGGATTCACGCCTGAACATCGGCCCCAAGGGATTCACGGGCGAAAAGTACGGCGGCTCCACATACTGGGACACTGAAGCCTACTGCATTCCGTTCTACATGGCGACGAAAGATCAGCAGGTCGCGAAAAACCTGTTGGTTTACCGTTACAACCAACTCGATAAGGCGATTGAAAACGCGGCAAAACTGGGTTTTACCAACGGAGCGGCGCTGTATCCGATGGTGACAATGAACGGAGAGGAATGCCAT
>Ga0265798_10001306_pt1 | contig 38912 bp, 38 predicted proteins | sample P3T30metagenome_FD_192430 | JGI IMG/M metagenome (GOLD analysis project Ga0265798, IMG submission 192430) | Plant litter microbial communities from East Loma Ridge, Irvine, California - P3 T30 | ecosystem: Environmental > Terrestrial > Plant litter > Unclassified | place: USA: California...
GGACGAAATGGTGCCGTGGTGGTTCGCCCAGGACAACCAGATCTCGCTGCTCGATCGCGACGACCGCATCCTGGCGCGCCGCGCCGCCGCCGGTCCCGGTCACGGCGTCTACACGCACAAGCGCGCGCTCGACCTGCCCGGCGTGACCGTCACGTTGATGACGGACAGCGTCAAGAGCGAACCGAAGCTGCTCCCCAATCTGCTGGTGGGCTCCGTCATCGTGCTGTCGCTGGCGCTGTTATGGAGCCTGCTGGCGCTGTGGGGCCACATCTCGCGCCGGCTGGCCGCCGAGGATGCGCTGCGCCAGCAGATGGCGTTCCGCACGGCGATGGAGAACTCGCTGGTGACGGGGCTGCGCGCGCGCGACCTGGAGGGCCGCATTACCCACGTCAATCCGGCCTTCTGCCAGATGGTGGGCTATCCGGAAGAAGAGCTGGTGGGCCGATCGCCGCCGATGCCGTACTGGGCGCCGGACGTGATGCCGGAATACCAGCACCGGCTGGCGAACGTGCTGGCGGGGACGGTCACGCCGCAGTTCGAGACGATCTTCCAGCGCCCGGACGGCACGCGCCTGCCCGTGCTGATCTTCGAGGCGCCGCTGGTGGACAACGAAGGCCGCCACACCGGCTGGATGGGATCGATACTGGACATCACGGACCGCAAGCGCATCGAGGAACTCAATCGCGAGCACCAGGAAAAGCTGCAGGTGAGCGCGCGCCTGGCCACGATGGGCGAGATCGCGTCGATGCTCGCGCATGAACTGAATCAGCCGCTGGCCGCCATCTCCAGCTACACGACGGGCGCGCTGAACCTGCTGGCGCGGGCCGACGACAGCCAGCCCGTGGACAGCGGCAAACTGAAACCGGCGCTGGAACAGGTGGGCGCGCAGGCGCGCCGCGCCGGCCAGATCGTGCGCAGCGTGTTCGACTTCGTCAAGAAACGCAAGGCCGAACGCCGCGACGTGGCGCTGGCCGACATGCTCGACAGCATCCGCGCGCTGATCGAACTGCAGGCGCGCCAGCACCAGGTGGCGCTGAAAACGGTGCTGCCGGCCGACCTGCCCGCCGTGCGGGCCGACCCGATGATGGTCGAGCAGGTGCTGCTCAATCTGACCCGCAACGGCATCGAGGCGATGGCCAACGTGCCGGTGGCGCGCCGCACGCTGACCGTCGAAGCCTGTTACGATGCGCCCGCGCACCAGGTCAGCGTCTGCGTCATCGACAATGGCCATGGCATCCCGCAGGAAGTGGCCGAGCGGCTGTTTTCGCCGTTTTTCTCGACGAAGGCGCAAGGCATGGGCATGGGCCTGAACATCTGCCGCACCGCCATCGAGTTCCACGGCGGTACACTGACGCACCGCGACAATCCGGGAGGCGGTACCATATTCACTTTTACGCTGCCCGCCGCGGGCGCGTAGTCTTACCAACGGAGTTACCCGATGCTGCATATCGTCGATGATGAAGAAGTGGTGCGCGATTCGCTGTCGTGGCTGGCCTCGTCGCGCGCCATTCCCGCCACGACCTACGATTGCGGCGCCAAGTTCCTGGCCTACGTGGAGGCGGGCAGCTTCGATCCGGCCGGCGACTGCGTCCTGCTGGACGTGCGCATGCCCGACATGAACGGCGTGGCCGTCTTCGACCAGCTGCACGCGCGCGGACTGACGCAGCGCCTGCCGGTCATCTTCCTGACCGGCCATGGCGACGTGCCGATGGCGGTGGACACGCTGAAACGGGGGGCCTTCGACTTCTTTGAAAAGCCGTTCAACGACAACGACCTGATGGACCGGGTCCAGGAAGGCCTGGCGAAATCGATGCACGCCAGCGCCAGCGCCGCGGTGCACGCGCGCCTGGCCACCCTGTCGTCGCGCGAACGCGAAGTGCTGGACCTGATCCTGGCCGGCAAAATGAACAAGGTCGTCGCCGACGAGCTGGGGATCAGCATGCGCACGGTGGAAGTGCACCGCGCCCACATCTTCGACAAGATGCAGGTCAAGACGGCCGTGGAGCTGGCCGGCCTGCTGAAGTAAGCGCATGGCCATCTCGTCCAGCTTCGTCATCGACATGACGCTGCGGCGCGAAATCGTGCCGGACCTGGACAGCTACCCGTTCAACCTCCCCGCCATACGGCACCTGAAGGTGCTGACGTTCCACCCGGCCGTGACGTTCATCGTCGGCGAAAACGGCAGCGGCAAGTCCACGCTGCTGGAGGCGATGGCCGTGGCCCTGGGCTTCAATGCCGAAGGCGGCAGCCGCAATTTCAACTTCGGCACGCGTCCTTCCCACTCCGTGCTGCACGAGTACATCCGCATTGCCAAGGGCGTGCGCCGTCCACAGGACGGCTTTTTCCTGCGGGCCGAAAGCTTCTTCAATGTCGCGACGGAGATCGAGAATCTCGGGCCAGGTTTGCTGGGTGCGTACGGCGGCGTCTCACTGCACGAACAGTCGCACGGCGAATCGTTCATGGCCCTGCTGACGCACCGCTTCCGCGCGAAGAGCCTGTACGTTCTGGACGAGCCGGAAGCGGCCCTGTCGCCGCAACGTCAATTGGCCGCGCTGGCGCGCATCCACCAGCTGGTGAAGCAAGGCTGCCAGTTCATCATCGCCACGCACTCGCCGATCCTGATGGCCTACCCGGACGCGAAAATCTACGCCTGCATGGCCGACGGCCTGCGCCGCACCGATTACGAAGACACGGAGCACTACCAGGTCACGCGGGATTTCCTCGCCAATCCGCAGCGCATGCTGGATGTGCTGCTGGCCGACGATTCATGACGGGGTCAGGTCCGACATTCGGACATGAGTCCGCTATAAATGTCCGAATGCCGGACCTGACCCCTGCCTTGACTATATGACGCTGTCATCCTCCTTCGCCATCGACGTCACACTGCGGCGCGACAGCGTGCCCGATTTCGACCGTTATCCGTTCAACCTGCCTGTGGTGCGGCACCTGAACGTACTGTCGTTCCACCCGGCTGTCACGTTCATCGTCGGCGAAAACGGCAGCGGCAAGTCCACGCTGCTGGAAGCGATCGCCGTGAGCCTTGGTTTCAATGCCGAAGGCGGCAGCCGCAATTTCAATTTCGGCACGCGGGCATCGCACTCCGTGCTGCACGAGTACCTCCGCGTCGCCAAGGGATTCCGGCGCCCGCGCGACGGCTACTTCCTGCGCGCCGAGAGTTTTTTCAACGTGGCGACCAACATCGAAGCACTCGACGAGGAGCCGCAGGGCGGCCCGCCTGTCATCAGCTACCACGGCGGGCGCTCGCTGCACGAGCAGTCGCACGGCGAATCGTTCATGGCGCTGCTGACGCACCGCTTCGGCGCCAAGGGCCTGTATGTAATGGACGAACCGGAAGCCGCGCTGTCGCCGCAACGCCAGCTGGCTGCGCTGGCGCGCATCCACGCGCTGGTAAAACAAGGCTGCCAGTTCATCGTCGCCACCCACTCGCCGATCCTGATGGCCTACCCGGACGCAAAAATCTACGCGGGCACGGCGGACGGCCTGCGCCGCACCGACTACGAGGACACGGAGCACTACCAGGTCACGCGGGATTTCCTGGCCAATCCGCAGCGGATGCTGGATGTGCTGCTGGCCGACGATTCATGACGGGGTCAGGTCCGACATTCGGACATGAGTTCGCTATCAATGTCCGGACGTCGGACAGGACAATAAGTTCCGCAAATGTCCGAATGTCGGACCTGACCCCGGCGTGACTGACCCCGGCGTGACCCCGGCGTTGGCGCCGGCGTGGTGAAAATGTGACGGACGGTTGAATCGTTCTGAAACATTGGCGGCGATAGGATATATTCCGTGAAGCAACTATATTCCTATGCCGTGCCCTACCTGGACGCTCCCATCATGTCACTCCACCAGCTCGTCTATCTCAGCGAATCCACCAGCAAGATGTCCTCGGACGACCTGCTCCCCATCCTGAACCAGGCCAAGCCGAACAACGCGGCGATCGACGTTACCGGCAGCTTGTTCTACAACGGCGGCTGGTTCCTGCAGGTGCTGGAGGGGCCGGCCGCGACGTTGACGGCCCTGTATGAAAGGATTTCCAAGGACCCGCGCCACAAGAACCTGCGCCTGCTCTACAACGAGCCGGCCGAGTTCCGCACGTTCACGCGCTGGAGCATGAACATGACGAACCTGGACGATCGCCAGTCGGATAAATACGAGGAGCTGGTCGAGATCATCGAGGCCGCCAAGGCGGGCCGCCGCATCCGCTCGATGTCGCCGGCGGTGGTGCTGCTGCATATGTTCCGTAGTTGAGGGAGCCCTCCCGAACTGGACGCGGGCCGACATGCGGTCAGTTCCTGCATTGTGGCATGAAGCTGTTTAGGTGCCGGCGACCATACGATTGCCAAAGCTATGCCTGGGTCTGCAACTGACTCCAAGGTCCTTGATGGCCTATCCGGACACGACCATCCATGCGTGCACAGTCAGCGCCTGCGCCGCAAGACTTGTGGACACAAAACTTACCAAGGCTGCAATCGTATAGGAATGCGCTTCGGAGGCGGTGTTACGCAGCTCAATTAGTGTGTCTCGATGGCGAGCTTTTATAACGCGCGCCAGGTTGCGGTACCGCTCGTGGCTTGCCGATATCTGACCAAGTAGTGCCTGTTGCTTCGCCTCCTCGGCTATGTCCCGCTGGCTTTTGGTGTAGTAGACACTAGCGAAGGATATCAAGAGCCCGACAACGGACACTACAGCAGCCGAAAGCGCGAGAAAATCGGAGAAGTTGTTGTCCATCATTCACCCTATGGTCTTATTACGATACCGGGCTAACACGTCCAAGACAGGTTATAGAGAAACCCTTCCCTACTAGCAGGCCCCTGCCCCGATCGGCAAAAAAGCGCATCTATGCATCAAAATGTCAGCAATGTCGCATTTATGCATGCTGGCGTCGAGTTATTTGCCCAGGTTGTCCATGCAGCGCCAGCGCCCACCCCACATGCTCGCGCACCAGTTCGGACGGGTGATCGGCACGGCTGCGCAGCGCGGCGACGATGGCAGCATCGCCGCGCAAGCCGGCAGCAGCCGCGTTGCCCAGGCCGACGGCCAGGTTGCGCAGCCACCGTTCGTGACCGATGCGCCGGATCGGGCTGCCCTCCATCCTGCGGTTGAATTCCTCTTCGCTCCAGGCGAACAGCTCTAGCATGCCGGCGCTGCCCAGGCCATGGCGCTCGTCGAAGTCCGGTAACGTGGCGCGCTGGGCGAACTTGTTCCATGGGCAGGCGGTCTGGCAGTCGTCGCAGCCGTAGACGCGGTTGCCGATCAGCGGGCGCAGGTCCGCGGGAATCGCGCCTTTCAGTTCGATCGTCAGGTAGGAGATGCAGCGCCGCGCGTCGAGCCGGCCCGGGGCGACGATGGCGCCCGTCGGGCAGGCCGTGATGCAGGCGCTGCAGCCGCCGCAATGGGCGTCCGTGGGTGCGTCGACCGGCAGCGGCAGGTCGACCAGGATCTCGCCCATGAAGAACATCGAACCGGCCGCGCGGTTCAGCAGCAACGTGTGCTTGCCGCGCCAGCCGAGGCCCGATTTTTCCGCCAGCGGCAGCTCCATCACAGGCGCGGAATCCGTGAACACGCGGTAGCCGAATTCGCCGACAGCGGCGCGCACCTTGTCCGCCAACTGCTGCAGGCGGGCGCGCAGCACCTTGTGGTAGTCGCGCCCGCGGGCATAGACGGAGATGACGGCGGCGTTCGGGTCGGCCAGGCGCGCCTGTTCGCGTGCGCGCCAGTCGGCGCCGGCCGATTCGGGCAGGTAGTTCATGCGCGCCGTGATGACGCGCACCGTGCCGGGCACCAGTTCGGCGGGGCGGGCCCGTTTCATGCCGTGGCTTGCCATATAGTCCATGTCACCGTGCATGCCGGCGTCCAGCCACGCCTGCAGGCCCGCCTCGGCGGCGGACAGGTCGACGTCGGCGATACGCACTTCGGCAAAGCCCAGCTCCGTGCCCCACCCCTTGATGGCGGCGGCCAGGCTTGCGAGTTCTTCTTGGGACGGGGACATCGGACGGTACAATGGCGGCAGGAACAATCCACCATTTTATGCCATGCCGTCCTTCAAAGCCCACCTTCGTGACGAATCCCACACGACCGCCCTCGGCGTGTCGCTGGCGCGCGCCCTCCTGCCGGGCATGTCGATCCACCTGCACGGCGACCTCGGTGCGGGCAAGACGGCGCTGACACGGGCCCTGATTCACGCGGCCGGCCATCACGGGCACGTCAAGAGCCCGACCTACACGCTGGCCGAACCCTACCAGGTGAGCGTGGACGGCCAGCCCGCCACGATCATCCACTACGACCTGTATCGGATGGGCAGCCCGGAGGAATTCCTCGACGCGGGCTTCCGCGAGGACTTCGACGGCCAGAATATCTGCATCGTCGAATGGCCGGAAAAGGCCTTTCCCGTCCTGCCGCCGCCGGACCTGCGCGTGAATCTCACCGTGGCGGGCGAAGGACGTGATGTAGAATTGCAGGGTTCTTCCGCATTAGGTTCGTCATGCCTGCAACGCCTCCACTTCCCCGCGATCCTCTGATAACGTCTGCACGGCCGGGAAAATCGCGCCGCGCGGTGCTGAAGGCCGGCGGTGCGCTGCTGCTGTCGGTGCTGTCGCCGTTGCCCGCACGTGCCGCGCAGATCCTTGCCGTGCGCGTCTGGCCGGCCGACGACTACACCCGCGTCACGCTGGAAAACGACACCGACCTGAAAACCTCGCACTTCATCGTCAAGGACCCGGAGCGCCTCGTCGTCGACATCGAAGGGCTGGAACTCAATCCCACGTTGAAGACGCTGGTGGCGAAGATCCAGTCGAACGACCCGTACATCAAGCAGGTGCGCGTGGGCCAGAACCGCCCGAACGTCGTGCGCCTCGTGTTCGACCTGAAAGCGGAAATCCGGCCGCAGGTGTTCACGCTGGACCCCGTGGGCGAATACAAGCACAGGTTGATCTTCGATCTCTACCCCGTGCAGCAGCTCGATCCGATCGCCGCGATGATCGAGAAGGGCGAGTGGAACAGCGACGGCAAACCCGTGGGCCAGCCCCCTGCCACGCCGGCGGAAGCGCCGGCGCCGACGCTCGGCAACGCGCTGCCGCTGCCGGACAACAAACTGCCCGCGCCGGGCGTGCCGTCGCAGGCCCTGCCCCGCCCGGACATCGCCGCCGTGCCGCCCAAGGCGGAGCCGAAGCCGGAGCCCAAATCGGAGCCAAAGAAGCCGCTGGTCGACAAGAACGACAAGCTGGTACGCATGCTGACGGTGGCCCTCGATCCGGGCCACGGCGGCGAAGACCCGGGCGCGATCGGCGCCAAGGGCAGCCGGGAGAAGGACATCGTGCTGGCGATCGCCAAGCGCCTGAAGTTCAAGATCGAGGAACACCCGAACATGCGCGTGATGCTGACGCGCGACGGCGACTTCTTCGTCCCGCTCAACAAGCGCGTGGAAAAGGCGCGCAAGGTCGATGCCGACCTGTTCGTGTCGATCCACGCCGATGCTTTCGTTTCGCCCAGCGCGCGCGGGTCGTCCGTGTTCGTGCTGTCGGAAAAAGGCGCCAGCTCGTCGGCCGCGCGCTGGCTGGCCAACAAGGAAAACCAGGCCGACCTGATTGGCGGCGCCAACACGCAGGGCCATGACCCGCAGCTGGCCAGCGTGCTGTTCGACCTGTCGACGACGGCCCAGATCAACGACAGTTTAAAAGTCGGCAAGGCCGTGCTGTCGCAGATCGGCGGCATCAACCGGCTGCACAACGGCGCCGTCGAACGGGCCGGCTTTGCCGTGCTGAAGGCGCCGGACATTCCGTCGATCCTGATCGAAACGGCCTTCATCTCCAACCCGGACGAGGAAGCGCGCCTGCTGGACAACGCCTACCAGGACCAGATCGCGGACGCCATCGTCAAGGGCATCCGCCAGTACTTCGCCAAAAACCCGCCGCTCGCCAAGAGCCGCCTGACCTGAGGAAGACAATATGAAGATGGTGACATTCGGCCAGCTGCCGGCCGTATGCATGACCGCGCCTGACGGTGCCGAAATGACGATCGCGTTGTACGGCGCCCACCTGGCATCGTGGAAGACGGCCGACGGGCGCGAGCGCCTGTTCATGAGCGACCGGTCGCCCCGCGACGGCAGCGCGGCCATCCGCGGCGGCGTGCCCGTCATCTTCCCGCAGTTCTCCACGCGCGGCACGGGCCAGCGTCACGGCGTGGCGCGGCTGTCGCACTGGCGCGTGGCCGACAGCGGCGACGGCTGGGTCGAGCTGGCGCTGAACCAGGACGACGTGCCGCCCACGCTGGCCGCCGGCTGGCCGCATGCGTTCGCGCTGACGTTGCGTTTCACGCTGCGCGCCGACGCCATCGAGATGCGCTTCACGGTAACCAACAGCGGCAGCGCGCCGTTCGACTTCGCCGCCGCGCTGCACACGTATTACGCCGTGGAGGATTTCACGCAAACGGTGCTGGAAGGCTTGCCGGACGAATCGCCGCTGCATTTCGGCCCGAAGCTGGACAACATCTACGCCGCGCCACCGGCGCTGACGTTACACGCGGGCGCAGGCAAGCTGCAATTGCAGCAGCAGGGCTTCACGGAATGGGTGGTATGGAATCCGGGCGCGGAAGGCGCCGCGGCGTTGAGCGACATGGCGGACGACGAATGGCAGCGCTTTGTCTGCGTCGAGCCGGCCCGCGTCGACAAGCAGGAACTGGCCGCCGGCGCCACGTGGACCGGCAGCCACACGATCACTGCTGGCCTACTGTGATTCCTTGATCATCCGGCCCGAGCTGGCCTGCACCGGCCGGGCGTTCAACGGATACAGCCGCGAGAACAGTGCCATCTGCTCCGACGATGCCTGCAGCGGCTCCTTCATCACCAGCCACAGCACGCCTTCGCTGCACGGCGGCTCCGACAGCGAACCCATATACGTGTAGTAGTCGCGCCGTTCCGGCAGCAGGTCCTTCGCATCGAACACGATCGACGGCGTGAACGTGTCCGTCTTCTCCAGCGGCAGGTTGTTCCAGACCGTCTGCACGGCCGGCTGCGGCCGGCCCCGTTGCAGCATCAGCGCCAGGATGGCCACGTGGCCTTCGACATCCTTGTGCACCAGGTGTATCCCCATCTCGTAGCTCTTGCCGTTGACCCGCTCCTCGGCTGGTCGGTGGAAATGCAGCTGCTGCAGTTCGTAGGTGCGGCCCGCAACCGACAGGTAATTGCCGCCCCCCAGCCGCACCTCCACGGTGTGGCCGTTGTCCTGCACGCTGAAAGTCGACGGCCGGTAGTCGAACGCGATTTGCTCCAGGTCGACCTTGATGCCGTCGCGGATGTCGATCGGCGACTGGCGCGCGCCGCCATTGCACTTGTTCCAGCCCGCGTTGATCTTGCTCCAGTTGGCCGGACCGAACTCGCCTTCGTAGGTCCAGAACGTGCCGTTTGCCGGTGGCGGCGGCGCGGCGGCGATGGCGGCAGCGCGGACGGCTTTGGCGGCGGCGTCCTTTTTCGCCTTGGCAGCGGCGGCCATGCGGGCGGCCTGGTTGGCGCGCATCGCGGCCAGACGCTCGGCGATCTTCGCGGACAGCTCCGCCTCGGCCATTTCTTCCTCTTCACGCGCGGACAGCTTTTTCGCCGGAGCCTCCTTCGTCAGCTTCGACGACGGCAGTTTCGGCGCTTTCGCGTTCGAGGGCGACAACGGGATGGGCGGCAGAGGATTCCCCTTGGCCGCGGCGGGGGGCTCGTTCGCACTGGCAGTCGCGACGGCGAAACAGCAGGCAACGAGGGCGAAAAGCTTGCGCATGTTAATCCGGAAAGTAAAAGAGCATTACTCCGGTTAACGGATGCCGTAGGGCAAAACTTGAGGGTGTCGGTATTGCGAAAGCGCGGCGGCGGGAGCCGCCGCGCAAACGTCAGGCTCAGCGCCCCGTGAACCTGCGGCTGAATTTCCACAGGCCGCCCAGGGCGACCGGTACGACCGCCACGGCCACGCCGAACAGCACGATGGCCGTCAGGTTGTCGCGGATGATAGGGATATTGCCGAACAGGTAACCGGCCACGCACAGCGAGACGACCCAGGCCAGCGCGCCGGCGAAGTTATACATCTGGAAGCGGCCGAACGTCATGTCCGATACGCCCGCCACGAACGGCGCGAACGTGCGCACGACCGGGACGAAGCGGGCCAGGATGATCGTCTTGCCGCCATGGCGCTCGAAGAACTCGTGGGTGCGGCGCAGCGCATCCTTGTTGATCCAGCGGTAGTCGTGCGTAAACACGCGCTGGCCGATGGCTTCGCCGATCAGGTAATTGGTGGTATTGCCCAATACCGCCGCCGCCACGAGCAGGAAAATCAGCAGCCCCAGGTGCATCTGGCCGGTGGCGCAGAACGCGCCGGCGATGAACAGCAGCGTGTCGCCGGGGAAGAAGAACAGCACGACGACGCCCGTCTCGGCAAAGATAATGGCAAACAGCACGGCGTACACGTAGACGCCATATTGACTGATCAGGGTTCCCAGCGTCTTGTCGACGTGGACGAGCATGTCCAGCAGTTGAACGAAATCCATAGATATCCCAAAAGGTTGCGGCGGAATCATACACCAGGGTCATGCGGGCAACACCCTGCGCGGACGATATTTTGCTTACAAATCGGCCGGGACAATAGCTTTGCCAGTGTAACCATGTTCCGGTCTACAATTCTTAGCGCCGACTTAGCAAACCGATAAGGAAAATCATGCGACCCCTCTCCCTGAGTCTGACCATCGCCGCGGCGCTGGCCGTTGCCGTCCCCGCGGCCGCACGCGAGCTGCCGCCGAAGCCGACGGTGGCCGATGTCGTCAAGGCCTCCGGCGCCGGCGACTGGCGCGTGCCCGATCCGGAGAACACGCTGTACCTGGAGATTCCCACGGGGCGCGTCGTCATCGAGCTGGCGCCCGTGTTCGCGCCGCAGCACGTGGCGAATATCCGGGTGCTGGTACGCGACGGCTATTTCGACGGGCTGGCCATCCTGCGCTCGCAGGACAACTGGGTCGTGCAATGGGGCGACCCGGACGAGAAGAACCCGCGCCCGTTCAAGACGGCGAAGGCCACGCTGCCGGGCGAATTCACCGTGCCGGTGAAGAACGACAGGCAGTTCACCCGCCTGCCGGATCGCGACGGCTACGCGCCGCAAGTGGGCCATTCAAACGGCTTCCCGTCCGCACGGGACCCGAAAAGCGGCCAGGCGTGGCTGGCGCACTGCTACGGCATGGTGGGCGTGGGCCGCGACAACGCGTCCGACAGCGGCAACGGCAGCGCGCTGTACGCCGTCATCGGCAATGCGCCGCGCCACCTGGACCGCAACATCACCGTCGTCGGCCGCGTCATCGACGGCATGCCGCTGCTGTCCGTGCTGCCGCGCGGCGCCGGCGCGATGGGCTTTTACGAGAAGCCGGAACAGATGGTGCCGATCAAATCCGTGCGGCTGGCCACCGACGTGCCGGAAGCCGAACGCAGCAAGCTGGAAATCATGCGCACGGAATCCACCAGCTTCAAGGCCGTCGCCGAGGCCCAGCGCAACCGCGGCGGACCATGGACCAAGGTGGCCGCCGGGCATGTCGACCTGTGCAACGTTCCGATCCCCGTACGGCAGGCTAAATAAGATCGCGTACTGTCGAGCTCGTGTCCACCTTGGGGTCACACCCCGACATGGACACAAGCTGTGCAGTTAGTTTGATGGCAATACATTGATCGCGGTCAAGCACCAGATGTGCTGAGCGGTGTCCTTGCCGGGGCGTGGAAGGAGTAATGGCCTGCATGCCATTACCGCTTCGCAGGCGGAGAGCTGTGCTCTCCGAAACCCCTGCTGCGAAGGAGTAATGGCCTGCATGCCATTACCGCTTCGCAGGCGGAGAGCTGTGCTCTCCGAAACCCCTGCTGCGCCCCCAAGGTGGACACGGACCCGGCCGTAGGACATCGGCAAATCATCGGCCCAGCCGGCTTGCCGGTCCGCCACCACGGTTATAATGGGCGGCTATGAACGCGCCACCCGCCCCCCGCCCCATCCGGGCACTTCCCGATCAGCTCATCTCCCAGATCGCCGCCGGCGAGGTGGTCGAGCGGCCGTCCGCTGTCGTCAAGGAGTTGCTGGAGAACGCGCTGGACGCGGGCGCCACGCAGATTACCGTGCGGCTCGAGGAAGGTGGCGTCAAGCGCATCTGCATTACCGATAACGGCAAGGGCATCCCGCCGGACCAGATGCCGCTGGCGCTGGCCCGTCACGCCACGTCGAAGATCGCGTCGCTGGACGACCTGGAAAACGTCGGCACCCTGGGCTTTCGCGGCGAGGCGCTGGCGTCGATCGCCTCCGTTGCCGTCGTCACGCTGACATCGCGCACCGCCGACGCGGCGCATGCCTGGGAGCTGGAAGGCTCGCACCTGGGCACCGTGCAGCCGTCGTCCGGCGCGCCCGGCACCACCGTCAATGTGCAGGACCTGTACTACAACACGCCGGCGCGCCGCAAATTCCTGAAGTCGGAGCAGACAGAATTCGGCCACTGCGCCGAAGTCGTGCGCCGCATCGCACTGGCGCGGCCGGACGTGGCGTTCACGCTGTCGCACAACGGCCGCACCGTCGATCACTGGATGGCATCCGACATGGCCAAGCGCAGCGCGCAGATCCTCGGCGAGACGTTTGCCGAAGCGCGCTTGGGGCTGGACGAAGGCTCGGGCGTACTGCGCGTGCACGGCTTCGCCGGGCTGCCGACCGCCTCCAGGGGACGCGCCGATTGCCAGTATTTTTATGTCAACGGCCGCTTCGTGCGCGACAAGCTGCTGGTGCACGCCGTCCGTGCCGCGTACGAGGACGTGCTGCACGGCGACCGTTTCCCGTCGTACGTGCTGGCGCTGGACCTCGATCCGGCGCTGGTGGACGTCAACGTGCACCCGTCGAAAATCGAAGTGCGCTTCCGTGACAGCCGCGCCGTCCACCAGTTCGTGTTCCACGCCGTGCAGCGCGCGCTGGCGCAGACGTCGGCCACGGCGCACGGCAGCGTGCCCTCGCCGCTGCCCGCCGCGGAAACGCTGACGACCGGCGGCGGCCCGCTGTGGCGCCCGCAGCAGCAGGCGTCGTTCGGCTCGATCCTGAACCCGACCTACACGCCGACGTTCTCGCCGTCGCCCTTCGCCCGTCCCGGCGAAGGCGGCGTGGCGCAAAGCACCGAGAGCTACGGCGCGCTGTTTGCCGACGGCAGCCAGCGCGTGGCGGAAGCCGCAGTGCCTTACCAGCCGCAGGCGACGCCGTACGTGGCGTCGTCCGCCGCGCTGGCGCACGAGGAATTCCCGCTGGGCTTCGCGCTGGCACAACTGCACGGGATTTATATCCTGGCGCAGAACAGCAAGGGCCTGGTGCTGGTGGACATGCACGCGGCGCACGAACGCATCCTGTACGAGCAGCTGAAGAACGCGCTGGATGCGCAGATCGCCGGCAGCGACATGCAGATCCAGACGCTGCTCATCCCCGTCACGTTCTACGCCGATGCCATCGAAGTGGGTACCGTGCAGGAACACGGCGACACGTTGCGCACGCTGGGTTTCGACATCGCCGTGCTGTCGCCGACGACGCTTGCCGTGCGCGCCGTGCCGGCGCTGCTGAAGAACGCCGATGCGCAAACGCTGGCGCGCGACGTGCTGCGCGACGTGCGCGAATTCGGCGGCTCGCGCGTGTTGATCGAGCGGCGTAACGAGCTGCTGGGCACCCTCGCCTGCCACACGGCCGTCCGTGCCAACCGCATCCTGACGCAGCCGGAGATGAACGCCCTCTTGCGCCAGATGGAGAGCACCGAACGCGCCGACCAATGCAACCATGGCCGCCCCACCTGGGTGCAGGTCGAAATCAGCGCGCTCGACAAACTGTTCCTGCGCGGTCAATAAGTCCGAATGAACCAGAACACCCAGCGGCCGCACGCGGTCGCCATCATGGGCCCGACCGCGTCGGGCAAGACCGCCGCCGCGCTGGCCATTGCCGCGCGCGTGCCGGCCGAAATCATCTCCGTCGATTCCGCCCTCGTCTATCGCGGCATGGACATCGGCACGGCCAAGCCGTCGCGCGAGGAGCTGGCCAGCGTGCCGCACCACCTGATCGACATCCTCGATCCGCTCGACAGCTACTCGGTGGCGCAGTTCCGCACCGATACGCTGCGCCTCGTCGGCGAGATCGTCGCGCGCGGCAAGCTGCCCTTGCTGGTGGGCGGCACGATGCTGTACTTCAAAGGCCTGGCCGATGGCCTGGACGACCTGCCTGGCGCCGATCCCGCCATCCGCGCCGAGCTGGAGGACGAAGCAGCGCAACTGGGATGGCCGGCGATGCATGCGCGGCTGGCCACGCTGGACCCGGAGACGGCGGCGCGCCTGAAGCCGAACGACGCGCAGCGCATCCAGCGCGCGCTGGAGATCATCCGCATCTCCGGCCGGCCGATGTCCGCACTGTTGGCGCAGCGCGAACCGGAAGAGTTGCCGTTCGAGCTGACGTCGTTCGCGCTGGAGCCGTCGGACCGCGCCGTGCTGCACGAGCGCATCGCGCGCCGCTTCGACATCATGCTGGACAATGACGCGCTGCTGGACGAAGTGGAACACCTGCGCCGGCGCGGCGACCTGCATCCGGGGTTGCCGTCGATGCGTTGCGTCGGCTATCGGCAGGCATGGGAATACCTCGACGGCCGCATCGACTACAAGACGATGCGCGAGACGGGCATCATCGCCACGCGCCAGCTGGCCAAGCGCCAGCTGACGTGGTTGCGTTCGATGCCGCAGCGGATCGTCATCGACTGCCTGGCGCCGGATGCGACGGCGCGCATCCTGGCGGGCTTGCCTTTATAGCACGCGTGTTCCCCACAACGTCGGCTTCTTGACAGAAACCGTGCCACAGCCGATAATGCTTGCCGTTGCGGTGATATAGCTCAGCTGGTTAGAGCACAGCACTCATAATGCTGGGGTCGGTGGTTCAAGTCCACCTATCACCACCACCCGAATTGCAGAAGATGGCCTGTCCGGCAACGGTCCAGGCCATTATTCTTTCAGGGCGTCAGCCTTGTCGAGTTGTCCAGTTTTCGGTGATATAGCTCAGCTGGTTAGAGCACAGCACTCATAATGCTGGGGTCGGTGGTTCAAGTCCACCTATCACCACCAATACGTAAAAGCCGCCGATCCTTATGGGTCGGCGGCTTTTTTCATGGCTCTGTGCCCCGGTCACAAGGAACTTTCCGGCTCGGCGTTGGTCCTACCGTCAGTGGACGACCATCGCGACGGAGGGCAATGGGGTAATGCGAAGCCGAGAGTTCCTTGCGACCGGGTGACAGCGCCTATTTCTTCCCGCTACCCGGCATATGCCGCTCGAACAACGCATCGATATCCTCGCCCGACGGGTTCGGTTTATAGGCCGGGTTGTCCACCGGCGCGCGGCGCAGCGGCTGCACGGTCCGCTTCGCGTGCAGGTCGCACAGCTTGCTGCCCAGGTTGACGCCGCCCATCTGGATCATCGACACATTTGCGATGGGCTTGACGGTTTCGCTGACCACGGCACCGCGGCGCTTGCGCACCTGCTTCAGGGTGCCGTAATAGTGACGCTCGCAGTCGAGCAGCTCGGTCGACACCAGCTCATCGTAGGCAGTGCCGTTCACGTCCTGTTCGGGAGTCTGGTAGACATAGCGGTAGGTCCCGACGATAAACCTGCCCTCGATGCTGCTGGTCGTGTCCAGCATCGATTCCGGCTGCGCACGAAACTTGCCCGTCTTCTCGCTGAATGACGTGCCCAGGTAAATGGTCGCACCCGGCTCCAGCGTCTGCTCGTCCTTCACCCACTGCCCCGCAGCCGGTGACGCCATCGCCGTTGTCGCCGCGCCGATCGCCAGCACCGCGGCCACAGCCCGTTTCATGTCCGTCCCTATCGATTTCATCCTTGCCCTGTAAGACTGTCGCGCTGCCACGCCAAGTTGGCAATTTGCCATGCAGGCGAGCATTAGACCCGATCGGCGGCGGGACGACAAGGGCGGTTGCGGCAGCGACCAGCACGCGACGCTGTCTCCTACCGCCACGCAGGACTCGCCACCTGCGCCATCTCGATCCCAAACATCCGCCCATACGCCGGCAGCGCATGCGCCGCGCAATCGACCATCCGGCGGCCGGCGGCGGCCAGACGCGGGTCGCCGCTGCGCGTGAGTTCCTGCCCCACCTTGAACTGCGCGGGATAACTGTCGTGCAGGGCTGCGTACAGGTCGCTGGCCGAGACGGCCGATGCGTCATGTCGGCCGCCGCGCGCCGCCTTGAGCGCTTCGCCAACGAGGCCATGCAGCGCGCCGATGCCGTGCTGTTGCAGCCATTCCATGAGCTGGACGGTGCGGTAGACGGTCGTGTTGTCGCGCGCGGGATGCTCGGCCAGCAGCGTGTACACCTGCACGCGTGCCAGCCAGTTGCCCTCGGCGGCGGCGCGGTACAGGTTGCGCGTCAGCCTGCGGTCGTGCCGGCTGGCGGGCAGGCCGTCCAGCCATGCATCCACCGCGTCCAGCAGCGGCACCGGCCCCACCTCGGCGGGCTGGCGGCATGCGAAGCCCGCCGGATCCTGCGCCGTTGCAACGTCCTGGCGTACCTTGCCCATGACGTCGTGCGTGCGCTGCGCCAGCTCGTAAGCGCCGATGCGCCGGACGGGGCCCAGCCAGCTCATGTCCTCGTGGCGCGACACGTACGCCATCCGCGAATGCTCGACGTGTCGATCGCGCGGTCCGCTCCACCGCGTGGACTCGTGCTCCTGATGGGTCGCCGCGTAGATCAGTCCTCCCGCCATCAGCAGCAGAAGGCCCAGCGTGAGTTTGCCGTTCATGGATCCTCCCTGTTTGCGTCCTGCAACTGTAGGGGCGGCTTCCTTCGTCCGGGTTGCGCAACAGCAATGCCGGATGCCGCTGTTGCGTAAAGCCATCACGGACGAGCAGCTGTGGTATTTTTATTATTTCCCAGCCACTGGAGCACCTCATGTCGATGAACGGCTATTTCGTTGCCGTCCCACAGCCCGAACTGGACGCACTGCGGCAAGACCCGGAAGACGTTTCGACCTTCCTGTACGAAACCCATGCCGACCACGCACTCGACGTCGGCAAGGCCTGGCACGGCCTCCACTTCCTGTTGACGGGCACGGTGGGCGGCGGGTCGGGGCCGCTGGACACAGTGGTCTACGGCCGCACGCCGCTGGATGAGAAGATGCAGTATGGCGCCGTCATGGCCACCGATGCGGCCGACGTGCCGGCCATCGCGGCCGCGCTGGCGGCGGTGCCCGACGCGGCGCTGCGCCAGCGTTTCGATCCGGATGCCATGGACGATATCTACCCCAGCGCATGGGATGAGCCGGATGCACTGGACTGGCTGATGGAGAACCTGCAGGCGCTGCGCGCGTTCTACCGCGATGCCGCGGCGGCCCATCACGCCGTGGTCATTTCGCTCGACTAAGCCACGCCCGCATCGGCGTTTGCGCCGCATCAGCAACGGCCAGCGCGACCCTCCGTACACTCGGATTTTTTCGGAGGAAATATGCCCGACCTGATGGACATCCTGACGCGGCTGATTGCCAGCCGCCGCGAAGACATACTCAAAGCCGTGCACGGCAAGCCCGGCGCTGTCTCGGTCGCCGCGCTGCAGAACGACGAAGCGGTCGCCACGCTGGCGCGCTACAGCTACGCGCTGCTGCCGGGCGTGGTGCGGCTGGCGGTCAAGGAGGACACGTTCCGCCGCTTCGTCATGAGCAACCGCGACAAGCTGCTGACGCAGCTGGTGCAGCCGGCCGCCTCCGCCTAGCCGATCCAGCCGCCGACGACATAGCCGGACGTCATGGCGACGACCAGCAGCGCACCGATGGGCGTCGGCGGCGCCGGCGACGGGATATCGCAGGCACGGCAGACGGCGCCGATGGCAAGGCCCAGCAGCGAGCCGATGACAAGCGCGCTCATTGCACACTCCCGCCGGCCGCGGTGCCATCGAGTGCATGGCCACCGCAATGCTGCCGGTTGCGCGCGGCGCGCTGCGCCACGAAGCGGTCCACCAGCCAGTAGCCGCTGCTCATCATGAACACCAGCAGCGCGCCGGACAGCACCGGTGGCGAGGCCGCCGGAATATCGAAGCGGCGGCAGGCCAGTCCCACGACGAACGACAGCACCAGTCCCGCCAGGATTTTCACGTAATTCATGGCGTCCTCAGAATGCGAAGCAACTGCAGCCGAACGCACCCCAGAAGCCGCTGAAGTCGGACACGGGCACCGTCGACTTGCGTGCCACGTCGTGCGAGTGCGCGTGCACGCCGCACGCGCCGGCGCATTGGTGCGGCAACGCGGACTTGGCCGCCTGCGGCGCCACGGCGCGGTAATGGCCCGGCACCTTCGCCACCGGTGACCAGTCGGGCAGCACCGGCAAGTCCGGTGGGCCCAGCTTCGTGAACTCGGCCTGGCCAAACACGATGCGTCCGCCCACTACCGTCAGCACCGATTCGATGCTCTTGATGGCTTCCTCGTCCACGCGGAAGAAGTCCGCCGACAGCACGGCCAGATCCGCCAGCATGCCGGCCTGGATGCGCCCCTTCTTCCCCTGCTCGTTGGAGAACCACGCGCTGCCGGCCGTCCACAATTCGAGCGCCGTCTCGCGCGGCAGCTTGTCGCCCGCATCGTACAGGCGCAGGCCGCCGACCGTGCGGCCGGACACTAGCCAGTACAGCGCCGTCCACGGGTTGTAGCTGGCCACGCGCGTGGCGTCGGTGCCGGCGCCCACCGGCACGCCGCTTTCCAGCATGCGGCGGATCGGCGGCGTGTGCCTGGCCGCGTCGGCGCCGTAGCGGTCGACGAAGTACTCGCCCTGGAACGCCATGCGGTGCTGGATGGCGATGCCGCCGCCCAGCGCCTTGACGCGGTCGATGTTACGCTCGCTGATGGTTTCGGCGTGGTCGAACAGCCAGTGCAGGCCGTCGAACGGAATGTCGCGGTTGACCTTCTCGAACACGTCCAGCATGCGGCCGATCGACTCGTCGTACGTGGCGTGCAGGCGGAACGGCCAGCGCTGGCTGACGAGGTGGCGCACCACCTGCTCCAGCTGCCCTTCCATTTCCGGCGGCAGGTCCGGGCGCGGTTCCAGGAAGTCCTCGAAGTCGGCCGCCGAAAACACCAGCATCTCGCCGGCGCCGTTGTGGCGGTACCAGTCGTCGCCCTGGCCCGGCGTGACGATGTCGGTCCAGTGCTGGAAGTCCTGCAGCTCCTGCCCCTTGTTCTGCGTGAACAGGTTGTAGGCGATGCGGATCGTCAGCTGATTGTCCGCCGCCAGTTGCTCGACGACGTTGTAATCCTCCGGATAGTTCTGGAAGCCGCCGCCCGCGTCGATGGCGCTCGTCAGGCCCAGACGATTCAGCTCGCGCATGAAGTGGCGCGTCGAATTGATCTGGTGCTCCAGCGGCAGCTTCGGTCCTTTCGCCAGGGTGGCGTACAGGATCATCGCGTTCGGCCGGGCGATCAGCATGCCGGTCGGATTGCCGCTGGCGTCGCGCACGATTTCGCCGCCGGGTGGGTTCGGCGTGTCCTTGGTGTAACCGACGGCGCGCAAGGCGGCGCGGTTCAGCAGCGCGCGGTCGTACAGGTGCAGCACGAAGACCGGCGTATCGGGCGCCGCCGCGTTCAGGTCCTCGATGGTCGGCATGCGCCGCTCGGCAAACTGGAATTCGTTCCAGCCGCCGACCACGCGCACCCACTGCGGGCTCGGGGTACGCAGTGCCTGTTCCTTCAGCATGCGCAGCGCGTCGGCCAGCGACGGCACGCCTTCCCAACGCAGTTCGAGGTTGTAATTCAGGCCGCCGCGGATCAGGTGCAGGTGCGAGTCGTTCAGGCCAGGGATGACGGTGCGGCCGTTCAGGTCCACCACCTGCGCGTCCGGCGTGCGGTGGCGCATGACGTCGTCGGCATCGCCGACGGCAAGGAATTTACCGTCGTCGATGGCGACAGCGGTGGCGACGGGATTGGCTTTGTCGCCCGTATGGAAACGGCCGTTCAGGAAGATAAGCATGATGTGCGCAGGATGGAAACGATACGGTCCATCATACGCGGCCGGTTCGCGGCGTCATCCCTTGTCCGGGGCCGTGCTCCCTCTGTAATAAGGGGGAGCCCGCACCGGTCACTTTGCCGGGATCATGCCGATCGTGCCAAGCCAGGTCTCGACAAGCGCGGGCCACTTCGTGATGGGGAACCGGGTCGGACGCAGGCCGAACGCATGGCCGCCCTCCGCGAAGACGTGCATCTCGACGGGCACCTTTGCCTTCATCAGCGCCGCCTGATAAAGCAGCGAAAACTCGACCGGGTCGACCGGGTCGTCCTGTGCATGCAGCAGGAAGGTGGGCGGCGTCTGCCCGGTAACGCGAATGGTCGGGTTCAACCTCGACAGGTCCGCCTTGTAGTTCGCCGACATATGCCCGGGATAGAGCGTGATGGCGAAATCGGGCTGGCAACGCTGCGCATCCGCCTGGTCGACCGGCGCATAAATGCGCTGGCGATGGGTGCTCACGGCCGCCACCAGATGGCCGCCAGCGGAAAACCCCAGCACGCCGATCTTGTTCGGGTCGATGTTCCACTCGCCCGCCTGGTGGCGCAACAGGCCGACCGTGCGCTGCGCATCCTGCAATGCCGTGTGGATCCGCGGAATGACACGTGCGTTGCGCAGCGAATCCCAGTGCGGCCCCGAACCGGGCACGCGGTATTTCAGCAGCACGCACGTGACACCGATCGATGTCAGCCAGTCGCAGACTTCGGTGCCCTCGAGATCGATGGCCAGCACACGATAGCCGCCACCGGGGAAAACGATCACGGCGGCACCGGTGTTGTAGCCCTTGGGCGGATAGACCGTCATCGTGGGCCGCGTGACGTTCTCCACCTGCAGCCAGGGGCGTCCTGCGACAGGCTGGTCTTCCCGCGAGGTCATCGCTTCCGGTCCCGGCGCCGGCTTCGCATCGGGAATCGCGCCAGGCCAGATCGGCCGTTGCCGGTAGCCGTCCGCCGGCTCCCATGCGGCTGCCTGCGCACTCGCACAGGCAGCCAATGTCCACACAGCGACAAGATATTGCAGGTGACTCCTCCGTTGCATCGGCGGCGGGCTTACTTCGTGCGCGTCAGCACCAGCGCCACAAGACTGAGCAGCGCCGCGATGGACAGGTAATAGCCGACGTACTGGAGGCCATACTGGTTCGCCAGCATCGTCGCGATATACGGCGCCAGCGAAGCGCCGAGGATGCCGGCCAGGTTGAACGTCAGCGAAGCGCCGGTATAGCGCACCTCGGCCGGGAACAGCTCGGACAGGATCGTGCCCAGCGGACCGTACGTCATGCCCATCAGGGCAAGGCCCAGGCACAGGAAGAGCGTCACCTGCGTCGTGCTGCCGGAACCGAACAGCGGCGCCAGGGCCAGGCCGAACAGCGCGATGGCGGCGGAGATGACGATCAGCGTGGGACGCCGGCCGTAGCGGTCGGCCAGCAGCGCGGCGGCGGGAATCGTCAGGCCGAAGAACAGCACGGCAAACAGCTGCAGCACGAGGAAGTGCTGGCGCGAGAAGCCCAGCGCCGAGACGCCCCAGTTCAGCGCAAACACCGTCATCAGGTAGAACAGCACAAACGTCGCCATCGCCATCAGGGTGCCGAGGACCAGCATGCGCGTATGGTCGCGCAGCACGGCCACCACAGGCACCTTGACCCGCTCGCCCTTGTCCAGCACCTTCTGGAAGTCCGGCGTTTCCGTGATCTTCAGCCGCACGTACAGCCCGACCAGCACCAGCACGGCGCTGGACAGGAACGGAATGCGCCAGCCGTAGCTGAAGAACTGCGCATCCGTCAGCAGCTCCGACAGCAGCAGGAAGATGCCACCGGAGAGGAAGAAGCCGATGGGCGCGCCCAATTGCGGGAACATGCCGTACCAGGCGCGCTTGCCGGGCGGTGCGTTTTCGGTTGCGAGCAGCACGGCGCCGCCCCACTCGCCGCCCAGGCCGAGGCCCTGGCCGAAGCGGCACAGCGCCAGCAGCAGTGGCGCCGCCGCGCCGATCGATGCGTACGTGGGCAGCATGCCGATGATGACCGTGGACAGGCCCATCGTCAGCAGCGCCGCGACCAGCGTGGCCTTGCGGCCGATGCGGTCGCCGAAGTGGCCGAAGACGGCCGAGCCGACGGGGCGCGCAAAGAAGGCGATGGCAAACGTGGCCAGCGACTGCAACGTGGCCGCGGCGGCGTCACCGGCGGGGAAAAACAGTTTGGGGAAGACGAGGACGGCGGCCGTCGCGTAGATATAAAAATCGAAGAATTCGATGGTGGTGCCGATCAGACTGGCGAACAACACGGTGCCGGGCTTGTTGCGCGCGGCACCGGAATGAGCTTCTTGCATGCGGACTCCGGGCTAACGTTTACGGTGAAGGTGCCATCAGCCGGGTGTGGCGATCTTGGCAAACGCATCGCGGATCTCGCTGGCGTCCGCGGGGCGTACCACGCGCGCCACTTCCTTCCCGTCTTGCAGGAAGATCATGGTCGGCCACAGTTTGACACGGAAGGAGCGGCCCAGCAAGCGGCCGGGCCCGTCCTCGACCTTGAAGTGGCGGATGTCCGGATGGTCGCCGTAGGCTTCCGTCAGCAGCGGTTGCGCGGCGCGGCAGTGGCCGCACCAGTTGGTGCCGAATTCCAGCAGGGCCGGGCCGCTCAGGGCGTCGATCTCGGCGCGCGTCGGCGCCGCTTCCTGGTAAGTGTGTTCCATGTGCGCTCCTTGTCTTTTTGTGGCGTGATACGTGAACATTATCATGCCGGCAGCGGACAAGAGCGCACAGCGAGACCTACGCCGACAGCGTGGTGTTGATCTCCTTTCCACCCACCTTCACGCGCGTCAGCTGCAGGCCCTTGACGTTGTACAGATACCAGGGCTGCTCGGCGTTGGCAGGCGTGCCGAAATCGCAGTCGCTGATCTTCACGTTCGTCACCGGCACCACCGTCGGCATCGGCTGCGGGCCGTTGTAGTCGGAGGCGACCGGACCGAGGATGACGATGGCCTGGTAGCACGACGCCAGCGTGCCCTTCTTCGTCTTGACGTTGCCCACCGTGACGTTGGAGATCTGGATATTGTCGACCACCGGTGGCCGCAGCCGTACCGTATCGGCCGTCGGCGTGTAGTCGCAGTCGAACGTGACGACGGCGCCGGCGGCCGTCGCCACCGTTTTGGAAGCGATCGGCGACCCTGGCAGCGACGCGTAGAACGAAGGGCTGGTCTGCACGCCGTTCGGGATCTTCACGTTGCGCACATAAAAATTGCGCAGGTAGCCGCCCCGGTTCATATTCGTCTTGAGACGAATGGCCGTGTTCAGCGGGTTGGTAGCCCAATGCGTGTTCTCGAACACGAGGTTCTGCGCGTAGACGTTCTGGATGCCGCCGGCCATCTCGCTGCCCAGGGTGACGGCGCCATGGCCGCTGTGCATGACGCAGTCCTGGATGACGATGTTCTGCGACGGCCCGTACTGCGTGTCGCGGTTCTTGCCCGCCTTGATGGCGATGCAGTCGTCGCCCGCGTCGAACGTGCAGCCGTCGATCAGCACCATGTCGCAGCTTTCCGGGTCGAAGCCGTCGCTGTTCGGCCCATGGCTCTCCGCATGCACGTTGCGGATGGCGATGTTGCGACAGTGGACCGGGTGGTGCTGCCAGAACGGCGTATGGATCACGTGATAACCCTGCAGCAGCACATTGGTGCAGCCGATCAGGTGCACCATCGACGGGCGCAGGTAGTGGCCCAGGCCGAACACGCGCTGTGCCAGTGGCACGCCCGCCTCGGACAGCGCCGGCAGGTACTGCTCGTCGGCGCGCCACTTGTCGCCTTCGCCCTGGATCAGCAGGCGCTCGGCATCCGTCAGCTGCGGCGCCACCGCCAGCAGCGACGTCGGATTGACCGGGTTCGGCGTGCGCTGGTTGATCTTGCCCGGCGCGTCACCCGGCGTGTTTGCTTGCGAGACGGGATTGATCGTGCGGTTCTTGCCCTTCCACGTCCACCAGCAGTCGGTACTGCCGGGGAACGGCACGCCGCCCTGCCCGTTCAGTGTACTGGTCCAGTCCTCGCCCGTCAGCGCGATATTGTCCTGGCCATAGGCGTAGATCATCGACGCGAAGTTCAGGCAGTCGTTGCTCTGCCAGCGCGTGATGACCAGCTTGCCGTTCTTGCCGCAATCGAAGTCGCCATATTTTGCGTAGTCGTGCGGATCGTTGCTGAAATAGACGTGCGCGCCCTTTTTCAGGTGCACGTGCACGTTCGACAGCAGCACGATGGGGCCGGCCACGTACCAGTTCCCGGCGGGGATCACCACACGCCCGCCGCCCGCCTTGTGGCAGGCCGCGATGGCCGCCGTGATGGCCGGATAACAGTCGTGCGAGCCTGGGGCCTGCGTGTCCACCGTCGCCTGGTCGTCATGCGATACCCATGCCTTGACTTTCACCAGCCGGCATGGCGCCGCGCCGAACCCGGTGATGACGAAGTCCTGCTCGCGGAATTTGAGCGGCTGCGACAGCTTGTCGGCGATCTCCTTCGCCCGCGCCCACGGGTCTTCCGCGATGGCGGCGCCCGCGCCGTTCATGGCGCCGGTGGCGACGATACCGCTGGCCGATACCGCCTTCATCATCGTGCGGCGTCCCTGGTTGATCGTGGTGCTCATCGTGTCTTCCTTATTCGTCTGCATTGTTGAATTCCGCCAGATAGATGTCCTGCGGTGCCGGAGGCCTGTCGTAGCCCAGGTCGCGGACCGGATCGATGCCGGCCTTGCGCAGGTTGTGCCAGAAATCATCGGAGGTGAACTGGGCCGGCCGGTGCGACAGTGTGCCCGCGCGATTCCATTCCGACCACGGGTTGCTGCGGTCGATGTGCCGGCCGATCGTCGAGTTCACGACCATCATCTTGCCCACCGTCTCCAGCACCGTCGGCGTGATGGTGCCCTTCGGCTTTCGGTAGACGCTCTCCGCGCCCAGCACGCATTGATAGCCGGGGACGTCCACGGGCGCATACGGCGAGCAGCGCGAATTGTGGAACCACTGGCGCGCGAGGTGGAACTTGCCCGCCAGGGCGTTGGGCGAACCGTCGTTGGTGAAGCGTACCGTGTCGAACACGAAGCCGTACTTCGTCTTCCAGTTGGTGTTGGGCGCGCCCACGTAGGACATGGTACGGTCGCCCAGCGAGCGCACTTCGCTGCGGTAGAAGTATGCTGTCGTGTCGCCGAAGATGAAATCGACGTCGCCTTCGATGTACGAGCGGTGGAAGAAGCTGCGCGCCGTGACGCGCGTCTCGGCCGACTTCAGGTACAGCGTGTCCTGGAAGCCGATCAGGCGCACGTTCTCGAACTGCGCCTTGTCCGCGCCCTCCACCGTCAGCGCCACCGCCTGGTGATGTACCTTGTTGATCTGCGCATCGGGCGCGTTGTTGCCGCAGGCCCGCTCGCCGCACTCCTCGCGCGCATTGCCGGTGGCCTTGTTGTACGAGTTCTCGAACGTCAGGTTGCGCGCCTGGAAACCGTGGTTGCGCACCCACACCGTCATCGTGCCGCTGGTCGAGATATTCCCGCTGCGCTCGCGCACCAGTGCGTGCATTTCCTGGATCGACGGATCGACGTTGGCGAACTGCGCGCCGAACTGCCTGGCGTAGTCGCCTGGCGCCACCGCCGCATCCAGCCCCGCCGTGATGACGGTGTCGGCCGCATTCTTCCCTTCGCCGTACAGCGTGATCGGGCGCGGCGACGCGGGCACGTACACCAGTTCGCGGTACGTGCCCGGCTTGACGAGGATGTAGGCACGCTTCCCGCTTGCGGGCCCGCCATCCTTGACGGCCTGGCTGACGGCATCCTGCACCCGGTTGAACGTACGTTTGCCATCGGCACGCGCCGCCGCGTCGACAATGTAGTCGGCCTTGAAGACGGTGTCCTGCGCCAGCGGGTCGGCCAGCGGATCCCACGGATCGACAGTCTCGCTGCCGGCGCGGCCGGTCGTTCTCAGCACGTTGGCGATCGTCACCTGGCGGCCGATCTCGGGCGGCAATTGCGGCCGCACATCGGACGGCACGGCGATGACGCCCGGGTGCGACGGCGCCCCAGGTGTCTGGCACCCGGCCGCAAGAATCGTCAGTACGGCGGCGGTCCAGCGCGCCCTCACTGCCCTTCCTCCGGCCGGAACTCGGTGGCGATGGCGGGAATGGCCGCCTTGATCTCGCGCTCCACCATGCGGGCAAAGTAGGCCGCGCCCTTGGCGCCGACGTGGGTGTAATCGAATGCGCTCTTGGCCGCGCCCTGCGGTTCGACTGTCGCGGCCGCACCTGCCGGTGCCGCCACCGCCACTGGCTTCGGTGCGACCGCCAGCGTGTCCGCCTCGTCCGGACCCATGGCCTGCACGGCCGCGACGCTGTCCGCGTTCAGGTCCAGCAGCGGCACCTTTTTTTCCTTCGCCACGGCGCGGATCACGTCGGCCCACGGCTGCAGGTTGTTTTCCAGCTTGCCCTCCTTGAAGCTGCGCCGGGTCAGCGGCGTCACCAGCACAGGCGTGGCGTTCAGGGCCTTGACCTCGTCCACATAGCGCGCCATGTTGACGGGGAATTCCGTTTTCAGGTCCGTCGAGCGGCCTGGCTTGCCCGGCTGGTCGTTGTGGCCGAACTGGATCAGCACATAGGTAGCCCGATATGCCGCGCCGCCTTTCAGCAGGCCCTGCACCTCGTCCCAGCGGCCTTCGGCGCGGAAGCTGCCGGAGCTGCGGCCGCCCTTGGCCAGGTTGATGCACGTATCGCCGCGGATGACGCGGGCGCAGAACGCGTCGCCGTAGCCGCTGGCCGTTGCCATCGTCGAATCGCCGACGAGGATGAAGCGGACCGGTTTCGTGTCCGCGGCCTGCGCGGCCGTCATGCCGGCCAGCGCGAAGGCCGCGGCGGCGAGAAGCTTGTAGGTCATGGTGTTCTCCCAAATAAAACGGCGCCCGCTGCGATCAATGCAGGCGGGCGCCGTTCATTACAGATGCGTCAACGCTCGATCAGAAATTATAGGTCGCGCGCAGGTTGTACGAGCGGCCGATCGGGCTGGCGGCGCTGGACAGGTAGCCGAACGAGTAGCCGCTGTGGTTCGTCACCGGTGGCGCCGCGTCGAACACGTTGGTGATGCCGAAGACCAGCTGCACGTTCTTGATACCCTTGTAGCCCACCGTCAGGTTCCACGGCTTGTACGAGTTGATGTCGCGCCAGTATTCCTGCGCCACCAGGTTCTGGTCTTCGTACGACGAGTTGTAGTTCTGCGTCGCCTGCGCCGTCCAGTCGCCTTTCGACCAGCCGAACTTCAAGGTGTGCTTCCAGCGGTACGTGATGATCGGGAAGCTCGACGTGGTGCCGTTCGAGGCATTGCCGAAGCGGCCGATGTTCGAGACCCACTCGTCGCCTTCGAACAGCTGGTTGTCGAACTTCGTCAGGTACGTGCCGTCCAGCTCCACCTTGAAGTCGCCGTAGGTGCTGCTGCGCGGGAAGCGGTACGTGGCCGAGACGTCGATACCGGCCGCCTTCTGGCCGCCCAGGTTCATCGTCGTGTTGTTGATGAACGCCAGCGTGCCGTCCGGGTTACGCACGAACAGTTCCGCGTAACGGGCCGGGTCCTGGAAGTAAACCTGCTCCGGCAGGTTCGCCAGCATGTCTTTCATGCGGATGTTCCAGTAGTCGAGCGACAGGGTCATCGACTTGATCGGTTCCATGACGACACCCAGCGTGAAGCCGCGCGATTTCTCCGGCTTCAGGTTGGCGTTCGAGCCGACCTGCTTCGGCAGCGCCACGTTGCAGACCTCGGACGCCACATAGCCCGGCAGTGCCGTGCCGCTGCCCGAAACGCCCGGCGTGCCGCCAGGGCACAGCACCGGATCGTCCCACTTGCCGCTGGTCTTGCCGGTCGCGCCAGGCAGGCGGTAACCGTAGGCGTCGAACAGGGTCGGCGCGCGGAAGCCCGTGTTGGCCGAGCCGCGGAACATCAGCGTTTTGGTCGGCTCCCAGCGGAAGCTGGCTTTCGGGTTGAACGTGTTGCCGAAGTCGCTGAAGTAGTCGTCGCGGCCGGCGAAGTTCAGGGTCAGCTGTTTTGTGAGCGGCACATCCAGCTCGGCATACAGCGCGTAGACGTTGCGCTGGCCTTCGCCGTGCGATGCGGTGCTGTTCAGGTACTGCACTTCGTTCTGGATCGCCAGCTTGTCGTCGCGTGTCGTCGTGTGGTTCACGTCCGCGCCGATGGCCAGTGCCATCGAGCCGCCGGCCAGTTCCATCAGCGGACGGCTGACCGTCATGTCGGCGCCCGTGTACGTCGTGCGCGAATCGCGGTTCTTGATGCCGTCGACGGAGATCGTCTTCAGGTAGTCCAGGCCCGCCTGGTCCTGCAGGCCAAACGGGTTGAGCGCGCCGCTTTTCAGGCCGTCCAGCAGGCCCTGGCCACGCACGAAGCCGCGGTCATAGTAGTTTTCGCGGTCGCTGATGCCGATCACGAGGCCGGTGCGGTAGTCCCACTCCCCGAACTTGCCTTCGTCGACGAAGGCCAGGCGCTGGTTGACCTGCTTGTCCTTCTGCACGGCGATGCCCAGGTCGGCCACGGACCACGTGACGATCAGCGGTGCGCCGTTCAGGCCCGACATCGCCGGCACGCCGCCGCTGGCACCCGGATACCATTTCGACGACGACGGCAGCTGGGCGGTGACGCCGTTCACGGCCACCGACTGCGTCGGGTTGCGCGCCGCCAGGATCTCCGACTGGCCGCGGGTGTATTCGACGGTGAACGTGTGGTCTTCGCTGAACTGCTTCGTCGCGCGGCCATAGAAGCTCAGCTGCGAGTTCTCGTGCAGCGCGGTGCCGTATTCGTTGTTGTTGAGGGTACAGGTGTCCTTCGCGCCGATCGTCGAATACGGTTCGGCGCAGGTGGCGGCGTACGGATTGCGGGCGTTCTTGTTGGCGGCCGTGGTGAAGTTGGCCGGCATGGCGTAACCGCCGCTGCCCTGCACGCGCGGACGGCCGATGGAGGCCAGCAGTGCGTCCGAGCTCAGTTCGGCACGGTCCTTGGCGGCCAGGCGGCTGCGCTGGTGGAAGTCGATCGTTGCGTAGGCATTCCAGCCGTCGCGGGCCAGGCTGCCTTTACCGAAGGTCAGCGTGGCGCGCTGCTCGTCGCCGCCGCCGCTCTTTTCCGGCTCGACCCACTGGCCGGTGATGGAGCCTCCTTCGACTTCGCGCTTGGTGACGAAGTTGACGACACCGCCGATGGCGTCGGAACCGTAGATCGACGAGGCGCCGTCGTTCAGGATTTCCACGCGCGCCAGGGCGCTCATCGGAATCACGTCCAGGTTGGCATAGCCCGACGAGATGGCCTCATTGGCCAGGCGGCGGCCGTTCAGCAGCACCAGCGTGCGGTTCACGCCCAGGCCGCGCAGGTTGATGTTGGTGCCCGAGCCGGCATTGGACGGTGCCAGCGAGGCCGATTGCGGCAGCGCCATCATGACGTCCGCCAGCGTGGTCAGGCCGCGCTGGACGAACTCCTCCGCCTTGATCGTGGTGATCGGCAGGGCTTCTTCGTTGGCCAGGCGTTTGATCGACGAGCCGGTCACTTCCACTCGCTGCATCGCGGCGTCCTGCGCGGACGCCTGATTCGCCACGGCCAGCACGGCCAGTGCGATGGAGGTCAGTACCAGCCTTGGCTGACAGAGGGTTTCGCGCTTGTTCATGAGTCTCGTCTCCTTGTGTTTTTCCAAATTGAGTTATGCCGTCGTCCGTGGACTGCCGACAGTTGGAGCACCTCGCGTACTCCGTGCCGCTGCGACGAAGGCCACACAGGGGGCCGAGGTCGCACGCGGTCGATAACTGATTGGTTCGAGACTGGGAGCGCGGCTGGGCGGCGCTTGCGCGCCCGTGCCGGCATACTTGACGGGATGACCCCGGGTGTACTTTGTCCTTCCTGTCTCCTCGGCGCCCCTGGTTTTTTTTGATGGGGAGCCGGTACTGCTTTTTTATTCTGTACCGCTAGCCGCGCGAGAACGTCCTCGTCACGCGCTCGAGGTGCGCCCGCATCGCCTTGCGTGCGGCCGCCGGATCGCGCGCCGCGATGGCCTCGAAGATGCGGCGGTGATCCTTCAGCGTTTCCTGGCGCAGTTCCTCCGTCTGGAAATGCTCTTTCAACTTGTGCCACAGGCGGCCGCGCTGGTCCCACAGGTACTCCAGTGCGCCGGCCATCGCGCCGTTGCCGGTGGCGCGGCCGATCGCCAGGTGAAACGCGCGGTCGGCGCCTTCGTTGGTGGTCTTGTTGGCGTGGTGCGCCTCCATGTCCTCCACCGCTTTCAGGATCGCGTCGATCTGGCTGTCCGTCGCCGTGCGCGCGGCCATCGCGGCGATCTCGCCTTCGATCAGCCGGCGCGCCGACAGCACTTCGAACGGCCCCGGTCCCGCTTCCGGCAGGTTCGATGCCGGTTCCGGCACCTCGCTGACGTAGACGCCGGAACCGCCCCGCACCTCGATCACGCCGCCCAGCTCCAGCGCGATCAGCGCTTCGCGCAACGAGGCGCGGCTGACCGACAGCTTGGTGGCCAGGTCGCGCTCGGAGGGCAGGCGCGCGCCGGGCCGGATGCCTTCCGCCGCGATCAGCGCCACGATACGGTCGGCGACAACGCGGTACAGCCGCGGTTCGTGGCTGACCTGCTCCGGCGCTGTGCTGACCCTCTTGTGCATCGTGGCGTCTCTCTTCGGTGCAGATTGTTGCTCTGCATTATTATCATCTGGTCAGGCCATTCTAAAGCGGTCAGACCAAAATCGCAATGTGGACTAGCCAAAAATATTCGGCTCTGTCATACTGAAGTCATCAGACAACACACCGTGGCGCCCTTCTGCGTTGCAACTTCGCAACAAGAGCAGCACGTCGCGGCCCCTCCCAGGATTGAAGATGACAGCGAGCACTCCGCGCCGTATCCACATGCACGACAACGACAACGTGGCGATCGTCGTCAACGATGGCGGTCTGCCCGCGGGCACCGTCTTCGCCGACGGCCTGACGCTGGTCGAAGGCGTCCCGCAAGGCCACAAGGTCGCGTTGACGGACCTGGCGCAGGGCGATCCGGTGATCCGCTACAACGTCACCATCGGCCGCGCCGCGAAGGCGATCCCGAAAGGCAGCTGGGTATCCGAACAGCTGCTGGAGATGCCGCCGGCGCGCGAACTGGACAACCTGCCGATCGCCACGGTCAAGCCGGACCCGCTGCCGCCGCTGGAGGGCTACACGTTCCAGGGCTACCGCAACGAGGACGGCTCCGTCGGCACCCGCAACATCCTGGCCATCACGACGACCGTGCAGTGCGTCTCCGGCGTGGTGGACTTTGCCGTGAAGCGCATCAAGGCCGAACTGCTGCCGCGCTTCCCGAACGTGGACGACGTCGTGGGCCTCGAGCACACGTACGGCTGCGGCGTGGCGATCGACGCACCGAACGCGATGGTGCCGATCCGCACGCTGCACAACATCAGCAAGAATCCGAACTTCGGCGGCCAGGCGATGGTCGTCTCGCTGGGCTGCGAAAAGCTGCAGCCCACGCGCCTGTTCCCGAAAGGCTCGATCCCGATCCGCAAGGCCGACAACACCATCGCCGACGAGGCGCCCGTCGTCTGCCTGCAGGACAACCACCACGTGGGCTTCATGTCGATGATCGATTCGATCATGCAGACGGCCGAACAGCAGCTGGAAGTGCTGAACCGCCGCCAGCGGGAGACGTGTTCGGCGGCCGACCTGGTCGTGGGCGTGCAGTGCGGCGGCAGCGATGCGTTCTCCGGCGTGACGGCCAATCCGGCCGTCGGTTTCGCGACGGACCTGCTGGTGCGCGCCGGCGCCACCGTGATGTTCTCGGAAGTGACGGAAGTGCGCGACGGGATCGACCAGCTGACGTCGCGCGCCGTCAACGAGGAAGTCGCGCAGGCGATGATCCGCGAGATGGACTGGTACGACCAGTACCTCAAGCGCGGCGGCGTGGACCGCAGCGCCAACACGACGCCGGGCAACAAGAAGGGCGGACTGTCGAACATCGTCGAGAAGGCGATGGGCTCGATCGTGAAATCCGGCAGCAGCCCGATTTCCGGCGTGCTCTCGCCCGGCGAGAAGCTGACGACGAAGGGCCTGATCTACGCGGCGACGCCGGCATCGGACTTCATCTGCGGCACCCTGCAGCTGGCGGCCGGCATGAACCTGCACATCTTCACGACGGGCCGCGGCACGCCTTACGGCCTGGCCGAAGTCCCCGTCATCAAGGTCGCCACGCGCGACGACCTGGCGCGCCGCTGGCACGACCTGATGGACGTCAACGCGGGCCGCATCGCCACGGGCGAGGCGACGATCGAAAGCGTGGGCTGGGAGCTGTTCCGCCTGATGCTCGATGTCGCCAGCGGCAAGAAGACCTGGGCCGAGCACTGGAAACTGCATAATGCGCTGGTGTTGTTCAACCCGGCCCCGGTGACGTAATTCTCACGCGCCTGAGCCGCCGGCCGCACGATTATCTGGTCAAATTACCGCCTACCTATGGGGACTGAAACATGACGACGAAAAAACCATTCAAACGCCTGCTGCTGACGGGCGCCGCCGGCGGCCTGGGCAAGGTCCTGCGCGAACGGATCAAGCCTTGGGCCGACGTGGTGCGCCTGTCCGACATCGGCGACATGGGCGAAGCAGGTGAAGGCGAGGAAATCGTCCGCTGCGACCTGGCCGACAAGGCCGCCGTGCTGGCGATGATGGAAGGCGTGGACGCCGTGCTGCACTTCGGCGGCATCTCGACGGAGAACACGTTCGAGAACATCATGACGGCCAACATCCAGGGCACCTACAACATCTACGAAGCGGCGCACCGCCACGGCGTCAAGCGCATCGTGTTCGCCAGCTCGAACCACGCCATCGGCTTCTACCCGCAGACGCAGGTCATCGACGCGGACGACCCGCCGCGCCCGGACAGCATGTACGGCCTGTCGAAAGTGTTCGGCGAACAGCTGGCGCGCTACTACTTCGACCGCGCCGGCATCGAGACCGTCTGCCTGCGTATCGGTTCGTCGTTCCCGGCCGTGAACAACCCGCGCATGATGTGCACGTGGCTGTCGTACGACGATCTGGTGGAAGCGCTGCGCGTGTCGCTGCTGACGCCGCGCGTGGGCCACACGATCCTGTTCGGCGCATCGAACAACAAGCGCCAGTGGTGGGACAACCGCAAGGCGGCGCACCTGGGCTTCCAGCCGAAGGACAGCTCGGAACAGTTCCGCGCCGACGTGCCGGAGACGGGCGAGTACCCGCCGGAAGACGATGCGGCCAGCAACTACCACGGCGGCAAGTTCATCTTCGACGGCCCAATTTATTAATCGCGTGACTGGCACTTTTTTTCGCCCGGCGAAAAATGGTGTCTGTCACCGGTTTTTAGTTTTTACTTCTTGAACTTCGCGCAAGGGTCCGGACGCTTTACGGCCGGCGCCACTTTTACGGCATCGAACTGGCCCTTCGCCGCGCCGTCCTCGACATAGCCGATCGTCTCCATCGTCAGCTTGGGGCCGTAGCTCGTCAGCCAGCGCGGCACGCCGATGTCCTTGCGTACGTGGCCATTGCCGGCGATGAGCACCACGTCGCGTGGCTGCTGGTCGCGAATGAGTTTCGCCATCCAGACGTCGCGCGCCATCTGCGCGTCGACCATCCCCGGCAGCATCATGGCCGGCACCATGTCGCAATGGCCCGCCTGGATCTCGCGCTCCTGCGCCTTGCGCCAGTCCGCCGACACGGGCTCGCCCAGGCGGTAGTCGGCAATCGTCTTCGCATCGAAGCTGGAAGCGATCCCGTCGCGCACGACCTTCGACGCATCCGCCCGCGACAGGTTGACGGCAACGAGCGGCAGCTTGTGGTCCAGCGCCAGCTGGAGGATGTTGTAGTACTGCTGCCAGTCCCATCCCTTGCGGTCCATGACGCGGATGACGCAGCCGGCATCCATGCAGCCTTCCTGCGCCGCGTTCAGCAGGTCCTGGTCCTGGCGGTCGAACTGCTCCATCGCGATGACAGGGCGCCAGCCCGCCTCGACGCGCTGGCGCAATTCCTCGTAACGCTGCAGATGGCCGGCGCGATTGTCATGCACCTCGCCCAGCAGCAGCACCTGCGGATTGCCCTTGGTCGCGCCGGACGCCGCCGGCACTGAACGTGGATTCTTCTTATAGACGGCGCAGCCGGCCAGCAGCGCACCGACCAGCAGCAGTGGTAGGAGTTTCGACTTCATGACGCTTTACCCGAACGTAAAACCCCAGTCTACCGCAAGCGCCTACAACTGCCGAGATCGTGTCAACATCGGGGTCAGGCACCGATGTTGACACGGACTGGGCAGTAGCGCAGGTGTGTCACCCGAGGGTGTAGTCGAAGTCGTAGTAATGCTTGCCCTGCTCCATGCGGATATTCATCGTGCCGCGCAGGCCGGTCAGTTCGCCAGTCCCGGTGTCGGGCGCGACGATGATGCGCAGGCCGGCGTGCTCGCCGCCCATGACGCCGGCGTGCTGCAGTGCGAAGCTGCCGTGGCGGCCGTCCAGTATGCCCTCGACCTTTTCGATGGCGACGTACACGGCCGACGTCGGCACGGCACCTTGGTACGACAGGAACTCGCCGCGCCCCGTGGCCGTCAGCGCGCCCTGGTAGCGCTTGTCCAGCGTCATCCGGCCGATGCCGCTGTCGCCGTTGAGCTCCGCGACCGGCTGCGGCACCATCGCCACATCGAATTCTCCGCTGACCATGCCCATGTGTCCTCCCGAGTGTTCAATCCCCCGCCTCGCCGGCAAGGGCGTGCAGTTTCGTGATGGTACTCCAGTTGCGCGTCGTGACGGCATCGCCCAGCAGCTTGCCCATCGCGGCGGCGGCGCGGCTGGCCAGCACGCCGTCCGGGCACCACAGGTAGCCGGCCCAGCGTCCCACGGCGAACGCTTCCGGCTGCCACGACTGATGGCACAGCGGCTCGAGACGGGTGCGATCGGCCGGGTTGGCGAGGATGGCGACCAGCAGTCGGGAAGGGTCGCTGGCCTGGTCGCACAGGCAGTTGTCCTGCACCACCTCGGCCAGCCGGTCGGCATCGAGCACCGTGACGCGGGAGCCGACGCCCAGCTTCAGCACCAGCGCTTCCTCGATGCGCTGGCCGGACAACGCCGCGTCGCGGGCGGCGCAGTCGAACACCACGTTACCGCTGTTGAGCAGCGTGCGCACACCGGAAAACCCCAGGTCGGCCAGCACCTTGCGCAGGTCCGCCATCGCGATGCGCTTGGCCCGTCCCACGTTGATCCCTCGTAGCAGGGCGATCTGCCGCGTCGTACTCATCGTTCGTCTCCTGTTTTTTGCACGCAGTATGCGTCAGGCGGACGCACTCCGGCGCCCGGCTCACGCGGCCGGCGCCGGGTCGGCCAGCGTGTCGCCCGGGGTGACGCGGGGAATCCGCAGCGCAAACGTGGCGCCCTGCCCCTCCACGCTGCTGACGGCGATCGTGCCGGCGAACTGCTTGACGATCAGGTTGTAGACGATGTTCAGGCCCAGCCCCGTGCCGCCCTGGCCGCGGCGCGTCGTGACGAACGGGTCGAATACCTTGTCCAGCAGGTCGGCCGGGATGCCGCGGCCATTGTCGGCCACTTCCATGCCGACCCAGTCGGCATCAAGCCGCACGCGGATGGCGATGGTGCCCTCCTGCTCGGGCGCGAACGCGTGGTCGACGCAGTTCAGCGTCAGGTTCGTGATGACCTGCGCCAGCGCGCCGGGATAGCTGTCGAGAACGACGTTGTCCGGGCAGTCGATCGCCACGTCCAACCGGGTCTTCTTCAGCCGCGGCTGCAGGCTCGAGACGACCTCGCCGATATACTCGCGCAATTCGAAGCGGCGGCGGGCCTCGCTGACCTGGTCGACGGCGATCTGCTTGAAGCTGTGGATCAGGTGCGCGGCGCGGTAGGCGTTGTTCATGATCAGCCGCGCGCTTTCGCCCGCCGTCTCGATGTATTTCATGATCTCGGATTTTTTGACGGCGCCGGCCGTGATGGCGGCGTGGATTTCCTCCGTCGCTTCCTTCAATACCGAGGCGCTGGTCAGCGCGATGCCGACGGGCGTGTTGATCTCGTGCGCAACGCCGGCCACGAGGCCGCCCAGCGACGCCAGGCGCTCGGCCTGCAGCAGCGATTCCTGGGCCTGGCGCAGGTCATGCAGCGCCTGGGCCGTTTCCTGCGCGGCGCGCCGGGCCGCATCCTCCGCTTCGCGGGTGCGCAGGATGATGGTCTTGACGCGCCGCTGGATCGCATTGAAGCCGCGGATCACGTCGCCCAGTTCGTCGCGGCGCTTTTCCGGCAGCTCTTCCACTTCGTCGCTGCCGCGCGTGGCCAGTTCGAACAGGCCGTCGCGCAGGCGTTTCAGCGGGTCGAACACGATACGCAGCGAGAATGCCAGCGCCACCACGAGGATCAGGTCCAGCAGCAGCGCTTCGCTGACCCGGCGGCGGATCTCGGCCGCCAGCCGTGCTTCGATCTGGTCGCGGCTGAAGTTGACGACGACCCGGCCGACGATGACAGGCCGCGCCGACTGATTCGTCTCCCGGTAGGCCAAATCGGCCACGACGGGCGCCCCGCCCACGTCGGCGTCGCTGTCCACGTTACCGACGGTGCCGTCGGCATTGCGCCGTTTGCCGGCAAACAGGCCGACAGAAGTATCGTAGACGCGGATGGCAACCAGTTCCGGCGGCAGCATCTCGGCCGCGACGATATTGTCGACCTTGGTCTTGTCCAGGTCCCACAGCGCGGAAGGCAGGCTGGTCTGCAGGCGCGTCAGCACGCCATCGCGCAGACGCTGGTTGCCGACCTCCAGCTCGCGCGCCAGCGTGTACTGGGCATAGCTGCCGGAGATCCCCAGCACGACGGTGACGATCACGACAAACAGCAAGGTCAGCCGCGCCTGGATTCCTAACATCCGCATCTCCTGAAATAGGCTTCCAATGTATGCCAATAGATGCGCATTGGCAATATATTCAATCCGTCCTGTCAGGCTTGCCAGCTTCCGTGCTGCCACGAAGGCGCTACCATCCCAGCAACAGGAGACAACCATGACGACAGTCCCACGAGCCATCGCGCTGACGCCGCTCCGCTCCGAGCAGGCGCCTCCGGATGAGTCGCAGCGGCAACGCGTGGAAGTCCTGTTCCGCAACGGGCCCTCGCCGCTGTACCGGCTGATCCTGGCTTACCGCACGGGGCGGGAGCCGCCGCGATGACCGGCCGGCTGACGTACGACGAGATCGTGCAAGGCCTGGACGATTTGCCCGCCCTGCCGGCGGCCGTGCTGGAACTGCTGCGCAGCGTGGACGAGGATGACGTCGACCTTGCCGTGCTGGCGGAGAAAGTGTCGCATGACCCCGCCTTGACCGCGACAACGCTGCGCCTGGCGAACTCGTCTCTGTACGGGCTGCTGGTCAAGGTCACCTCGGTCCAGCAGGCCATCACCTATCTCGGCTTCCAGACGACGCGCAACCTGATCAAGGCGGTGGCGATCACGCGCTGCTTTGCGGACACGCACTGTGCCGGCTTCAACCATGAGGCGTTCTGGCGCCATGCGATCGCCTGCGCCATCTGTGCCAAGGCGCTGGCGCGCCATGCGCGCTTCCACCAGGACTATGCGTTCACGGCCGGGCTGCTGCACGATATCGGCAGGCTCGTGCTCGTGACCTGCTTCCCGCGTCATTACGAGGCGGTGCTGGCATGGCGCACCAGGCACGACAGCATGCTGCTGGAAGCGGAACGGGCGGTACTGGATATCGACCACGTCCAGGCAGGGCTGGCGCTGGCCGAACACTGGCATTTTTCCGACACGATGCGGCTGGCCATCGGCGGCCATCACGCGCCGGAACAGGCTGGCGCCAGCTACCTGGCGACGATCGTGCACGTGGCGGACGCGATTGCCCATGCGCTCGACCTGGCGCGGATGGACGACGAGATGGTGCCACCGTTAGTGGAAGCGGCGTGGAATCGGTTGCGGCTGGACGACGCGGTATGTCATCAGCTGTTCCAGGAGACGGAACGGCAGTACGGGGAGATTGCGGCGGTATTGCTGCCGTAAAAAAACAGGAGGGGTGGTTCCCCTCCCGGCACTCATCAGTGGGCGTAGTTGCCGCCGGTGCCGCCTTCCGGCTTTTGCGCCTGTTGTGCAGGCTGCTGGCCTTGCTGGGCCGCTTTGTCTTCTGGCTTCGGGCGGCCTTGTGCGTCGGACAGACGATATTTCGTGCGACGGTCGCCCATCAGATCGCGCAGGTCGCGGATGCTCATGCCGGTCACTTCATGCATGCGGATCAGCAGCGAAGCGCCCACGGGCAGGCGGTGGTGACGAATCTTGCTGATGACGGGTGGCGCCACTTCCAGCAGGCGCGACAGTGCAGCATCGTTCTTGAGTTGCATCTTGCCGAGCAGAATGTCGAGCAGATGGTTCGGGTTGTAGCTTTCCTGGGATGCGAGAGCGTGGTGTGCCATGATTGATCCTCGTCTATGTAGTTGGTTGAATGGTGCTGCTCCGAACTTAAGGAAGACTTGGTGTAAGCAGATAAGCCAATAAGTTCCAGAACGAGTTACGCCAGAACAACTGGCGCAAGGGCCGGCGACCTCTGGGATGAAAATTGCAAATACAGCAAAATTCTATGCCCAAACAAGCCCGCTCCAGCCAAGCGATGCAAGGCGATGATTAATCGAAATCAATCTTTCGCGAAAAATCTTACAACAATGCTATTTCACCACACGCAATCCGCAAGTGGCGCACGACAGAACTTGCAGGAAATAGTTACATCACGGTCGAGTTCGCGGCACAGTGTTGTCGAGATAGCGATAACACTCCTCGTCGCGGACCAGACCATCGGGCTATCGGAG